>Ga0209062_1000088_pt1 | contig 347547 bp, 275 predicted proteins | sample Coa_R2_2_FD_187158 | JGI IMG/M metagenome (GOLD analysis project Ga0209062, IMG submission 187158) | Surface soil microbial communities from Centralia Pennsylvania, which are recovering from an underground coalmine fire - Coalmine... | ecosystem: Environmental > Terrestrial > Soil >... | reverse complement strand
ATCTTCTCGCGTTTCGACAAGTTGGACCGCTCCTACCTGGGCTTCGTCCACTTCGTCTGCGCGCTCGTCTGGTTACGGTAAAATGTCAACAGAACCTAGGTATTAGGCCGTATTTGACCAGAAGCTCGCAAAACCACATAGGCTGTATCCCCGTGTCGTACTTCTTAGCGGTGAAGTTTCTCGCTCACATGACCGCAAACGGTCTTTAACGGCGTCGTACAGGACAAACAGGCAGGGCATTTGCACATCGCCATCAACCTCGCTATGATGCCTGCGGATAGTCGGACGGTCTCAGATAGTCGTTAACCAGTCTTGTTAGTCTTTGATAGACAGCCATTGCAGCACACAATCAGGCGCAACTGAAGGACAATCTTTCAGAGGGGTACAGGTCAGCAATGCAGGACCAACAACTAGCATTTGCACGGCTCGTCGGCGCGAAGATACAGTCGTATCTCATCGAACAACTCGTGGAGCAGAGTGAGCTTGGCGCGCTTTTCCTTGCTCGTGCCACAACACAAGGGACGCAATGTCTCCTCCGCATCCTCTCAATCTCTGTAGACGGTCGGGCATCCGGTTTTGGCGCAGCCACAGGCGCCACCGATGCTCCTGGTAACGCGCTGGATGTTTTCCGGCGCCAAGCGAATAGCATTGCGGCGCTGCAACACCCATATATTCTGCCGCTGAGCGACTACGGAGTATTCGAGGGCATGCCGTATCTCGTCTGGCCGTTCGTCCCCATCCGTCCGCTGAGCAACCGGCTGGCGCAGAGCGGAACATTGGACACGGTGACGGTAGGACGCTATCTGGATCAGACGGCGGCGGCGCTCGAATACGCCCACGAACACCTGGTGCTTCACCGCAGCCTGACGGTAGACTCACTGTCGCTGCAACGCGACGGGCGCATTCTCGTCTCGGATTTCGGTGTGCGGCGCATGCTGGAGCAGGGCAGGCACGACGCGCAGTGGTATGTTCTCCACAATTGGAATGAGGCATGCGCACCGGAACAAATTCTCGGCAGGCCTGCCACCCCCGCTACTGATGTCTATGCGTTGGCGGCGGTCGTCTATCAATTGCTGACCGGCCAACCGCTCTATAGCGGCGCCACCCGCGAAGACATTGCTCACCAGCATTTACATGCGCCAATCCCATCTCTGCGGCTCTACCGACAGGACATCCCAGAAGAACTCGATGCGCTGCTGACAAGGGCGCTGGCCAAAGACACCGCGCAGCGTATCAGCCAGCCGGGCCTGTTCGCTAATGCCTATCACGACATCGTTTCCCCGCAGGATAGCGCGCGCGTGCCATTCAAGATGCAGCCGCCGCAAGCAGTCACAGCGCGCGCCAATGCGATACCAGATCGTAGCACGGTAGCGCCTTTCGGCCCTGCCGAATTGCCACAGCCATCGCCGCGAACCGCAGCCACCATCTCAAGTTCACAGAGGGGAACGGGCCAGCAGTCTGCCCAGCGGACCACTGCCCCGCGCGTAATGATTGCCGCGAGCGTGCTGGTTGCCCTGTTGTTGGCGACAGTCTTCACCGTTGCCAGGCTCCAATCAGGAGCCGCGCAGGTGCCAACCGGGCAAGTAACCTTTATGGATAGCACAACGCCCATCTCCGGCTTAAGCAATGCGCTGACTATCCACGCGACAGGCCTTAGCGCGCCAGACAGCGGCTACACCTACCGCGCTTGGCTCATTAACCAGCAGGCCGAGCAGGTTCTCCCGCTGGGCACGCTCACCAAGCACGGGAATGGGTATACCCTCTCGTATCGCGGCGCCACCACACCGGCAGGCGGGGCAGGCAGTAACTTGTTTGCGACGGGTAATCTGTTAGAGGTGACTCTGGAGCATGAGCAGGCGACGCTTCCGGTCGGCAAAGTGGTGCTTGCGGGCACCTTCCCGCCACAGTCGTTTGTGCATATTGGCCATCTGCTCGTGAGTTTTCCCACCACACCGGGAAAGATCGGTCTGCTCGTCGGCGCAGAGAAAGAAACCGCCCTCTTGCAAACCGAGGTGCATGCGCTCGCTACCGCCGCATCGAACCAGGACATTACTGCAGTAGACTGCGAGACACAGAATATCCTTGACACAATCGAAGGAACCGAAGGGCCGAATTATCAACCGCTTTCGCAGCCATGCCTGGCGCAAATAAACGGAACGACTGGGGATGGCTTCGGCCTCTTGGGCGCCAGCGATGCGCAATATCACGACCTGACGGGGTACCTGCCCAGCGCCTCAGAGCATGCGGCGCTGGCGGCAACCCAGCCGGATGCCACAGCGAATCTGCGCGCGCATGCGCATACGCTTGTCAACGACATCACCAACGTCGAGCAATGGGTGACGACAATCCAGCAGGATGCGCTGTTGCTGCAAAAAACGCCGTTTGCGCAGTCGCTGATACAAGATATGACGACACTCGCCAGCAACGCCTGGAATGGCGCTTCAGGGAAACCCGGCGTCGTCGCAGCGTACATCGAAGGGCAAGACATGGCAACCCTCACGCTTGTTGCCAAATCCTGATCCTGAACTCTTGAACTCCTGATAGAAGCCGATGCGCCGGTTTCTCCGGGGCAGCTCATTGCTCGCGGGGTTGCTGGCGAGCAGGCTCCTGGACGGATTGGTTATACGCCTGATCTACCTGCACGCGAACTCTCTGGTCTGGCGGGCTTTCGTCCTGGCTTTCTTGGCGATGATGTGTGTGATGATGACGATGGTAATGCGCAGCAACACGAGAGAGCGCCATACGCCCCCAGAGGTGATGCAACACGATGATAACGACGACACCAGCCACGAGCACCAGCGCCCCGGCGATGCCAAGTTGATCAAGCAGATGTAATGGTTCGCGATACTCTTCGCCAAGCTCCGTACCGAGCGCCAGCCAGAAGGCGCTATAGCAGCCCGCACCGATGATAACGCCAAGAATGAAGGCAGAGCGTGCAACCTGCGCCATACCCATCAGATAGCCACTGAACGTGCGTAACATTGGGCAGACAGAGGCCACGATAACGCCGAGCAGTCCGCGACGCCGCAGCCAGAGATCGAGGTGGTCGGCGCGCGCCTGGGTAAACCCAACATAGTGGCCTGCTCGCACCAGCGTCTCCCCCCGAATACGCCGCCCAATAGTATAGGCAAGGCTGGCGAAGAGCAGCGCGCCGAAGGTGGCGCTCACAAGCGCCAGCGCCAGCGATATCCTGCCCTGCGCCGCCAGCGCGCCGGTAAAGAGCAGCACCGGCTCCATAGGGACTGGTATGCCGGCGCAATCCACCCCAATCCACAGCGCAAGGATGAGATAGACCACAGGCGGCGGCACGTTTCCCAGCAGGGTGAGAATCTGCGTGACCAGATTGGTAAACAGATGAAACCTCCTCAAACAAAGCGAGCGGCGAACAACCAACATCACCCATACTGCCATCTCGCTTATCGTATCATGTATTTCGCGCAACGTGGTGAACTCATCAGCAAAAGCAGAAATAGCGAGGGTGCTATTCATGGACAAGTACCCCTGATTCCCTTATAGCCTGGACACCAGGGCGAACAAAGCGATATACTACGCGGCGGCATCGCCCTCCATATGGCGATGCGCCACACGGCGGGCAACGGCGCCCATCTGCGGCAATCACCACAAGGTAACACTGTTTATGCGTATCAATATTCTGGGCGTGCCAATGGACCTCGGCGCAGACCGGCGCGGTGTAGACATGGGGCCAAGCGCCATTCGTTATGCCAACATCAGCGAGCGGCTGCGTCTGCTCGGCCACGAGGTCGAAGATCTCGGCACAATCCCCGTCGAAGGGCGCGAAACCCGCCCACACGGCGATCCTAAGCTGAAATACCTCGATCAGATCGTCCACTGCTGTAACGAGCTAGCGGCCCGCGTGACGAAGAGCATCAACGATGGCGCGCTGCCAATTACGCTTGGCGGCGATCACAGCATCGCCCTCGGCTCCGCCAGCGGCGCAGCGAACGCGCTTGGGGAAATCGGCGTCATCTGGTTCGATGCGCACGCGGATTTCAACACCAACGAAACCAGCCCCTCCGGCAACATTCACGGGATGATCCTCGGCGCACTGGCCGGCTTTGGCGACGCTCGCCTCGTCAACACGGCGAATACAAGCGGAAAAGCGCGTCATGTAGACCCGCGCCACATCGCTATCGTCGGCGCACGCGATCTGGACCCTGGCGAGGTGTTGCTGCTGCGCGAGGCAGGTGTACATGTCTTCCCGATGTCTGAAATAGACCGCCGTGGCATCTACGAGGTCACGCGTGAGGCCCTCGAACTGGCTGCGAGCAACACAAAGGGTATTCACATTAGCTTTGATATGGATGTCGTAGACCCATCGGAGGCGCCGGGTGTCGGCACGCCCGTCCACGGGGGCATCACCTACCGCGAAGCACACATGGCGATGGAATTAGTGGCCGAAAGCAGCAAGATGGTGAGCCTGGATTTCGTGGAAGTCAACCCGATTCTCGACCAGGCGAACCGCACCGCCGTCCTGGCAACCGAACTGGCGCTTTCTGCCGCCGGAAAACGCACATTTTAAGCGTTGAGTAGTGCCAGGGAGACGCCTTGCTATCCAGATTGCATCTTGACACGTTCTTGCTTTCAGGCGTATCGTTGGGGTAGAGGTGGCGACAATCGGCTGTATGGATTGCTGCGCCCTTTCTACCTGGGCCGTAGGCAAAGCGCGCCGACGGCGAAAAGCCCATTCCCCATGTAGCGGCAACGGCGCCAACACAGAGGAGGCATGTGAACGTGTCCAACACGGCTGCTCTTTCGCAGCGAACTGACATGGTGGTATTCCTGAACGGCGAGTTCATTCCCGCCCATCAGGCGCAAGTAGGCGTGATGACCCACGCATTGTCGTATGGAACGGGGTGCTTCGAGGGGCTACGCGGCTATTGGAACACCCAAACGCAAGAAACCTACATCTTCCGCGCGCGCGAACACTATGAACGTCTGCATCGCTCCTGTCGCATCATGAACATCGCGCTCCCCTATTCGGTGCAAGAACTGGTAGACATCTCCGCCGAACTGGTCCGCCGCAATGGGCTGCGTGAGAACTGTTATGTCCGCCCGTTTGCGTATAAGGCTGATGAGATCATCGGCGTCAAACTGCATGAGTTGCACGATCACTTCACCATGTACGCCGTCCCGATGGGCGATTATGTCTCGACGACCGGGCTGCGCTGCGGTGTTTCGTCCTGGCGGCGGGTGGATGACAATATGATTCCCGCGCGGGCAAAAATCTCCGGCGCATATGTCAATAGCGCCTTCGCCAAAACCGAAGCGTTGCAGAACGGTTTCGACGAGGCCATCATGCTCACCGCCGAGGGACATGTCAGTGAGGGCAGCGCCGAGAATATTTTCCTGGTCCTGGGCAGCGAGCTGGTCACGCCGCCGCCTTCGGAGAATATTTTGCTGGGCGTTACGCGCGACACGGTGATACAGCTTGCACGCCGCGAAATGGATCGCATCACTCGCGAGCGTGTGATTGACCGCACCGAACTCTATGGCGCCGATGAAATCATCCTCACCGGCACCGGAGCGCAGATTGCGCCGGTTGTGGAGGTGGATCACCGCCCAATCGGTAGCGGCAAGGTTGGTCCCGTTGCGAGCGAGATTCAGCGTCTCTACGCGGAGGTCGTTCGTGGCATGCGCCCGGAGTATATGGATTGGTGTACACCCTGCTTCGGCGCCACCAGCACTGCGACGCGCGACGCCGACCATGCCGTCGCTAGTGAGCAGAGCAGCCACAATGGGCATACTGGGCACAACGGGCACAACGGCCATGTGAAGTCGTCAGGGTCACGCAACAAAGTTGCGCGCGCTAGCAAGAGTTAGCCGTCCACCTGGTAGTATTCCCTCTTCACTTTCAGTCATGCGAGTGAAGAGGGCACTTTTTATGCTACATCTCATGATGCCGGCTCTCGAATGGCAAACAGTTCGCAGTGGCGAGCATACGGAGAGCGATCAAATCAGTACGTGAGAAACAGTTCAGTTTTGGCGTATAGTATTCAGGCTCTTGTGTTCTTGCACAGGATTTGTTCGCCTGATATAGTAGTACCCATCACTTATGCTCCACGCCTCATCCTTCCTTCCGCGTACTGAATGTCCCGGCGTGGAGCGATCTATCTACCAACGATGGTAGAAGGGGAGACTTATGAAACGTTCTCGTTTGCAATTCGTCGTCATTGGCGCGCTCTTGTTGCTGCTTGTGCCGGCGCTCGCCGCCTGTGGCAGTGGCGGTAACAGCAGCAGCGGCCCAAAAGTCAAGGTTGGTCTGGTAACTGATACCGGCGGCCTCAACGACAAAGGGTTCAACCATCTGGCCTATGTAGGTCTGCAAAATGCTATGCACGACTTCTCTAATGTAGTCGGCAGCGTCAAAGAGTCCAAGAGCGACGCAGATTATATCCCGAACCTCCAGGGTTTCGCTTCGCAGGGCTATAATTTGGTGATCGCCGTTGGCTTCTTGATGGCGCAGGCGGTGGCAACGGTGGCCAAGCAATACCCCAACGTCCACTTCGCAATAATTGACTCTACACCAAGCGACGCCAATGGCAACAGCCTGACACTGCCAAATGTCGAACCGCTGCTCTTCCATGAGCAGGAGGCTGGCGCATTGGTTGGGGTAATTGCCGGAATGCTGGAGAAGGGTGGCACGACCAAGCTCAAGAAGAACACCATCAGCGCCGTTGGTGGCGTCAGCATTCCGCCAGTGGACAAATACATCGCCGGCTACAAGTGGGCTGCGCAGATGGAAGATCCGGGCGTCAATGTCCTCGTCGGTTACTCGCAAGACTTCTCCGACCCGACGAAGTGTAAAGCAGTAGCAAATAGCCAGATTGGTCTGGGATCGGATATCGTCTTCCAGGTCGCCGGTGGTTGTGGGCTTGGCGCGCTCCAGGCAGCCGATACGGCTGGCGTCTATAGCATTGGCGTAGACACCGATCAGAAGGCAGACGCGCAGAATGTGATCGCCAGCGCAGTGAAGCGTGTCGAAGTTGCCACCTACCTTGCCATCAAAGACGTGGTGAATGGTCACTTCCAGGGCGCCAACGAGCCAGCCTTCACGCTGCAAAACGGTGGCGTTGGCTTCGCTCCTGGCAATATCACCCTCAGCAGTGACATCACTGCCGAAGTCACCAAAGTTGAGAACGCGATCAAAGCTGGCACGCTGACGCCACCGACGCAGCGAAGCTGGTAAGCACGAAAACATGGGGTTGCCGCTGCATCTCTTGATTTTCCATAATACAGGGTAAGATACGTCGGTAACACCAGGAGGCGGGTACGATGTGTGCCCGCCTCCGCTCTTCAGAGTAGCCTCAGCATCGCAAGATGCTCAGGCGCAACATCCAGGAGCGTTTTATGGCTGCACCACAAGCGCCGACCAAGCCGGCGAAACCAGGCGAAACGTCCATGCCGGTCATCTGGGCAAAGCAGCTTGGCCGCCTCATCGGTGCGCCGATTGGCTCAGTGATCTTTGCGTTCATTATCGGCGCAATCATCGTCCTCATCACCGGCGGCGACCCAATTCAGGCGTATCAGGGTCTCTTCTGTGGTGGCATCGGTCTCTTCTGCACTGGTGACCTCTACAGTTCGATTACGCCCGCTCTCGAAATATCCAGTACGATTGTCTTTGCCACTCCGTTGATCTTTACTGGCCTCGCGGTTGCGCTGCCGTTCCGCGCCGGCCTCTTCAACATCGGCGCGCAGGGACAACTGACGATGGGCGCGATAGCCGCCGCCGCCGTCGGCATTCACTACGCCAGTTGGCCTGGATTCATTCTGCTGCCGGCAGTGCTAATCGTCGGAACGCTGGCAGGCGCAGCCTGGGGTGGTATCGTCGGCGTCCTCAAAGCCTTTACCGGCGCGCATGAAGTCGTCACGACAATCATGCTAAACTATATTGCTGCCTTTTTCCTCTACTATCTCTTACGCGGCGGCCCCATGCAGCTTGCCGGCCAGCCAGAGATTTCAGCCAACGTTGGCGCAGGAGCACAATTACCGCATTTCCTCAACGGTAACGGCCAGTTGTTTGGCCAACCGATAGGCGTCTACCAGGCGCATACTGGCATCCTGATTGCCTTTGCTGTTGCCGTGCTGTTCTATATCCTGCTCAAACGCACGGCGCTTGGCTATGAGATTCGCGCCGTCGGACAGAATCAGCGCGCGGCGCGCTATGCGGGCATCAGCGTCAAGCGCACGCTCATCATCACCATGTTAATCGCCGGCGCGTTTGCCGGACTCGCGGGCGGCGTTGAAATCGCAGGTCTGAGCCACCAACTCACCATTCGCTATGCCACGGACAGCACTGGCTTCGATGCCATCGCCGTTGCACTGCTTGGCGCCAATGCGGCCATTGGCATCATTCTCGCAGCATTCCTCTTCGCGGCATTGCGCGTCGCCGGTCCCGTCATGCAGGGCAACGCCAACGTCTCACAGAACCTTGTAGATATCATCCAGGCGGTCATTCTCTTCAGCATTGCCGCGAACTTCCTGCGCACCTTCAAGATTCGCCTTCCTGCGCTCCGCCAGACCCCGCCGGGTGAAGACGCGCCGATGGTCGCAACAACCGTGACGGAACTCGAAGATACTGAACCATCCGAACCGGCAGAAGTCGGCGATACTGCCTGATAGCTGCGAGAAATGGAGGAATTGCTATGCAACTCATCGGGCAGATACTACACCTGCTCATCACGCCGGCTCTGTGGCAAACAACATTGGAGTCGGGGGTCCTCTTGCTTCTGCCTGCGCTCGGTGGCGTCATCTCCGAGCGGAGCGGCGTCGTCAATATTGCAATGGAAGGGATGATGCTGACCGGAGCCTTCGCCGCCGTAGCGGTGGCTGAGGTGACGGGCAATCCCTGGATTTCAACGCTCGTTGCCATTGCTGCGGGTGGCTTGATGGCAGTGATTCACGCGGTCGTTTCGATTCGCTTCCGCGCAGACCAGATCATCAGCGGCGTTGCCATCAACATTTTTGCCTTTGGCATCACCGCTTTCCTCAACAGCAAGATCACCAATTTCCAGGGTTTCAATCCCGTCAAGCCCTCGGCGCAGTTGCCCTACCTGCATATCCCGATTCTGGATAAGATTCCCTTCTTCGGCCCGATCTTCTTCGACCAGAATATCATCGTCTATGTTGGCCTTTTCCTGCTGGTAGCTGTGCAGTTCATGCTGTTCCGCACACGCCTGGGCCTGCGCATCCGTGCCGTTGGCGAGCACCCACAGGCAGCGGACACAGCCGGCATCAACGTCTATTCGATTCGCTACGGCTCCGTCATCGCCAGCGGCCTGCTCTCCGGCCTGGCCGGCGCGTTCCTGGCCATCGGCATTACCAACGTCTTCAACGACGGCATGACCGACGGACGTGGCTATATCGCGCTGGCAGCGATGATCTTTGGCAAGTGGACGCCCATCGGCTCGTTCGTCGCCTGCCTGATATTTGGGCTTGGCACGTCCATCGTCGCCAACAACTCGACGCTGAACGTCTCCCGCGATCTGTTGAGCATGCTGCCATACATCCTCACCCTGGTCGTATTGGCTGGCCTGGTCGGCAAGAGCATACCGCCCGCCGCCGACGGTCAACCATATACGCCTGGGTCCGAGTAACCGACGAGAAGATGAAGGTTGATGAAGGTATAGTAGGGTACAACAATGAGTACAACAGCACCGGAGACACCGCAGGCGATGACCGGCGATGAAGGAACCATCGCCATCGAGATGCGCAATATACGTAAAGCATGGCCAGGGGTCGTTGCCAACGATAATGTGAGCTTCACTGTGCAGAAGGGGGAGATTCACGCGCTGGTCGGCGAGAACGGCGCCGGCAAATCCACGCTGATGAACGTCCTCTACGGTCTGTTGCGCCCAGATGCCGGTGAAATCTATGTCAATGGCAAGCTGGCGCACATCTCTGGCCCACGCGACGCCATTGCGCTTGGCATCGGCATGGTGCATCAACACTTTATGCTGATCCCGCCATTGACGGTGGGTGAGAATATCACGCTGGGTCGCGAGCCAGTCTACAACGTTGATGTCTTCGACACAGCCAAAGCTAACGCGAATATCCGCGAACTTTCGGCGCAATATGGGCTGGCGATTGATCCCAGCACCCGCACCAGCGATCTGCCGGTTGGTTTGCAGCAACGGGTCGAGATTCTCAAAGTGCTGTATCGCGGCGCCGATATCTTGATTCTCGATGAGCCGACCGGCGTGTTGACGCCACAGGAGACCGACGATCTCTTTGTCGTGTTGCGCGGATTGGTGAAACGCGGCAAGACGATTATTTTCATCACCCATAAGCTGCGTGAGGTGCTGGAAATCTCCGATAATGTCACGGTGTTGCGCCGGGGCAAGGTGGTTGGCCATCTCGTAACCAAAGAGACGAACCAGGAAGAGATTGCGCGCATGATGGTGGGGCGCGACGTGCTGCTGCGGGTGGAGAAACCACCGGCAAAGCCAGGAGAACCACTGTTGCGCGTTGAGCATCTGAATGTCACCTCCGAGCAGGGTATTCCTGCTGTGCGTGACCTCTCACTGGAGGTGCGTAGCGGCGAGATTCTCGGTATTGCTGGCGTGGAGGGCAACGGCCAGAGTGAACTCGTTGAGGCGCTGGCCGGAACACGCCAGGTGGTGAGTGGACATATTCAGATCGGCGACGCGGCCATCACCAACATCGGCGCGCGTAAAATCCGCTCGGCAGGCATGGCGCACATTCCAGAAGACCGGCGCGAAAGTGGGTTGGTGCTGAACTATTCGATTGCGGATAATCTGATCTTCGGCCACCAGCGTGACGACACATTCACCTGGAAAGGCATTATGCTGCGCCTTCAAACGATTCGTGAATGGGCAGAGCGGCTCATCAAACAGTTCGATATCCGTACACCATCGCCTGATATAGCGGCGCGCGCGCTCTCCGGTGGCAATCAGCAAAAGGTGGTCGTGGCGCGTGAGCTTTCGAGCAAGCCAAAAGTCTTGCTCGCGGCGCAGCCCACACGCGGCGTAGATATCGGTGCCATCGAGTTCATCCATCGCCAGCTCGTTGCCGAGCGCGATAGCGGCGCGGCGATTCTGCTCGTCTCCGCCGAATTGGACGAAGTGCGCTCGCTCTCCGACCGCATCGCCGTGATGTATGAGGGGCGCATTGTCAGCTTCGAGCCAGCAGACGCCACTGAAGAGCGGCTTGGCCTGCTGATGACCGGCGGCGGCCAGAAACAAGAGCATGCCTCTGCCTGACCTGTGGGACTACCACCAACAGGCGGAATGACTGACAACTGGCTGAACATTTGGCGGGTGGGTGGCTGCGACCCTATGCGTTGCGCTATTCTCTCTTGGGAATGCCCACCATCAGCGTCCTTCACTATTTCAGGACATCCAGGGAGCATGAGCGCGTGAATCGTTTTGCCCGTATCGAGTTGTATGCCGCTATTGCGTCGGTCGCGCTGGCTGCGCTGGCCGGCCTCTATCTCATCATCACAACATACGCCGCCAATGAAACCTGCTACGGTATGAGCGGCGCCAAAATACAGTGCCACCCGCTCACCAGCGACAATGCCGCGCAGACCGGCTTCCGGCTGATTGTAACACTGGGCATGGTGCTGGTGCTGTACGTGTTCGGCGCGCTGGCCGCGCGCTGGCAGGGGCGCACCCGCCAGAGTGACGCGCGTGTCACGGCTTATATGGCGCTGGTGACATGCAGCCTGACGACACTTTTCATCACCGTCCCGGCGATCAGCGGCGTCGGCTTCTTCTTCATCCCCAGCACGCTGCTCGCGCTTGTGGCGGCAATCGTCGGGCTGGTGGCGCTGCTTCAGGCGCCGAAAGATACGCCGGATGCCGGTCAGTCGTCCTCGTCTTCCAGTTCTTCTTCCAGGAAGCCGAACCGTTCGGCAACTTCGGGATCATCCGTCACCAGGAAGCCATAATCATCCTGCACCGGACCTTCGAGTTCGATGCCTGCAAGGCGCATCTCGTCAAGCTCTTTTGCTGCGCCAAGCAACTTTTCGGTCATTTCGCTGAGCGTCTCTGCATCATCGGTCAGCCACTTTGAGCGCCAGATGCGAGTAAATCGAGCCATACCGTTTCCTCACCCTTCTCTTGTCAGCTCTATAGCGGGCAGCCGCAGAAGATACCGTTCTCCCCTGTCCGCCGCTCTCATTCATGCTATCACGCGCGAGGCCATGTAGCTCATCCATTTTGACGTATGCTCTTTCTTTTGCTCATCAGGAGTGATATACTGCGAGTCTGCTGTGGCAAGGAGCCATCAGAAACCATAGCCGATCAATCGAGAACCGATTGAAACGACCTGTTCGGGATAGTGAGCATACCCTACTGAAGGGAAGGCAATAACATGGCACGACTCAATCAGATTATCGCCGTCGAAAAAGGCGTCAAGAGCCAGTCATTTCAAGAACTGACCGAAGCACATCAGTCAGTGCAGAAGCCGGCGCTGCTCTCCGGCATTGCGCGCACCTACCGGCCAAAAGATGAGGAGGGCGAACAACTACCGCCTGAATCTACGCGGGTGCAACTCAAAGCGGAAGAGGTGATCCGCCAGACCACTGCGTCACTGACCCGCCTCTTTGATGTCACGGCGACGAAGGACTGGGCCAACTGCAAAGCCAAAGCCAATATTGTTGTGGATGGCAAAACGCTGCTCGCGGACGTTCCGGCTACCTATCTGCTGTTCCTGGAGAAGCAACTGGTAGACTTGCATACCTTCGTCAAGAAGTTGCCGGTGCTGGACGCCTCTGAAAGCTGGACCTTCGATTCGTCTGCGGACTGTTGGGCGACCGAGCCGGTGCAAACGTTGCGCACAAAGAAGGTGCCGCGCAACCACGTCAAAGCGGAGGCAACTGAGAAACATCCGGCGCAGGTCGAAGTCTACTATGAGGATGTCACCATTGGCTACTGGCGCACGGTGAAGTTCTCCGGCGCGCTCCCAGCCCAACGGATCAATGAGCTGCTGGCGCGCGTCGAGCGGTTGCAAGAAGCCGTCAAATACGCGCGCGAAGAGGCCAACAACCTCGAAGTCGAAGATATAAAGGTTGGCGAACAAGTCTTCCAGTACCTCTTTGGCGAATAATACACATTCAGCCCGCCTCTTTACGCAAGAAGCGGGCTGAAATGGCTCGATGCCCTATTGTTTGCTCGCCGATAGACCGTTGCCCTTGAAGACCTTGAAAAGCAGCCAGAGCGACGGCAACAGCAAAACGAGACCCAGCGGCAGCGAGAACAGCACAAAGCGTAGCGTTGCCTCAGAGCCAGCCGCCGCGCTGAGCGTCAGGTCTGGATAAATCAAATAAGGATATTGGGCAAGCCCCCAGCCAGCCAGTAGGCAAACAACCTGTATAATGGCGCTGATGCGCGCGAGACGATAGCGCCGACGTAGCAATGCCCAGCCGGAAACTAGCGCAGCCGCCACCCCCAGCAACACAGCGGGCAACGCCTGCGGGCGCAGCAATCCCTGCCAGAGATGCGGCGCACCCAACGCCAGCAATGGCAACAGCATCAGCGAGAGACCAGCCATCGCCGTGCCAGCCAGCAACGCGCGTCCACGGAAATCTTCACGTAGCCGCCCGGTCGTCTCATTTGCCAGATAAGTAGCGGCGAGATAGGTACAGAGTGCCAGCGCCAGCATGCCAGTCATGAGCGCCAGCGGCGTGAGCCACGGTGGTATCCCGCTGATGACCACCTGCCCGCCCACGATGCGCAAGCCTCCCGCTGAGACGGCTCCCAGCGACATGCCCAACAGCAGCGGCGTCATCGCGCTGGCGACGCCAAAGATCACGCCCCAGCGGCGCGCCATCGGTGATGGGGCAACTGATTGGCTCCTATGTGGGCTATACGCGCGGAAGACGAACGATGCGCCGCGCAGGATGATGCCTAGCAGCGCCAGATTGAACGGGATGAACAGCCCAACGCCCAGCGCCGCGAAGCCAACCGGGAACGCCGTAAACAGCAGCACGATGACGAAGATCAGCCAAACATGATTCGCCTCCCAGACCGGCCCCATCGCCTGCTCGATGGCTGCACGTTGCTGATTGCGGCGCGGTCCACTGGCAAACAAATCCCAGATGCCGCCGCCAAAATCTGCCCCCGCCAGCACAGCGTAGGTGATGATGCCGCCAAGCGCAACGGCGGCAACGATGATCTCAGGCGACATGCTGCACCTCCCGCTTCTCCTGTTTCTGTGGCTTCTCTTGCTGGCCTTCCTGCTCGCGCGTCGGTTCGGCAGGCATACTCGCAGGCTGCGGCGCGCCGGTCGCCAGGCGGCGCAGCAGATACGCCAGCGCCAGGCCGAGCGTCGCATAGAGAACGCTGAAGCCGAAGAAGGTCAATGGAACTCCGGTGGCAGGCGTCACGCCATCAGCGGTGCGCATGATGTGGTAGATGATCCACGGCTGGCGGCCAACTTCTGTGACCATCCAACCGGCTTCCAGCGCCACAAAGCCGAGCGGCGAGCCGATCAGAAGCGCCCGCAGGAGCCAGGTGTTGGGCTTGCCCCAGCGACGCCAGCGCGCCCACCAGAACCACAGCGCCAGCCCGATCAATGCAAAGGCGCTGCCGACCATAATCTGAAATGTGATATGGGACAGCACCACATCCGGACGCTGATCCACAGGGAAGGCGTTCAGGCCGGTGATCGTCGCGTTGAAGTCATGCGTCGCCAGGAAGCTCAAGAAGTGTGGCAGTTCGACGCCAAAGCGCACTGTGCCGGTCGCTGGGTCCGGCAGACCGCCTATCAGCAGCGGTGCGCCCTTCGTTGTGTTGAAAAGAGCCTCCATCGCCGCCAACTTTGCAGGCTGTTCCTGCGCGACGCTGCGGGCGCTGAGGTCGCCACTGAGCGGCATGACGAAGGTGGCAACGCTGGCGACGACCAGCGCCAGCGTCAACGCCGAGCGATGATAGGCATCACGCCTGCCCCGCAACAGACCCAGCGCATAGACGCCTGCGACTGCGAATCCAGTGGCGATGTAGCATGAGAGCGAGGAGTGCAGCGCCATCTGAATCCAGGCGGGACTCTGAAACGGCGCGAACGGCGAGATGTTAGCCGGCTTGCCATTCACCAGCGTAAAGCCGGTGGGCGTCTGCATCCAGGCATTCGCCGCCACCACCAGGATGCCGGAGAGCAGACCACCAAGCGCGACGGGAATGCCCGTCAGCCAGTGGACGCGCGGCGAGAGCCGGTCCCAGCCATAGAGATACAGCCCGACGAAAATGGCTTCGATGAAGAAGGCATAGCCTTCCAGCGCGAACGCCGGACCAATGATATCTCCTGCAAATGCCATGAAACGCGGCCAGAGCAGGCCAAACTCAAAGGAAAGCGCCGTGCCGGAGACCGCGCCAATGGCGAAGGTCAGCGCGGCGGCCTTGCTCCACTTGCGCGCAAGGTCGCGGTAGTGTTGTTTCTTCGTGCGCAGCCACATACCCTCGGCCAGCAGCATCAGCAACGGTAAGCCGATGCCAAGCGCGGCAAAGACCATATGAAACGCCAGCGAAACCTCCATCTGGGCACGAGCAGCGGTGAGTGTATTCATGATGCGGAAAACTCCCCCTTCAGATCCCGCCGGGTCCATCGCCTTCACTGCGCATGGCCCGGCTTCATACACCATCAGCATAGGGCAGAAGGCTATCGCATGGTGTCAGGGGTGTTCCGACACTTCTGTCGGGAATCCTTTGGAATCTATTGGTGATTTTTGCGCTAGCGATGGTTATTGACGAGCGCGCTGATTTCTGGCATGCTAGCCGGCAGGCAGGGGACAAAATATTTCAATAGAAAGTGAATAGAGCATGCTCAACCAGACCACGGTTGACACAATCGTCAGGCAGCGTACGGCGCTCGTGGCGCAAAACTTCGATATTCAGCAGTGGAAAATTGAGGACCGATTACGCCGATTTCTGTGGACTATCGCCATATTTCTTACGATTGATTTTCTCTTTATCGCAGGAATAACGGCAGGGCAAATTTGGGTAGATTGGCAGACTAAAGATTGGCACGACTACTCCAATCAAACGAATGAAATACTTCCCATGCTCGCAGGAATGTTTTCGTTTTTCCATATCATTTTAATGCGAACTGCCAATAATAAATACCGCGCCGCAGTTCTCGCGCTGCGGCGAGCGGCAGCGCGCGGTGATGAACGGCTGACACCCATCGCAGCCGTCCAACCTGCGCCACTCGCGGTAAGTGAATATGTTTATGGCATAGAACGCATTGGCCCATTACGCGGGCTGGTTGATAGACGCCGTAGCGGTTTGACGATACTAGGAGCGGCGTTGCTGTTCTTCTTTGCGTTCATGTTTGGAGGAATCGGCACCTGTTTCCTCATTTCCCTGCCACAAGTCCCAACGGGCGATCAGCAACGTTTCCTGCAAATTGTAGTCGTAGCAGTGTCAGGCTTTCTGGTAGTTGCGGCTGTTGTTTCATGCGGGTTTGCGGTACGTTTTATTATCAGAGGCAGGCAAATTGGCAAAGGGATTATCGTCGAGGCAGACGAGATGGTGCTGCGCTGGCAGGATAAGCGTTGGGGCACAGGAAAGCACACGCTGGCCTGGGGCGATGTGCAATCATTCGTGACCTGCCAGTACCAGGGCCTCGATTGGCAACAGACGACATTCTACGCACTGCAAGGAGCCAATGAGACGTTTCTCTGGTCAACGAATTATCTTATGCCTGATGCAGAAGTCGCCAACGCAGAGCGTCTCTGCCGCCTTGCCGTCTCGCGGACGAAAAAGCCGTTGCGCGTCATCTCGTATCCTGTGCGCGGCTTGGCGCTAGCCTCCTACCTTGCCGAACTCAGGAGGCGACGAGCATCTGCCATCAAGCATAATCTCCATCCAGGCGACATTGCGGCGCTGACAGCCGTTGAAACGATCTATACGCCGTTTTCCCAGCGCCGCATGATACGTTCTACGATCATCTTAGTCGCCATATTTTGGGTGATGTTTCTTTTGTTCGTCCCCGGTCCGTGGCTGCTCCAACACCTGCGCTGAGGAAAGAGCGAGATAGCCGCGCTATAGTATGACAGGAATTACAAACTCTACTCAAGAGGAGATCATGTTGCTGATTGTGTTGTAGTGGTATGCGTTCTCTACTGTGCAATCAGCGCAGGCTACCATGACAGGAGTGAGTACACAGAATGAGCGCCATTCCTCCGCCATCCGGCTATCCGCTTACCAGTACGGCAGCATTGGATGATGCCAGTGCGATGAGACAACGCCGCATGGGCAAAGTCGTCTTCTTTATCCTGGCGATTGCGACAGTGGCATACGGCACGGCCTGGCTCCCGATCATGGGCAGCATAGCCAGCTCCATGCGACAACCGATAGAAAATTACTCCGCTCCGCCTGGGGCCGAGCAGCAATTTACGCTTATCATGCTGGCGAGTTTCGTCCCGCTCATCATCCTCATCGCATTCGCCATCAAACAAGGAAGGATGGCGTTCAGAGTGCAGCCTGGACATGCAGCCAGCACCAGAGGCGAATACTGGGCTATTGCCCTGTCGTTGCTCTCGCTGCTGCTGGAAAGCCAGATATTGCGCCTCCTCGGAATATTGGCAGTTGTGTTGTCACCAATCACCCAACTCTGGCAGTTTCTCGTGAGTCTTTTGCCAATTCCTATTCCTATGGTGGGTGGTGTTATCGTTGTCGTAGCGTACTTGGGCATCGCGTCTACGCTGCTCGCCGTGCTGATTGGGGGTATCTCGCTCCAGCAAGCAGCAGGCACGCTGCTACAGCGTCTCCCGCAATATCTGATGCGAGTGGCTTTCATCTTATCCATCGGCGTCCTGCTGGGAGTTTTTACCATTTTTGCTTTCCTCCTGTTGTTTGCCTTTCACCCGCTCCATCTGGTCTGGTAGCATCATCTCAAGAGAGACAGCGGGTTGACGCTACCAATTGCGATGTCGTATGCTGCTGGCAGCATTTCCGGCTGTTCAATCATCAGGAGCAGGCAATTCATGCACCCGGCGGGTTTTCAGTACAGCAACGGCACCATCAAAGGCAGCGATGTGGTCGCACGTCCTTGCCGTACTGTGCCCAAAATACAGCTTGCTTGATGTAATGTTATAGTCGTCTCGGCAACTTGGCGACAGAAAGTAAAGCAGCGGTCGTGGCCAGTACAGGGGCTGCGACCGCTTCGTCGTACTCAGTGCCGATGCCATTGCCATCTCACCACTCGTCGCATTGCGCGCCGCCCCTGTGCTACTTCCTCCGCCGATAGACACCCAACACAGGAGTTGTCGCAATGATTCTGGTCAATCTACACGCAATCACCAAATCTTTTGGCGGACGGCGCATCCTGCACGAACTCGATTTCAGTGTCAACGAGCAGGTGCGTATTGGACTTGTCGGCCCCAATGGCGCCGGCAAATCAACGCTGTTACGCATTCTTGCTGGACTCGAAGATGTACAGGCTGGCGAGGTTTCACGCCGCAAAGGATTGCGCGCAGCCTATCTGCCACAACACGTTCCCGGCGACGAGCGGACGCCGCTCGAGCTGCTGCTCGCAGCGCGCCCGGAACTCGAAGAAATTGAACAGCAATTGCGCCGTTGCGAAACTGAACTGGCGCAGCCAGCGGTGATGGCCGATATGCGGCGCATCGAGCAAGTGCTGGCGCGGCAGGAGCGACTGCTCGCGCGTTTCGAGGAATTTGGTGGCCCCGGCTATGAAGGCGAGGCGCGCAGCCATCTCCGCGCGCTGGGTCTGGACGATGCAGCGATAGCACAGCCAATGGCCGAACTGAGCGGCGGACAACGCAAGCTGGTCGCGTTGGCAGTCTGCCAGGCGCAGCGCCCCGAACTGCTGTTGCTCGACGAGCCGGAGACGCACCTTGATCTCCCTCACCGTGAGCAACTCGAAACGCTGATCCAGAATTTCGAGGGATCGGTCGTCATCGTCTCGCATGATCGCTACCTGCTGGATGAGACAGTCAATCAGATTGCCGAACTGGACGGTGGAAAGATCAAACTCTGGCCAGGCAATTACTCCGCGTATACACTGGCGCGCGAGGTGGCGCTGTTACGCCAGCAGGAACTCTATGTCGCCCAGCAGAAGGAAATTGCCCGCCTGGAAGAAGCCATTGCGCGCTTCAAGCTGTGGGCCAGCATCGTGGTGGACGAGCGACACATCAAACAGGCGCGCAACAAACAACGCCAGATTGACGCAATGGAGAAAGTTGAGCGACCTGTCCTCCAGCGCCGCAAAATGGCACTACACCTCCACAGCGCACAGCGCGGCGGCCAGAAGGTTGCAGAGTTGCGTCAGGTAAGCATGGCTTTCGACGATGAATTCATACTCCTCGACGTTGATGTTCTGATACGGCGCGGCGAACGCATCGGCATCGTCGGCGCAAACGGCGCTGGCAAGAGTGTGCTGGGCAAACTGTTGACCGGCGAACTGGAACCAACCACCGGCGAACGCTGGGTCGGCCCCAGCATCGAGATTGGCTATTTTGCCCAGGGGCATGAGACGCTCGATATGGAGGCAACGCCGCTGGAGGTGGTGCGCGCGGCTCGCCCGTATTATGAGAACCAGGCAGTTGCGATGCTCAATAAGTTTCTCTTCACCTACGAGCAGGTTCGCCAGCCGATCAGCACGCTGAGCGGTGGCGAGCGCAGCCGCCTGGCGCTCTTGCTGCTGATGCTGGGGAGCGCAAATTGCCTGGTGCTGGACGAGCCGACCAATCACCTCGACATAGATTCCGCCGAGGTATTGGAAGCTGCGCTTGAAAGCTATGAGGGAACGGTCGTCGTCATCTCGCACGACCGCTATTTCCTGGACCGCATCACCGACCGCATCATCGAAGTGCGCGCTGGTGAGGTGAGCAGTTATGAGGGCGGGTACAGCGCCTGGGCGGAGCAGCATGTGGCGCAGCAAATGGCATAAAAATTGCCACCTGGGTACTGTCGGTCGTGTTAGGAAGTAGAGAAGTAGGAGGCGGGATTCTATGTCAGTTCAATCACCATTGGACCTGTTTGTACATGAATTGGGCGATATCTACGATGCCGAACAGCGCATCGCGCAGATGCTCCCAAAACTTGCTCAAGAGTGCGAAGACTCGCAGGTCAAGGCAGCGCTGGAGCATCACTTGCAGGAGACCAAACAGCAGATACAAAACCTGGAAGAGTGTTTCGGCGCATTGGGCGTTCCGCCGGGACGCCAGGCATGTACGACTATCCAGGGCCTGAAACAAGAGCATGACACATTCCTGCAAGGCGAGACGCCATCCGCCGATCTCCTTCAACTATTCGACCTGAGCGGGGCTGCCAAAACTGAAGCCTATGAGATCGTTTCGTATCAGGGGTTGATCCAGCAGGCCGATGCGTTGGAGCAGCAGACCTGTGTTCAACTCTTGCAGGCCAATCTCATGCAGGAACAGGCGATGCTGGCGCGTGTGCAGCAATTGAGCCATCAGTTCAACCAGAAATCACGCGCCGCAACGGATACCGGCGTCACACTGCCACCGGATATGCAGGCAGACCGCACGGCAGATCAGGCGCAGCCGCAGGTGTAGACAGTGGCGCTTGATGTTGGTGGCGCAGGCTCGAATGCTTGCGCCACCAGTTTATTGGGAGACAGCAAAGCGTTCCACCAACTCTGGCAACAGGTCGAGCGCATGTCCATCCACCAGCCCATCTTCATTGAGGACAGTTGATGGCACTTCTGTGTAGTACGTGCCCGACGGCAGCATGGCGCAACCACCCCAACGACGCATGAGCAAGTTCTGCACAAGCACCTCTTCGCCGGAATGATAGCGCGGTAAGCGCGGCCAGAACGAGAAGCCGCCAACCTCCAGCAGCTTTACCCGGTCATAGAGAATGCACGAAGCTACCCAGGCCACCTTATAGAGACGCCGCTCATCTGGTCTCAAGCGCTGTGCAACATGGTAGGTATTCGCTGCCCGGTGAAGTTGCCAGCGTTCCCATTGTGGTGAACCGGGTAGCAGAGTTTCAGGCAGCACCGGCCCCTCCCAGAACTCGATAGCTTGCTGTTGCGGGCGCATATCATCACGATACGTCAGCCCAACGGGAAACGCGCCAACGAAGGCGCACTGTTGCGCTCGTAGGTTCTCCAAAAGTTGCTCGATGACCCACGGCTCCATCAGCACATCGTCATCCAGATACAGCACGGCATCGGCAGTGGCGCGACCAAGCAAAAAGTCGCGCTGTTCGGCGATGCCATGAATCTGCGGGCGCGTGTGCCATTCGACGGCCCCGCCACGCGCCTCGATCACCCGCCGCAACGCCTGGATGACCGGGCGCTCGCCAACAGGTTCCGCGCTTTGATCTGCTACTACGACACGGAGATCGGAGAGCGATTGCGCTGCAACACTGCCAAGCGTCACGATCAGCGATTCCAACCGGTTGTAGGTCGGTATCAACACATCAACCTGAGCCAAAGCTAATTCACCACCTATTCACACCTTATCTTTACACGGGCACAATATGGCAGAGCGCAGTTTAGAACGTACCGTGATACAGCGAACAGGAGGCGCAGATATCGGGCGGCGTTGCCGAGGAAAGCCGCTGGCGGAAATCCTGATACGCGGCGCTGTTCCATGTCTGCGACACGCCCTGCTCGGCCATGTTGCCAAAGTTGATGCGGTCCGGCGTGGAGACCATGCAACAGGGCATGGCGTACCCCTGATAGCTGACGTAAGCGCCATCCCACGGCCAGCTACAGCGCATGCGACCAGGAGTATCGGGGGCATGCAGCCGTATCTGCGTTCTGGGAAGCCGTAGCTCTATGCCCACCTCGTGCGCCACAGCTCTCGCTGCGCTGAAATACCGCTCCACGCGCTCCGGTTGCTCATTCAACAACGTCTGTTCCTCAACAAAAGCGCGCATCGGCTGGTAGGTAGTTGGCAGGCTGGTTTCACCAAAGTCATGGCAGAGGTGCTGCACAAACAGGCTCTCCATGCGGTAGCGATGCGCCAGCCGCACGATATCCGGTAACTCGGCGAGATTCTGGCGCATGATGACCATGACCAGGCGCAGATGCGGAGTGACGCTCTGCTGGCGGTCGCGTTCATCCAACAGTCGCTGAACATTTGTCATCACACGATCAAAATGTGCGCGCACGCGGATACGCTCATAGGTCTCGGCGGTCGCGCCATCGAGTGAAATCGAAATGGTGTGCAAACCGCTGGCAACACAGCGTTCGGCGCGGCGCGCATTGAGCAGCGTGAGATTGGAGTTGGTCGTCACGCGGATGCCTTTGCCAACGGCATAGGCAACCATGTCAAAGTAGCGCGGGTGCATCATCGGCTCGCCAAGCCCCTGCAAGTGCAACTCGCGGAGCGCAGGCATTTGATCGAGCAGTGAGGTAAATAGCTCGAAACGCATGAACGCCGGTGGACCATAGGGTGGCCCATCCTGCCGGAACTGAATAGAACACATCTGGCAGCGTAGGTTGCACTGGCCAACCGGCTCAAACTGCGCATAGGTCGGCAGGTCTACCAATTCTCTCGTCTCTGCTGATTCCCTTAATTCCATATTGTTCACTCCTGATAGCCCGCAGTATTTCTTCTCTGCGTGGTCGCTCAAATGCCCTTATCACGCTAGAAAAACCAGACACGGAAGGTGATCGCGCCGCGCAGCCGCCAGTAGACGGAAAGTAGCGGGATGAGAGCCGAGGTGACGGCCATTTCGAGGATATGCGGCAACGCATGCGAAGTACCGCGTAGCCGCCGCAGGCAGAAACGCCCGGTGAGCAGCAGCCAGGTGGACGCCGCCACGATAGCGAGAGGTACATCCCAGCTCAACAGCGCCACGATGAGGAGACCAAGCGCTACCACGATGCCGTAATAGTGCCAGGGTGGTGTGGCCTGAATATACCGGCGGTAAGCATATGGGTGCTTTTTATAGAGCAGCGCATTGTAGAACGACTTGCGCTGCTGACAAATGCTCATGCCCCAGCGCGCCGGACGAATGGGATGCTCGACGATAGCATCAGGGACGTTGACGAGGCATGCGCCACGGCTTATCAGTGTAAAGAAGAGGTCACTATCCTCGCGCCAGGCAACCGCAAATCGCTCATCAAAACCGCCAACAGCTTCCAGCAAGTCGCGGCGATAGAAGCAATTTGCAGTTACGAACTTTCCTTCCATCAGTCGCGAGACATCGCGTTCATAGTCGCTTGGCTGCGGTGGGAGCGGAACAATGACACGCCCGGCTGCACCATCCGCGCCATTCGCCAGCGCCGCCACGCCAGCGCGCAGCCAACTCAGATCGGGGATGGTATCATCGTCGGTAAAGGCGATGTAGCGCCCGCATGCAGCACGCCAGCCAGCATTACGGGCGGCAGCAGGTCCATGTTGACCCACAACAGGAAGATAGCGTAAAGCAGGAGCACATGCTCGTTGCGCGCACACCCGTTGCGCCAGTCTATCCACCCTCTGCCTGGTGATAGGACAGGCGGCATCGTCTGCGACAATAATTTCGTAGCCGGTCGGCGGATAGTCCTGCCGGATCAACGCAGCGAGGCAGCGCACCAGCAGGTCCACCCGCTTATAGGTTGGCACGACGACAGAAACATCCACAGGCATCTCGTTGCGCCTCCATGCGTATGTCATTGCCCGCTCTTTTCGAGCAGGAACGAACCGATCACCAGCGCATCGAGCGGCGAGGTCCAGAAGCACTCGACGGCATCACGTGGCGTGCAGACGATAGGCTCTCCACGGGTGTTGAACGACGTATTGATGAGGACCGGCACGCCGGTGCGCGCGTGAAAGGCGCGTACCAAGTCGTAATAGAGCGCGTTCTGCTGGCGGTTGATCGTCTGGATGCGCGCTGTTCCGTCCACATGCCGCACGGCGGGAATGCGGTCGGCTTTGTCGGGCAACACATCGTAGACAAAGAGCATAAACGGCGATTCATGCGCGCCAGCGAACCACTGCGGCGCCTCTTCTTCGAGAACCACCGGCGCCACCGGGCGAAAATCCTCACGGTCTTTGATGTCGTTGAGCCGCGCCTGCATCGAAGCGCGGATGGGCGACGCCAGAATCGAACGCGCGCCCAGCGCCCGGGGACCAAACTCCATACGTCCCTGATACCAGCCAATAATTTTATCGGCTGCCAGGAGATCAGCCGCCTCTTCTACCACATGGTTCAGCCGGCGATACGGCACCTTCGTCCAACGTAAGAACTGCTCGATTTCCTCATCACTGTAAGCCGGCCCAAGAAACGCATGATTCATCTGATAGCGGCGCTCGTCGCTACGACGTTCCTGCGCATCAATCCAAAGCGCCGCGCCCAGCGCCGTGCCCGCATCGCCCGCCGCCGGTTGCACCCAGATGTCCCGGAAGAGTCCACTATCACGCAGTTTGGCGTTCATCACACAATTGAGCGCCACACCGCCCGCCATGCAAAGACGCTCCTGCTGCGTTGCATCCGCCAGCCAACTGGCAAGCGCAAGCGCACTTTCTTCCAGCGCCATCTGAAGCGAACGCGCGATATCATAATGGCGCTGCTCCAATGGTCCACCTCTCAAGCGTGCCGGGCCAAACCGCTCCTCCAGGCGCAAAGGGTCAATCGTGTACTGACCGCGCTCGCCAAGATGAATCATGCTGCGGAACTCATCGAGATATACGGGGTTGCCATATGAAGCGAGCGCCATAACCTTGTACTCATCAGAAGATGGCAGGAAGCCCAGGTAGCCAGTCACCTGCTCATAAAGCAGGCCGAGTGAATGCGGAAAATTGACCTGACCCAGACGCTCCAACTGGTTGCCATTTCCCAGGTGATAGCTGGTGGTAGCCCGTTCACCACGTCCGTCCAGCGTCAGCACTGTTGCTTCGGTGAACGGCGAGGCGTGGAAGGCGCTCGCCGCGTGCGCGATGTGATGCTCGACAAAGTGCCATTGGAACGGACCATCAGCGGAGACGCCGCGAAAGCGCGCTTGTAGATGCAATGGCGCGCCACCCGCGAGCTGGCGTGGCGCATTGACGATGGATGAGAGAAAGAGCGGGTCCCATGCGGCCTCCCATTCGGCAGGCGTCGGATGTGCGCTCGGCTCCAATGGCAGCGTGATGGTCGCCTCTGCGCAATGCGGGCCAAGCAGCAAATAGGGATCGTATGAGTAGGCCACATGAGCGACATCCGCCAGCGTAATGCCAGCCTCGCGGAGACAATAGTCTATTGCATGGTAGGGCAACTCATAGGTGGAAAACGGAATCGGACGCTTGCCATGCTTGACGTGTGTAAAGCGTTCCTCCTCGGCGGCGGCGATGACGACACCATCGCGCACAAGGCAAGCCGCTGAATCGTGATAGGCGGCATTGATGCCAATAACGTACATACCCCACCTCCTGTGGTATCTCCGTGCGTCTCATACACTCTCCACATCGCTCTCTGCACTACATCCGGGCACCAAAAATCAGGGCCAGCTCGTTTCCGTCGGCGGCGTCACCAGGATTTCCTGAATTACCGACTGCGGTGGCATCGTAACCGCCATCAGAATCACCTGCGCTACCTGTGCCGGGTCTTGCAGATTGCTCGCATCAGGCAGCGGGATGCCTTGCTCGGCAAAGCGGTCAAAGAAATGCGTCCGCATGCCACCGGGAATAACAGTCGTCACGCGAATACCATACTGGCGTCCTTCTGTGCCAAGCGCACGGCTGAACCCCAACACCCCCCATTTGGACGCATGGTAGGCGGAGGCGTTGGGCCATGCCCGTAGCGCGGCGGTCGAAGCGATATTGACGATATGCCCGCCACCCTGCGCCCGCATGATGGGAAAGGCCGCCTTCGCCAGCAAGAATGGCCCGCGTAGATTGACCGCAAGCTCAGTATCCCACTGCTCGATGGTCAGGTCCTCAATCGAATACGTGAAGTCCACGGCTGCGCAATTGACAAGAAAATCGAGCCGACCCAGCCGGTTGACGGCGGTTTCTACCGTGCGGTTTACCTGCGCTGCATCAGAGACATCACAGCCGAGCGCCAGCGACGGCACATCCCACACGCTCAACTGCTGGCACGTGCGAATCGCCGCCCGTTCATTGACATCTACACAGGCGACGGAGCCACCGGCGGCGGCAAAGGCGCTCGCTGTCGCCTCTCCCAGTCCGCTGCCGGCGCCCGTCACCAACGCCACTGTTCCACTCAACGGCTGTATTCGATGGGTCTGATTCGCCTGATTCGCCTGTTTCGCCTGTTTCGCCTGTTTCGCATCTATCCCTTGCACCGTTCTCTCCTCCATATCCCACAGCCCATGACGTTCTAATGAATGCTGTGACTGCTGGCGGCTCAGACACCGACTGACTCGTCATCGCGTTCGATATCCCAGTGTGCCAGAGCAGGTGTGTGTGAAGTTGTCCGGCTCCTGGGCTGCGCAGACAGCAGCGCGCTATAGAGGCGAGCATGGCGTTCTGCGGAAAGCGGCCAGGTGAATCTGCGCTCGACATGCGCGCGGGCAATCGTGCCCATGCGCTGGCAACGTTCTGGGTGAGCAAACAACTGCATCAGCGCACCGGCCAGCGCCGATGGATCGCGCGGCGGTACCAGCAGACCCGTTCGCTCCGGAACAACGGTGGAAGGAATGCCACCCACGGCAGAGCCGATAACCGGACGCCCGCAAGCCATCGCTTCCAGCGGTGTCAGCCCGAACGGCTCATACCAGGGGGTCGTCACCATGACATCACCAGCGCAGTAATACTCACGTAGCCGCGACGGCTGGCGCATGCCCACACATCGCACTTGCTCAGCAATTCCCAGTGATGCCGCCAGCCGTTGAATCTCGCCGAGTTCCGGTGTCATCGTTGGGTCCGGCTCCGGCGTATCGCCGCCGACAATGAGCAAACGCGCTGGTGGTTGGCCGCTGCGCCCCTCGTTCACCAGCGCAAGCGCGCGCACAACATTGCGGATGTCCTTACGCGGCAAGATGCGCCCAACGTAGACCGCCACCGGCCCATCACCGCCCAACCCAATGAGCGCGCGTGCTTCTACCTGCGACATCGGCGAAAACATCTCAATATTGACACCGCCAGGAATCAACGTAATATGGCGTGAATCGCCGTGATAATCGTGCAGCAGTTCATCGCGCTCGCTGGGGCAGTGCGCAACCACGCGGTCGGCTTTGCGCACAATCTCGCGTTCGATGGCGATGCGCTCAGAAGGACTGGTATCGGCATCGCCCTGATACCGTCGCTTGGTCGCACCAAGCGCATGAAACGTCTGCACAACCGGCACAGAGAGCAGCGATCCAATCTCAGTAGCTACCCAACCAGACATCCAGAAGTGGCCGTGAATGAGAGCGTAACGGACGCGGGTACGCAGCATGAACGCCAGAAGATTGTTGCGAAATTCGCGCATGTAGGGCCAGAGTTCATCTTTTAGGAGCGGCTCCGCCGGACCAGCGCTGAGGTGAATGATGCGTATGCCGCTATCATAAGCAACGACCTCCGGAGCGCCTGGATCGGTGCGGCGGGTGAAGATGTCTATGGCGTAACCCAGACGAGCGAGTGACTGACTGAGCGCATCCACATACACATTCTGGCCGCCGGCATCCTGCCCACCGAGCAACGCCAGTGGGCTGGCATGTTCACTGATAAAGGCAATCCTTCTCGAATACTGCATACACATACTCCATCGTCTTATCGTCCACATCATCCAATGGCTGCCTGATACGCCTGCGGTCGCTGATGAGTAGTATCCGCACGCCCGCCGGTTACGAGCGCGAACGCCGCATTCCAATCCTCAATGAAGCGGTCCAGGCCAAAGCGTTGCTGAGCCAGCGCCCGCGCATTTGCGCCCATGCGCCGTGCCTCAGCAGGGTGAGCCAGTAGATGCCTCATGCCTGCTATCAGTTCATCAAGATCATTGGAGACATAGCCGGTTTCGCCGCTCGTGATGACTGAAGGTAACTCCGTCGTTGCCAGCGCAACGACCGGCATACCAATCGTCATGGCCTCGATCACGGCCAATGGCAGGCTCGTGTAACGCATGGGACTGAAGAGGAAGCGATATCCAGCAATCTGCGCATGTAAATCCCGGTAGGGGATATCACCCAGGCCACCGAATTGCTCGGTCTCCATGCCGGCGACTTCGATGGGCACGATCTGCTGCACATCGCGCAGAATGTCGTAGCCAGTAATGCGCGCCCGTCGCTGCATGCAGTTGGTGATGGTAATGCCACAGGCGCGGTCGCCGCGATAGCGTATGCGCGGATCAATAGCGGCGCTATGCTCAATCACCATTGTCGGCGTGTGGTTGTTATCCCACATCAGCCGGTTGTACTGTGTGACATGCACCAGCAACACGCCGGGATCATCAATCGGATGGCGCGTCTCGACGGCATTGGGCTTTGGCGTGTTATGTTCGAGATAAATAGCTGGCAGCCGCTGCTGCCTGGCGCTGAGAATCTCTAAGCGATCCTCGAAATAGTTTTTTGGCGTCTGGTAGATCACCAGATCGAGATCGAGTTGGCGCACCTTATCGGCTGGCACTTCGCGTACATAATCGGGTAAGTCAAAGGTCGGCCCACGCCCACCGTATCCCGCCTCCTGCTTGCCGGGTTTAACGGGCAGAAACCAGTTATGCTCGATGCGCGCCAGCGTGTTGAGATAGCTGCCATGAATGTGCCAGATCAATATGTTCAAGCGCCGCATAACGTTTCCCTCCTGGCGAGCAATTGATTGGCGGTTGCCAGGACAGCGGCGGGCGTGATACCACGCAGGCAGCCATGACCTATCGGGCAGGTCCAGTAGCCACAGGGGCTACACGCAACCGGATAGCGCACAATGCGATGGTATCGCCGGTCGAGCGGCGCCCAGCGGCGCGGGTCGGCTGGCCCAAAGATCGTGATACTTGGTGTCTCCATGGCGCAGGCGAGATGCGCCGGGCCGGTGTCATTGCTGATAAAGAGATCCAACCGTTCGATCACGGCTCCCAGCCCGCCCAGGCTCGTCAGTCCGGCCAGGTTCAGCGGCTCGCTCTGCATATGTCGCATCACGTCACGTACTGCTGGCTCCTCTTGCGGGCTGCCGGTCAGCACAATCTGCGCGTGATAGCGCTCGATCAAGGCATCGGCCAGCGCCGCGAAACGAGCCGCCGGCCAGCGCCGCGCGGGGGAACGCGCGCCCGCGTGCAGCCCAACGCGCAAGCGACGCTGCTGCCGGAGCGGACGCAGCAATGCCTCAGCCTCTGCAATGTCACACGCCGTCAGTGGAAACTCCAAACGAGGAGAAAGCGAGCGACAGCCGAGTTGCCGGACCAGTTGAAGGCAACGCCAGATCTCTGGTAACTGATCGGGATAGGGAATGAACTTCCGGTACGCTGTAGACTGTTGCTCGTGCGCGAAGCCGATGGTATATGAACTACCCAGAGCCAGCACAAAAGGATTGCTGCTCTCCCCGCTGCCGTGCAGTTGAATCGCCAGATCGTAGCTATCGCTCTGCTGCTCTGCCAGGAACCTGGCGGTGCGTTCAGCTTCATACTCTGCTTCGGGAATGCCAGGGAAGCCGGGAAATGCGACAAAGCGGTCTATATAGAGATGGAACCGCCGGGCGAAGGAGGCCGCCCAGGGCAGACCAATCAGCGTGATCTCCGCCTGTGGATACTGCGCTCGCAACGCCCGCAACGCAGGCACGGCGACCAGCATGTCGCCCAACTGAAGCGCGCGGAATACGGCAACGCGGCGCACCGTGGGCGGCACTCGAAACGGTCTAGTGACGTTTGCGAGCGAGGCGCTATCCCAGAACGATGATGTCATCATGGCTCATGACCTCCCTGTCTTTGCCATCTCTTCACACTTTTCACATTCTGTAAATTGCTGTTCGCTCGTTTGCGACAGCGAGCCGGTCTCGGCCAGTAGTTCCCTGGCCGCCTGCAACACCATTTCCGGCGACACGAGCGCCAAACATTCGTGCCCAAAAGGACACCTGCGACAATAGCATAACCGGCAAGCGACCTCGTGATAGAGCTGGCGATGCGGAACATGCCAGGGTCCCCACTGTTCCGGCGGATTCGTCAGGGCGAACAGCGCAACCACCGGCGTTTTGACCGCCGCCGCAATGTGCATTGGTCCCGTGTTGTTGGTGATGGTGAGATCCACCTGTTCGATGAGCGCGCATAGTTCCGGAAAGGTGAGCGCGCCCGCAAACGAGAGGGTTGCAGACCGCAACGATGGGTGCATTTCAGCCTGGATTCGCGCAACCAATTCCTGCTCGGTCGCGGTTCCGGTAAAGGCCACAACAGCATCGAAGTTCTCAACCAGACGCTCCGCCACGCGCGCGTATTGCTCCCACGGATAGGTACGCGCCGGCATGCTACACCCAGGATGGATGACGATGAATGGGCGCTGCTGCGCCAGAGGAAAAGCGCCCGGCATCACATCGAGTTTTGCGCGCAGCGTCTTTCGCGCCTGCTCCGGCACGCGCAACACCAAATCAGTGCAGTCAGTCGTCAGACCAACCGCGCCAACCAGAGCGAGACCACTCTCCACCTCGTGCATCAGGCGCTCGGATGGCTTGCAGCGGGTTGTTAGCAAAGAACCGGAGCCGTCAACCGAGACAGCCAGCCGCAAGGGAATGTCAGCCAGGTAGCAGAGATAGGCCGCTGGCAGGGAACTCTGCCGGTATGATGTAAAGATCACCGCAGCGTCGAAGCGTCGCTCGCGGAGCAATGCGATCATTTGCTGTTCACGCTGGCTATCCTGTGGCAAGGTTTGCCACGGATCCACCCACGGCGCTTCATAAGCGATAACTTCACTTATGTCAGGATTCAGCCTGCCCACCTGCGCGCCGACAGGGCTGGTGAGCAGCGTGATGTCAGCATCTGGCAAGGAGGTTTTGATAGCATGGATTGCCGGCGTCGTCACCAGGACATCGCCAAGATTATCCAGCCGCACCGCAAGAATGTGGCGCGCGGCCTGCCAGCGAGGGTCTATATGATTCATCATAGACTACCCTCACTGGTCCGCTGCGCTGCTGCCAGCGCCGTGATGCGCCCGATGACTGCGCTGGTGCTCAGATTGCCGATCAACGGCACGATCACGATCCGCCCGCCAACTGCGCGGACGGCCTCACTTTCGGGCAACGATGCGCCATCATAGTCTCCACCCTTTACATGGATATGCGGGCGCAGCAAACGAATGAGATCAGAAGGTGTCTCCTCGTCGAAGAGCAGCGCGTAATCCACCGAATCGAGCGCGCTCACCAGCGCCAGCCGATCGCGCTCATGGATAATGGGGCGGCCAGCGCCTTTGAGTTGTTGCGCCACGCGATCACTATTGACGGCGACGACCAGAATATCTCCCAATGCTTTCGCTCGCCGCAGCAGTTCAATATGCCCAGCGTGCAACACATCGAACACGCCGTTAGTGAATACAATCGTGTTACCTGCCTGGCGTTCAACTTCCAGGCGCGTCCGCAAATGTTGCAGTGCTTGGCGCGAGGCAATTGCGCTGTTCTTGCTGATGCCGGCGTGGGCGGTATGCGCACGCAGGCTCACCCGTTGCAGCAGTTCCTGATACGAGGCAGAGATCGTGTTGGCCTGAGTGACGGCGATGCTGGCGGCATCAATGCCGATGCGCACGGCGCTCGCCGGTGTAGCATGTGCGCCCAGCGCCAGTGCGACCGCAGCCGTAAACGTGTCGCCCGCGCCGATAGTATTGGCGTGAGGAGTGGTATAGGCGGGCATATGCTGTGTCGCGCCAGAACGACTCACCAGCATCACACCATCAGCAGCAAGCGTAATCGCAGCGTGCTCGGCATCCAGCAGCGTCAAGAGTTGGCGCCCCCAATGCGCGTACTGCTCAGAAGTAGGCGGTTCACCTATGCCTGGTGATGCTGATGAGAAGCGCGACTCGATAAGCTGGCGCGCCTCCATATGGTTCGGCGTCACCATCGTCGCATGGGCGGCACGATAGCGTTGCAAAAATTTCGCATCCACGATCAGCGGGCGCGGCTGCTGTACCCGCAAGGCGATGAGCCGATCCAGAATGGCGGGTGAGATGGCGCTATATCCATAATCCGAGACGATGACAACATCGCAGGTGGCATATGCATGCTCCAGATAGTCGAGCAGACGCTTCTCTACAGATACAGACAGTTGCGTCGCTTCGCCCTCATCGAAACGCACGACATACTGCCCATCGGCTCGGATACGCAATTTATGCAGGGTTGCCATCTCCGCATCAGTGAAAAGGCCGGTAGCACTGATGCCCATGCGCTGCAATCCGGCGCGCAACAGTCCCCCCGCCAGATCATCCCCAACGACACCGAGCAGCGTTACCTGCGCTCCCAGCGCGCGAACGTTGGCGGCAGTGTTGGCGGCGCCGCCCGGCACATGGTGTTCAGCCGTCTTCCGCACGACGGGCACCGGCCCTTCGCGGCAGATGCGCACAGCGGTGCCATCGAGATAGGTATCGAGCATGGCATCGCCGATCACCAGCGCATGCAATTGGCGAAAGCGCCGCACACGCGCGAGATCACCATCCATGAGCTGTTCCTTCCTATGAAGCTGGCGCCACTGACACAGCACTCTGCCGCCAGGATGGTGGCAGATAGACAGGTGAACCAGCCTTCTCTCCTTGTTCGATGCCAAGCAGCAGATCGAGCGCATGGCAGGTATCGCGCGCTACCAGATTGGGCCGGCGGATTGCGCTCTCTGGTGGCGCTTCCGTTCCCAAATCCACGAGGATCGTCCGGCAGCCAGCGCGATTACCTGCTTCGACATCATCGAGAATATCGCCAATGAGCCACGATGTTCGCAGGTCCAGGCAGAGATCGGCAGCAGCGCGAAGCAGCATGCCGGGCGCGGGTTTGCGACAATCGCACGCGCGCGCATACTGCGGCACAGACCCATCTGCCATGTGCGGACAGTAGTATATTCCCGACAGATGGACGCCAAAACACGCCAGGTTAGCAGCGAGTGATGCGTGCATCACTTGCAAGTCATCCTCCGTCAGATAGCCACGCGCAATGCCAGACTGATTGGTGACGAGAACCAGTGCAAAACCCAGGCACTGCGCATGATATAGGCGTGGCGCAAGCCCTGGATAGAGCCGCAAATGTTCAGGAAGGGTTGGGTAATGATACGGTTCGACCAGCGTGCCATCCCGGTCAAGAAAAAGCGCGCGCTGCATACGGTGCCCTCAATTACCTGTGTCGCTGGTAATACTCATATTCACCATCAGTTCTTGCTCGACGATATCGCAGAGGAGGTGTGTCACCAGCAGGTGCATTTCCTGGATCATGGCAGTATCGGCAAGCGGCACCAGAATGGCGCGATCCGCCTCTTGCGACAACCGGCTTGGCCGGTTACCCGTAATGGCAATGATGCCCATTCCTTGCTGGCGCGCCACGGTTGCTGCGCGGATGAGATTCTCTGATTCGCCGCTCGTGCTAAAAGCTAGCAACACATCGCCCTGCTGGCCAAATGCCACCACCTGGCGTGCAAACGCTTCCTGATAGCCATAGTCATTGGCAATCGCTGTCAGCGACGCCGTATCAGCAGTCAAGGAGAGAACGGGATAAGCGCGACGTTCGCGCTTGAAACGTCCCACCAGTTCAGCGGCGAAATGCTGCGACTGCGCGGCGCTACCGCCGTTGCCAGCAACGAGTACACGGCGCCCGGCGCGCAACGTCGCCACCAGCCATGCGGCGGTTTCTGTCAGCAGCGCCGCCTGAGTGGAGAGCGCATCCATCGCCTTGCTGTACGCGGTCCGGCGTTGCGCCAGCGCCGCCTGGATGTCACGGCAGCGTTTCTCATCCACTGCCACCTCGGCTGGCATGGGATGGCGCAGAGGAGCGACCTCCAGGTATTCCTGACTGAGCATTCCATCCTCCTATTTGCCTCTGTTGACCCCTGTTTATCCTTATTTGTCCTACTTGCCAGGAAACAGCACCCACATGGACAGGGTATTCCCCACATCCCTGACATAGAAAGCTACCTCGCCTGATACTCCTCCTCTAGCACAGCGCGAAGCGTGCTTTCATACCTTTCACGTTAAGCATAGCCACCATTGTTGGCAAATACATTAGGCAACTGCACAAGAGCATAAGCAAAAAGGGCAGTGAATGTTGGGCATATGCCCAATCAGAGGCGTTGCTTGTTGCTACTAATGTCTGGGGTGTGGCTATCGCGTATGCGAAACTGGCAGTGAGCGCAAGAGCAGCGCCAGGCGAATCTGCATTGCCTCATCGAAGCGGCGCGGGTCGAGGCCGGTCAGCAGGAAGACTTTTTCGAGGCGATATAGCAGCGTGTTGCGGTGAATTTGCAGGATATCAGCGGTAACGGAGGGCTTGCAGTCATGGGCAAAAAATACGCTCAACGTCTCAATTAACTCAGATTCCTGATCGAGAGGGCTGAGCAGATGCCGCGCGAGGTCAACTTTGGTCTGCTCATCAGACAAACCAATGAAAGCGGCAACGCCAAGCGCATCCAGACAATGTAGCCGCTGATCCGGGTGAAAATGGCGTCCCAGCAGCAGTGCGGCTCGCGCATCTTGATATGAACGCGCCAGCCCCAGAATGCCAGGATGATACCGGCCAATGCCAACATTGATTTCCACTTGTGTTTCGCGTTGGAGATGGTCCGCAAGGGCCGCGCCAGCGCGCTTCAGCGCATTGAGATTCGCCCAAGACGCGCCGGTCTGTTCGCTCTTTGCCTCGGTCGTTGCCCAGGGACGCAGATCATTGGAACTGCTGGCCTTTAAGACAACCACTTCACCGCCGCCGATGTGCGCAATGATGGCATCATTGGGAAGATGAAAGAATGCCACGATGCCATTAATAACCGCCTCTGCGTGCCGCTGGAGTGACATATCTGGCTCGTCGGTCTCATAGTTGGGCAAAATAAAGTTTGCCGCATCAATGAGGATGACAGCCCGGGGCAGGCGAAGGTCAATATCGAGAATTTGCCCCTGACGCAAAGCCGTCGCTTCATCGGCCTCTTGCTCAAAGAGCAAGCTATAGACGAATTGGTCTTTCAATTGACGATGAGCCGGCTTGCTGCCAGAAAGCTGCGCTTCGCGTGTCTGCGAAAGCAACTCTGCAAGCGCATGCGCCATATGCGGTGACTTTGCACTCTCTTCCGCGTTGAGTTCGAACGGCCATGTTGGCACGCCTGGTGCACTCAGAGAAAGTGGGATTCGTAGCGGAATAGGCGCTGCGCGACCAGTATGATGGGTATATCCAGTATCACGAATAAGAGAAGGAGGTGGCGCAAATTGTGTGGATGCAGTGCTCATCATTGCGGGAGAGCCATCTCGCATCACCAGAGGCGGTGTAGGCATCGAGAGAAGGGTAGACAATTGCTCGATCATCGCTGCCACGTGTTGCTGATCGAGACCGGCGGCTAGCAGGTTCTCACTGTGAGGCTGCGCATGCTGCTCGTCCATCGTTCATAATCCAGGTTCTCCCCCACCAATCACGTTATCAGTTGGTGTTACAGAAAGCATTGCTGATACCCCGCTAGAAGGCCATTACATTTTCCCCCCCACGATGTGGCTATCCGTACTGCTGCCTTGACCTGCAATATACCCCGTATTGACCATTGACCATCATAGTGGCACATCCCTGCAAACACATAGACGGTATCCTCCACCCCCGTTTCCCTTGCGCGGCATTCTCAACCTCATCAGCCACGTTCCTCCTGCACTCTTCCTGTGTTGCGCTCTAGCATTCAGGAGTAGCATCTCATGTGACAATGAACTGCTCTATCACTGGTGCTTCTCTGTTTCTTCTATAGTAAAGTGGGTTCCCTATTGCCCGCGTACCATTCCAAAGAAGAGGAGCGCGACTGCTACCACGGTTATCACCACGGCGAGAGCGAGCCAGAAGCTTGTCAGCAGACCAATGCGGTGTTCACGCATAATCCGGCGACTGCGCGCGGTGAGAAGAATAACAACAAGCAGCACCGGGGCAACAATCCCCTGCAACACGTTCGAGAGAAAGATGAATTGAATCGGGTTGAATCTGAGCAGCGCCAGGATGACCGCCATCACCAGCGCGGCAGTGATGATGAGGTAAAACCCCTCATTCTGCCACGGCTTCTTCCACAGGCTCGCTGACCAACCAAGTGTACCGGAGAGCGCATAAGACGTACTTGCCAGCAGCACAGGAATAGCGACCGTCCCAGCGCCAATGAGACCAATGGCAAAGAGATACTTTGCCGCAGGGCCGAGCAGCGGCTCCAGCGCACGCGCTGCGCTGGCAGCAGTGGTGATCTGCTGATGATGCGTAAAGAGAGTGGCGGAGGTGGTCAGAATAATGAAATAGGCGACGAAGTTCCCCCCGATGGTGCCGCTGGCAATGTCAATTGCAGCGAGGTTTACCTGATGCTTTAGTGTCCCAGGCCGCCGCTGCTCAACCTCGCTTTGTGCCTGCCAGATCATCGTATATGGCGAGAGTGTGGCGCCCAGTAGGGCGACGGCGCTGCTGATATCACCAAAACTAAAACTGAGTTGCGGTATGAACGTCCCCCGAAGCACGCTTCCCCAGTCGGCATGAGAAAAGAACCCCGTGATAATGTAGGCGATGAACGCTAGACTCATCATCAGAAAGATACGTTTAATCTTCTCGAAACTCCGGAAAACAATGACATACCAGAGAACTATGGCAACAGGTATGACAAACCATACCCAGGAAATGCCGGTAATGAGTTCGAGGCCGCTGCCCACCGCAATGAGGTCGCCCGTAATCAGGATGACGTTACCTACCAACAATAAGAGCGCCACTGGTATGGAGAGTTTGCGTCCATACTGGCGCTGTAACACGCCGAGAAAATTCTGCTGTGTGATGCGACCGATTTTGCCGCAAGCATAAATGACCGACTGATAGAGCGGCGTGGAAAGCAACATCAGCCACAGTTGTCCGTATCCCACCGTCGCGCCAGTTATTGCATACGCCGTGACCGCAGTGGCATCATTACCAGACATGCCAGCAAGTAATCCTGGCCCAACCTGGCGCAGTGGAGATCGCTTACGAGCAGGAGTGGAGGGTTGCTGTTGATCTGATTCGCCTGATTCGCTTGATTCGCTTGATTCGCTTGATTGATCTCCGTTAATATATACTTCGCTCCGGTCCGCGCGCTCTTGTGATGTCCCGGATGCAGTCTTTTTATCAACCGCTGTGACATGATCTGCTGGCACCGTGAATGTTTTGCGGAACACGATGCCCTTTTCAACTTCTACCTGCTGCGTATGTCCCTGTTCGTCTCGGATAACCTGCTCGACTCGTGGTTTACTGATATCCTTCGCGCCTATCGAGTTCTCACCGTGCGACTCGACGGCCATCCCCGGCTCTACGCTATCAGGCGAATGCTGCGAATCTCCGTGCTCATTTGTCGTATCTGGTGTATCTTTTGTATCCTTCTTGGCACTGGCATCCTCTTTGGGCATGACTATGTATTTCCTTGATCTACTTCTGGCTTTCGGAGGACTTCTGGGAGCGTTGGAGCTAAGGGCTTAAGGGCTATAAGCGAAGAGCTATGGTAGGAGCGTGTGGGTCTGCTCGTACTCGCTCACGGTGGCTCTGGCCTGCTCCACAAGCGATGTTTCCCCACGTTGGCGTAATGCCACTTCGAGTTGTTCTTCTTGCTCCGCAGGTTGCACACGCCATCCTAAGCGAAAGACCAGTTCACCACCCAACCAGCCGGAAACACCTAGCAATCCGAGCGCCGCCAGTGAGAGAACCCTGCCAGCCGTCCGGTGCGATGTGCGCCGGCAACCTACGCTGAGTAACACCAACGCCAGGACCCCGCCATTGCTCCACCCATGCCACGCGCCAACGCGCCGGGCGGGGTGATCCTGTGGCACCGCCTGATAATCCCACAGGCCAAGCGCCGCCGCTATGCCGCCACTGAGCGCAGCCAGCCCGGTGGTAGCATCAGCGGCGAACGACCAGCCAGGACGGTGAGTGAACATATCCAGCATATCGAAGGTCTCGCTGGCAACCAGCATGCCCACCGGCAAATCGGTCAGCATCGCATGTAACGGGTGTCCCTTCACCAGGGGATCATTGCGCTCGATGAGTTGCTGCAAGCGCTGACGTACTTCCTGTGTGTCCATGAGCAAACCTGTATTCCTTAGCGTTTCCACTACTGCACGCTGGCATGCCATTATGTCATAGTGAGTGAGCGAATCGGATTCACCACTATTCACCATGCGCGTGCCCGCAATACAAAGAGGTGTAGCGAGAAAAGTGCCAGATTTGCATCAGTCTAGAAGTTTACGCGCCGCCTCGCCCAGTAATCATCACGGGAACGGTCAGCACCATCAGTTTGAGGTCGTAGAGCAGCGATTGCGTTTCCAGGTAAGCGATATCCTGCTCCACCATTTCCTGAAACGTCACACGACCACGACCATACACCTGCCAGGTGCCAGTCAATCCAGGTTTGCCTGCCAGGCGCAGCAGGTCGTGAGGGCTATAGAGCGCGACCTCATACTGCATCGGCGGACGGGGGCCGACGATAGACATATCCCCTTTGAGGACATTCCAAAGCTGTGGCAACTCATCTATGCTCGTCTTGCGGATGAATTTTCCCACCCGTGTAATGCGCGTGTCATTGCCGAGTTTATAGGGCATACTGGCATCAGCATTGAGGACACCACCCTGAATGAAACGGGCGGTAGCCGATTCGTGGGCGCTGGTGGCGACATTATGATACATCGAGCGGAATTTGTAGAGCGTGAACTCTTCGCCATTAGCGCCCACCCGCTTTTGGCGAAAGATGATCGGTCCAGGCGAATCAATCCAGATGGCAACGGCGGTAATGAGCATCACGATGCCAAAGGGAATGAGCGCCAACGACGTCAGCACGATATCCAGTAACCGTTTTATGCGTAGATAGTCTTCTCCAAAGGTAAGTTCTTCACGAATGATTACCTGTTGCGCGGCCATAGTTTCCCCCACACGACTAGACTGTTGCTGCTGCTGCTCTTGCTTCCCCTCGGTTCAAGCGCGAGGGATTGTCTCTATGGCCTTAGTGTCTCTGATGGGCGTACGAAAACAGTGCAGATGCGGTAGCGAAATGTGTGCTACCTGGAAGGCAACAGTAGAAGGCATAACACCAGGCGCTAACTGGCATCGCAGGATACATGCGAGTTCCTACTGAGCGGTGAGCGTTCCTGCACGAACGATTTGTGAGAGTAACCATAATTACACGACTGCAATCACCGGCATATCGAATGAGTTGTCGTAACCTTTTATAATAGTGAAGCGCGGATATGAAGGGACCATCAAATCACTACAACCGATGCCCCAGCGTCTTATCCGATACGTTGCGAGAATTGGCGCCACAATCAGGCGCCCAGTACAAACATGAGGAATGCGACACATGACGATACCGTTGGTTGATCTGAAGGCGCAATATCAGACTATCAAGCACGAGGTGCTGCCAGCGATTGAGCGGGTCCTCGAAGGAATGTCCCTATATCTTGGCCCTGAACAGCAAGCGTTCGAGCAAGAATTTGCGGCGTATTGCCAGAGCGGCTACGGCATCAGCGTCTCCAACGGCACCGATGCGCTGGCGCTGGCATTGCGCGCCTGCCAGATCGGCCCTGGTGATGAAGTCATTACCGTCGCCAACACCTTTATCGCCACAGTCGAAGCCATCAGCATGGTAGGCGCGACGCCGGTCTTTATAGATGTAGACCCCGACACCTATACAATGAACTGGCATGACATCGAGCAAGCCATCACTCCACAGACGCGGGCGATCCTGCCGGTTCACCTCTTTGGACATCCAGCGGAGATGACCCCCATTCTGGAAATCGCCCGCACGCATGGATTGCGCGTCATCGAAGACGCTTCACAAGCGCATGGCGCCACCTATGAGGGGCGTCCGGTCGGGAGCATGGGTGATATCGGCTGTTTCAGCCTGTATTGTAGCAAGACATTGGGCGCCTATGGCGAAGCTGGCGTCTGTGTGACGAATGACGCGGACCTGGCCGAACGCATGCGTATGCTGCGCGATCATGGCTCACGCCATCGCTATGAGCATGAGGTGATGGGTGTCAATGCCCGCATGGATGAAATTCAGGCGGCGATTCTCCGCGTCAAACTCCCCTATCTGGACCAATGGAACGCCAAACGGCAAGCGCACGCGCAGCGATATTCAGAGCGATTGCGTGGCGTGGTGACTGCCGTGCCGGAGGCGCAGCCCTGGGCCACGCATGTCTATTACGTCTATGTCGTTCAGGTGCCGGATCGTGAGCGAGTGCGCGAATCACTGGCAGAGCGCGGCATTCTCACCGGCGTGCATTATCCTATTCCGCTGCATCTGCAACCCGCATGCGCGCAATATGGCTATAAGCAGGGTTCACTTCCGGTGACCGAAGAGGCCGCAGAACACATCCTCTCGTTACCAATGTATGCGGAATTGACAGAAGAGCAAATCCACCAAGTATGTGACGCCCTGGCTGGAGCCTTGATACCAGCAGGCACACGCGGGTAGAACAGGTGCCCGCATGCGCGCAACAATCCTGCGCCTATGCAGGGTATGCGGGAAGCCGGCCAGATAAATGGCCATATGCTATCCAATGAAGTGAGAGCGGTACACTATGATGCAACAATTGCGCTTCGGGCTGATCGGCTGGGGCTACTGGGGTCCCAAGCTGGCGCGTAACCTCGAATCACTGCCACAGGCTTCGCTAGAGATTGTGGCGGATCTGAATCCGCTAAGCCTGGCAAAAGTGAAGGCGGAGCGACCCTGGATCAAAACCACTTCCCAGATTGAGGATGTCCTCAACTCGCCTGTGGACGCAGTAGTGATTGCAACGCCAGTCGCTACGCACTTTGAGTTGGCCCGGAAGGCGCTTGCCCACGGGAAGCACCTGCTGGTAGAAAAGCCGCTCACAGCGAATGTCGCCCAGGCAGAGGAACTCATCGAGCTTGCCGAACGCCAGCAACGCATTTTGATGGTTGGCCACACCTTCCAATACAGCCCTGCCATTGCCGAACTACGCCAGCTTATCGAAGATGGCGAACTGGGCAACATTTATTGCGTTGAGATCGAGCGACTCAATCTTGGCCTTTTCCGCAGCGATATTGATGTGATCTGGGATTTGGCGCCACATGACGCCTCCATCTTACTGACGTTGCTCGGCCAGTCGCCAACGCGCGTTCAGGCGCATGCCCATGCCCATTTGCACCCCACTATTTACGATGTCGCCCATCTAGACCTGGAGTATGACACGGGCGCCACTGCGCATATTCATGTCAGTTGGCTCCATCCAACCAAAGTACGCCAGGTGACAGTGATTGGCGATAAGCGCATGGCCATCTATGATGACACCAATCCGGCTGAAATGCTGAAGATTTTCAACAAAGGCGCTGATATCGGCGTTGATCCTATCGTTTCGTATCGCCACGGCGCCATCACCATTCCACACATCGAGTGGATGGAACCGTTACGGCTGGAATGTGAAGATTTCGCCCACGCCATCCGCTCTGGTGAGCAGCCCCGTGCCAATGGACAAGCTGGCTTGGAAGTCGTCAAGATTCTCACGGCTGCCCAGGAATCACTGCGTATGCGGGAGCAGGAATCACTGCGTATGCGGGAGCAGGAATTGCTGCGTGTGCGGGAGATGGCGTAAACGCACAACAATCACGCAACTGATGCAATCCCCCAGGAGGTTACTGTGGAAGTCCAAATTCAGGAATGCCGTCAAGAGGCACTGGCTGAAATCAGCGGCAGCGATACCTTCTTCACCGATGAACGCTGGCTTGGCCTCATTGAGACGGTCTACGGCTTCCAGGTGACACAACTGGAAGTGCGCGGCGCAGGCGGCGCCCTTCGTGGATATCTGCCCGTATGCGCGCTGAACAGCCCGCTCACTGGCAGGCGGGTGGTGTCGCTGCCATTCTCTGATGCCTGCCCGTTGTTCGCCACCGATGCGACAGCGGCGGACGACCTGCTGGATCAAGCGCTCGCATTGGGGCGCAGGCATCGCGCGCGCTATGTAGAGCTACGCACCGGCGTCTCTGAGATGCTGGCGCAGCGTCCTGATTTCGTTGCCAACGATCTCTATGTTCGCTGGCGGTTGCCGCTGGACGCCGGGGAAGATGCCGTCTGGTCAGCAGTGGAGAAGCCTGTCCAGCGACAGGTTCGCAAATCGCGCAAGATGGGTGTGACGATTCGCTTTGCCCGCGAACGCGCGGATATGGCGCTCTATCACCGGCTGCACGTAGGCACCCGCACCGGCAAGCACGGCATGCCAGCGCAACCACGCGCATTTTTCTTGGAACTCTGGGACCGCTTCGCCGCAGATGGCACACTGCAAGTGCTATTCGCTGAACACGAGGGTGTACCGATTGCGGGCATGGTGCTGTTCGCCTATGGCGATACCGTTCGCTATGCGTATGGCGCGTCTGAAGAACGCTTCCTGCATCTGGCGCCAAACAACCTGTTGATGTGGGAATCAATCACCTGGGCTGCGAACCACGGCTACCAGTTCTTTGATATGGGGCGCACGGCCCGCGACAACCACGGCCTGATGGAATTCAAGCGCAAGTGGGGAGCCACCGCTGAGCCATTGATTTACTATTACTCACCGCATGTGGCCGGCCTCGCCTCCACCTCGGAGAACAGCCGCACGTATCAAATCATGACGGCCTGCTGGAAACGGCTGCCATTGCCAGTTGCCTCGGTGCTTGGTGGCATGCTCTACAAACACCTCGGCTGAGGAGGTGGACCGCATGAACCGCATGCGAGCGTTTATCCAACAACGTTGGGTTATGGGGTCAGCAGTCGCCGTCTTACTGCTGGCTACTGTCGCAGGCTGGTTCGCCTGGGGTCCCAAGCCACTGCCTCAAGTGGCAGCTACCCCACCACTCAGCACGCTGCCGGGCGCGATGCTCTGGAATCATGGGGCATCATCGCTGCTCTTCGGCACCAACGACACGTATGAATGGTCGGCGCGCAATCTGGAAAATCAGCAAGCAATTCAGCAATCACTGCACGATGCTGGTTTTACCCTGGTCCGCACCTTCATCCCCGATAAAGCCAGCGATGAGATTATCGAGCAGCGCATCACCACCATCGAGCATATCGGCGCGCACTGCCTGGCGGTGTTGACCAATATCAAGGATATCAGCTTCAACAAACATGTCGTCTCCTATCTCGGCAATCGCTGCCTGCTCTATGAATTCGGCAATGAACCTGATTTTACAGGCATCTCAGCGGATGCGTATATTGCCGCCTGGAACACGACGATTCCGGCCCTGCGGCATATCAATCCCTCAGCGCGCTTCATTGGCCCAGTTCTCTCGAACAATCAGGGAGCCAATAACAATACCTATCTCCAGCAATATCTAAACGGAGTCAAGGCATCCGGCATTCTCCCGGACGCTATCAGTTTTCACTGGTATCCCTGTTATCATGACAGCGAATCTTCCTGCCTCGGCAAAGCCACGTCGTATCAATCGGTGGCGCTAGGGGTGCGCGAACTGGTCAAGCAAATCCTGGGAAAAGAGCTACCCGTCGGCATCACCGAATGGAACTATGATCCAGGCAATCCTCCGCCAGCCTATGGCGACAATGCCAGCTTCATGACCAAGTTTAGCACTGCGGCTATCAAGTCTATGATTGCTGGCGGCGTGGCGTTCGCCTGCCAGTTTGATGCTGCGAGCTTTTCGGGCTATGGCCGGCTCGACATGTTCAACGTGGACAATGACCAGGCCAAACCGCAATATTATGCGCTGGCAGCGCTCATCAAACAATATAATCCCGCTACCACAGACGCATCAGCAACGGCAACTGCCCTGTCTTCCAATCCCGCCACGTCGGCGTTGCTCTCGGCTGGCGCACAGGCAATATGTTCCAGCAACGATAGCGGCCCGGATGAACCAGACGCGCTGACCGATGGTAAGTTCGGCAACTGGGGATTCTGGCAGTTGGCTGATTCAGCTTTGCCCGGTTGGTGCGCGCTCCATCTCTCGGCCAGGGCAAACAGCGTGGTGCTGGCCTGGTACAGCGACTATTCCTTTGACTATACCGATATCACCGGATTGGCGCCACAGGACTACGATATCGCCGTCTCCGCCGACAGCACCAACGGCAGCGACGGCTCCTGGCAAACCATCGTCTCGGTGCGTGGCAACCATGCCCGTGCCCGCGAACACAGTTTTGGGTTTACGGGGATGTCCTGGGTGAAGATGATCGTGCTGGCGGCGCAGCCAAAACCCAGTCAGCCGTATGTGCGCATAGACGAACTAGAAGTGTTCGACGCGCAGAAACTCGGCGATGACAGCTTCTTCTTCTCCGGCGACTCGATTACCGGCATCGCGTACAGCCGCTATCCCAATGATTCCCCGTCTTTTGCGGATGTTATGCGGCAGTGCGCGCCGCAACGCTATCCACTGATGATTGACGGCGGCTTTGGTGGGCAAACTTCGCAGGGAGCAAAGCAGGGCATAGCCGCATGGCAAGCAATGCTGCCCGATATGCACTATTGGCTGCTGGGCTGGGGAACCAACGACGCGCTAGACAACATCTCACCGCCAGCATTCCGTGCGAATCTGCAAGCGGTGGTAACGGCGATCCTTCAAAACGGCGATATCCCGATACTTGCGCATATCCCCTACGCGACCTATCACAATCTGCCAGGGCTGGATGCAGAAATCCAGCAATTGAACCAGGTGATAGATCAGATCACCGCCACTAACCACCTGATCCCAGGCCCAGACTTCTACGCCTTATTCCATGCGCACACAGAGTATTTGGGACCGGACGGCTTGCACCCAAACAGCGCCGGAGCTATCGCAATGAACGCGCTCTGGTTCCAGACGTTGCGTGCGCATCTCGGTTTGGCCAGCGCTCAATGTGGATGAACCTTACAACAAGCCAAGTTCTCTGGCCTTCAGTGCCGCCTGCGTGCGGTCGCGCACGCCCAACTTGCTGAGGATGTTGCTGAGGTGGTTCTTGACGGTGCCGCCAGCGATGAAGAGCGCCTCGCTGATTTCCCGGTTGGAAGCGCCGCGCGCCAGCAGCGCCAGGATTTCGCGCTCGCGCTCAGTCAATGGCGAAAGCAAACCTGCGCCTTCGCTGGCAGGAACAGCCGCCGCAGGTTCGGTAGACGAGTCTGAGGAAAAGGAGGTAATGACCTTGTTTGCAACCTCGGGATGGAGCAAGACCTGACCCTGCGCGACCACTCGAATGGTGCTGGCGAGCTGCTCGGCAGTGATGTCTTTGAGTATATAGCCCTGTGCCCCCGCCTGTAGACCAGCCTGGATCAGCGCCCGATCATCGAAGGTCGTCAGGATGACAATACGAATCTCAGGCCACCGCTCTTTGAAGACACGTGTCGCCTCAATACCATCCATGCCTGGCATACGCACATCCATCAGCACTATATCGGGCGCCATTTTCTCGGCAGAGAGGAGTTCGACGCTGGCCAGCGCTTCCTCACCATCGCCAGCCATGCCGACCACTTCCAGGTTCGGCTCCAATTCGATCAGCTTGCGAAAGCCCTCGCGCAGCAAGCCCTGGTCATCCACAATCATTACGCGGATATGCTCATTCATGACTACGCCTTCTCCCCAGTTTTGTATGCTACCCCGGCGCTGGCTCCCTCCGACTGCCGCTGATTGAGCGGCATCAGCACGGTGACGCGCCAGCCACGCCCCGGCTCTGGGCCAGCCTGCACTGTTCCACCCAGGGGCGCAGCACGCTCGCGCATGCCCAGCAAGCCAAAGCCGGGTGTCCGCTCTTCGCTGCCAGAGGCAGATCCCTGGCCGTTGTCTAACACGGTAAGCTCCACCTGGCTTTCTGGCTCGTCACTTGTAGAGAGTCGTAGAAGCACTTTCGTCGCCTGTGCATGTTTGCGAATATTGGTCAGCGCCTCTTGCGCGCAACGATACAGCGCCATGGACACATCCGAATTGAGCGGCTGCGTGGCTTCTTCCACGTCGAGCGAGATCGTCGTCTCACGGCTGGCTGCGGCAAATTCTGCCACCAGCGCCTCTAGACGCTCCTGCAACGAGCTGATAGAGGCGTCGTCTGGGCGAAGCGCCTCGACTGAGTGCCGCACGTCCGCCAGGCAGGTTCTTGCCACCCGCCGTGCCTCCAATAATTCTTCATGCAAACCAGGATCACCACGCGCCTCGAACTGTGTTGCTGTTTCCAACTGGACGGCGAGTAAGGTAAGTGAATGACCTAGCGTATCGTGAATCTCCCGCGCGATCCGGTTGCGTTCGCGGATAGCCGAAATCTCCTCGACCTGTGCGCTGTACTCTTGCAGTTGAGTGTGAGCCGCTGCCAGCTCCGCATTCGAGCGTGCGAGCGCTGTATGGGCTAGCGCGACTTCGCGTATGGCCACTGTGACAACGACAAAAGAGATGTATGTGACCAGAAGCGTCAAGTCAGTATTGAGGTCCCAGCCACCCATAGCGAAACTGAAGGCGACACTGGAACTCAGCCAGAGAACTCCTGCTGCGATGAGACCAAGATAGCGCGGAGTGAGGGCTGTCATCAGGCAAGCTGTGATCGTCGGCAGGACTGGCAGCCAATTGAGATTGGTGATTGGGAGCGGAAGAAACTGCGAGGCGCAGGCCAGGATGAAGAGCGCCCAAAACCACCAGAGAGGCGGCTGTTCCCCAGTTCCGCTTCCTAGCAGGAATATCCCCAGCCAGGCGCTATACGTCACGGTCAGCAGCAGCAAACGGACCAGTGAAAGGTGTTCGGCGCTGAAGACACTGGAGAAATAGCCGACGCCGACGAGCAAAGGGAGAAGCCATCGGGAGTATCGTTGTATTCCTGGCGCCAGATTCGTGGTCATCCGTGCTTGCATGTATGTACCTACTCATGAATGTGATGCGCTTTCCTTCATCATACGGGACTGCACTTCCTCCTCACCAGTGCTTGCAGTCACGGGTTGCCCTCGGTAGACCTATGGCGCCGGTCATAGGTCACATGGCCATTCTCGCGTTTCAAAATAGAACCTGATTCATGACTGTGAGCACAGGCGTCATGCGGCCCCAGCCAACTATACTCAGCATGTCAAGTCCGCCGGGCGATGGAACCACGTTCCAAAGCCACGAGCAGCACTGTAAAGAAAGGACCATTATCATGACTGCCCGATACCTTGCCAAAGAATCCCTGAGTGACCGGCGTAACCAGTCGAGATTCCGCAACGTGAAGTTACTCATCGGTTGCTATGTTGGCATTAGCGTACTCACGCTCGCAGCCATCGTCTTGCTACGCAACAACACCGCAATAGTGACCCCGGCTGTCTGGGTGCGTGGCACCATCGTCGCTGCCAGCGCCCTGTTCACGGCACTCTTCACTGACCAGATGACGCGCGGCTCCAGCAGTGGATTTCTGCGGCTGCGGCTCGTCTCAGCCATCATGTTCGTAGCTATCGTAGTCATCATTGCCCTTCCCGATCCCTTCCCGTTGTGGCTGAAAATCGAACAGGGCGTCTGCGGGCTGCTGCTGCTCGGCGTTGTACTGATCGTCAATGGGAAGCAACTGCGGTCGGCATTCGCAAAAAAATAAACCGAGCGCAGGCGCAATAGGTGCATGAGCACAAACGAGCGAGCGCGGCTGACGCAGTATCAGCCGCGCTCGCTCGTTCTATGCACGATGCCAGAAACTACAAGCTACTGAACGTTGGCGACTTTCACATCGTCAAAGTAGGTCGTTCCGGTCGCTTCGTTTATCAGCGTCAGTTGCGTGTAGGGGGTGCTGGTCGAGAGGTCGCCATCCACGCTGGCGATGGACGTGCCATTGAGCCACACCTCCGCGTGCCCGGATGTCGCCTCATTCATCTCGATTTCCACGGTATACCAGGTATCGGGTGAGATGAGGTTCTGGTTGCTGTAGAGATCATAACGAGTGCGTGCGCCGTTCCAGACGTAGATGTCCAGCCCCTTCCGCCCGGCATCATAAATGATCGTCCACATCGTGTTGCCATTCGCGTCTTTGCCATACGCCAATGTCGTCGTAGCGTTCGCCGGGCTGGCGATCTGGAAGGCGAAGCTCGTGTAGGTCAGCGCCTCCGCGCCGCCGGTCAGGCTACAGGTCAGCGAGACTACCTGGCCGCTGGCGTTGTTCAATGCCGCCGCATACGTTCCAGAATGGACAATCGCCGTCTCCGCAGTCGCCTGGCCCGATCCGCCGACAGTCCATTGCGAAAGGTTGCCACTCTCGAAGCCATCGGAGAGATAGATGCCATTTGCTGGCGGTGGTGGTGGCGGCGGAGTGACGCCTGTTCCGCTCAATGCGACTGATTGGCTTCCGCCGGGCGCGTTGTCGCTGAAGGTCAGCGTGGCGTTGCGTGTGCCACTCGCTCCAGGCGCGAAGCTGATCGCAACAGTGCAGGTCGCATTTGGCGCAACTGTCGCACCAGTGCAGGTATCCGACCACTTCACAAAGTCACTTGCGTTCGTGCCGCCAATCGCCGCCGCTGAGATGTAAAGCGGTAACGTGCCAGTGTTCGTCAGCGTAATAGACTGGGTGGCGCTGGTGCTGCCAGTGTTCTGATTGCCAAAACTCAGGCTTGTTGGACTCGGCACAGCGCCGGGCACCGGATAGCCGCCGCCGACCGGTCCATTATACTTGTTGCTAATCTGCACATCATCGAAATAGGTCGTACCCGCCACCTCATTGATGAGCGAGAGTTGAGCATAGCCCTCCGTCACCGAGAGATCACCGTCAACGCTGGCAATCGAGGCACCATCGAGCCAGATTTCCGCGTGGCCGCTGGTCTGCTCGTTGTCCTCGATCTCCAGGCCGTACCAGGCGTCAGCTGACACGATATTGGTCGTGCTATAGAGATCGTAGCGCGTACCCGCGCCGTTCCAGAAATAGGCATCTATGCCGTGGCGGCCCGCGTCGTAGACGACCACCCAGAGCAGATGACCATCCTGGTCGCGTCCCTGAGCGAGCGTCGTGGTGGCGCTGGCTGGGCTGGCGACCCGGAAATAGAACCGCGTGTAGGTCAGCGTCTCACCGCCGCCGATCAAAGCGCAGGTCAGGCCGATATACTGGCCGCTGGTGTTGGTGAGCGCCACGGCATTATTGCCGCTATTCACCACCGTTGACTCTACATTTGCCTGCCCCGTGCCGTTTGGATTGCTCCACGAAGTCAGGCCGTTCTCAAAGCCGTCGGTGAAGTAGATGCCGTTTGCCGGCGGCGGCGGGAAAACGCCAGTACCGCTCAGCGCAATGGTCTGCTGCCCACCCGGTGCGCTATCAGTGATCGTCAATGTTGCCGTGCGCGTGCCCGAACCATTGGGCGAGAACGTGACGTTGATTGTGCAGGAATTGCTGATGCCCAGCGATGTAGGGCAGTTATTGGTCTGGGCGAACTCGGTAACGTTCGCACCAGAAATGGCGAAGTTGTTGATTGTCAGCGGCGCCGTGCCTGTGTTGGTGAGCGTCAACGCCTGTGCCGTGCTGGTCGTATGGACGTTCTGGTTGGCGAAGGTCAGGCTCGTAGGGTTGAGCGTTGCCGCCGGCCCTGGATAGCTGCCACCGACCGGACCATTATAAGCGTTGCTCACCTTCACATCGTCGTAATAGACCGTTCCGGCTCCGGTATTCCAAAGATACAGGGTACTGAACGGCGTGCTATCCGAGAGATCGTTACTCACGCTGGCAATCGAAGCGCCATTGAGCCAGACCTGCCCAACGCCATTAGTCTGTTCATTGTCCTCGATTTCCAGCCCATACCAGGCATCTGGCGCCACAATATTCATGGCGCTATACAAATCGTAGCGCGTGCCAGCGCCGTTCCAGAAATAGGCGTCTATGCCGTGGCGGCCCGCGTCATAGTCAACCGACCAGACACGATTATTGTTGGCGTCGTGCCCTTCGGCAAGCGTCGTCGTCGCACCCGGCCCGGCGACACGGAAATAGAGGCGCGTATAGGTCAGCGATTGCGCGCCGCCGTACAACGGCGCCGTCAGATAGGTAAATTGTCCACTGCCAGCGGTGAGAGAGGCCGCATACGAACCGCTATTGACAACGCTAGTTTCGGCGGTTCCCTGGCCGGTGCCCCAGGGTCCGCTCCACTGCGTCATGTTACCGCTCTCGAAGCCATCGGTGAGATAGGTGCCCGCTGGCGGTGGAGGAGGCGGCGCTTGCGGAGTCGTGCCGGTGAAACGATAGAGGATGTTAGCAGTCGTCTGCTGGATACCAGCGTTCGCATAACTGCGATTTGGATAGTTGTCGAGTCCCCAACTCCACTCAATCGTGCCAGAGGCAAAGATCATCGCGCCGCTCGGAGCCGTGTAGATGGTCGAGTTCGAGAACGAATTGCCACCATTGCCGCACTCACCAGGTTCATCGCAGATAGCGACAACCGGCGAATTCGAGAGGCTCGTCAAACCGGGCGGAGTTGCGCCGTTGTTCCACACCTTGTCATATTCATAGCCGACGATCCCAGGCACCGTCGAGCCGTTGACGAATCCGGTGTTGGCATAGACCCAGTTCGACGCATTCTGCACAACATACGTCGAGGTCGGATTCTGGTCAGAGTTCTCATACATCACGCCAAGCAGCGCATTCTCCGGTTGGCCCACCACTGGGTCGCGCCAATTGCTCGTCACAATGCTGTTGTTGACCCCATACATCGGGTCAGGGCCAGGGAATGAAGTCTGGGTCGCAAAATCCTTGTATCCTACTTCCACGCGATTGGCAACACCCGCTGCGTTCGGCTCGAAGCGAATCTGCCAGTAGCAAGTGTTGGCGCTGAAGAACGCGACATTCACACCGGCATTGATCGCCGCCTGCACGTTGTCGCGCATGCTCTTGGACCAATACTCGTCATGGCCGACGGAGATGAACGCCTTGTGATTTGTGAGGGGGTTCACGCCAGTGCCGGTATCAACATCACTCGTATAGGTAATATCGAATCCCTGCTCCTCGGCCCAGCGCACGAACGGATACTCATAGGAGAAATACTGGCCAGCGCCGTTGCCATCGCCGGGGAGGAACGGGCGATCAAACGACACTTTCGTGGCATGTGGCTGGTTATACACTGACCCATCAGTAGTGTTGCTATAGAGACTGATGCCACCATAAAGATTGTATGCCTGGTAGGTGGTGACGCTCGTCTGGAACACCAGCGCCTCGTGCCCGTCGTCATCACGCACCACGAAGAGAATAAAGCTCTTATTGCCATTGGAAGCAGTCAACTTGGCGAGATACACACCGGAGGTCCAGGTGCTCGGCACATTGAGCGTCGCCGTTTTCGACCAGTTGGTGCAACTTACCATACCCGTCGTCGGGCTAATGGGGCAATTTGGTTGCTGCACGCCAGGGAAGCTGCCCATCGAGAGGATATGCCGCGCGCCGACGCCGCTGTACCAACCCGTGCGATAGATGTCAATAGTGAAGCTGGGAGCAGTTGTCGTCACATAAAAATCAATGGACTGCCCGCGATCAACACTGATCTGCGAGCCATAGCCGGAGAGCGCATGCTGGTCGAGGTTGGCAGTGAAATTGTTCCAGGTGGGGTCGCCAGGATAGGTATTCTCGATCTGGATGGCATTAAGCCCAGACGCCGCACGCGCGACTGGCAATGAAGAGTGTGTTATTCGTGGCAGCACCACGAACACGGCAGCCTGAACCATGAGACTTACGAGACAACACAGCAGTAAGCGAAGAATCCTGCTCGAATGTGCAGCATGTCTAACATGTTTCGCATGTTTCGAGCGGCGCGGAGATGGCAGCAGCATCAGTAAGCCTCGTCTCGGTTGTAACTCAAAAAGAATAAAGGGGCACCGATCAACACACGGCAAACGGGCCGCGTCGTGTGCCATAGGGACATCGGAATGGTAGATGTCCCTGGAAGTGAACCCAAAACGCCTTATGGTTCATTATTGACGTACAAGGTGTACGTTTGGTGCGCATTGCTATGTAGAACTGGGTAAAAACAAGCGGAGAAGTGGCAGTCAGGTGCTAATTTAGCCATCTTTCGTCCCAGCCGTATTTTCTGCCAACACCAGCAGGCTGAAGCCACCGAGTATACGAGATGCCAGATTCCCATTGAGAGTGAAGAGAACACGCCTGGGCAACTTGAGCAACCGGCGACGTAACTCGTTTGTTGGCACATCGAGCGCACGGGTGGTGTAACAATAATCACAGACTGCATAATCCGCGTTGCGCAAGGCCTGGAGCGCAACCTCTTTAGTGAAATAGTGAAGATGCCCATAGGCGGCCTGAGTATCGAGCAGCGCGTGTGGCCGCAGGATGGTTTGCACCGACAGCTCCAGCGGGATATGAAAGATGGCATAGTGGCTTCTGGGCCGCAAGGCGCGCAGGAAGGCGTAATAATCTTCCAGATGTTCGATGACATCCATCACCAGCAGCAGATCGAAGTGAGCGGATGGCTCATGTGTCAGATCCTTCAGATAAAAATGCAGCCGTTCATTGGCTCGGCGTTGACACAGTTCGATGGCCTGGGGTGAAATATCATAGCCTGAGAAGCGGCAATCAACATCCATGCCCGTCTGCAACTGGCGCAGAATCTCGCCTGCGCCACAACCAATCTCAGCGATTGTGTGCGGGGCGAGGCCATGTAGGCGCAGCATGTACTCTATTTGCTGCGCCTTCCATGCCGACTCTTCTACATGCCACGTAGGATTCAGTTCGAGGTAATCCCCGCTGGCATACAGATTCTTCACCATAGTCATATGCTTCCACCTCCGAACTTCGCGGGTCTTTGCCGACATGAAGCCGCCCTTACGATCTATTCGCTACAAGGTGGATTATGGGAGAACACGATGCGCTATGCGTACTGACGTGCCTCGACGATACGCAGAAAGAAGTCTTGCACGGTGATGGAATCAATATCGCCGGTGATGGCAAGTGCAGCGCATGCGCGGTCCGGCCAGATGCCATAGCGAACGAGTGGTTTCTCCAACGCCTCGATTTCAGCCACCAATGCGCTACGTTTCTCGATTTGTTCGCTGCGAGTCTTGCCCAGGCCATCGGGGATATCTAGCGCAAGCGCGTAACGCGCCGCTCTATCTGTATCTGTCTCCACGCGCTGAACCAAATATCCCTGCTCATATAGGAATGCTTCCACGTCGTTTGAAGTGCGTGGCGAAAGCGCAATGCAAGGGCAGAGCGCGGCTTGAACCGTGAAGTGTCGCGCATCAACCGTGCAATCAGTTCCTGTCCATTCAGCGATAGGCGCATTGTCTACTGTCAGGTGGCGCGCGAGGATCGTCGCTCGTGGTGTGCAATTCGCCTCGATGCGCCAACTCGTCTCTCCGAGTGGCTCGATGGAGAAGCGGAACTGTGCGCGCTCACGCCACCAGAGTTCAACTTCGCGCAGCGAAGCCAGCCAGACTGGCAGTGGTTGCTGCTGGGAATAAGCGAGCAGGCGATTGAGCGCAGGCTTGCACAACACCCCACGCTCCGGGTGCAGGTTGAGTGTATAGATGCCAGATAACCCGTAAACGCGGCTCATCACCTCTTGCCATAGATTGCCCAACGCCACCTGATCGGTGATGCGCAGGCGATCATAGAGCATTTCATCGTCGGGGATGCTGGTAGGAATACGCACCAATGCGCCTTCGAAGTGCGGGCGAAGGGTATAGGCGCTGGGCGTGATCGCCTGGAAAAGCGACAACGACTTCTCAAAACCGGCGCGCAATGTGGGAGTGAGTTGGCTCCTATCCACTACATCATGAATAATCGCCTCGTTACTATCGTAGCCAAAGCCGAGGGCAGCAAAGGAGCGCACGGCATCGTCGGTCCAACCAAGATAGGGGTTGCGGAACCCCAGGCATTGAAGCTGAACATCATGGAATACTTCTAATGCTTGCTCCGTCTGCTGATGCTGGCTGGCTCCGCTCAGAGAGCGATAGTCGTTGTGGACATAGCCATGCGAACCGATCTCAGCGCCGCAGAGCGCAATCTCGTTGATGAGTTCAGGGTGACGACGCAAGACAACCGCCGGAATGAAAAAGGTTGGGCTACCGCCATATTTGCGAACGCTCGCCAGGATGGAGAGCAGCGTGCGCCGGCTGCGAGCATCGGTGAAGCCAAAACGCGCAAAGACCGTCCATAGCCGGCGCGCGAAATTATGCGCGCCTTTGGTGCGTATAGAAAATGCAACGAGATTCATGATATATCCTCTCCAGATTGGCGAGCGGCGCCAGTGAAGTTGCGATGAATATCTGACCACTCGCCGCATTTCAGCGTATCGCAGATTGGAGAGGGTTGCTGTGTTGGCGCGCGTATTCTTGGTGTTGAGATGCCAGGGCGGCGTATATGTTTGTATCCCGCCCTGGCTTCTCGCGCCTCAAGCTTCTGTTAACGAGGGATGGTTGCAGTCTCATCTTGCGGGATGACGCACTCTTGCTGGCAATGCTCACACCAGCCGGCGAGTTGCCCGTTTTCGACTTGCGTGAGGCGTGTCAGAGGATGCGCGCAGCGGCAGACGTAGCCATGCGGGCGCGCCGGATTGCCAAAGACCAGCGCATGCGGCGGTACATCATGCGTCACCACGGACCCTGCGCCCACCAGGGCAAACTGGCCGATGGTAACACCGCAGCGAATGACGGAACCGCCGCCCAGCGACGCGCCATAGCGCACAATGGTTGGAGTAATCTCCCAGTCGTCGGCGGATTTGAGCGCACCTTCCGGCGTTATGGCGCGCGGAAAGAGATCATTGGTAAAGCAGACATGCGGGCCGACAAACACGCCGTCTTCCAGTGTCACGCCCTCGAACACCGAGGTATGGTTCTGAATCTTTACCCGTGAGCCAATCTGCACATGCGCGTCAATATAGACGCCCTTGCCAATATTGCACTCCTCACCGATACGCGCATACTCACGCACATGCGCCTGACGCCAGATGCGCGTGCCAGCCCCTACCTGCGCCTCTGGCGAAACCTCAGCGGTAGGGTGAACATAAAACGATGCTTTCGCATGCGCAGACTCGCTCATAATAACAGCACTCCTCATCATTGCTGAATTGTATCGGTTTCCCACGCGATTAGCGGGGATTGGTCGCGGGGACCTGTCGCACGGTTCGCCGCCGGAATGAGGCAAGAAGCTCCTGATACTCGGAACGCACCTGCTCCCAGCGATACGGCGTGTAATCTTCCGCCGCCCGTTCGGCTAACGTCTGCCGCAATTCAGGATGATGATACAATTCGACGAGCGCATCTGCGAAACTTTGCGGGCTATTCGGGTCACAGAGCAGGATCGAGCCAGACCGGAACATCGAACGGATGGCATCGGTATCTGAGGCGATGATTGGCCGCTGCATCCACGCCTGCTCATAGGCTTTGGTCGGCAGCACCAATTCGGCGAAGCCATCGTAACGATACGGAATGATACCAGCATCGCCATGCAGCACGAAATCCACGATCTTTTCGGATGGACAGGGTGTACTGAATTGCACATGCTCAGCGATGCCCAATTCTTCAGCCAACCGCTGCACTTCAGGCAGATATTCGCCGCGCCCCATGATATCCAGGCGCAGGCGCTGAGCGCGTGGCAACGCCAGGGCAAGCGCGCGAACGGCAGTATCAAGTCCGTTGCGTTCAGCGATGGTGCCGTAATACATCACGATAAACGGCCCACCGTAATTGGGGTCTTGTGATGGTGGCGGGCAGCGTCGCGCAGCAGGAAAGAGCCGGGGATCGGCGCTATTCAGCACCAGTGAGAGCTTGCGCGCCGGTACACCACGCGCTTTTAAGCGCTCCTCAAATGGCCAGCCAACGGTGATGACATGGCTGGAGAATGCTGTCGAGATGCGCTCCTGTATGGCAGAGAGGCGATAAAGGATACCCTTCAGGCGACCGTTGGATTTCGCCGCCATCAACTCCGGGCTTACATCCTGCACATCCAGCACCACTTTCGCGCCGAGGAGACGCGGAATGAGCGCGGCAAAGACGAGAAAATCGGGCATGTTGTGCGCGATGATGACATCATAGGGGCGACGCAGGTGTTGCCATGTTATGACACCTCCCGCAAGCATGAGAAACCAGAGCCAGCTTAGAATCGTCAGCGGCAGTGGGCGACCGAAGCCCCGGCTAAACGGCAGCCGGTCCGTGATGACGCCGTTGCATACCTCGTGAGATGATTCGCCCTGATCGCGCAGGCAAACGACGTGCATCTCATAACCTGCATCGGCAGCGGCCTCCGCCATGCGGCGAACGCGAATATCAAACGGGTAGTAATCATATGTGATAGCGCCAACTCTTAATTGCGTCATATCCTCACATCCCCTCAACCACAACGATTGCATCACCAACGATGTTCTTGTATTCTCTTATTCCCTATGGCTGGTTCTCTCCGCTAGCCGAGGCTGTTCTGGCCGTGCGCACCCAGGCGTTGGTGTGCTTGCGCAGGCGCCTTAGCACAAAATAGATCCAGAGTTTTCTGACGATATAGGCCGGCGCATGCAGCAGCGCGCGATAGACACCCAGCGGCGGACGTAGCAGAGCGAACGCCGAACAGACGTACATCAGCAACGCGCCGGCCAGCAACGCTGCCAGGAGTAGTTGTAGCGGCGCAGTGAGGGCAAGCGCGGCGACGAGCAACAGCGCGCATCCGCCCGCCAGCACCGAGAGTGGCGGCGTCAGCAGTTCTGCCAGCGCATCCAGCCGCACCCAATTCCGCTTACGAATACCATCCACGAAGAGATGCCACGCCATGTGGCGCTGCCAGCTACTCGCATCTGGATTCAGCGTCTCCCAGCGGATGTCTTGCGATTGCAGTTGGCGCGCGGTGGTCGGCATCACCGAACGCACGTTGGCAGCCGGCACGAACAGCACCCGCTCACCATCAGCAACAAGCGTCAGGTAATACTGGTAATCTTCCGAGAGGCCGAACGCCCGCCAGGGATGGCGTAGCAGAAGTTCATGCGTGAGGCACATGCCATTGCCGGTCAGTGTTGACGATCCACCCAAGCTATTGCGCCCCAGAGGTCGCACATAGTTCATCAGCGAAAGCGCCAGCCAGCGCAACGCCGTGGTTGCTGATTCGGTGGCGTTGAGGACGGCGTTATGCGCCTGTAGCGCCTTGCCGCCACATGCGATGCCTTGCGCAAAAGCACGAAGCAAGGATGGCGCGACGACGGTATCAGAGTCGAGGATGATGTAAGCATCGTAGTGTGTCTGGCCTTGCATGAGCCGATCAATCGCCCAGGCGAGTGCATGCCCTTTGCCACGTTTGGTGGTATCTGTTCGCTCATGCACATACGCTCCAGCCGCGTGGGCAATCTCAGCGGTACGGTCGGTGCAATTATCAGCGATGATATGAACAGCATAAGCGTCAGCAGGATAGTCGAGTTGAGCCAGGCTGGCGAGTGTATTGCCGATCAGCAATTCTTCGTTATGTGCAGGCACCAATATCGCAAACCGCGTAACCAGAGCAGCCTGTGAAGAAACTGGCTTGTGGCTGGCGGATGTCTTGCGCAACGAGGCAATTGTCGCGCCCAGCGCCAGCGTAACCAGATACAGCAACGGAATCGCCAGCGTAATTTCACACACGAGCAAGAACGCCCGTGCGATAGTCAGTAGCATCAGCGCCATCGGAGTCATTTGCTCCATCCATTCTCTGCGGCGTCATCGAGCGCGCCCAATAATTGATCGCCGCAATACTCCCAGCTATAGCGTTCTTCTACCAGCGCCCGCCCTGCTGCGCCCAGGCGCTCGCACAGCGTGGAATCTCCCAGTAATTCCACCACCGTTGCGGCAAACTTCTCCGGCTCGTCTGCGACGAGCAGATGTTTGCCGGAAATACAGGCGATTCCTTCACAGCCGAGCGATGTCGAGACGACTGCGCGCCGCATCGCCAGCGCCTCCAAAATCTTCAGGCGCGTACCTCCGCCAGTGAGCAGCGGCACAATGGCAACTTGCGCGGCGGCAAGATGCGGTTGTGTGGCAGGCACGGTACCCGTCACGGTGACTCCCGGCAGCGTGCCGAGACGCATGATCTCAGCAGGCGGATTGCGTCCTACGAGATGCCAGGTGGCCGTTGGTACGGCGCGCTGGATCAGCGGCCAGCACTGCTCAGCGAAGTACAGCGCCCCTTGCACGTTTGGATAATAGTCAAAAGAAGCGGTGAAGATAATGCGTCCGGGCACCGGCGCAATTGAGGCATCGTCCGAGAACGCCTGGACATCCACACCGTTGGGCACCACCTGGATGCGATTCTCTGGCAGCAACGTATGCAGCAGCTCACATTCGCGTTCGCTGGTAACAAGGACGAGGTCCGCGCGGCGGCACCAGGCAAGTTCCAGCGGCTTCACCCGCCGATATTCCAGCCAGTTGAAGCCACGACGCGCCATGCCAGTCGCCCGCTGATAGGTGCGCTGAAGCAGTTCATATTCGATATTGTGTTCGTCCAGGATAATGCGCACCTGCGATGGCACCCGATAGCCAGCCACAACGAGGCTCTCGAAGAGAACGGCATCATAGGCATGGCGAGCTAGCTCCTCATCGAGCGCAGCCTGTGCGGCGGGCAGAGAATGGGCGGCCAGATAATATGAGCGCCCTGTGGCAAGTGCGCGTATCTGCTCGAAACGCCGGGAACCGCTGGACGGCAATGCGACCTGCCGCAACGTGCGCGTCGCGGGCAGCGTGTGAGAGGCGGCGCTTTGCTCGTTCTCATCCACCAGCACCAAAAGCGAGACGGTATGCTGACGTGCCAGTGCGCGTAAGAGATGATAATTGCGCGTGCCCGCGCCCCAGGTTGGTCGCGGCAGAGAACGAGTGACGACCAAAATATTCATACTGAATCCCAATCCCAATTGTCGTCCGCGTCAGTGGCATCGTTCGAGCGCGTAGAGCGCGCTGAGACAGTCGCGGTTGTAGGCGCTGGCAAGGGCAGCGGACTATGCCAGACAATGCGCGCACGAGGCCGCTTCTGCTCCTGCGGCTGCGAAGCGCCTGCGTCAAGGTCATCGGCAGCAGGGACCGCTGGCTCGCCTGTACCCACTGATGCGCGCTCGATGGCGGGCAACTTCAGCATCACACCGAGCAAGATGCCGACATAGATCATGTTGCGATAAAAGAAGAGCTGATAGTCGCTGTAGGCAACGATAACCTCCATCACCAGCGTGGCCACGGCGAAGATCGCAAACAGTTGCAGGTGCGGATTTTTCAGGCGGCGGGCGATAAAGCAGCCGGAGACGATACCGGCGCCAATCAGATACCAGAATGCGCCGAAGCCCAGCGGACCCAGCCGCATCCAGATCCAGAGGACATTGTTATGGGGGATGTAGAGATAATAGGGATCGAGTTCGAGAACGTTCGGTAACGTCTGCGGCTGCAAGAATGGCTTGCCAAAGCCATAACCAAGCAATGGATTCTGCGATTCGGTATATTTGAGATCGTAATCTTCAATGGTCCGATAGGCATTGGAGGAGGCATCGCGCGCATCTGTCGCGCTGGGGTGAAACACCGAGACGACGGCGCGCGCAGGAAGGCCGAGCGGTCCACTCGTCTTCTGGAACGCCAGCACATACGCACCGCCTAGCAAAGCGCAGAACAGTAGCGCCGGAATGAGGACACGGCGCGACTGCGGCTTGAGGATGATAATCAACACCCAGGCAACGGCAATACCGGCGAGCAGCGCCACATAATCGGCGCGGCGATTGTTGGCGATGAGCGCAATCAGCAGGCATGGCAGCGAGAAGAGCAAGGCAAGGAGGAGGCCGCCCTGCACACGATGAAGCACCATCAAGGCCAGAAGCAACAGCACCAGAATGAAGAAGAACGATTGCTCATGCGCCATGATTTCATTGTGGCCTTCAATATGACCACCCAGATATGTATAAACGATATACGTCCCCTGAACACCCTTTATGGCGGTGCCGAGGACGGTAATCCATAAGATCACGCGGACATGATTGACCTTGCTGACAATATTGAACGCCAGGATATACGAGACAAACAGATACCAGAACGGGCGAACTTCGAGAACGATGATGCGGAATGTGCCACCGGACGCCAAGCCGTGCAGAATGCCCATCACGACGCACGCCAGGAAGAAAATGAACGGATAGAACAGCTTGCCGCCATACAGTGGGCGGCGCCGCATCACTAGCCCGGCTAAGACGATGATAGCGAGTACTGCCAGGATAAAGAAACCAATGGGGCGTTCTGGAAGGCCCTGTAGTTTGACCGGCCAGTAGAAGATATAGAGATGGTCGGTGCCAATCGGCGTAGTGGTCAGCGGCTCCTGCTCGATCACGACAGCGCAAAAGACAATGAGATATAGCCCAAATATCGGTCGCCAGGGGACGAGCGCCAGCGCGGCCAGCGCCACCAGCGCAGCCAACACCTGGCTGTAACCTTGATTTGCCCCCGCGAGGATGAGCAGCGGCGTAAACGCAATGGTAGTTATCAGCAGAAAGAAATAGAGTGAGGCGCTTCGTTGTGGTTTGTTGTGCCTATGCACCGAGACAGGCGGTGCATCCGAAACCGGCGGCTTCGGTGCTGGGCGCTCGAGTACAGCAGGCATGATAGGCTACTTTCCACGCATGAGCAGAATGACGCCAAGCACGACAGTGCCCAGCATGAGAAGTTGTGTGCGTCGTGAGTCCTTACGCGCAAAAAAGCCAATGGCAAGAAACGCCACCAGCAGAACAACCGTCGTAAGCATTGGTTGAGCCTCTACACCCTTTCCAGCTTCAATAGCTTCTACAGCAAATGTTGCAGCCATTGTGGGATGCGCGTCTTCATCTGATTGAGAATGATGCCTTCGACCCGCAGATGTTTCAGTTTGTCGCACGCTTGCGCAACCAGTGAAGATGGTGTGGCGCCTGCGCGTACCACCAGCAAGAGCGCATTGGCCGAGCGTGCGGCAATCGTTCCATAATACGAATCCAGTATCGAGGGAAGATCGAGAATCATCAGTTCATCGGGGTCAGCGAGACGATCATAGAGTTCCTGGCGCTGTAGCTCAGCCAATGCAGTCATCGCGTCCGGGCCGCCATGTCCAGCGGGAACAACGGTGAGATTGGGCACAAACTGATGGCGAATGTCCGCGCGGCTATTCGCTCCACACAGCCACTCCGCCAGACCCGGCGCGTTGGAGAGGTCGAGGTCCCGGCTGAGCGTCGGGCGTTGCCAGTCACACTCTACGAGGACCACTGGCCGACGTGAACTCGTGGCGAGAGCATGGCTCACCAGCAGCGCCGCCAATGTTTTACCTTCCCCTGCAATCGCGCTGGTCAATCCCAAACACTGCACGGGGTCCTGCTCGGCAAAGAACAGCGGCAGGCATGCGTGCAAAAACTCGGCCTGAAGGCGCGCTACCGGGCCGTTCTCCTTCTCAGACAACGCTTGCAACTTCTTCGATACAAGCGAGGTGTCGAGACGAGCCAACGCTGCGGGGCGCGGCGTTCGGGCGACCTGCCGCTTTTGGGTGCTCATGACCATTGTGCGATCACTATCCGTGACCTCCTCAGTATCCACATCCTTCTGTCGCTGGTGGGAGTTTTGCTCTGGTTCTCTCACCACAGTATTCCTACCGCTCATCATTACCTCCATTCGTAAGTAGCCGTGTTGCTGAGATGTGTCATCAGCATTGCCGGACTGGAAAAGAGAGTCCAGCAACGCTGTGACGCAACACCCCACCGTTATCCCTTATCAAGCTGGAGCTTCCCATGCGCTTGCGGAGTCCAGGCTACCGACCGTCGTGGAAGCTGCGGAATTTGCACTAACACCGGGTGCGATGTAATCTGTGCTACGTCGGCCAGGGAGTAGAGAGACTGATCCAGCCGCATAAGCAAGAGAAAATAGCTGATGCTGGCAAGTAATCCAACGGCGAGGCCAATGCCACCACCAAGCAGCAGTGTCTTGGTGCGAGATTCGGCACGGTTGGGCACTTTCGGAGCGTCAATGGTGTTGTACAGTCCAGCGGCGCCTGCGCTCAATACTGCCATCTCTTGATTGATTGTATTGATATTGTTCTGGACATCTGCCAGCGCAGTGCGCGCCTGATCGGCTTGCGCAGCCAGCAGTTGATACTGGGGATCGACTTGAGCGGCGGCCAGCGTGAGGCCGTGATCGCGCAAATACTGTGTGGCCGCCTGTGTGGCGCTATCCGCCAGATGTTGCGCCGCCGCCAGTTGCGCTTGATAGCTGGCGAGCAACTGCTGGCCTTCGGCAGTGGCCTGGCTGGTGCTTTGCGTCGCATAATGCGCAATGACAGCCCGTACCACCTGCATCGCCACCACTGCATCGGTATTGGTATAGGTCACCTCGAAGAGGTTATAGCCCGCCGCCGTCACCACCACATGCGTGGAGAGATCGGTATAGAGCGCATCCTGCACATTCTGTGTGTTCACATTCGCGCCACCAACCTGCTTTGGCAGGTCCGTGTCATAGGCGACGGCCAAAACAAAGCTGCGGGTCTGCAATAATTCTTGCAGCGCCGTGACTTGCGTCTCCGCCGGGGTCGAGGTCAGATCAGACTCCGGGCCGGTCGCGCCGAGAATCTCATAGCGACGCAGCGCCCACAAACCGGCATTCGCCTGATATTGGCGCGGGAGCACCAGAACAATTGCCGCGCCGATCAGTGTTGGCAACAACAACAGCACGAGCAATCGCGCTTTATGTCGGAAAAGTATCTCTATCGCTTTCGTCATGAACTGTATCCCTCCACAGGCGCATGGCTATCGTGCATGGCTATCGCCCATGCCTTAGGCTATACCTTCGCAGCGGGTATCCCGGTATGCCCATATGTGTTTGCGAGGTGTAAGAGAATCGGAGAGGTGTACATTCGGATACCATCCAGGTACTATCCTCTCCACACAACGACATCCCCCACCTACTCGAATAGCGGGCGTTTGATGAGTTCGTATGACAAGTCGCGCAGTTTACGTTCGCTCACCGGCCTTGCGGGAACGCCGCCGACGACCGTAAATGGCTCAACATCGCGCGTCACCACCGCGCCAGCCATAACGACCGCCCCCTGACCAATCGTGACCCCTTGCAAGATCATCGCTCGTATTCCGATCCAGGCATAATCGTCAATGACAATGGGCTTATAATCACTCGGAAAATCTGGATGATTGATGTCATGAGACCCCGTAATCAGCGCGACCTCCGCCGAGATACTTACATTGTTGCCTATCACCAGGCCACCGGATGTGTAAATCAGGCACTCCTGATTGATGACCGTGCCGTTGCCAATGGAGACTCGTCGCCCACTGGTGCGAATGCCAGTCATCTGAATGTACTGGCCCATGAGAATGGAAGCCCCTTGTCCTATATCCCAGCCCAGCACCTTGCGGTACCAGAAATAGCGGAGTGTATGGCTTGGCAAGTAGGAGATGATGTAGTTTGTCGTATATTTGACTACGGCTGCTCCGGTGTAGCGAAGCGTTGCCACCATACGACTCATACCCGTGCGCGTCTGCTGGACCAGGTATCTTCCCCACCTCATCATGGGGGTTATGAGCTGCTGGAATCTCTGTGACAGCCGATTGTTAGCCACGAGCTGCCCCCTCTTACGTTCGACTCGCCACTCCATACCAGGCGGACTTCCTTTTCCGTTCAGAGCAAGCGCTGATACAGGTCCATCGTGTCTCGCCACAACCGACGCATTCGATATGTTGATCGCCGGTGCGATTCCCTGGGTACGGCGCGCTACGGCTACATAGAGCGCCTCGATATCTGCCCGTGGAATCGTTGCCAGCAGAGTAGCCACCAAGAGATACACCGTTGCCGCCACCGGCAAAATCACCAGGACAGAAGCACTATTCAGCGCCAGCACCACCGGAACCATCGCTGCGCTGGCGCACAACGATTTGACGCCCGTCGTCAGACTTCGCGCCGGCCAGAGATGGCGTGGTAGCATCGCCAGCGCCAGGCACATGAGCAATAACTCCGTAAGCGAAGTTACGATGGCTGCCCCCACGCCACCCAGGCGCGTAATCAGCAGGATGTTGCCACCGACATTGAAAATGAGCGCCAATCCTGCCATCCAGGGAAGCTGCTTTTCGCGCTTCAGGCTCATCAGCGCGGTAGTCCAAACAGAGTTGAGATACAGAACTGCCAATCCCGGCGCCAGCGCCCGCAAGACTGACACTGATCCGAGGAAATCTGGGCGATGATAGAGAAAGCCAATGATATTTGGCGCGGCGACGATAAGGCCGACCATGATAGGAATGCCCGTCACCAGCAGAAAATTCACCGACTTCTCGATGGCCAGCTTCATCTGTTGTTCAGAACTGATTGAAAGTTTCGCCATCAGCGGATACATCACTGCCATGATGACAATGTTTGGCAGGAACACCAGTGTGTCAAAGAGCCGATATGCAGCGCCATATACGCCAACTGTGCTGGTTGAGGTAAGCGCCTCCAACAGCACAGTATCCACGCGATAATAAATTACGCCGAGCACACCATACGTGAGGAATGGAATGCTCTGGCGTATCAGATCGCGCAGCAGGGATAAGTCAATGCGCCAGCTTACCCCTACCAGGCGGAAGAACCAAAACGCCTGCCAGGTCGTCGCCGCGACAGCCCCACCCAACAGTGCAAACGCCGCCGCATTGAGGCCACCACCCAGGCGCAACCAGATGATAGCCACCAGCGCGCCCAGCCCTTTTTCGATCACTGTACCGACAGCCGGGAACACCTGACGCTGGGCCGCCGTTTGAACCGAGCCGAACGTGCTGCCAATCGCATCAACAAGCAGGGTCAATCCACAGAGCGCGACGAGCAGCCGCTCTTCGTGCCCGAAGCCAACTGCGCTGCCAATGCCAAGAATCGCGCTGAAGAGCGTGACCCAAAGCACCAATTTGAGCAGCAGGACATTGGTGGGGTAACGCAGTGCGCGCGTGGGGTCCTGCGCGACATCACGCACGACCTGTTGATTGAAGCCGAACTCGATAGGAAACCCCACCAGCGCGACAAAACTGATGGCGAAATACAATTCGCCGAACGCATCACCGCCCAGAAAACGGCCATAGGCAATCGTGAGGACCAGCGTCGAAATCCAGGTGACCATCTGCCCTACAAACGAGATGCCGGTGTTGCTGAGTACACGCCTGAGACTGCTCACGCATAGGCCTCCTTACGTTGAGGTTTGCGTGTAGCGACAGCTCGCGATGCCAGCACAGCCAGATCACCAAACACTGGGAGCGGGTCGCGCCAGTCCAGCACCGAAAAAGTATTGCGGCCTATGAGTGAGCGCGCATACATCCAGGGCGTTGTCACGCCAGCGCGCATCTCCTGGATGCCAGCAGGCAGGTCCGTCGCCACGCGAATCCAGCGTGTGCCATAGCGCGGCGTATAGTGTGGCGACGATTCTCCGGCAAGGTGCTGATACTGAATATAGGGAAGGTCGAGTTTGCAACTCATGCAGAGCGTGTGCCAGCCCCAGGGCCGGATGTTGATGTCGAGTAGCTTATAGACGCCATCACGCGGGTCTTGCTTAAACTCCACCTCAACCATTCCCGACGCGCGCATGTAGCTCAGCACTTGCGCCGCCGGGTCCAGCAACTCTGGCAGCGCGACCGCTTCCACGAAACTGCTGCCCAGTCCGTAGTCAATCGGATACTGCCGCCTCCGCCGCGCAGTCATCGCCTGGGTGATCGTGCCATCCACACAGAACGTCGCGACCGAGACCTGATTTGCGCCACCACCGGGGATGATCTCCTGAATCATGATCTCATCAGGACTTACCAATTGCATGGCGGTACGATACGCGGCGTGCAATTCATCCAGATTCGCAGCAGGCAAGGCTTTCAGGCGTGCAGCATGCTGCATATGAATGGAAATGGCCGGCTTGATGATGACCGGGAAGCGCAGATCGAGCCGGTCAAGGTCGTTTTCGCGTGCCGGATACCACGTGCCGGGATATGGCACGCCACTCTCACGCGCCATGCGATCCGTCAGGCGCTTATCGAATGCCCAGCGCACCACCTCCCATGAAGGTGTCGTGGGGCGATAGATCATGGACAACGCTTCGTGATGCTGCGAGACCAGACCAACGGCATCGTCTTGCGCAGCCACGAGCATCCAGTTTTGCAGGTGATACTCGCGACCAATCTGCATCAGAAAGTCTGCGAATTCCGGGTCTTCCATTGACCCGTTCCAGGGAAATCGCCGGGTCACATAGCGTGAGAACCATGCCGAACGTGGCTGGCTATCCACTGTGATGCTGGGGATGCCATGCCGCCCCAGACTGCGAATGACGCCCAACGCCTTGAAATCGCTTCCCAGCACCACGACACCGGGAATCTGTCTTTCTCGTCGCATCGTCTTCTCCGAAGGTCAACGACCTATCCCATGCTGCAAAGGTGAAGTCAGGATGAATTCGGTGTCAGCGCCATCCGTGAACGGAAGCCAGGCTTCCCGTCTCTGCGCTCTCGATTTGGTACGCGCCACCAGCCAGCCGCCGCGTAATATGGCGTGCTGCGACTCCAGACCCCGCAACGAACCGGGTCAGCGGGCCGAAGTTATAGCTCGCAATGGCGCCGGCGAAGAACAATCCCGGAACACTGGACTCGAATCCCATATCGAGGAGCGGCAGACCGCCACGGCGTCGCACCTGCTCGCGCAGCACCGGATGAATAAAACTCAGTTGCTCGATATCTGGCCGATAGCCAGTGCCCGCAAAGAGGTGGTCCACCACGCGAGTCGTTCCATCGCTCAATGTCAGTTGCAGTTGATCGCCAACTGGGCGCGCTTTCGTCACTTCAACACCAGTTGTTTCGGTAACGTGTCCCTCGACCCGCGCGCGCAGCCATTTCGCTCCTGCCGGTCGCGTCGCGCGCTGGTCTATCTTCACCCGCAAGTCTTCCGGTAGCTGGAAATAGAGGGATGGGTAATGAATGAGCCAGCTCAATCCTGGTTGCCCAACGTCGCTAGGAGCATAACAGAGCGCGCGCACGATACCGCCTTTATCATAGAGTTTGCGCCGTATCCAGATGATGGGTCCGCGCGAGATTACCTCGACTTCAGCGCCCGCCTCGTGACAAAAAGCCGCTGTCTGCACCGCGCTCTGGCCGCGCCCCAGGATGGCAACCCGCTTGCCAGCAAATTTACTGAACTCTTTGTGTTCCTGGGTGTGCGTGGCAAGGGACGATGGCAAATCGTGAGCAAATGCGGGCAAGTGGGCAAATGCCTGGATGCCGGTTGCGACGATCACCGCTCCGGCGCTGATGCTCCGCCCATCCACGAGTTCGAGGCGAAACTGATTGCCATCACGGGCCAGCGATTGCACGAACGTTGGGTCAACTTCTGGAACGGTGTTCCGCTGCACCCACCGGCCATATTCAACGAAATCGGGCAGCGGAACTGGCTCCCGATAGGGATAGCCAGTAGCCGTTACATAGCGATCAAGACTGTACTGTCCATGCGGATCCGCAATGGATGAGGCCGACCAGACTGATTTCAGGAACATCCCATTGGGCATACGATCCCAGAAGGCCATTGTCTTGCCAAATACTGTTGTTGGAATACCTCGATTCAAAAGATGCGCAGCTATAGATATTCCATAAGGACCAGCACCAATCACGACCACCGGATAGTTTTTCGCCACCTGATTACCTCATTTCCGACGCTACCGACCTCTTACTGAGGGATAAATCCTCATCCTCCTCTACCTCGCGCAGCCGTGTCGCATGCGAGTGTCATGCGGGTTTCCGTGATCTCTGGTGATCTCCTGGCGGGCGGTGGAAGGTGTCTTACCGTGCATGCTGGGTACCAGGGTATCGCATCTGGTCAGTGAGGCTCATATTCGTGGTGGTAGCGAACTGGTGCATCCAGAAACCTGTCAGTGCAGATACCTATTCAGGGCAAGCCGTAGCGAACACCAGATTAGCCGATTCAATACGATGATATATAGTGTAATCTCAACGTATATATCACGCACTCATCATATGCGTATTTTCTTGGAATAGAGCGGTGTTGTGCTGGTAATTGGTGACATGTTGACTGGCTGATGCGTCCTGATGAATGTCTACGAAACCGTATCCTATGTTTCGCAACCAAATCTCTACCAGATTTACTCTCAGAGAGTACCCTGGCTGCGGGAAAATGAACACGACAATAAGTAGTGCCTTATGAACGCTGCGGTGTTTTGCGCGTTTTCGTGTCATTGTTTACCCGCCTTGTAAGAGTGCATCCCTGTTACTTATCCGAGTTTCTGTCTCGCAGTCCTGGGTTACATGCGCCCATTGACCCATCGGATCAGGTAGTCAGGCATGAATTATGTTGTTGCGACAGATGAAAACGGTCGTTCGTGGAATATTGCTATCTGTTTCTCATCAGATGGCAGATGTCATCGTAGCAGGCAGAGGTATTAGCTCACCGGAACTGGCTTGCATACGACCGCAGGGGAGGGTGCGATGAGGTTGTTGGTGGTGGATAGTGATCGTGATATGGTGGAGATGGTGACTGGCTGGCTGCGAACACGCGGCTATGAAGTTCACTATGCCTTCACCAAAGAACGGGCGCGACAGGTCTGGCTGGAAAAACAGCCGGATGTCGTGATTATTGACCCTGAAAGCAGTGGTACTGATCCATTAGCGATGTGTCGTGAATTGCGCGACACACATGATGCGCTCGTCCTCGTGATGACGCGCACACGCAATGAAGATGCCGAGGCTGGGTATCTGGAGAATGGTGCAGATAGCTTCCTTGCTAAACCCTTTCTTCCCCGCCAGATGCTCGCTCATCTGCGAGCGCTGAGCCGCCGGGTGCGCTCAACGCTGGTACGCAATCCCTCTACGATCATCACCGTAGGGCCGCTGCGAGTGGATACCGTGCGACATGAAGTGATGGTGAACGAGAAACAAATTCGCCTCACCCCCACTGAAAGCCGCCTGCTACACCTGCTGGCCGCCAACGCCAACGACATTTGTACCCTCGAGCAGATTGTCACCCATGTCTGGGGTTTTGGCGAAGCTGGGGACACCTATCTCGTAAAGGCGCATATTCGCCATCTGCGTGAGAAGATCGAGCGTGTGCCGGGCAAGCCGCAATTCATCGTGACGGCGCCGGGCGTCGGCTATATGCTCAAACGGCCACCGAGCCAGGCAACCGAGATAGTTGAGGCTACCTCACTTATTGAAACAGAAGTTGAAGTAGAGCAAGCAGGATATGATCGGGATGAACGCAGCACGACGATTCTGCCTCGTCCGGCCTTCGTCCACTAGCAAATAGGGTATCCGGCGCTCTGCGCTTTTCGAGCAGAGTGCCGGATAATTTATGTGCGACTGCCGCTAATACAGATCAGCACGCCGTTCCTGGACAACCTGACTTCTGGCGCGTTCCTGTTCAATCAGCACCCGTCGCAGAATCTTCCCAGAGGCAGATTTAGGTATCTGCTCGACGAACTCCAAACGGCGAATACGCTTGTGTGGCGCTACTCGCTCAGCAACATAGGTCACCAGTTCGTATGCAGTTGCCACAGTTTCCGGCTTGAGAACGATATACGCTTTGGGTACCTCACCAGCCTCTTCATCTGCGCTAGGAATCACGGCAGCATCGGCCACCGCTGGGTGTGTGAGCAACACCGCTTCTAGTTCCGCCGGAGCGACCTGCATGCCTTTGTACTTGATTAGCTCCTTCAGCCGGTCCACGATGTAGAGATAGCCATCCTCGTCAAAATAGCCGATATCGCCGGTATGCAACCATCCGTCTGTATCTAGCATCCTGGCGGTGGCTTCCGGGTTGTTGAGATACCCCTTCATAACCTGCGGCCCACGCACACAAATCTCGCCACTCTGGCGTGGCCCCAATTCTGTGCCGGTTGTCAGATCAACAGCTTTGCTAGCGGTATTAGGCACACACACCCCTGTGGAACCCGGTCTGACCTTGCCAGGATCCATGGGGGTGAACGTCACATCCGGGCTAGTCTCCGTCAAGCCCCATCCCTGCACTACCAAACAATCGAGTCGTTGCGCAACCGCCTCTTGTAGCTCTTTTCCCAGCGGAGCTGCCGCAGAGAGAATGACTCGCAATGAAGAAAGATCATACGTTTCTACTATGGGCTGTTTGGCAAGCGCCAACATGATCGGCGGCACCACATTCCCCACCGTAACGTGATAGTCTTGTATGGTCTGCAAGAACTGAGGGAAGTCGAAGCGTGGCAAGCTCACGATGGTGGCGCCATTCGCCAGGCTCAGACTCAGAATAACCACCAATCCATAGATATGATAAAACGGCAGCACCCCAATCACGACATCCTGCTCTCGCACAAACTGCATAGAGGTCAACTGGCACAAATTGGCAACTAAATTCTGATGAGTAAGCATGACACCTTTAGCCAGCCCAGTCGTTCCGCTGGAGTAGGGCAGGGCGACCACATCCTCACGTGTATTGATTGTTACAGAAGGCGCAATGCCGTCGCTCTCCAGGAGAGTTTGAAACGAGGTAGCACCAGAAGCCTCGCCAAAGACAAACACTTCCTTCACGTGTGAGCGCTGCTGACCCTCCAATGCTTTCTCGACAACCGCGGGCACAGTGAAAAGATAGGTAGCAGCGGCATCCGTTAATTGAAAGGTTAACTCGTCCACGGTATAGAGGGGATTGATCGTGGTGGTAGCGCCGCCCAACAAAGAGGCAGCCAGGAAAGGAATGAGGTATTCAGGGAGATTGGGCGTATAGAGCGCCAGGACGTCGCCTTTACCAAAGCCTCGTGCGGCCAGGCTCGCCGCTACTTGCTGCACCGAGCGAGCCAGTTGTCCATAGCTATACGCCTTCCCGGTGACACCGTCCACCACAGCAGGCTTCTCTGCCAGGCGTTCGGCATGCTGTAAGACGAACGGAGTAAAAGACGTGTCGGGAATGGCAATATCAGGAAACGGGCTACGAAAGATCATACGCGGTATCTCCTTCTAAGCATTGTCCACTGTCACTCAGAAAACGCTCTCCCCCTGGGATTGGTTGGCCAGGGAGGAGAGCCTCTCGAAGCCAACGACAACAGCGTCTACCGGTCAGGCGCCAGAGTGCCATGCGCAGTGCAGGTGCCGCCAGGGACTCCTACTGCCGAACTGTACAGATGACCACTGTATTCCGGACTACCTGGATCTACGGACATCTACGGGGCAATCTTTTCGAGTGTCTCCTTGCGTGTCGAAACACCGAACTGAACGAGAATAGCGGCAACCACCAGGAAGGAGCCAATCACTAGAAAGGCGGGCAACGGACCCATTTGCCCCAGCAGTGGCACAATGATCAGCAAGCCGACACCACCCCCGACGTGCCCAATGCCATCGGAGAGCGCATATCCTGTCGTGCGCGCCCGCGTGGGGAAATTCTCAGTGGACCACGTGTACGTCATCGGCACCCAGAGATTGAAGCCGAAGAAGAGAATGATCGCGCCGATAAACGCTCCCCAGGGAATAGTGGTTGGTGAAACTGCATGTCCGGCGAGCGCAATCAACACGCCACCAACCAGGGTAATCACTGCTCCTATTGGCAACCACGCTTTGCGCTCCAATCGTTCGCCTGCAAAGTAGGCAACTAGAGCGCAGGCGAAGAAGCCTAACGTGCCGATGGCCGCGATAAGGCCAGCCTCCGGTGGTATGTAGCCCAGTGATGAGAGAACCGTGGTGAATCCGGAGGCGATAGTATAAACAGTCACGTAGGCGAACGACCATACTGCCAGCACCAGCAACATGCGCCGCAGATAAAGCGGATTGGTCAGAATCTCCGTGTAGCCAGCGCGCGGCTCGCGTGTGGGCATTGGCACATCAGCGCCCACTGGCGCGAGGGTCTGCGACCGCCCCGCACGCTCCTCCATCTCGCTGACCACTATGTCCGCTTCTTCGATGCGCCCTCGCGCAGCCAGCCAACGTGGCGATTCTGGCAGTTGTACGCGCAGCAGGATGCCGATGAGCGCCAGCGCAGCGCCCACGATGTACATAATGCGCCAGCCGTTGCCCATGAAGACGCCAAGATTGCTCACCTGCACCTGAGCAAACGGCAAGCCCAATGGGAACTGAGCGGGTGGTGTCGTCAAGATCAAACCGAGCCAGATGCCCACAAACGCGCCCAGCGCAGAACAGACGAAGATAAATGAGGTGTATCTGACACGCCCACCCTGGGGGGCAACCTCGTTGACGTAGGTGTTGACGATGGCCAGATCAGCGCCGATGCCAATACCAGTAATGGTACGCGCGATGATGAATGTGGTGTAGTCGTTGGTGAACGCCGTGAGGAGCGAACCGAGGCCGGTGACCAGCAATGTCACCAGCAACATGTCACGGCGGCCAAAGCGATCCGCCAGCGGACCGAGACTTAGCGCGCCGATGACGTACCCAATCAGGTTCCACAGTACCGGCAGGCCGAGCTTGTCGGACGCTTGGACGAAACCCGGCGGCAGTGTTGCCGAGCCAGGAGGTGGTCCGGCAAGGCATTTCGGCACAATCTGTGTACAGGTCTGGATAAACGAGACATTGATGTCAAAGATGTCATAGAAAGTGAAGAGGAATCCCAGGCCAATAATGAACAAGAATGAGAGCGGTAAGGCCCAAACCTTGATGCGGTCCAGGCGCGCGACGATCTGGCCTGCGGTGCGAGTGGGAGCTGTCACGATACCACCTGCTTTCAACTCAACGTGCCGCGCCAAATCGCTGACGCAGCGAACAACATAGCCGACACAAGCCATGTATGGCCCGATGACAAGAAAAAGCTCCTGGCAGGTTGCGCTGTCGCCGAGTTCGTATGGTTGTTTTAGTCTGCCCTCCCCCCTTTCATGCCGCTGCGGCGCATACTGTGGTGAGCCACAGTTGTTCATCATGACGAACGTTTCGTTCTTTAATGGGAACAAGTATGCCTGAAGTATGATGTATTGTCAAGTACGTGTACAGCGCCGACTGCCAATGGCAAGCGTAATAAATTGAGTTGCTATCGTGTGTGGGGGAAGCATTGCAAAGTGTCTATTATGTCGCTTGACAACCTTGTGTTCTCCAGGCAGAATTGCCCGTATGCGGGAACCAATTATACGAGGCATAGAATCTTGCGTCCGACTGCAAACGACGCTGAGGCATGGCACATGACCGCCTTTCTATCACTGCCAGAAGCTATCGCACAATATGTTCATGACGGTGACACCGTTGCGCTCGAAGGCTTCACGCACCTGATTTCTTTTGCCGCTGGCCACGAAATCATCAGGCAGAAGAAGAGCAATCTGACGTTGGTGCGGATGACGCCTGACCTCATCTATGACCAACTTATCGGCATGGGCTGCGCACGCAAGCTTATCTTCTCTTGGGGAGGCAATCCCGGCGTCGGTTCGCTGCACCGGCTGCGCGATGCCGTTGAGCATAGCTGGCCACGCCCCCTGGAACTAGAAGAACACAGCCATGCGGCAATGGCGCATGCCTATGCGGCGGGCGCAGCGGGTCTGCCTTGCGCCATTTTCCGAGGTTATGCCGGCTCCGATCTGGTGGGGAAACACAGCAATATCCGCTTCATCGAATGCCCATTTACAGGCGAGCGGCTGGCGGCGGTACCAGCGATCCGCCCAGACGTAGGTATCATTCATGCTCAGCGGGCAGACCGCAAGGGCAATATCCTCATCGAAGGCATCGTCGGCGTCCAGAAGGAGGTCGTGCTTGCCGCAACGCTCGCGGTGGTCACGGTAGAAGAGATCACCGATGAACTGCATGCGCCTAGCCCCAACGCTGTCGTGTTACCCTATTGGACGGTGAGCGCTGTCGTCCTGGCGCCGGAGGGCGCGCGTCCCTCGTATGCGCATGGCTACTATGGTCGTGACAACGCTTTCTATACCGCATGGGATACTATAGCGCGCGACCGTGAGAGCTTCCTCAGTTGGATGCGCGAACACGTGTTGGGCGATAGGAAGTGATGGTCTTCCGCTGTGCATGCTTATTAGGGAGAGATCCGTGGCGAGTGAACCAGTAGCGACGACCACCTACACCGCAGCAGAAATGATGATTATTGCCGCGTCACGCTCGCTCCGCAATGATGATATCTGCTTCGTTGGCATTGGCGCGCCGTCGGCTGCCTGCAATCTCGCTCGCCTGACACATGCGCCAGACATTACTCTCATCTATGAGTCCGGCACCATCGGCACCAAACCCGACATATTGCCACTCTCCATTGGCGACCCGGAACTCTGCGAGACGGCCATCACAACGGTATCGGTTCCAGAAATGTTTCAGTATTGGTTGCAGGGTGGTCGCATTTCAGTGGGCTTTCTCGGCGGCGCACAAATTGATCGCTTCAGCAATATCAACTCTACCGTTATCGGTGACTATGCGCATCCAACGGTGCGCCTTCCGGGTGCGGGCGGCGCGCCGGAGATTGCAAGCTGCTGCCAGCAAATCTATGTCATCATGCGGCAGAACCGCCGGTCGTTCGTGCCCCAGGTGGACTTCATCACCTCGTTTGGGCACGGCACAGGAGGCGACGCGCGCCAGCGTTTAGGTCTGCGCACCGCTGGGCCAAGTTTGATTGTGACAGACCTCTGCCTCATGCGACCGGATAGCGAATCGAAAGAGCTTATCGTGGTGGCTATTCATCCAGGGGTCACGCGCGAGCAGATTATGGAGGCGACGGGTTGGCCCATCCGCTTTGCAGACCATGTAGAGCAAACGCCGCCACCAACCGACGGCGAGCTTACTATCCTGCGAGAGCTGCAAACGCGAACAGCGCAGGCGCACAGCGATGAGAAAAGAGACCACTCGTGACGAAACTGGCTAATGACCATCTCCTGATTTTCCTCAGCAAATAAAACACTTGACAAATGCAAAGCGCGATGGTAGCCTACCACATCATCATGCTATATGTTCATCATACCAATTGGCTGCGTAGCATTTTTGCGCTCGCATGGTAATCGGCTCTTGCAGCGAAAGAAATCCCGTCGTTTCTGCCGTTTCGCTCATGCGCGACGGTAGCCAGATCACATTTTTAGGGACAAGCAATGACGTACATACCAGTTCAGACAACCAAATTGTTTGAGCAGATTACCGAGCAGATCGAGCAGCAGATTTTGCGTGGCGAGTTGCAAAGCGGTGATCGCTTGCCCACCGAACGTGAATTGGCAGACCAGTTTCACGCCAGCCGGACGGCAGTGCGCGAGGCAATGAAAATCCTGGCGCAGAAGGGCCTGATTGAGATGCGACCGGGCCGTGGCACCATCGTCATCAACAGCACCTCGCAGGCATTGCGCGAGTCGTTGGGGTTGATGATGCGCGTGGGCCGGCACGGTCAGCACGGCAGTTCTCGTGATCTCGTAGAGGTACGTGAAATACTTGAACCGGAAATCGCCTCATTGGCAGCGGCGCGCGCCACTGATGAGGATGTTGCCGATCTACGCAGAGCGGTGGAGACGATGGATGCCCATTTGAGTGATGCCGACGCCTTCATCATGGCTGACAATTTCTTTCATCAGGTGTTGGCGCGCGCGACGCAGAATGCACTGATTCTCACACTGATTGACCCGATCATGGAATTGCTGAGCGAGCAGCGCAAACAAATATTCTCTGTCCAGGGCGGACCGCAGCGTGGGCAGTCGCATCACAAGCAATTACTCGATGCCGTGAGCCGCCACGACTCCGAAGCCGCGCGCACAGCGATGCACGCACATCTGAGGCAGGTGCGCACCGATGCCACCGCTGCACAGACACGCAATGACGATGAGAAAGGGTAACGCTATGGCGCGGATTGGGTACATTGGCCTCGGCGCAATGGGCAGCCGCGTGGCGAAACGCCTGCTGGATGCTGGCCATGAAGTGATTGGCTACAATCGCACGCGCGGCAAAGCGCAATGGCTGCTGGACGCTGGCATGCGCTGGGGCGATTCTCCGAGGGCGGTCGCAGAGTCTGCCGATGTCATCTTCTCGATGGTCACGAATACCGCCGCGCTGGAAGCAGTCACCAATGGCGCGGATGGCATTTTGGCTGGGCTAGGGCCAGGTAAAATCTACTGCGACATGAGTACCGCCAGCCCAGCCGCCTCACGAGCCATCGCACAACAGGTCGCGGCGCGTGGCGCACGCATGCTGGATGTGCCCGTCTCTGGCAGCGTCATCACGTTGGAGCAGGGCAAACTATCGCTCATGGTTGGCGGCGAGCGCGAGGTCTATGAGCGCGTAAAGCCTATTCTCCTGGATATTGGCCCAAAGATCACCTACGTCGGCGGTAATGGCCAGGCGGTGCTGATGAAGATTGGCGTCAACCTCAATTTGCAGGTGCAGTTCATGGGCTTCTGCGAGGGGCTGTTTCTGGCGGAGAAGGGCGGCATCCCACGCGAAACGGCTATGGAAGTGTTGCTCAACAGCGTCATCGCGTCTCCCTCGCTGATCTACCGCGCACCGTTCATCCTCGATATGCCGGAAGAAGCCTGGTTCAACGTGAACATGATGCAGAAAGACATGCTGCTGGCGCTTGAACAGGGCCGTCAATTAGATGTCCCGCTCCCGACCGTTGCCTTGACCAATGAATATCTGACGGCAGCCCGCACAATGGGGTTGGCGAACTACGATTTCTCCATCGTCTATCGCGTGCTGGAAAAAATGGCCGGACTGGACAAGAAAGAACAGGGAGACCAGACATCATGACTCAGACGAAAGCGCCCCGTGAACAGTCCGCCCAGCAGCGCGCCGCAGACGTGCGAGAAGGCGCAGAGCAATGGATGCTGGCATATCGCCTGATGCTGCGCATCCGCTTCTTCGAGGAGCAGGTCAATGATCTCTACCGTACCGCGCGCATGCCAGGGCTGGCGCACCTCTATAGCGGCGAAGAAGCGGTAGCCGTCGGTGTCTGCCAGGCGCTACGCCCGGACGATTATATTACCAGCACGCATCGAGGGCATGGGCACTGTCTGGCAAAAGGCGCTAGCATTGATCGCATGTTCGCTGAACTACTGGGCAAAGAGCCAGGGTATTGCCGTGGCAAAGGTGGCTCGATGCACATTGCCGACCAGGAGACCGGGAACCTGGGAGCGAACGCGATTGTCGGCGGCAGCGCAGGCATTGCCACCGGCGCGGCGTTTTCCAGTAAGATGCTGGGCACTGGGCAGGTTGCCGTTTGCTTCTTTGGAGATGGCGCACTGGGCCAGGGCGTCCTCTATGAAGTGATGAATATGGCGTCGCTCTGGAAGCTGCCCATCCTCTACGTCTGTGAGAACAACCTCTATAACGAATACACTCACAATGCCGAGACGACCGCCGGCAGCATGCTGGCCCGCGCGCAGGCGTTCAACATCGAGGCCGAAGAGATTGACGGCCAGGATGTGCGCCTGGTCTATGCGACGGCGCAACGGCTAGTCGAGCGGGCACGGCGCGGGGATGGGCCTGGATTCCTTTTGGCGAACACCTACCGCTTTCATGGGCATCACGTCGGTGACATCCAGCGCACATATTACCGCTCCAAAGAAGAAGAAGAGTACTGGAAAGCCGAGCGCGACCCCATCACCATACTCGGCAATTGGCTTCTTGAGGAGCATGTGGCCGACGCCGCGCAGTTGGAACGCATCCGCAGCGAAGCACAGGAGGAAGTGACAGCGGGCGTTGAATTCGGGCTGAACGCGCCATTTCCGGAGATCAGCGAGGTGACAGAACATGTCTACGCCTAGCGTTGTCTCCAGCCAAAGTAGCCAGGCTGGCACAGGCCAGATGCGTGAGGTCACGCTTGGGCAGGCCATCCGCGAGACGCTCGCCGAAGAATTGCGCCGCGACCCAACCGTCTTCATCATGGGCGAAGATGTCGCCGAGGCAGGCACACCCTTCAAGGTGTTGTCGGGATTGGTGGAAGAGTTCGGGCCACAGCGCATCATAGATTCACCCATCTCGGAAGCTGGCATCTCCGGCCTGGGGGTCGGCGCCGCGATGACCGGCATGCGTCCGATCATTGATATCATGTTCGGCGATTTCATCGGGCTGGCAATGGACCAGATTGTGAATCAGGCGGCAAAGGTTCACTATATGTCGGGCGGAAAGCTGCGTGTGCCGCTGGTGATCCGCACCACATTGGGTGCGACCCGCCGCACCGCTGCGCAGCACAGCCAGAGCTTGCATGCCTGGGTCAGCCACATTCCTGGCTTAAAGGTGGCGCTGCCATCCACGCCATACGATGCCAAAGGGCTACTCAAAACCGCAATTCGTGACGACAATCCGGTCATCTTCTTCGAGGACAAGATGATGTATCAGCTCAAAGGGCAGGTACCCGATGACGACTACACCATTCCCTTCGGCGTGGCAGATGTGAAGAGGGCTGGAACGGATATCACGCTGGTCGCGACCAGCAGCATGGTGCAAATTGCGCTGGCCGCGGCTGAACAATTGGCGGAGCTAGACATCAGCGCCGAAGTCGTTGACCCACGCACGACCACCCCACTGGATAAAGAGACGCTGATCGCTTCGGCGCAGAAGACAAGCCGCGCCATCGTGATAGACGAAGGCTACGAGCGTTACGGCGTCACGGCGGAACTGGCCGCTGTCATCGCCGATGGCGCATTCTATTACCTCGATGCGCCGGTCAAACGGCTGGGGGCGATGGATGTGCCGGTCCCCTTCTCGCCGGTGCTTGAAGACCAAACGGTTCCAACTGCCGAGGCGGTGACACAACTGGCAAAGACGCTCTGCGGTCGCGTGTGATACCCGCGCAGCTTGTACGTTAGCTTGCTCGTTCTGCAAAGGAGCAGATGATGGCTATCAAAACCTATGGCCTGATGACAGTTGATTGGGAGGCGCGCGTCAATGTGGAGCGCCTGCGCAGCGAGCGGCTCGCGCGCATCAAGCGCCTGCTCAAAGAGTCCGAATTGGGCGCGCTCCTGTGCTTCGACATGAGCAATGTACGCTATATCACCTCCACGCATCTCGGCACCTGGGCGATGGATAAGCTGGCGCGCTTCACTCTGCTACCGCAAGACGATGAGCCGATTCTCTGGGATTTTGGTTCGGCGGCGCGGCACCACCAGTTGTATTGTCCCTGGCTGGGCGAACGCTCACGCGCTGGCATCTCCACACAGCGCGGCGCGATGCTCCCGGACGCCGGACGAGCTGAAGCGGTAGCTCACAAGATTCGCGTAGAGTTGGAAGAGCGCGGTCTGCTGAACGAGCCAGTTGGCGTGGATGTGGTGGAAATGCCAGTTTTGCTCGCGCTGCAAAAAGAGGGCATCAAGGTCGTTGACGGCCAGCAATTGATGCAGCAGGCGCGGCTCATCAAGACGGTAGACGAGATTACGCTGCTCTCCACCGCCTGCATGATGGTAGACGCTGCCTACGACGAACTCTATCGCTTCATGAAGCCAGGTGTGCGAGAGAATGAGTGCGTCGGCCTCGTCAGCAAAGTGCTCTATGATATGGGGTCCGAGCAGGTCGAAGGGGTAAACGCCATCTCCGGCGAGCGATGCAGCCCGCATCCGCACGTCTTCAGCGACCGCACGCTGCGCCCTGGCGACCCTGCCTACTTCGATATCCTTCATAGCTATAACGGCTATCGCACCTGCTATTACCGCACCTTCGCCGTCGGCAGCGCCTCACAGGCGATGGTGGACGCCTACAAATACTGCCGTGAGATTCTCGATGCCGCCATTAACGCCATCAAGCCGGGCGTCACTACTGCCGATATCGTCAAACTCTGGCCAAAGGCAGAATCGTTTGGCTTCGCAGATGAAGAGGCCGCCTTCGCGTTGCAATATGGGCATGGCGTGGGCCTCTCGATCTGGGAGAAACCGATCTTCAGCCGCCTCGTCTCGCTGGATCATCCTGAAGTGATCGAAGAGGGGATGGTCTTCGCGCTTGAAACCTTCTGGCCCGCCAGCGACGGCTGGACAGCAGCGCGCATCGAAGAACAATTGGTTGTCACCAAAGATGGCTGTGAGGTGATTACGCGCTTCCCGGCTGAGCAACTGCTCGTCGCAGGCGCGCACTATTACACCACCGGCGGACCGCTGCCAGCCGTCCGCGAGACGCAATCGCATCTCAACACAACTGCCAGTGAACACGTTTCCGTTAACGGCGCTGTCGCGCACTAATTGTCCTTCTCTGTTGGTCATACAGGAGACCCTGTTTCATGGCGACGAATGTCATATTGCCAGCCCTGGGCATGGCGCAAGACACCGGCAAGATCGTCCAGTGGTTCAAAACTGAAGGCGATCAGGTGCAGCAAGGCGACCCCATTGCAGAGATCGAAACCGACAAGGTAACGGTCGAGCTTGAGGCGCCGGCCAGCGGCGTGCTTGCGCAGATCAGCGCTCAGGCGGGCGACGAAGTGCCGGTCGGGCAGACCATCGCCATTATTCTGGCGGCAACGGAAACGCCTGCGCGTGCCGCTCCCCTGGGTGCGGCGATAGCGCCGGAAATGCAAGCCGCGCAGCTAGACAGACGAAGCCACGCGAGCCATACGGACGATGCCAACAGCGAAATATCCGGCGCTGTCCCGACAGCAGTGCCAGCGACGAACGGGAAACGCCTCGCCTCGCCAAAAGCCCGGCGCCTTGCCGCCGAGCGAGACGTGGATATCGCAGCGCTGCATGGCTCTGGACCAGGCGGCGCTGTGTTGGCGGCTGACGTGCTGGCGCTGCCCGTGGTGAGTCCTCACGCAACTGGTGACGTAGTTGCTCATGATGGTGAACCCGGCAGAGTCTGGCGTCTCATGGCCGAACGCACCACGCAAAGCTGGACGACCATTCCCCACTTCTTTTTACTGCGCGAGGTGCCAGCGCGAGCGTTCGTGGAATGGCATGCCGGGGCACAGAAACAGACGGCAGAGAAGCTGACCTACACCGATCTGCTCGTCAAAATCGTTGCGATGGCGTTGCGCCTGCATCCGCGCCTCAATGCTTCCTGGGTCAATGGCACTGTGGTCACGAATCCTTCAGTGAATATCGGAATAGCCGTCGCCGTGGACGATGGATTACTGGTTCCAGTCATCGCACATGCCGATGACCTCAGCCTCACTGACATTGCCCGGCAGCGCCGAAGCCTCGTGGAGCGCGCGCACAACGGCAAACTCCGCCCGGACGATTTGCGCGACGGCACTTTTACCATCAGCAACCTGGGGATGTATGGCATTGATGCCTTCAGCGCCATCATCAACGCGCCCCAGGTAGCAATTCTTGCGGTTGGCGCAGTGGTTGATCGCATCGTTCCCGTCAACGGACTACCTGCCGTCACGCCGGCCATAACGCTGAACCTCTCGTGCGATCATCGAGTCGTAGATGGCGCACGTGGGGCGCAGTTCCTGGCAACCGTCGCCGAATTCATCGCTGATCCGGCCAAATGCGTAGTCGAACCGCATTGAGAAAACAAAAGGAGGTACCGAGCCGGCATAACCAGTGCCTAACGCCACACATCGGATGTCGCAGCCATCCCAACGTATGGTCAACCGCCTTCCTTTCTCGTCATCGTTGATTGCCGGCCATCATCGCTGTGGCAATCTACACGTCAGTTCCCGGTGTCAAGCACCAGGGAGCAGCAAAGGGGAAATCACGTGTTTGGACCTACCATCGCAACATGGCGCAAAATCGCGGCTCTCGCCAGCATTCTCGGCCTCATGCTGATGGGTCTGGCGGCCTGCGGCAACAATTCGGGCGCAGGCAATACTACCCCCATCAAAATCGGCATCTCGCTCTCGCTTTCCGGCGACTTCTCGGCTGATGGTCAGGCATTCCAGCAAGGCTATCAGTTGTGGGCAGACTATGTGAACTCCCACGGTGGCCTGCTCGGTCGTCAGGTCAAGCTGGACATTCTCTCCGATGCCAGCAATGAAGCGCAGGTTACAACGAACTACCAGAAACTCATCACACAGGACAAAGTTGACCTGGTCTTCGGCCCATATTCCACTTTGCTGACCAAACCGGCCTCGGTCGTCGCCAACCGCTACGGCTATGCGCTGGTAGAAGGCGCTGGCGGTGGCCCATCAGTCTTCAATCGTGGATTGAACAATGTGTTCGACGTATCGCTGCCGGTGGCAAACAACCTTGTCAGCTTCACTCAGTTGATGGCAGCAATGCCCGCCGGGCAGCGTCCAACATCGGTCGCGTATGCCACTGAGGATGATCCATTCACCCAACCCCAGGTGGACCTCGCCAATCAGTTGCTGACGCAAGCTGGCATCCCTGCGGCAGTGCCCGAAATTATCTATCCGGCGGAGACGACCGACTTTACGCCGATTGCGCAGAAGATTATCGCCGCACACGCTGATATCGTCGTCCTCGGCACCCAACTGCCGGACATTACAGCTTTCATCCTGGCATTCAAGCAGCAGCACTACAACCCGAAGGCGATCATCGCGACCGCCGGACCAGACCAGGGCACACAATTCTTGCAGGCCATCGGCGGTGCGGCGTCGGCAGAAGGCATCATGGTGCCGAATGGATGGTTCGCGGAGGAAAAGACACCGGGCAACGCCGCGATGGTTCAGGCGTATATCGCCAAATATGGCGGCACTCCCGATGGCATCAGCGCCGACGTTCCTGAAGCCTACTCGGTTGGCCAGGTCGTTCAGCAGGCAGTGGAGAAGATTGGTAGCTTGAATCAGGCGAAGCTGATTCAGGAGTTGCATAGCGGTACGTTTACCACGGTGCAAGGTCCGGTGAAATTTGACAGCACCGGGCAAAACACTGCTATCACATCCTATCTCTTCCAGTGGCAAAAGGGATCGCTGGTACCCATCTATCCGGCGGATACCTTTGGAGCCGTCGCCCCAGAATATCCGAAGCCATCCTGGCCGTAGCGCTGGCGCTGGCCATAGGCTACCTTTCCCCACTCTACCGCGCGGTAGAGTGGGGAATCATACAAGCTATCAACCGTGATTCGAAGAGGAGTCGTATGGAACTCATTATTGATGCCATCATCACCGGCATCCTGACGGGCGGAGTCTACGCGCTAATGGCCTCCGGCCTGACCCTTGTCTTTGGGGTGATGGAAATTATCAATATTGCGCAGGGGGCATTCGTTATCCTGGGAGCGTACCTGAGCTATGCCCTCGCGCAGCACTTCCATATTGATCTCTTCCTGGGATTGCTCATCACGATGCCGGTGATGTTCGTGCTTGGCGTCTTGATTCAGGTGCTCTTTATCCGCCCACTCAAACGCGACCGCACAATGCTCTCAATTCTCGTGACCTTTGCCGTCGCGCTTATCATCGAGGGCGTCCTTACGATTCTCTTCACGGCGAATATCGTGACTCTCAAAGCGCCGTATATCACGCAGTCGTTTCGCATCGGCAACTTCTATCTCAGTTATATCTATGTCTATGGCTTTTTGCTCAGCGTAGTCTTGCTGGCTGGACTCTACCTGTTGCTCTATCGCACGAAGTTTGGCCAGAGCGTGCGCGCCTCTATGTTGAATCGCACCGCAGCGCAATTGATCGGCATTGATGTAGAGCGCGTCTCTGCGCTCACCTTTGGCATCGGCGTGGCGCTGACGGCAGCGGGCGGCATGGCCTTTGGCGCAACGACGGCTTTCAACCCTGGTAGTTCCTATGATCTCATCTCACGCTTGCTCACTATCATCGTTCTTGGTGGTATGGGTAGCCTGAGCGGCGCACTCATTGCCTCGCTCGGCATGCTCATTATCGAGAATGTCACCGCCGTGGTATGGTCGCCCACCTGGTCCAGCACCGTATTCTTCGTGCTGCTCGTCGTCATCTTGATCTTGCGTCCGCAGGGTCTCTTAGGGAAACTGGAAGGTCGCAAGCAATGATAACTGCCAGAAAATATGGCAAGCCAGTGGGGTTGCTCGCGTTGTTGGGCGTGGCTATCGCCTTTCCGCTCGTCTTCTCTGACCCGACCTATACGACCATCGCCGTCTTTGCACTCATCTTCGCCAGCGCAGCCAGCGGCTGGAACATCTTCGCGGGCTACACAGGGTATATTGCGCTGGGTCACGCAGCCTATTTCGGCATCGGCGCATACGCGCTCGCCATCATCTGCCAGCGGTACAACATTCCCGGCGGCTGGGAACCGATCTATCTCATCCCACTTTGTGGGCTGATCGCCGGCGTCTTTGCGATTCCGCTGGGAGCTATCGCGCTACGCACGCGCCGCCATACCTTCATCGTCGTTACCATCGCCACATTTTTCATCGTGCAGCTCATGGCGTTCAATTTGCGCGGCCTCACCAACGGTTCCACGGGGCTTGATATGCCCATCCCCTTCCAATGGGGCGCAGGATATCAGGGCGGGAACCAGAGTATCTACAACCTGCCATTTTACTTCACTGCGCTGGCGCTGACGATAGTGGCATTGGCAGTATCATGGTTTATACGCCACTCGAAGTATGGACTGGGGCTGCTGGCAATACGCGACGATGAAGATCGCGCGCGTGGGCTTGGCGTGCGCACGGGAAGCTCTAAGCTGAGCGCCTTTGTCATCTCAGCCATTTTCGCCGGCATGGCGGGTGCGCTCTTCGCGTACTTTATCGGCAGCGTGCAGCCGCAATTTGACTTCGATCCATTGTTTGACCTCTCCATTGCCTTGATGACGTTTCTGGGCGGTATCGGCACGCGCGCTGGCCCGATTCTCGGCGCGCTGGTCCTGGAATTTGCCCAACAATGGCTGACTCTCTATTTCACCCAGGATGGGCTATATCTCATCCTCTATGGTGTGCTGTTCCTGGTGGTCATCCTGCTCTTGCCACGCGGCGTCATTCCTTCGCTACAAGAACTCTGGGCAAAGGGCAGGGCGCGAGGACGCATTGGACCACTGGTGTTGCCCGTGAAAACGCCTGTGATGAGCGCAGGTACAACGTCGCCACCGACGGCGACACGAATGACTGGACAGGCAGGAGAGACTGCGCATGAGGAGGTTCCTCGATGACTATTCTCGAGGTGCGCAACGCCTCGAAGGCGTTTGGCGGTATTCATGCCCTCAATGATTGCTCGATCAGCGTCGAAGCTGGCAAGATCACCGGGTTGATCGGCCCCAATGGGTCGGGCAAGACAACCCTGTTCAACGTCATCACCGGTTACGAAAAAGTTGATGCAGGTGAAGTCCACTACGACGGCAGGACGATTACCAACGCCACGCCCAACAAAGTCTTTGCGATGGGCATTGGCCGCACGTTTCAGTTAACACGCATCTTCCCACGACTGAGTGTGCTGGAAAATATGCACGTATCGGCCCAACGCCACTCGCTGCGCGGTCTGCTTGGTGGTTGGAGCAGATCAAACGAACGCCAGCGCGCCCTGGAATTGCTGGAGTTTGTAGGAATCGCCGCATTGAAGGATGCCCAGGCGGGCAACCTTTCTTACGGGCAGAAAAAGCTGCTAGAGTTCGCCTTCATCCTCATTGCGGAGCCGAAAGTTATCCTCCTGGACGAGCCGGCTGGCGGCGTTAATCCGACGATGATCAATCATCTCCAGAGCCGCATTCAGGAATTGAACAAGCAGGGCATCACCTTTCTGATTGTGGAACACAACATGGAGTTCATCATGCAGTTGTGCGACACCGTGACCGTCATGCACCGTGGAACCAAGATCGCAGAGGGGACGCCTGCCAACGTGCGCCAGAACCCCGCCGTATTGGAAGCCTATCTAGGAGACTAGGGACGAGGAGCTTGAACGATGCTGACGCTACATCAGGTGGTTGCTGGCTATAACGACAGTGAGGTCCTCAAAGGCGTGGATTTGGAGGTGGCCAAAGGGTCCATCACCTGCATCGTCGGACCCAACGGCGCTGGAAAGTCTACGCTGTTGCATACCATCAGCGGGCTGCTCCATCCGTGGAGCGGCGACATCTTCTTCGAGGGACGCAACATTGCGCATCTGAACCCGCGCCAGATTCTTGAGGCAGGCATCGTGCAGGTGCCACAAAACCACAGCCTGTTCACGGAGATGACCGTGCGCGAGAATGTGCGTCTTGGCGGCTATCTGGTCAAGGATGCCAGCAAGGTCAATCGCACGCTGGCGGAGGTCGAGGAGTTGTTCCCCATTGTGCGCGAGCGCGCCAACGACAAAGCCGGCAATCTCTCTGGCGGCCAGCAGCGGCTGGTAGAATTCGCGCGCAGCCTGATGCTCAATCCCAAGCTGATTCTGCTCGATGAACCGTCAATGGGACTCGATCCGCGCACGCTGAAGCAGGTCTTCGATAAGGTTGCCGTGCTGCACGAATCTGGCCGCACAATTCTCCTGGTCGAGCAGAACGTGCGAACCGGCCTGAGCGCCTCGACGCATGGCGTGGTTATGGAAAGTGGAAAGGTGCGGCTGACGGGCACCAATACTGAAATACAACATCATCCAGAAATCGGACGACTCTATTTGGGCGGCACGCTTGCTGAAGCATAATCCCACTCACCTGAGACCAAGTGCTGAAGCTACAAAGGAGCAATCGCATGACGACAGTGGAGGAGCGCGTACAAATTGCCATAGATAATTGGGCGCCGCGCTTTATCGCCAATGGCATTGACGCCAACGATTTGCAGCAGTTGACGCGCGGCATACAGCGATGGGAAGACTGGTATCCCGCATGGTCCGCGCTGGCGGATGTCCATGCCAGGATGGGCGAAGAAGCCGAAGCGCAAGCGCATTACGAGTCGGCTGGTGAACATTATTTTCACGCGGCGATGCTCTATCACTTCGGTAAATTCATGATGGTGCGCCATCCCGGCCAATTGCGGGCGGGGCATGAATTGACAGTGCGCACCTATCTACGTGGATTGCCGCTTTATGAGTTCCCTGGTGAGCGAATTGAGATTTCCTACGAGGATGGGCACACGATTGCAGCTATTTTACGCAAGCCGCCACATATCGCGCGCCCGCCTCTCGCCATCCTCTCGCCCGGTCTGGATTCGGTGAAGGAAGAACTGCACAACTATAGCAATGATCTCTTGCGGCGCGGCGTGGCAACGCTGGCAATAGACGGCCCCGGTCAGGGTGAACTGGAATCTGCTCTGCCGCTGCGCCCGGATTATGAAGTACCAATTCGCTCTATCATTGATTATCTCGAATCGCGCGCCGATATTGACGCTACGCGCATCGGCATGTTCGGGGTCAGCCTCGGCGGCTTTTTCGCGCTTCGGGCGGCGGCGTTCGAGCCACGCTTGAAAGCCACCATCATGCTGGCCGGAGCCTATAATCTGGCGCAACACTTCGACCGCTATCCCCTATTGACCCAGGAAGCTTTCATCTACCGCCTGAAAGCGCCTGATGAGGCAGCGGCCCGCGAGCGACTCAAAGCCTTTACGCTGGATGGCGTGACAGGCAACATCACCTGCCCGGTTCTGGTCATCATTGGGCGGCGCGACCGGCTGTTTCCACCGGAAGATTCTGAGCGTATCGTCGCGGAGATTGGCGCCAACGCCGACCTGTGGGTGTTCGACGATGGCAACCATGTCTGCAACAATATTCCCTATAAATACCGCCCGCAACAGGCAGATTGGCTGCGTGATGCGCTCCGCGCCCGATAGCCTGATAGATCGTGATGATCCCAACACCGCCATCATTACGTTCAATGAGCCGAGAGGTAGATTTGCTGCCAATTGCTCAGCGGAATCACACCCAGCGAGGTGATCTGGTAGTTGTGGACGTAGGTCGGCAGGTTGTAGAACAGCTTCTGCTGATTCTGCGTAATCCAGGCTACGTTCGTCACCAACAACTGCTCCGCCTGATTGTAGGCTTGTGCGCGTGTGACGGCATTGAGGTCCTGGTCAGCTTGTGCCATCAGTTGATTGGCCTGCGGCACGACGACGTTGCCGGTGTTGTTGATAGCGCCCGGCGCAAACTGGAGCGAGAGCCAGTCCTGCGGGTCCGGATAGTCCGCGATCCAGGCGATGCCATAGATCTGCGGGATGTTCGGGCTGTAGATCAGCGTAATCAGCGAGTTGAAATCAATGAACTGGGTCTTGATCGTCATGCCTGGGAACGCCGCTTGCCACATTGCCACGGCTGCCTGATCCGCCGTTTGCACTGCGGGTTCATTTACATCAACCAGCGTGACTGGCGTACAACTGCTGATCTTACCGCCGCACTTGTCGTTGGCGTAGGACTGCATCAACTGCGTAGCGCGAGCAGGGTTGCCAGTCAAATTTTGCGTGCCATCCGGACCGGTCAGGTTCGGATTGTAGCCATACATACCTTCCGGCACAATATGGTTTGAGGGAATCACTGAACCATGATTGACCTGATTGGCCAATACATCCTTATTGAGCGCCAGATCGAACGCCTGGCGGACGCGCACATCGTCAAACGGAGCCTTGTTCCAGACGGGCTGATAGTAGTTGATCCACAACGCTCCAAGCTCATGGAAATCCGAGCGCTTCTTGGACTGCACGTATTGGTCCGGCGGCGCAGACCCCTGATCGAGCCGGCCATCCAGATAATCGGCATACTGTGCTGCCACGGTCTGGTAGACCTTGAAGTCAATCTCACGCAGCTTGGGCTTGGCGCCCCAGAAGCTGTCGTTGCGCACCAGAATCACATTGCCCTTGTGATCCCAGGTTTGCAGCTTATATAGATTGCCGCCAAAACCCGTTAGATGCGATGTCCATTCTTTGACGCCATACTGCTGGATGAGTTGCTGCGGCTGGGCGAACGCCGTCGGATAGCAGAGCGCCTGCAAGAAATACGGCGCATTGGCCGACAGGGTAATCACTAACGTTTGTGTATCCGGTGCATTGAGCGAATCTCCGATCAAACTCTTGATGGGTCCATTGACTGTCACGCCATCGCTGCCGCACTTCTCGGTGGAGAAGGCAGGCGCGTCTTTGATGGCGAACATGTAGTACGTCACCGGCGACGCAGTGCAGGGGCTAAGCGCGCGATTGATCGAGTATTCATAGGTCTGAGCGTTGATCGGCGTATTATCCGTCCAGCGGAGACCTGGCTTCACCTTGATCGTGTAAGTCTTGGCGGCTGCGTCATAGACCGGTGCGCTGGCTGCAGCCCAGGGAATGGGCGTGCCATTGGCATTGAGCGTCAGAAGGCCAGGGAAGACCAACTCAACGGGGAAGTAGGAATAGTAATCCTGGACCAGCGCCGGGTCCATCGTCTTGATGTCGGTGCCGTTGGCGTTCAGAGGATAGCGGAAAACTTGCTGCGAATCCGGGAGTGGCCCGGAATTGTTCGCTGCTCCACCGCAGCCGGCCAGCATGATCGCCAGTGCGCCGACAAAGAGCATCAATCCCGATGCGGTGACTTTGCGTAAACTCGTGCGCATATGATTCCCCCGTCGCCTGACACGTGTGTTCCCATGACTACGTGCTATTACGTAAAGCGAATTGCAAGAACTGCATATTGTATGCCGCCATATCCGCTGCCGTTTTCACTAGAAGGAGGAAGGCCAAATGGTCGCAGTATCCATCACAAAAACGTGAACGGCGTGAATGGCTCGATGTCGCTCCAGGAGGGTGCCATCGGCACCACGCCGAGTTCGCGCACCAACCGGCGCGCCGCCAGCCCAACAGCCTCTGTGAAAGTTGGGTAGGCCAGTTGCAACTCCGCCAGTTGCTCGATACGCATGCCAGCGGCCATGCACGCCGCAACCATCTGAATGACCTCGACCGAATACTCGCCCAACACATGTGCGCCCAGAATGTGGCGCTGGCGACGCTCCACGATCAATTTGCAAAAGCCCTCCGGATGGCCGTCCGCCACCGGGCGCAACAGTTCGTCATAGTGAACCGTCGCGATAGCCACATCATAGTGTTCGCGCGCCTGGGCCTCGGTCATCCCCACGCTGGCATATTCCGGGTCGGTGAAGCTGCCACTGGGCACCACGTCATGTGTAAAGCGCCGGTGTGGTCCAAGCACCGCATTTTCGGCGGCGATCTGCCCCTCATGGACGGCGCTCTGCACCAGCATGCTGCGCCCGTTGATGTCGCCGGCGGCGAAGATATGCGGCGCGCTCGTCTGCAAATAATCGTTGACGGTGATATAGCTGCGCTCGGTCGCCAGTCCAGCGGCCTCTACCCCCAACGTTTCGATGTTTCCTGGCCAGCCAACGGCGAAGAACACCGCATCCACCAGTATCTCCTGGGTCTCAGCCGCCTGTCCTGCCCGCCCGTTCGCGCGATAACGCAAGCGGATGCCATCAGGTGCGCGCTCCAATCCTTCGGCTCTGGCGTTGACGATCACCGCCATGCCCTGCCGACGAAACTCCGCCAGCAACGCGGTCGAGATCGCCTCATCTTCCTGGGGGATGAGATACGGGCTAGATTGAATCAACGTCACCCGGCAACCGAAATCCTCGAAGATAGAAGCGAGCTGACATCCGGTTGATGCGCCGCCGATGACCGCTACGCGTGCAGGGAGCGCCGTTAGCGAACGGATATCGTTATAGGTCAGACCCAGTTCGTTGCCAGGAATGGGCAGCGTCTGCCCATGACCACCAACCGCGATGATGCAGCGGTCCACCTGCCAGGTGTTGCCATCGGCGCTGATGAGTGTGTGAGGGTCACGAAAGCGTACCGGCCCAATGCCTTCGACAACCTCGATGCCAGAGGCGCGCAGATGCTCTGCCAGATGCTTCTTCTCGTGCGCGTAATTCGCTACGCGATTGGCATTGGCCAGCACCGCCGCCAGGTCTGCTCGTGGTGGATCGCCAAGTAGACCAAAGGTTGACCATGAGGACGTATCGCGTAAGAGGCGCGCGGCGCGGGCCAGCGTGCGCACAGGCGCAGGGCCATCATTGATACTGGTGCCGCCGATGCGCTTGCTTTCGAGCAGCGTGACCTCTACGCCCAATTCACGCGCGCGAAGCGCAGCGGTGACGCCGGCTGGTCCGCCGCCCAGAACGATCACATGACGCATATGCCATCTCCTCCTTTCCCACTCCCCATCGCTACAGGGTCACTTTCAAGTGCAGCAGTACCGCCATAGCGACGCTATTGCATAAGTGCGGCCAGCCGCATCTGAGACAAGGTGGACTCAAAAATGCAAAGAAAGGGTTGCGAAGCGACCATCGAGCTACACAATTCAAGTGAGACGAACCGATACAAAGCAATGCGCCTACATGATGGTTGCTCAGGCGTTTTGAGCGGGGAAGGCAAAGACAATGGCGAGCACGAAAACACCACCAATCCAGGGAAGATCGCATGAGCACAGCATTCCACGTCGCTCGAAAACCTATCTGCCCATCGAAGATTACGGTGTGATCGGCGACCTACAAACGGTTGCGCTGGTGGGGAGAAATGGGTCAATTGATTGGTATTGTATCCCCTGCTTCGACGCCCCCAGCGTATTCGGCGCGATTCTCGATGCTGAGAAAGGCGGTTCGTTCCGCATCGCGCCGCCCGACAGCCCAGGGATGAGTCGCAAGCAGATGTATCTGCCGGAAACCAATGTCCTCATCACGCGCTTTCTGACGGTTGACGGCATTTGCGAGATCACCGACTTCATGCCCGTCGAGAATCCCAAGCGACCCACGAAACGGCATCACCTCATACGCGCGGTGAAGGTCATCCGTGGTACGCTCTCCTTTGAGCTGGACTGTCGGCCCGCCTTCAACTATGCGCGCGACCCGCATACACTCGAAATTGTCGCGGACGGGGCAATCTTTCGCAGCGCAACGCTGAGCCTGGCGCTCTCGTCCAGCGTACCATTGCAAGACGACGGGCATGGCGGCGCGCAGGCCACCTTTACTCTGCAAGAGGGACAACTGGCGGTGTTTCTACTGGATAGCTCCGACCAGCCGGAGATTACGCCACGACACTATACGACCAGCGAATATGGCGAGGATTTTTATACCACCGAACGCTATTGGGAAGATTGGCTCGCCAACTGCCGCTATCAGGGACGCTGGCGCGAAATGGTGCAACGCTCGGCGCTGGCGCTCAAACTGCTGACGTATGCGCCGACCGGCGCGATTGTCGCCGCCGCCACGACGAGCCTGCCCGAAGCCATCGGTGGTCCGCGCAACTGGGACTATCGCTTCACCTGGCTGCGGGATGCCGCTTTCACGATCTACAGCCTGCTCATGCTAGGGCTGACCGAAGAAGCTGACGCATTCGCCCAGTGGTTGCTGGCGCGTAGTCACGAGCTGGCGCCGGATGGATCACTCCAACCGATGTACACCATTCACGGCGGCCACGACATGCCGGAGTTTACTCTCGATCACCTGGAAGGCTATCGTCAGAGTGGTCCGGTGCGTATCGGCAATGCTGCCTATAAGCAAATCCAATTGGATATCTATGGCGAAATGATGGATTCAATCTACCTCTTTAATCGCCATCGAGACCTCTCGTACGACGAGTGGACATTCATGCTGAAGTCATTGGAATGGCTCAGCGAACACTGGCAAGAGCTGGATGAAGGTATCTGGGAGGTGCGCGGCCAGCGGCAGCCCTTTGTCCACTCGCGGGTGATGTCCTGGGTCGCCTTTGATCGCGCCCTCCGCATTGCGCGGCATCGGGGATTTCCCGCACCGCAAGATGAATGGCAGAAGACGAGCGCGACAATCTACAATGAGGTCATGGAGCATGGCTGGAATGCCAAACGCGGGGCGTTCGTTCAGTATTACGGCAGCGATGCGCTGGACGCCAGCACGCTGCTCATTTCCCTCACACGCTTTACCGGCCCCTCGGATCCGCGCATGCTCTCCACCATTGACCGCATCCAGGCCGAACTGACCAGCGATACGCAGGTATTCCGCTATGATCCTGAGCTGGCGGCGGATGACGGCGTAGGCGGTGAGGAGGGCGCATTCAGCATTTGCAGTTTCTGGATGGTGGAGGCCCTCACCCGCGCGGGCCGGCTAGTGGAGGCGCGGCTGGCGCTGGAGAAGATGCTGACCTATGCCAACCATGTCGGCCTCTATGCCGAAGAGATTGGGGCCACCGGCGAGGCGCTCGGCAATTTCCCCCAGGCGTTTACGCATCTCGCGCTGATCCGCGCCTGCTATGAACTCGATAGAGCATTGAACGCAGCGCAAAGAGGAAAACGATAGCCTACAATATAGACAGGCGACTGACATCTTCGCCAGTCGCCTATTTTATGAGTGACTTCAGATGAGGCGCACGCTAGACGGCTGGCTCCGCGCCTTTGGGAGGGATGTCCGAGAGGGGTTGGCCCTGGCCCTGCTCCTGGCGTTGCGCTGCGCTTGGCGCCTGTCCAGCCGGTCCGGCCTGCCCATATGGTTGCCGTGGTTGCCTCGCATACTCTTCCGTGACGAATAACTGCACCACAATGCCGGTAATCATGAGAAGTACGAAGATGAGGAACCAGAACCAGGAGGAGCGAATCAAAACGCCTACAACGCCGGCATGCAAACCCGCTAGTGAAATGCGCCCCACCGCCAGCAGGATGCCCCCCAGGATCATGCTGGCGCCCACTTCAGCAGTAAGCGCGACAATGAAAAGTTTCGGCACATTGAGGAACATGACCGCCGCCACCAACGCCGCCGCCACGACCAGGCCCACGAGAAACAAGATGACGCCTGAACTGACCCCAAACCCGCTCAAGACGCCAACGGCAAGCTCATAGCCAACCGCTGCCGCCAGAATGACCACTGCGCCATAGTAGAACAGATAGGCGACGATAGCGCAGACAACACCAATGACGAAACCAAACACCCAACTACCCACTGTCGCCAGGAATCCGCCACCGAACAACTGCTGGATCGCCTGCGCCGTCACCAGGAAACCGGCAAAGAAACCGACCAGCGGCAGCAGCACCACAAAGAAACGAAATCCGGCGAAACAGAGAACCAGCCCTACCAGCAGTTGCAGCAGAGACATAAACACGATCTGGAAAAACATGCTGCTCACCTCATCTCATTTCACCTTCCGCATACCGATCACCACGCGAGGATTGCGCTGGCCAGGGGGCCAAAGATTGTGTTACGACAAATTCACAGTGCCGTTGGTGAGCTGGTTGACGATGGTTTTCATGCGATTGGAGGTAATGGCGAAGCCGATACCATTGGCGGCGACACCGCTCGAAGGCTCAACCGCGCCGAACGTTGGAATGCCGATGAGTTGCCCGCGCAGATTGACCAACGCACCACCACTATTGCCTGGATTGATCGGTGCGCTCGTCTGGATGAGACCGGAGATGATGATTCGCTGTCCGTCTACAATCTCGTTCACCTGGCGATTGAGCGCGCTGATAATCCCAGAGGTTGCGGATTGGACAAGACCAATAGGGCTGCCCATTGCAATGGCATATTCGCCAACCTGCACCTGGCTGGAATCACCAACCACTATTGGCTTCAAATTTAGATTGCTGGGATTGATCTTCAGCACTGCCAGATCTTCGGTTGGCGCCTCACCCACAAGTTGCGCTGGGACCTCCTGGCCGGTGGAAAGCACCACCGAGAGGATGGGCAAGCCATGCACTACATGATCGTTGGTGACGATGTAGCCGCTCGTCGTCAGAATCTCGCCAGAACCTGTCCCACCGCCAAAACCCAGGTTTCCCCTGCGTCCGACGACCTGCACAACCGAAGGATCCACCTGTTGGATGACATTGATGGTCATCTGTTCAATTTCAGTGCCAGACGGCGCCGATGGTGTTGCGCTATTGGCATTTGCAGCAATCGCGCCGACGCCAAAGATGAGACCGAAAAGCGCCGCCACCACCAGAGCAAGCCAAAGCGGATGCAGATGAAACTCACGCCTCGTCTGCGGAATGGCTGGCTGCGCATGGCTCGTAGTTTCCAGCGTCGCCGCCATTTGCGCGTTCGTCGCAGCATTGGCTGGCGTGGTAGAAGGCGTCGCCAGCGTGGGCGCATCCTGCGGACTCGTCACGTTGTCTTGCATACACTGGCTCCTCTAGTAGCTTAGCTCCTGGATCTCAGCGGCATCTCGTGTTGCTGCATGAGACGACGTATTAGTCACGAGTATCCGCTATCTGATAATGCCCGTTAGCTGTATCGCTGCACGACTCACATACAGGCGCTGGCACGAAACGTGCCAGCTAGGGAATCTGCGCGGCGCAAGCGATGTGTCGCCGTCCCATCGGCCCCTATGCTGAGCTTCAGCGAGATTGCGCGAGATTGCATATGGCACCATTAGTTCCATCAAACAACACCGCACGTCAGTATTCTCGCACGCACGCGGAGCGATTCCGCCATGATTTGCACGAACTTCTGCGCATTCCGAGCATCAGCACCGACCCGGCTTATGCTGGCGAAGTGCAGCGTGCAGCGGCATGGCTGGCAGAACATCTGCGCAACCTGGGCGCTGCGAATGTTCAGGTCTTACCAACCGCTGGGCATCCAATAGTCTATGGCGAATGGTTGGGTGCGGGCGCAAAAAGGCCAACCCTACTGATCTACGGCCATTACGATGTCGTGCCAGCGGCCAGCGAAGATGGCTGGGATACGCCACCGTTTGAGCCAACGGAACGGGATGGGCAGATCTACGCGCGTGGCGCATGCGACGACAAGGGCCAGATGTTCGTCCACTTCAAAGCCTTTGAGTCGTATATGAAGACCAATGGCGAAGCGCCAGTCAACCTCAAATTCTTCCTGGAAGGCGAAGAGGAGATCGGTTCTCCCAACCTTGCGCCATTCTTGCGTGCGCATCTTGACATGCTCAATGCTGATCTCTGCGTTATCAGCGACTCGACCATGCGTGTGATCGAGGAGCCGGTGATTCTCCATAGTCTCCGTGGCATGGCAAATATGGAGATTCACATACAGGGTCCGTCGGATGATCTACACAGTGGCCTCTGGGGCGGCGCGGTCCATAACCCGGCGCTCGCACTCGTCGAAATCCTCTCCCGGCTGCACACTCCCGATCACAGCGTCGCGGTGCCTGGCTTTTATGATGATGTCGTTCCCCTGACGCCGGTAGAACGTGAAGAACTCGCCAAGAGCGCCATCACCGACGAGCAACTGCGGCAAACAACACACATCCCGGCTACCTGGGGAGAGGCGGCATATAGCATACGTGAGCGCGTTTCCGCGCGGCCAACACTGGAAATCAATGGCTTACTCAGCGGCTGGACCGGCGCCGGTCCCAAGACGATCATTCCCGCAAAGTCAATGGCGAAAATTAGCTGTCGTCTCGTCGGCAATCAGAATCCTGAAAAAATCTATCGGCAAGTAAAGCAGTATATCGAGTCCATCACGCCAACGAGCGTGACCGTCCAGGTCCAACTGCTGAATACAAGTGAACCGGCGCTGATTGACTATACTATTCCAGAGATGCAAGCGGCAGCGCGCGCCTATGAGCGAGCATGGGGCGCAAAGCCCATCTTTGGACGTGGAGGCGGTAGCATCCCGGTGGTCGCAGAGATATTCAACCTGATGCGCATCCCTGTTGTGATGATGGGCTACGGGTTGGATGACGATGGGTTTCATGGGGCCAACGAACACCTCAGCATTGAGATGTTCCATCGCGGCATCGAGACTGCGATTGTCTATCTTGAGGAAGTGGCCCAGATACCACGTCGCAGCGACACCACAGCCAAAGCCACAGTATGAACACCTATGAGGAAGTGAGAGCAAACAGTAATGGCAAAGCCTTCTGTTTCAAGCATGTCAACCACGCCGAGCGATCTGGCCGCAACATTTTGTGCGGCGCTCGAGGAACGCCTGGTGCGTTATGCTCGCATTGATACGCAGAGCGATGAAGCATCCATGACCTCGCCTAGTACGAGCAAGCAATTGGACTTGCTCAAACCACTTGCGGATGAACTGCGCTCGATAGGCGCGCAGGATGTAACGCTGACCGGCTATGGCGCTGTTATCGCTACTATTCCGGCGACTGTCGCGCCTGATGTCCAGGCGCCTACTATCGCGTTTCTCGCCCATGTGGATACTGCACCGGCCTTCAATGCGAGCGGTGTCAAACCGATTGTCCACCGCAAGTATGCTGGCGACGACATTGTGCTGCCAGATGATCCAACCGCTGTATTGTCACCCAAACAGTTGCCCTATCTGGCGCAAAAGATCGGCGACGACATCATCACCGCCAGCGGCGCCACGCTCCTGGGCGCGGATGATAAAGCGGGCGTTGCCATCATCATGACGATGGCCGATTATTTGCTGCACCATCCAGAAGTCGCGCACGGGGACATCCGCGTGAGCTTCACACCGGATGAGGAAATTGGCCGTGGTGTTCACGAGAACCTACCACAAGACTTGAAGGCAGATGTGGCGTACACGCTGGACGGCTCAGAATGCGGCGAGGTTGTCTACGAAACGTTCTCTGCTGATAAGGCAACAGTGCATATTCAGGGCGTTTCGGCACATCCGGGGCAGGCAAAAGACACACTGGTCAACGCGCTGCATCTCGCAGCCAAGATCGTGGACACGCTGCCCCAGGTGACGCTGACTCCTGAAACGACCGATGGTCGCCAGGGATTCATCCATCTCTATCAGATGAGTGGCACTGCCGCCGCTGCCGAACTGCATTTCATCCTGCGCGATTTTGAGTTAGATGGTTTACAGGCTTATGGTGCGCTCATTCAGCAGGTTTGCGCCACCATACAGGCCACCGAACCACGCGCTCATATCACCTGCGCCATCACCCAACAATATCGCAACATGCGCTATTGGCTGGAAAAGGACATGCGCCCGGTTGAGTTGGCATTGGAGGCGTGCCGCCAGATCGGCATCGAGCCGTTCTCCACGCCTACCCGTGGCGGCACCGACGGCTCACGCCTGACGGAGCTTGGCCTCCCTACTCCTAACCTCTTCACCGGCATGCAGAACATCCACGGACCGCTCGAATGGGTCAGCGTACAGGACATGGCTCGCGCGACCGAGATGTGTATCAGCCTGGCGAAGCTGTGGGGAAAGCAGGAACAAAAACAGATGTAACCGGGCAAACAGGTCTGAGGAGAGAAATGATGAGCGACGCAGCAATTGGCGCTACTGGCGCTGAGGTCCAACCCCAAAAGAAAACGTTCTATGAGCGGCTACTGGATGGTGTGGAACGGCTGGGCAACAAGGTACCTCATCCCGTTATGATGTTCCTGTACCTGATTGTAGCAGTTATCATTCTCTCCCAGATTCTCGCGTTCGCTGGCGTCAGCATCACCGAACAGATTGCCGAGCCGGTGTCCTATTCCGTGCAACACAACTATTATGAAGACACCACGCAGGTGCAATCAAACGTTCCAGCAGAGGGGAATCAGTATTCGGATGTACATTTCGTAGTGCAGAAGAAGACCATCTCCATCAACGGCCTCCTGACAATTGAGGGCATCCGCTATATCTTCACATCGTTCGTCGCGAACTTCCAGAACTTTGGCGTACTCGCTATCACCTTCATCGCTATGCTAGGTGCAGGCGTTGCAGAAAACCTCGGCATGATGAACGCATTGATCCGCAAGTTGGTCAAAGTTGCCCCCAGCCGGCTCATCACCTTCCTGATTATTTTGGTAGGCGGACTCGCAAGTCTTGCCTCGGATGCTGGCTATCTGATTCTTATTCCACTGGCTGCCAGCGCCTTCCTGAGCTTGAGACGGCATCCGCTCGCCGGACTGGCGGCGGGTTTCGCTGGGGTTGCAGTTACCTTCGGGGTGAACCTCATAATTATGCCAATTGATGCCATGTTGACCGAAATTGCCAATGAATCCATTACTCACGCTGGCGGTCATCCCATGTCTATCGTAAATAATTACTACTTCAGTATCGTCTCACTCCTCATGCTCTGCGTCATCGCCACAGTGATTACCGAACGAATGATTGAGCCTCGACTCGGCACATATGACACTTCCATGTTGTCGCCAACGGAAGCCAGCGCCAGCCAGCAGCAAAGCGAGGAAGATGCAGCCGCAGAAGCGCGCGGGTTGCGATTTGCACTCTTTGGCACGCTGGGCGTTCTGGTGATCGTTGCCTTAGCAACATTCCTACCTGGCGCGCCACTACGTGACCCCAAAACCGGAGATATCATTGGCAATACGCCATTCATGGATAGTTTGCTATTCATCATTGTCCTCTTCTTCCTGGTGGCGGGCATCTGCTATGGGATCGGCGCAGGAACAGTGAAAAGTAGCAATGACATCTTCGCCGCTGCGACGAAGACCTTCAACAGCTTGGGCGCACTTGTCCTTATGCTGCTGATGGTGGCGCAGTTCATCGCGTATTTCAACTACAGTAACATCCCTACAGTAGTGGCCGGTGCGCTTGCCGATCTGCTCGAACGAGCCTCCATTCCTGCAATTCTATTGCTCATTGCCTTTATTCTCGTCATCTTCCTGCTGACATTTCTTATCCCAGGGATCATTCCGAAGTGGGCGATCTTTGCTCCCGTCTTCATTGCTATCTTCTTGCGGTTAGGCATCGGGCCGCAAACCGTGCTGGCGGCATACCGTATTGGTGATTCGCCGGTGAATGTCCTTACGCCGTTGATGGTGTATTTCCCATTCATCATCACCGTTGCGCAGCGATATCGGAAAGACTCCGGCCTCGGCACGGTCATATCGCTCATGATTCCTTATGCGTTGATTATGATGGCGGCGTGGGTGCTGCTCTTCGTTGTCTGGTTCGGGCTGGGCATCCCGCTTGGGCCGGGATATCCGGTGAGATGAGATGCACGCCATTAGCGTCCACATGGAGGACAACCTCATGTTCTTCTCGACTCCGAGCAGTACCGACGCGGCATCAAACGGCTCGTCACCCATATCAACCGGGCACCTTCCAGTAGCCGAACGAGTTCAGCGATTAGTGGAAACAGCATACGAGCGGTTCAAGTCCGACGATACTGGCCACAACGCAGACTACTATCCGGCGCTGGCCACCGTACCACGCCACCTTTTCGGGGTGTGCGTGGCCGGCATAGATGGAAGCATATACGCGGCTGGTGACACGGACTATCCGTTTACCATCATGAGCGTTGCCAAGCCGTTTGTATTCGCTCTGGTCTGCCAGTCACTCGGCACTGAACATGCGCAAGCGCAGCTTGGAGTAAACAGCACTGGCCTCCCATTCAACTCTGTTATGGCTATCGAGTTGAACGCGCACCGCCTGACGAACCCAATGGTCAATGCGGGGGCGCTGGCAACAACCAGCCTGATACCAGGGGAGACCGCTACAGCAAAATGGCGATTCATCCATGAGGGGTTATCCCGTTTCGCTGGCCGGACGCTGGAAATACACGGCGAGGTATACGCCTCAGCATCAGCCAGCAATCAGCGCAATCAAGCCATCGCCCGGCTCATGTGGAGCTATGACCGGCTTTACTTCGATCCAGCCGAGACGACCGATCTCTATACAAAACAGTCGTCGCTCACGGTGACCACCAGAGACCTTGCAATCATGGCTGCTACATTGGCTGATGGCGGAGTTAATCCACTCACCAAAGAGCGGGTGATTGATGCCGAGCACTGCCCGCATGTGCTGTCAGTGATGGCAACCGCCGGACTGTACGAGACATCAGGCGATTGGCTCTACAACATAGGTCTGCCAGGGAAAAGCGGCGTCGGCGGGGGAATCATCACAGTTGCGCCGGGCAAGGGTGGCCTGGGAACCTTCGCCCCGCCGCTCGACGCCGCTGGCAACAGCATCAAAGGGCAGCGTGCAACGCAATTCTTGTCTGAGCAGTTAGGGTTGAATCTCTTTGCCTCACAACCCGATACTCGCTAGTGTGTGCGGACATGAAGAAGGAAGCGGGTTGGAGTGTAGTACTCCAACCCGCCTCTCAACAACATATGTGGGCTGCACATACCATCAGCACCTACTATCAGGCTGCTTTTGCATCCTGGCTAATGCAGTTGCGCTGCCCGATCCTCCATAAACGGTACACCCAACCCCTCAGCCGCCTCACCGGGAATGATCCCATCATCCAGCACAGTGCCGTGCGCCTTGAGAACTGCTTCCTTCAACTTCACCGCCCAGAGATGCTCGATGATGGCAATTGCTGCTGCGCTATCGATTGGCATCGTACTCGCCACGTCCTCGATATCGTCAGCCGAGAGCAGTTGCTGCGTATGGCCGGAGATATCGCCGTAGACGTTGCGCTCATCGGGGTTCAGATCAGTTAGCTCCTTCGTCGCCACAGCGCCGTCGCGATCTTTCTGGATAAAGATCAGGTCTACTACGCGCATAATGCCGCGCTCCTCCAAAGAGCGCAGCTCCGGTGCGATTTCCCCCGTAAAGTGATTGCCCTCGAAGCCAATCACCAGGTATTCCAACGGCCCAGTTGTCATCAAGCACCTCCCGTGTGTACGACCAGTTGCCAGTAACGCTACTGCCAGCTAGATGCTAAATCTGCTTCAACAGTTCTGCCTTCTTCGCCTGAAACTCCTCATCGGTTAGTACACCGGCTGCTTTTAACTCGCCCAGTTGTTTCAACATGGCAATCGGGTCTTGCACTGGTGCGGCGGCTGCCTGGGGCGCGGTAGGCGCTGGTGCTGGGGCTACCTGCGGCGGCATATTTCCAGCCGGTGGCGCGGCCATTTGTTGAGCAGCCGGTTGCTGCGCTACCTGTTGCTGGAGTTCAGCAATTTGTTGATTCTGAGCCGCTTCCTGTTGTTGTCGCGCCATTGATTTCTTTGCTGCGCTGCTGCCGACCATATAGGCGCCACCTGTGATGGCTGCGGTCCTGAGCAATGGCGATCCGCGTCTTCTAAACATGCTATGCTGCTCTCTTTCCGGCGCTTGACTATGAGGCTATCGGCCTCCGTTTGCACCCACTAGAATAGCCAGCCATCAAGGTCATGCTGGTTGCGCTTGTTGTGTTGGCTGCTGACCATTTGCCACAGACAGATCTGGCCGCCCTTTACCAATAGGGGAGTATGGTAGCGACTACATACAGAGACTCAGAGTAGGTGCTAATTAGCTCATTGCAGAAGATATGCCACGTGCCGCCATTGCAAGGCTGTGACAGGCTCGTGACATCACACTGCGCGGCTGTGATGTGGCTGTGAGATGCCAGCGCCACACTTGTCCACAGGTATTTCGCCGACCGCAGGCATTCGACCGCTCTCATTGAATCGAAGCCACAGTTCCTTTTATTGGTTGAGTGTTATTGGCTGGATGCTGCGTTTCGGTTGCGCTGAGCATACAACGTCCTGTTGGCTCGGTTCCGCCTGGTTTGATGTTTTCACAAGTTTCAGCAGCCACCTCTCTTGAAAGGAGCGTGCTATGGCCTACCAGTTCCAGGTGAATGAGCAAAGTTGCATCAATTGCGGCATCTGCGTGGATCTGTGTCCTGTGCGCTGTCTCGACATGACCCGACCGGCAAACGATGGCGAACGCGCACGCGAAACAGAGCTACGCAGCCCGATTCCCCTCGACTTTACACAGCGGAGCTGGATGATGCTTGCTCCGGTACAGGTGGATGCCTGCGTTGGCTGCCAGGTCTGCGCGCAGGAATGTCCTACCAACGCGATCACCATTGAAAGCGGAGTACCTGCCGTCACCTACGCATCTCGCGGACCCATGACACACCTGCCACCTGCTGAGGGCTGGCACCCGCTCGATGAGTATACGCGCGCGGTGCCAGAAGAGCCAGGCGAGACGCCCTGGGGAGAGAACCATACGTGGCGTGTCGCCGAACGCCAGGAAACGTGGCAAAGCTGGCGCAGTTGGCTAGGTGAACGCAAAGAAGACCTCCGCGCGCCATGCCAGGCGGCATGTCCCGTTGGCACTAACGCTGGCCTCTATGTCAGCCTGATCGCCGAAGGCCGCTATGATGAGGCGCTGCGGGTTGCCGCTGAACCCAACCCCTTCCCAGCGATTTGTGGTCGTGTCTGCACTGCCCCCTGTGAGGCAGTCTGCCGCCGGGGTGAAATCGATGCGCCAATCGCCATTCGCGACCTCAAGCGGTTTGCAACAGATCATGGGGCGCCGTGGAAACGCCAGGTGCAACCACCACAACATCGCTATGCCGAGCGCGTGGCGATCATTGGCGCCGGTCCCACCGGCCTGAGCGCCGCATACTATCTGGCACGGCGTGGATATCCTGTCACGGTGATAGACGCAATGCCGGTCGCCGGCGGCATGATGGCGATTGGCATTCCTGACTATCGCCTGCCGCGCGCGGAGCTAAATCGCGACATTGACGCTATTCGTGCGCTGGGTGTGGAGTTCAAGCTCAACACTGCCATTGGGCGAGACCTTACGCTGAGTGATCTTCAGGCTGAGTATGATGCGGTGCTGATTGCTGTTGGCGCGCAGCGTAGCCAGCGCCTGGGCATTCCTGGCGAAGAACTGCATGGCGTCATCCCAGCTACCACCTTCCTCAAGCAATTCAATCTGGTGCCCGAAACTACTATCAGCGGCGAGGTCGCTGTCATCGGTGGCGGTAGCACTGCGATGGACGCCGCCCGCTCCGCGCTTCGCGCTGGCGCGAGCAAAGTACATATCTTGTACCGGCGCACGCAGGCGGAGATGCCCGCGCAGGAAGAAGAGGTGCGCGCCGCTTTGGAAGAAGGCATCCAATTGCACGAACTGGTGGCGCCTGTACAATTGTTAGGAGCCGAAGGGCGGCTTACCAGCATTCGCTGCCAGAAGATGCGCCAGGCCACAACTGATGCTCTCGACGGGCGTGTTGCTCAGGGACGCCGCCAGGTAGAACCTATCGCTGGCAGCGACTTTGAGGTGCTGGCTGACGTGGTACTGGTAGCGATTGGCGAGGCGCCAGACCCCTCATTCCTCCCCGAAGGAACCAGCGTAGAGGTCGCCGCCTGGGGTGGCTTACTCGTCAACCCTGCTACGCTGGCAACAGGCGCTCCGGGTGTCTTTGCCGCAGGCGACATCACCTATGGCCCGAAGACGGTCATCCATGCAGCAGCCCACGGGCGCAAGGCTGCTCGCGCCATTCATGCCTATCTCCAGCATCTGCCTGCTCAATCGGTCATGGAAATGCCCGACGATGAAGTGGAAACCGCCTCCACGCTCCCGGCAGACGGCAACATCACACTGGATGTGCGCCCGACATCACGCGCTGTGATGCCCTTGCGCTCCAGCGAAGCCACGCACGACCGCTCGGTCGAATTTGCGGCGGGATTCAGCGAGGAGCAAGCGCGACATGAGGCCAGCCGCTGTCTGCGTTGCGATCTGGCGTACCTCTGCCCATCGGTCAAGTTGGTCAGGAACTCAACAGCCCAGGTGAGTCATACAACCGGTGTGGCAGAGCACAACGGGAAAGTTGATGCGCCTGCGCCAGCTATTCCGCCAGCAACAGCAGGCTAAACCGTGAAGAAACGCAGAAGCACGCTCTACGCGGAGTGTGCTCGCCAATGAATTAGCGATCTGAACAAGCACAGCAATTGGAGGGTAACATGTCACCGCAAGACTTGGCCAACGCTATTATCTCTGGCATCAACGCTGGGGGAGAGCAATTTCTGGAAGGCACGCTGGCCGCCGTGCTGCCGGTAGTCTGGCTTGCACTGCTGGGCCTCCACCTGGGACGCCCCTACATCCTGGACATGATTGATCGCTTTACTCTGCGCCTGGGCGCGGACTTGCTCTGGCTGATCTATGTCGCGCTCCGCGATCTCTTGATCGTTTCCGGAGTGGTGATGAGCTTCATGTTCTTCTTTCCTGATGTCGTCGTCACTGACCAACTTCCGCTGACAGGCGGATTAGCGGCGGCGGCGCTCTTCGGCGTGCTCCTTATTAAGCTGATGGGCGATCCCGATCACGATCCACGTGCGTTCCGGCTCGTGACGTACCTCCTGGGTGTTGGCGCCCTCTTCTACTTCGTTCCGTATCTCTTGGGTGTCCAGGCCAATGCCATCGTCGGCAGCAACTTCACCGGCATAAGCAATTTCCTGGTCACGAGTACCAACCCCTTCTGGGCCGTAGGCCTGGCCTATCTATCAGTTGCCTTGCTCGCCATCATGGGAGCAATTGCCGCTGGCTATACCCTTATGACAGGTGGCCGTGCTGAGGTATCAGAAACCCAGGAAACAGCGCCTTCGACTCCTGCCTAAATTTAGCGGCAGCGAGACACAACACGTACTTGCCTCATAACGATAGTTCACGAGTAGTTGGAGGATACACATGAAACCCCAAGATGTTGCCAACGCCATTACGCAAGCGCTGGTTCAGGGCGGCTCTCAGTGGTTAGTCGCCACCATCGTCGCCTTCTTGCCTGCCCTATGGACTATGGCCCTGATCTTGCATCTCGGTCGCCCGTATGTGTTGCGCACGCTCCGGCGTTGCGGTCTGCGGCTGGGCGCCGATGTCTGGTGGATGTCCTATCTGCTGATGCGGGATGCGATTCTGCTGATGACCTTCGGCCTCAGCTTCATTTTCTTCCAACCAAACATCGTAGCCAGCGCTCCGCTGCCGATTACCGGGCCACTGGCGGCGCTCTGCCTGTTGTTGGCGTTGGCAGTGAAGCTCTCGCGACGTGTGGATGACGATGTGACGGCGTATCGGCTGGCGACGGCCTTTCTCGTGCTGGGCGCCACGCTGTATTACTTGCCGCTGGTCTTCGCCATCGAGGCAAACAGCCAGGTGCATTTGAGCTGGTTCCAGATGCACCTGACCAGCAGCGCCAATCCAACTGCGGCGCTGTGGATCATGTGGATTTCCTTGATCGGCGTGGCTGGCGTTGCGGTCTGGTTATTCCTTCGGGCGCTGGCTTCGGCCAACCGCACGATGATACAGCGAATGCAGCAGGCAAAACCAACGCCGCGATCCAACAGAGCCACGCCTCCAGCGGCGCCTGGGAAGATAGCTTCCTAGCGGTCAAGTGCATTCGGCATAAGCATCAGGGCAGAGGTCGGGCAGGCGCACAAAGAGGTGAGCCATCCCGTCATCTGTCCTGATTCAGCAAGTATTATGTACGTGCAGCATGTACTCTGCGCGTCTTGCCTGGCAAGCGGGCAAGAAGGAGGTATTCGATGTATCAGCGCATCATGGTTCCTCTGGATGGGTCGGCACGCGCCGAAGGGGCGCTTCCTGTTGCTGCGCAGCTTGCTCGCGCTTCGCAGGCGACGCTCATCCTTACCTGTGTGGTCACCATTCCGCTTGAGTATGGCTATGCGGGCGTTGGCATGGGTATCGCAGGTCTCTACGGTCCTGCTACCGCCTCTGTGCCCCTCAATACAGAGGTTGTGGATGTAGAACGCGCGGAGTCACAGAAGTATTTGGCAAACCTCGCCGGCTCGCCGGACCTGCACGGCATCCAGACCAAGATCGAAGTACGGATGGGATCGCCAGCCCTCTCGCTTATAGAGGCTATTTCCGATCAACAGGCCGATCTGGTGGTGATGACAAGCCACGGGCGCACCGGTGCACTGCGTTGGGTGTTAGGCAGTGTGGCGCAGCATCTCGTGCGTCATTCCTCTGCGCCGGTATTGGTGCTGCGCGAGCATGGGCCGTCGCTCGCCTCGCGCCATCCCGGCGTAGACCATCTCTTACGGGTATTGGTGGCGCTCGACGGGTCGGCTCTTGCAGAGGCAGCCCTGACCCCAGCAGCACAACTTGCCGTTGGCCTCACTGCGCCATCACAGGCCGCGTTGCATCTGGTTCTCGTGGCTCCTCCCTATGCAGTAGATGAGGCCAACCGGCCAGATGCGTTTATCCTGGAAGGAGCCAGAGAGTATCTGACGAACACAGCCAGGCAGATGCAGCAAAGGTATCCAGGAATGACGGTGACATGGAGCGTCGGCGTGGGACTCGATACCGCCGAAACCATCATCCGCGTTGCCGAGAACGGAGAAGATGCGGAGGGTGCAGGAGTGTATGGCGGCTGTGATGTTGTGGCGCTGGCGACCCACGGACGAAGCGGTATCGCGCGCTGGGCACTGGGGAGTATCGCTGAGCGGGTTCTCTACGGCACCAAACTACCCCTCCTGATCGTTCGTCCAGCAATGGAAACGCAGAACAACAAGCGGGCGAAATAAAGGCGCATTCAAACAACTGGCTTCAGTTGGCCTGGCTCAGGCGTTGAACATATTTGATACTACTCACCGGTAACCTGAACTGGCGCATCAGACTCAGCACAAGGGAGGGTGATGGTGAAGCAGGTTCCCGCCCCTACCGTGCTGGCAACGGTCATCTCACCGCCATGCGCAGTGACGATCCAACGAGCCAGCGCTAACCCCAGTCCTGCTCCTCCCACCGATGCAGGCTGTGCCGCCGCGCCGCCAGGAACACTCTGCGCGCGATAGAATGGCTCGAAAATGTGGGGCAGATGCTCAGGCGCAATGCCAATGCCTGTGTCGGTGATCTCTATTTGTGCGACGTACCGATGTCTTAGCAGAAAGTGGCCATGCACTTTCGAAAGATGCACCTGCACGTTTCCCTCAGACGGTGTGTAGCGGAGCGCGTTTTCCAGCAGCACAATCAGCAGTTGCCGGAGCCGGTCGCTATCTCCGCGCACGAAAATACCGGAGGAATCGGGAGTCACTTCGCTAGCACCGTCCTCTTGCAGCACATCCATGTGAAGGGTAATACCGTTGGCTGTCGCTTGCGGCGCTAGTTTGGAGACTGTTTCTTCGGCAAGCGCGCTGAGATTTACCAGATTGGCTGCAATGACGTGCTGATCTCCTTCATCGCGCGCCAGAATCAGAAGATCATGGACCAGGCGCGCCATGTAATCCACCTCGGAGAAGAGGTCTCGTAGATCGCCCTGCGCCGCCTGAAGACGCGCTCTTGCTTGTTTGCCATTCGTGTCAGCAGCAATCTTCTCCGCCTCACTGCCTTCGTAGATATTGTGGGTCTCGTGCGTTCTCTGCTCCTCTTGCTCCTCTTGCTCCATCTGCGCCGTAGTCCGCATAAGCGCACGCTCGATCAATTCCGCCTGCGACCGCACGATTGCCAGCGGCGTGCGGAGTTCGTGTGAGGCAGCGGCGGCGAATTGGCGTTGCCGATCATACGCACGTTGCATGGGTTGCAGCGCACGGTCCGCCAGATAAAGGCTACCAAAAAGCGTCAGCAACAGCACTCCGGCGCCCACGCCTGCCAGGATGAGACGTAGATCGTGTAACTGGCGTTCACGCGCAGCCAGCGACAGCCCTACCTGGAGCGCGCCAACAATCTGGCCATGTGACGTGATAGGAACCGTATACAAACGATAGGCGTTGGTATCGTCTCCAACGGTGATGAGTGTGTTTGGCCTCTGTCCATGCAATACCGGCCATGCCGCTGTAAGGTCTGGCAGCCCCAGCCGGTGGACATTTCCTGGATCGAAGACGACACGCCCCTGTTGATCGAGGCCAATCGAGAAAACATTGGGACTCGATGGCTCGTAGCGTTCGGCATTGTCAAGCGCATCATGCGTCTCCGGGCGCCAGCCCTGGCTCGTAGTGACAATCAGGTCACTCTGAGACTCATGGTTCACCCAGCCGGTCAATTGCTCATTCACTTGCTGATCACTGGCATGAAGTTCCCAACCATAGACTGCCAGCGCCATGATCGCCAGAATCCCCGAAACCACCAGCAGGTTCATCGCCAGGAGACGCCGCCGGGTTGCAGCAAGTGGATGTGCCCGCGAGACAAGACGGCGCGCATAAGGAGGTGCCCCTCTGGCTGGCAACGCATTGGCCCGCATGGTAGCTATCTCTTTGTCGTCAGTTTTGCGAAAGACAAGACTTTTGGCGGTCTGCATCAGGTTCACGAGACATCTCCCTGACAATCAATTAATTCCACCATCTGGTGAAGATGGATGGGATGAATTGCCTGAGTGACGCCGGTCGGTTGGCGATTGGAGCATATAGCCCACACCACGCACCGTGCGCAGCAGCTTCACAGCAGCGCCTAGGTCAATCTTCTCGCGCAAGTAGTGGATGTACGTGTCGAGTACATTGCTGCCAGCCTCAGTGCCATCTGGCCAGACGCGATCAATCAACTGCTGGCGGGTCAGCACGCGGTTCGCATTCCGCGCCAGATATTCTAACAACGCAAATTCACGCGCTGTCAGCGGAATCACGGTGTTGCCGCGTAGCGCCTCATGCCGCAGTGTATCCACAGTTAGATCGCCAATGTGGAGTTGAGTAGCCTCCCCGACGGGGTCAAAATGATGAGGACGACGCGCCAATGCGCGCATCCGCGCCAGGAGTTCGGCGAACGGGAATGGCTTAGTAAGATAATCGTCGGCGCCAGCATCCAGTCCTGCAACTTTCTCTTCCGTCTGGTCCAGCGCCGTGAGCAATAAAATCGGCACGCGCACTCGTTCGCCGCGCACCGCCCGGCAGACGTCAATGCCGCTCATTCCTGGCAGCACTACATCCATAATAACCAGGTCGAGGTGATCGCCTTCGCGCATGATGCGCTGATAGGCCGTTTCACCATCATGCACGACCTCAACCAGATGCCCCTCGTCTTCGAGATTACGCTGATAGCTGCGTGCCAACCGTATCTCATCTTCAACCAACAAGACCCGCATGTCCCCGTATCCCTGTCGTTACCCCTCATGTACCATCGCTGCTGATGCGTACTGGCAGGTGTGTGGCCTCATTGTACCATCACACCCAACGGGAACATGCCCAATGATTCTAGAATAGCTGGGAATTTGGACAATTATGAGAGTTTTCCCAGGGAATTACCAGTTTCTTCTAAATTGACCATGCTATGCTTTAGGTCATTGCCTGCATCCATGTAGTGGAAACTCGAAGGATACCCTATGACGATGAAACAGCCGAAACAGCCACCGCGCCGCCAACCGATACAGCAGCCTCAACCGAAGATTCGCCAGATGAATCAATCCCCGCCCGCATCACATCCCCAGCCAACGCAACCGCAGCCAGCACCACTACGGCCAGGCGAGCCATCTCCCACGCTGGTGGCTCGCCTGTGGCCGAACGGCTGGGCAAAGACGGGTATGCCTGCCTGGGTCGTCTTGCCGCTCCGGTTGTTCCTCGGCGTGACGTTCATGTATGCTGGCATTCAGAAGCTGACCGATCCGCAGTATTTCCGTCCCTCAGCTCCCGGCTACATTGGTAAGCAGATCATGGGCTTTGCCACTGGTTCACCTATTCATGGCCTGCTAGTCAATATCGCTTTGCCACATGCGACGCTATTTGGCTGGTTGATTGCCTGGGGCGAGCTAGCGATTGGCTTTGGGGTGCTAATCGGACTCCTGGTGCGACCTGCCGCCTTCTTCGGCGCGCTGCTGAGTTTGGTGTTCTTTCTTTCGGCCAGTTGGCGAGTACATCCCTACTTTTATGGATCGGATATCGTCTTTCTCTTTGGCTGGAGTGTGATTGTGCTGGCTGGCCCGATAGCTGGTGGCTGGCCAGTATTTGACGCATGGCTGGCTGCATGGCTGCGAGCGCATGTGCCCACACGCCATCAAGTTGCTGTGAACCGTCTCTGTTGGGTGCTCCTGGGAGTGAGCGCTGCGCCTGACGTCAGCGAAGCGGCCACGCATGCGGGCGCCCACGCTGCTGGCGGGCATGGGTCATCTAATCGCAGGCAGCCGGGGCGACGAGCAGTATACAGCACGTATGCTCGCGCCCAAACCCGGCGCGATTTCCTCAAGGGTGCGGCTGCCGGCGTGGCCGGAGCGTTGGGCCTCGTCTATTTGATCTCGCTCTTGCGCAGTGGAGATACCACCAACGCTCCATTGCCAGCAAGCACAGCGCCCGCTGGTAGTTCTGGGAGCGCAACGGCGGGAACCTCCAGTGCGACTGGAGCGACTATCGCAGAGGTCAGCCAGGTGCCAGCCAACAGCGCAGCAATGTTCACTGTGCCCAGCAGTGGCGATCCTGGTGTTGTGGTCCACTTGAATAGCGGCAATTTCGTCGCGTTCGACGCTATCTGTACCCATGCCGGCTGTACGGTGCAGTATGATCCCGGCAGCCAGTTGTTGCTCTGCCCGTGCCACGGCGCGGCTTTCGATCCGGCGCACAGCGCACAAGTGGTACAGGGACCGGCTCCTACGCCACTGGCCAGCGTACCCATTCAAGTCAACCAGGCGACTGGCGCTATCACGACGAACGGTTGAGCGAGCCAGCCGCTACCAGCTCACGAGACTCTTTTTGTTGTAGATAGGAAATGTTCGACTATGCTGTCGTTTCGTCTGGCGGAGCTGCATCCCATCGTGGTGCATTTTCCCATTGCCCTGCTCATCACCAGCGTCGCCCTCGATATCGCCGGCGTGATGCTACGTCGCGCCGGCCTGACCACCGCTGCCACCTGGTGTCTGGTGCTGGGCGTGCCCGGCGCGTTTGCCGCGCTCTTCTCCGGCTGGCTCAGCGAACGTGATGTGCAGTTGGCGCTGGCGGGCGATATATTTCATCTGCACAAAGTATTCGCCGTGCTGACCACCGGCTCCTTCAGCTTGCTGTTGCTGCTGCGGCTGCTCTGGTTGCTGCCTGCCATTCTTGGCTGGGCGCGCTGTACCTGGCCCCGCACGGAGGTGGCGCTGGCGCTGGTGGATAAACGCTTACACCTACTGCTGCCCGCGCTCTATATCAAGTCGTTGCCGCGTCTGGTGGTGGCACTCTATCTGCTGGCGAGCGTTGTTAGCCTAGTCTTGCTGGCGCTGACGGGCTATCTGGGTGGCGCGATGGTGTACGATCACGGCGTCGGCCAGCCGCTCCATTGAGATACCCTTTGCCAGCCGGAGATGCGCGAGAATGAAGTGACTCAGGCGACCGCCCAGCTCGGTATTCGCGAAGCTGGGCGGTCGCTTACATCGCCATGAACATGAGATATCCGGTACTACTGGGTGACAGCAATAACCCCTGTTGCGCCGATGCTGGCATCCATAAAGGAATGGGTCACGAAGGGATACTTGCCTGCCTCCGGGATGGTCAGTTCCGCTACCACTCCACCACCAGGCGGAATCGTGAGCGTCTGGTCGCCGACCAGGTGGTTGGCCGGATTACCATCGAGATACACGTCGCTAAAGAGTGCGCCAATGACGTGGAATGCCGAGAACCGCGAGGGGCCGGCATTGATGACGAACAGGCGGATCTTCTGGCCAGCAGTCGCCGTCAAGGGTGCGGTCTGATACTGATTGGCGTAGCCATTGAACGTCACATAATCAGGTTGGCCAGCCATCAGTTTGTTGGCGTTGACGCTGTATGTGCCGTCGGAATTCTGATACAGATAGAACTCGCTTTGCACCAGTACATACTCCTGCGCAGGCGCCCATCCGCTCGCCGGATCCACGATGATGGCGCCATACATGCCGTTGGCCATGTGATACATCACCGGCGGCGTGCCACAGTGATACAGGAACGCTCCCGGATAGTTCGCCGTCCAATTGAACGAGAAGCTCTTGCCAGCAGGGACCGGCTGATAGTTCACGTTCCAGGGAGTCTGCGCCGCATGAAAATCAATCGAGTGCGGCATGGTCCCCTCGTTCACCAGGGTGAAGTGGACCGTCTGTCCCTGCCGGACGCGAATGACGGGGCCGGGTACTGTGCCGTTGAAGGTCCAGGCATGGTAGGCGACATTGGGCGCAATTGAGACTACCACCTCTTTGATCGTGAGCGTCACGTTGACCGTATCGCCCGTTGGGGCGGCTGGCGCCGCCGCAGGGTAGGTTTGATGCGGTGGTACCTTGCTGGGGTCCACCGGGTAGGTGGCGGCGCTGGATGCTGGCATCGCCATTGCGCCCTGCGCATTGGACGGATGAGTGTTATTGACCACGGCAATGCACATGGACAGGATGAGCAGCCCCACGCCAACTAGACCGATGAGCAGCGACAGGGCAGGCACATCGGTGGATTTGGGTTTCCAATAGACATTGAAGCGGCGCGGCTGCGACAGTTGCGTGCTGGTCATCGGTGCGGCTGGTGGAGCCGTCTCGTCCGCCGGATGGGTCACGGTCGCTGTAGCGAGATCAGTAGTGGTAGCGCGCGCTGTTGTGTCCGCCTCGGACGAAAGCGCAGGGTGGTCTTGCACTGAATGAGCCATGATAGAAATACTCCCCTCTCAGATGAACAGTTTGTAGCGCATGAACACTTTTGGATGCGTAGCGTCATGGAGGCGTGGACCCCGCTATGCCGTGTATCGCTCACATGCGCAGTACCCACTAACCCCTCTGTATCCCCGGTTTCGCTCAGAGCGTAGGTGTTGGCAAATCGCATCTCCTGTGACAAAAGTCGCATTTTGCTGTCGTTCACACAGCCGTGATGCGATTGTGATATGCGGATACACACCAGGCGAAATATGCTAGCTACCTATCTCGTCTCTGGCAGAAGGGAGATCCGTATGCTACCTATCGAGGGAGCGAGCTACCGGCATATCTACACATTTTCCTGCTGCGATCACACGCTACTCGCCAGTTATCGGATTCTTGCCCAGCGGACATGAGGTAGCCTGCGCGCAACGAGTACACGACACAAACAGACTTTGCCGGATGGGCGGCATGACAGCATCACGCGACGACGGAAAGAGGGTCTCAAGAACTGCGTCCAGTTCTGCCGGAGCGATAGTGGCTGTTCGCGAAACCACACAAACGCGCGAAGAAATGATTGCGGAGAATGAGCACCATCGCTCTATCGTTTGCATAAGTTCTGGCCGGGGCAAACATTCGCCTTCGAGATACAAGACATGTTGCCGCACGGCAGCCTGCGCTAACTCTTGCATGGCTACATGCAATGGGCACTCTCCACTCGATGTGGCTTCTACGCTGTGTTTAGCGACTGGCTGTAAAGAGGAAGCTGTTACTTCAGGCGCGACTATCTGATCGCAAGACGGCAAGTTCATCCTGATTGGAGGTGGTTTCATGTACCGCCGCCTCTCTAGCTCTACTGATTCTGATTGACTGTAGCCCAATAGGCGGTGTCTGCGCGTACACGGCATCAACGTGTGTGTCGCGTATACAGACCATGAGGCGCGGCCATCACAGTGGCCTCACAAGAGAAGGGTGATCCATCACATCCGGGTCACAGGCTCATTCTTCTTTTGCCAGCGGCAACGTGAGATAGAATGTACTGCCTCGCCCTTCCTCAGAGATAAACCAGAGCTTCCCTCCCTGGTGTTCCACTAATTCCCGGCAGAGATACAATCCCAGCCCGGTGCCGGCAATCCCGCGCTCGCGTGCATTATCGGCACGCGCGAAACGCTGAAACAGGAGCGCCTGTTGGTTCGCAGGGATGCCGATCCCCTGATCGTGTACCGCAAGCCTTGCCATCTGCGCTGCCTGGTCCTGTTCGATGGAAATCTCGATGAGGCCACCATTGGGGCTGTACTTGATGGCGTTGCTGAGGAGATTGCCAATCACCTGCTCCGTCCGGCGAACATCCAGGCACGCCACGACAAACTCCTCGCTGGCCGAGAGCGAGAGGGTATGTTGCACACTGGTTAACTGAAAACGTTTTATGACCCGGCGTGCGAGGGCCACCAGATCATGCGGTTCGAGATGCAGTTGGAGGCGATCTGCCTGCAAGCGTGCCACATCCAGCAAATCTTCGGTTAGTTCAACCAAGCGGTTGGTGGCCTGGTCAATGGTTTCCAGTGCCTCGGTCTGCCAGGATGCCAGGATGGCGGCAGCATCGCGCTGCGTTTGATGGAGCAGCATATCAGCATAGCCTTTGACCGCCGCCATCGGGGTCTTGAGTTCGTGTGCAGCAATGGCGATAAACTCATCTTTCAATCGTTCTGCTTCTTTGATGGCGGTAACATCTTGCAGAACTATCAGCGCCACTGGCTGCGGAGCGACCGACGTTCCGTGTTCCTCTTCTCCAGGAGTCATCGGGAGGAGTAGGTCATGCAGCAGCGCGGCATCGAGCGGGACCGCGTTGAGCAGCACCGGCAGCGTGCTACCATCGGGCCGGCGAATGATCTCTTGATACTGATGAACAGGCTCACCCATCCGCAACACCCGCAGCGTCGCCAGCTCATTACTCGCTAGCGGCTGGCCACCAGCGGCCAGCATTTGCGTACCGCTGTGTGCAAGAAAGGCTTCCATCGTCTGCCCTTCCGCCCAATACGCCCCCCAAACCTCCTGCGCAGCGTGATTCGCAAGCACCAGCCGGGCATCTGGGCCTAGCACGAGATAGGCTCCGCTCGGCAGTTCATCTATGACTTGCTGGAACAATAAGCGCCCCGCCTCCGCTTTCGCCCGTGCCTCCTGTTCAGCCAAGAGTTTGCGCGTCTCCGTGATCTCATGCCAGACGACAACGGTTCCCCCTGCCGCAGCCGCATGATCTACACGTGCATCGTGGTTCGGAGATTGTTCATCCCTGGCACCGGAATTGCCTGGCATCGTTGCGCCTGCCGCAGGTGCGCCTGAACGCGCATTGATAGGAGATGTGAGAGATGTAGGAGATGTGGGATATTGTAGCGGCGAGATAACCACGACATACTCATGCACATTTCCCTGCGAGTCAGTGAGCGAGCGGGTGTAGCTCTGCTGGGAATGCTGGGAGACAGCGATGTTTTCTGCTACTCTGTTCGCAGTATCAGCCTTACGGGACGCATCTTCCACTCTCTTGCTCGTAGATCCATCTGTCTGTGTCTCGGGCGCCAAAGGCGGCCCGCTGATATCGTCACTATTGGCAGCGAGCAGGGAATGAATCTGCTCTGCTGCACGATTCTCGTGGCGGAGCGTCCCTTCCCGGTCATAGACCATAACGCCATCGGCAATGCTTTCAAAGACTGTGTTAAGTTCCTGTGCCTGCGCTTGTGCGGCGTGATAGAGTCGCGCATTTTCGACAGCCACGGCTGCCTGGGCCGCCAGCGCCTGAAGCAATGTCTCATCTTGCTTACTAAAGTGGCCCGGCTCCGTATGACCAAGCAATAACCCTCCACGGATAGTCCCTTCCCGATCAAGCAGCGGCGCGCCCAGGAAACTGCGCACGATGGGATGTCCGCGAGGAACGCCTACCGCGCGTAGCTCGCTCGCTGGAATGCCGCCGTGAGCATATGATAATGCCTGGCGTCGGGCGGCATCGCGTGGTGACTCCCTACGGCCTTTGCTGTATTCTTCACTCCCCTCGCCGCTTGCTGGTATGTTGGGTTGTGTTGTCGAGGTGTGATGATGCCCCTGCGAGGCAGGATAGGCCAAATGATGTGTGGCTGGCAGAAGGGCCAGCGCATCATCAACCCGCACCGTTACCCCATGCCGGAAAATAGGCGCAAGCAAACCCTCACCGCCAAGCGGAACCCGCCGGAAAAGCGCCTCTTGCTCAGGTGTTACGCCAACGACGGCGGCCAGATGAAACAGGCTACCCTCAGCAGGAACCAGGGGCCGGCCCAGAGCATCAACCGGGCGCATCGTGAAAGCAGCAAAGCCGGCCCCGGTGAGGTCGCAGGCGGTACGTGCGATAAGACGGAGCAACTGCTCCTCATTCAGTTCACCCGAGAGCGCCGTGCCAACGGCATTGAGCGCCGCAAAACGGTTCGCTTCGCGAACGGTAGCGTCCCGGCGGTTTCTGGCGAGTTGCACCAGCAGCAGAATAAACACGCTGGCTGCCGCCAGTATGAGAAGCTGCGCCACGAGCGTTGGCGTCAGTGGTTTAAATCGGAAGGCCGGTTCCAGCAAGATAAAACAGACACACAGCAATTCCAGCCCGCAGGCAACAGCGCCTAATCGCCAATCCCAGTAGTAGGCGAGCATGGCAATGAGTGGAAGATAGACTACGCCAGGGTTAGGGAGGGGCAAAATGAGCAGATCAAAGAGCCATAGCAGGAAGGTGATGAGAAACATCCCACCCAACATAATCAATAAGCCGCTGTAGGGAAGCCGGCGCCACCCAGCGAGGCGCTCTCGCCATCGCTGAATCAGCAATGATTGCTGGGTTCGTCGGGCCATCCTGCGCATGTAACTCTTGACATATTCGATGGTTGAGGCGAGTCTCATGCGAGGTAACACCTTTTGCCGGTGTTCAGCGAACGCATACGTTCCCTCGTCTGGTAGCGGGCGAGATCGTTTGGATGGCACATGCTCCGCGTGGCTTTCGTTCTTGTCTCTCACATTGACCTTCCAAAATGCTCCAATTGCCAGATCATGCACATCTCTTTGGATAATCGCCACAGAGCCGCTGCCCACATGCCATACTATCATCATAGCCATAGCTACTCGCATTTTATCGCCTACGCGCCTCGATGGACAAACAAGCGGGTGATGGTAGAGGCAAGCTCAGGGAAACTTTGTGACGTATTTGTGATAATTCATCGCCACCTGTGAGAATGTTGTGATGAAGTACGAGGTATGCTGCTATCCGATACGTATGAGGGAACGCCCATCTCTGTAGGCAGCACGCGCGCTGTCTCACGAATGTCGTTTTCCTGATCGCTCGGTCTCACCAACTGGTGCCAGTGTGTAGCAGTGAGTACTTAATGAAACAACTATCAACCCATAACGCCGCCAAAGAACAGATGCCGGAGAAGCCAGCAACTAGAGCTACTCAGGCGTTATCCGCATGCCCACCACTGCCAGATGCACTGAGAGAAGCCTTGCAGGGCACTGAGATAGATTGGCAGCGAATAGTGGAAGCCATTGCCGATCCGATTTGTGTGGTGACGACCTCATATGAGCTTGTCTATGCCAATGCTGCTTATATCGCCCTCCTGGGGCCAGCCTACACGCCACCCAGAAGGCACGTTTGTTATTCTGCTTCTGGCGCCTCGGAACCTTGCCCGAATTGCCCGCTTCCCGATGTTGTACGCACCAGGCGTCCTGGATATATCCAGCAAGAGTTGTCTGTAGGTACCCAAGCGGGCAATGGCAGCCAGCGCATCTTTCAGCGATGGATCTATCCAGTGCTGGCAGCGGATGGCGCGGTGGAGTTGGTCGTGGAAATGCTGAAAGATGTGACAGAGCAGGAGTTGATGCGCGTGGAGGCAGCCCAGGCCACTGCGATTCGTGAAGCGGACCGTTTGAAAGCGGAGTTGTTGGGCACCGTCAGCCATGAATTGCGCAGCCCGCTGGCCGCAATCAAAGGCTATGCGGCTACACTAGTACGGCACGAGCATCGTTTGGGGCGCGAGGAACGGCACGAATTCTTGCTCGCTATTGATGAGGCCAGCAATCGGCTCGAAGTCATCATCAATCGTTTGCTAGAAATGTCGGAACTGGAAACGGGTACGTTGGTGCCACGGATGGAGCCGCTTCAAGTGGAACCACTCGTGCGCGAGGCTATCACCTCAGCCCAGGCGCGACGGAATAACAGCGCAGGTAGCGCAACCGGAACAGGCGATACAACGCGATTTGCCCTCACGGTGGCACTGCAAGGCCAGGAAGAACTGCCCTTGATACAGGCAGATCCGCGTCTGCTGCGCGATGCGCTGGACATTGTGCTGGAAAATGCGATGAACTATTCACCAGCCGGTGGCCCGATTCGTATAACAGTGCGGCCTGATAAGTCAATGCTGGTTATCAGTGTGCAAGATAATGGCATCGGCATTCCGCCCGATCATCTCGGTCGTATTTTTGACCGCTTCCACCGAGTGGATTCAAGTCTCACGCGCACGGTAGATGGCCTGGGCCTGGGGCTGGCCATCTGCAAGCGTATCATGGAATTGCATGGTGGCGCTGTGTGGGCCGAAAGCGAGCCAGAGGTCGGCAGTACCTTCTATCTGGCGCTTCCGTGGTTGCCAGCCTGATGCGTAATGTGCTGTGATGGCAGTGAGCGATGGCGCCACAGTGATGACTGATGGCTTGAATGAAAGGGGAACTCCTATGCCAGCCAGGAAACCGATAATATTAGCTGCTGACGACGATCCACAACTGCTACGGTTGGTGACGCGCAATCTCCAGTTGGAAGGTTATGAGGTCGTTGCCGTCAGCGACGGGCAGCAGGCGCTAGACCAAATTGAAGCCCAGCGGTTTGACGCGGTGATTCTGGATGTCATGATGCCCAAGCTCGATGGCTTTACCGTCAGCGAACGTGTGCGTGAGTTTTCCAGCGTCCCTATCATCATTGTGACAGCGCGCGGCCAGGATCAAGACAAAATTCGCGGGCTTGACCTGGGGGCCGACGATTACTTGACCAAGCCGTTCAGCGTCGAAGAGCTGCTGGCGCGGGTGCGGGCTGTGCTGCGCCGCGCGCAACTTGCCAACACACCGGAGGGGCAGAATTTGCGCCCGGTCGTCACGATAGGAGACCTGGCGGTGGATTTTGGGCAACACCGTGTCACACTGGCAAACCAAGAGATAGAGCTGACGCCGATTGAGTATCGCCTACTCGCCTACCTTGCCCAGAATGTCGGTCGGGTTATCACACAGGATTTGTTGCTGGAGCATGTCTGGGGCGAAGAATACGTGGGTGAGAGCCACCTGCTTCAAGTGAATATGAACCGGCTGCGGCGTAAACTTGAGGTGGACCCCACGCATCCGCGCTATATCCTCACGAAGATGGGAGTGGGATACGTCCTCTCAAGCCAGCCTGCCGCTGCTACCTGATACTGCATGGATGCTACAGGACGCTACAGGATAAGGAGTTATCACCAAGCATAACCGTGTTCAACGACAGCGCATACGAGGAGAAACTGAGTCACGCACTACGAGTGGCCTTTTTCCTGCTAGCCATGATCTCGTGTAATGGGTGAATAGCTTCGACAGAGCGTGCCGTCATCTGATGATGAAACATGCGCTGATGGCGACTCTGCCAGCGACAGGGTGCAGAATTGAGTGTGGGAAGATGATCGGGCCAAATGGATCAGGCAACAAGGATATCCGCGAGATTCGCCGCATTCTCACGATCAATTGTGGTTCGTCGAGCTTGAAGTTTGCGCTCTATCAGTTCGAGCTAATGCCACATGTCGCCGGTGCAGAACCTCATGCCTCGCATGCTGCCCCTCTAAGAGCCGAAACATTGGTCTATACCGGCGCGTTGGAGCGCATCGGCTTACCAGATGGGCGCTTTCATGTTGCCGACGGCAACCAGCAGACGGTGGCCCAGGAAGAGAGAAAATTCCAGGACCAGTCAACGGCGCTCCACCATGCGCTCGATTGGCTGGAGAAGCAGGCTGATGCGCAACCACCAGATGCCATTGGGCATCGCATTGTGCATGGTGGGCCGGCCTATAGCCAGCCGCAACGCATCACGCCGGAGGTGCTGCTGGCGCTGCGCCGTCTTGCGCCACTGGCGCCCACCCATGCGCCAGCAGAGATCGCCGCCATCGAAACGCTTGCAGGCCGGTATCCAACGATTCCACAGGTCGCCTGTTTCGACACAGCGTTTCATCGCCAGATGCCCCGCGTCGCGCAATTGTATGGCTTGCCACAGCATTTCTTCGATGAGGGTATACTGCGCTACGGTTTTCATGGTCTTTCCTACGAGTACATTGTGAGCCAACTCGCGGGCATAAGAGCAAGCGCAAGGAATAGTGCATCCGGCGAAAGCACACAAACCCAAATAGCGGATACGAAAGAGACTGCTGATGAGCGAATTATTATTGCGCACCTGGGCAATGGCGCCAGTATGGTGGCGGTTCAAGGCGGCCAGAGCCTCGATACGACGATGGGATTCACGCCGCTGGGTGGACTTGTCATGAGTACCAGGAGCGGCGACCTCGATCCCGGCGTCCTGTTATATCTCCTGGAAGCGGAGAAGCGGTCGCCTACCGAAATTCGCCGTCTCGTAGAGCAAGAGGGTGGACTACTTGGCCTCTCTGGAACCAGTTCTGACATGCGCGACTTGCTGGGGCGTGCGCACCAGGACCCACGCGCGGAAGAGGCGGTCGCAGTCTTCTGTTACACCGCCAGGAAACAGCTTGGGGGCCTGGTGAGCGTGCTAGGCGGGCTGGATACGCTAGTTTTCACTGGCGGCATCGGCGAACACGCCGCTGAAGTGCGCCGGCGCATCTGTGATGGGCTGCTGTTTCTTGGTGTTCGCCTCGATCCTGTGCGTAACACCGCAGACGCTGCCATCATTTCCGCCGATGACAGCCAGGTTATTGTTCGCATCATCCCTACCAACGAAGAGTTGATAATCGCTCGCCACACTGTTCAGGTGCTTGGTTCACAGGAACACACGCCAGGATAAGATAGAGCAATCCAGTAACACGGCGCAGCCGGTGCGCACGTGCTTCACACGTGATGCTGAGGAGCCAGAGGAGGAACCAACATGTCCACCCATCAGAGGTATGAATTCGACAGCAGCGTTTCCAGCGTTGTGCCTGTATCTTCTGCGCCCTCAGCGCCATCACGGCCTCCTCGACCTCCTCGATCTTCGCACGCCGTTGCCAGCGCCTATGCGAATACGACGGTCTCAGCCACGACGCAACCCCTTTCTCCGGAGCAATTGGAACGCATGCAACGCTACTGGCAAGCGGCCAACTATCTGACGGCTGGACAAATCTACCTGCAAGACAATCCGCTGCTGCGCGAACCGCTACGCCCAGAACATATCAAGCCGCGCCTGCTTGGACACTGGGGCACTTCACCAGGATTGAACTTCGTCTACGTGCATCTAAACCGGCTCATCACCCAGCGCGATGTCAACTGCATCTATCTTGCCGGCCCGGGGCATGGCGGGCCGGCGCTGGTAGCAAATGTGTACCTCGAAGGCACGTACTCGGAAATTTATCCGCAGATTACACGAAATGCGGAGGGATTACGCCTGCTCTTCCGGCGATTCTCTACACCTGGCGGTATCCCCAGCCATGTCAGTGTGCAGACCCCAGGGTCTATTCATGAGGGCGGCGAATTGGGCTATGTGCTTGCCCATGCGTTCGGCGCTGCCTTCGACAATCCCGATCTCCTCGTCGCAGCGGTCGTGGGCGATGGCGAGGCGGAAACCGGGCCATTGGCTGGCTCCTGGAAAGGGACGAGCTATCTCGATCCTGGCCGTGATGGCGCTGTCCTGCCTATTTTGCATCTCAATGGCTACAAGATCAGCGGTCCAACCACGCTCGGACGAGCCAGCGATGACGAGGTACGCGCGCTATTAGAAGGCAATGGCTATGAGGTCTATTTCGTCGAGGGCGATGAGCCAACGATACTCCATCAGCAATTTGCGGCAACCCTGGATACTTGCTACGAGCGGATACAGACTATCCAGAACGCAGCACGTGCCTTAAGTCGGACGGGAAAGCACAACGGGCGGCTGGTGGAGCGACCGCGTTGGCCGGTGATTGTCCTGCGCACGCCCAAAGGCTGGACAGGACCGAAAATTGTAGATGGCGTGCCGGTTGAAGGAACGTTTCGCGCGCATCAGGTGCCGCTCGCCAACGTGCGGACAGTGCCGGAGCATCTGGCGCAGCTCGAAGCCTGGATGCGCAGCTACGAGCCAGACCGCCTCTTCGATGAGCATGGCGCGCTCCTGCCAGAGCTGGCGGCGCTGGCCCCCACTGGAACACGACGGATGGGCGCTAATCCGCACACCAATGGTGGCAGACTCACCCAAAATCTGGCGCTGCCAGACTTTGCCGCCTATGCCCGTGAGGTGCCAAAGCCGGGTAGCGTGGAATACGAAAATACGCGCCCGCTCGGCGCGTGGCTGCGTGATATTTTTGCGCAGAATGCCCAAACAGCCAATTTCCGTCTCTTCTGCCCGGATGAAACTAACTCAAATCGCCTGGATGATGTGTTCGCCGTTGAGAATCGCTGTTTCGTCGAGAAGACGCTGCCGATTGACGATCATCTGGCCCGCGATGGTCGAGTGATGGAGGTCCTCAGCGAGCATCTCTGCGAGGGATGGCTCGAAGGCTATACCCTGACGGGGCGGCATGGCCTCTACGTCACCTATGAAGCGTTTGCAATGGTCTCCGCCTCGATGACGGTACAGCATACCAAGTGGTTGGAGGAGGGGCTGACGTTGCCCTGGCGCGCGCCGGTGCCATCGCTCAACATTCTCCTGACTTCTACCTGCTGGCGCAATGACCACAATGGGTTCAGCCATCAGGGACCTGGGCTGATTGATGTCATCCTCTCCAAGCGAGGCACAGTCGCCCGCATCTATTTGCCACCGGATGCGAACTGTCTGCTATCGGTTGCCGATCATTGCCTGCGCAGCCGTAATTACGTCAATTTGATCGTGATTGATAAGCAGCCTCATCTGCAATACCTGACTATGGAAGAGGCTATCGAACACTGCACGCGCGGAGCCTCCATCTGGCCCTGGGCCGGAACGGAGGAAACACGAACCACAAGCGACCAGCAGGACAGCCAGGACCACCGCAGCGATCTGCCGGACAGCGATGAACAAAATCAGGTGACAGGGAAATCATCTGCCCAGACTGAGCCAGACGTTGTTCTGGCCTGCGCTGGTGATGTGCCAACACTGGAGACGCTGGCCGCCGCTGAGTGGCTCCGCCAGCGGGTGCCACAGCTCAAGACGCGCGTGGTCAACATCGTGGATTTGATGACATTGTTTCCGCGCGACGAGCATCCCCACGGCATGAGCGAGACACAATTTGTGGATCTGTTCACGGCGACCAGGCCAGTAATCTTCGCCTTTCATGGCTATCAGCGCGCGGTGCATCAATTGCTCCACGGACGAGTCAACGCTGAGCGGTTCCATGTGCGCGGCTTCAATGAGCAAGGCACCACCACAACGCCGTTCGACATGGTAGTGCTAAATGGCATGAGCCGCTATCACCTGGCCATCGAGGCGATCAAACGAGTGAGTAGCATCCGGCAGCAAGCGGAACCATTGCTGGCCGAACTCAACTCGTTGATTGCGCAGGCGGTCCAGTATTCGCACGATACGTTTCAGGATTTGCCGGCCATCAGCAACTGGCGTTGGAGCGGCAATGGATAGAGCGGTATGTCCGCGCTAAGAAACGCCATACGACCTCCAGCCAGATCAGCGCGCTGTTGTAGCCGTATCACTCAGGAATGAGAATGCGCCGGAGTGAGTGGCGACTGCACCTCTCTGTGCTGCTCTCCGCTATACGGCAGTTGGAGAAAAGCATCCGCCTGTGGTGGAATGACAAGGGTAGGAGCGGTCGTATGGTGAACCACCATATTGGTGACGCTGCCCACTACCAGCCGCGCCAATCCTCCACGGCCATGCGTGCTCATGACGATCAACGCATCAGGAGTGTTCGCGGCAAGGTAGAGCATGTGTTCGGAAGCCACGCCAATTTTGACGACGGTTCCAATGTGCGGAATTGCCGCATTTTCTGGGGCGCTCAGTAACTCTTCACGCATGTTGTCGAGCCACTCTTTGGCATCACGGGCATCTTGCTGCTCTGCCTCACGGCCCCAGACATAGATTTGTGGACCACCACCAGGGAGCGCGACACGGGGGACCACCCGTAGCAGCAGCATTGAGCGACCCAAAATCCGCGCCCAGGAGCAGGCAATTGGGAGCGCATGATTGGCGAGATCGCTGCCATCCAATGGCACGATGATTGGCGCGCCACGATGTTCAAAGAATGCTGCGATCTCATGGAGAGCGGACGCTTCTTCAGTAAGCTTACCGTCCGTCTCGCGAAGGTCGTGTTCATCCTGCTTATCCTGCTGGTCCTGCTGCTCGAGTTCCGGCCAGATGAACAGTGGAATCTGCGGATGGCTCAGCAATTGCGTGGTGAGGCTAGGCAACAAGAAAGTGTTGAGATGCACGCGACGGCGGGGGAAAGTGGCGATCAAATTGCAGCGTTGCTCTTCCGCTTCTTGCCGGATGACATCGGCAGCTTTCCCAAATTCGATGCGTGCAGTCGCAGCAATTCCGCTCGCTTGTAATATTGCTTTCTGGCGGCGTAGTGCTGCATAGCGGCGAGCGACCTCCGCAGGAGTCGTATGATCTGGCGCAACATGTAAGAGGGTCAGGTTGGCGCTAAAGCGATGGCCAAGCGCATAGGCCACTGCCAGAAGTGTACTGGTGCGTGTGGAGTCATCTTCTGCGATCAGGATGTGTGGAAACATTGCCCACTCCTCTCTAGTAGCTCTCTGGCGCAAGAAGCATCGCGCAGGCGTGCCGTATGAAAATATCAGGATCGCGAATCGCGGTCCCTGATCCCTGAATGGAGCTTATCAGTGGCGCATCACGAGCAAAGCACAACAGTTCTCACTCATCTCACAGCGGCGTCACAGCGTTGGTTGTGATGACACTGTGAGGCTGATAACGGTTTCATGTGATGCAAGTGTGACCTCCCGCGCCGAAACTTTGCAGTGCAATGGCAATAACTTTGATGAGAGCGAGTGACCAGCGGCGGTAACGAAATGGGAGGCATCCGTGGAGAAGCGATTTCATACAATTGCCAGCGATTTCCAGCGTAGCGCGCTGCTACAGTTAGCCATGCGCAAGGCAGTGGAACTTGCCAGGGACAGTTTCTATCATGGGCTGGCGGTGGAGGATCTGACTGAATACGACCAGTCGCTCTTCGCCGAGGACGCCTGGACGAGATTTAGCCAAACCGTTAGCTTTGACTATCCAGACTACGCGCATACATTGTTTCTTCTGGCTTTTCAAGCGGCATACCGGGCCAGTGCGCATGATCTGCCTAGAGGAATACACCCCGACACCCATGCGCTGGCTAACACATTGGAAATCGAGCTTGGCCTGCAACCAAGCCATCACTGAACTGCCCTGGACTAGCAGTGATCCATGCCCATGCTTCCTTGCATAGCTGTTGGTCCTATGATGTCGCTGATGCCTTGCCAGATGAGGATTCCGTCGTGCCAGTTTCCGTGCTGTCCTCGATGGCTTGGCTGATATCGAGACGGACTTCGACCTCACCGTCGGCATAGTGTACCGTTGTAGGAAAGCCACTGTTGTGCAATACCTCCAACATGCGCGCGTTGCTTCCCATAGTCACGGCAACGAAGGTCGTGTACCCATGCTGGCGAGCGAAAGCTGCCAGCCGATGCAAGAGCGCCGTGGCAATTCCATGCCCTTGCCAATGATCTTCGACGACGAACGCCACTTCAGCAGTATCAGGATCAATGCCCTCGTAGCGCACTACGCCCAAAATTTGTTCCGTCTCTCCCTCGCCGGTCGTCGCAATGAGAGCCATCCGCTTCTCGTAGTCCACATGCGTAAAACGCTCAGCTTCGCGGAGTGAGAGTTCGGGAACATAATGGAAGAAGCGAAAGATTATCGTATCGGGTGACAGCTTCCGGTGAAAAGCGCAGAGTCGCGCTGTATCATCACTGCGAATAGCGCGCACCCGTACAACGCTCCCGTCGCGCAGTACCAGCAAATCGGTCAGCTTGTCCAGTTGGCTTCGCAGGGCGCGTGGCCCTTCAGATGCTTGTGTCATTGCAGGTTCCAGTTGGTGGGGTACTGTACGCAAACTCATAGTGTTCTTATCTCCCACGCGCTTCCTAGAGACTGGAATCTGTGGCATTATCTGCTATTAGGTTCCAGGTGGTTTCCAGGCGCGCCCGTATCTCTTCAAATGTCGTGCCGTCTACTTCACCGCGCGCATACCGCTTGAGCTGGGGTAGCTCAACCCGCTGTTCGAGGCCCGTGCCTGCCAGATCAATATCATGCAGGTTAGCGCCTGCCAGATCAGCGCCCGCCAGATCAGCGCCACCGCAGTCCGCACAGCGCAGATCAGCGTGGCGTAGCGCCGTGCCAGTCAGATTTGCTCCACGCAGGTCCACTTGATGGAGATCGGCGGCTGAAAGATCAGCATCTTCCAGGTTGGCATCCTCAAGATCAGCGCCTGCCAGATCAGCAGCCGTTAAGCAAGCCCCTTGCAGATTGGCGCCAACCAGATCGGCGTCTTCCAGGTTGGCTGCCTGAAGCACGCTCTCCATCATGAGCGCGCCTTCCAGTGTCGCGTTTTCCAGGATAGCGCCAATCAGCGTTGCGCCTTCCAGGTGCGCGCCGGAGAGATCGGCATCTTCCAGGTCGGCGTTGACAAGCGACGCATCGGTGAGAATCGCCTGTCGCAAATCGGCGCGCAGTAGCACTGCGGCATGGAGATTTGCCCTGCTCAAATCGGCTTCGCCAAGCTGCGCTGTCGCCAGTTGCGTGCGAATCAGCACAGAATTGGTTAAGCGCGCTTTCTGCAAATCGGCGCCGCGCAGGTCGGCGTCCGTAAGGTCAGCGTCCGCCAGATTAGCCTCGCGCAAATTGGCGCCACGCAGGTTTGCTCCGACCAGACACATCTGGCACAGATCTGCGCTCGCCAGATTCCACTGCTGGAAATCTCGGCAACCAAGCGCATAGGCTTGCTGCAGTTCCGCCGCAGATGCGGGTTTCATCGCGGTAGTCATGGTTATCACAGTCGTTGCCATAACATGAGCAACCTTTCTATCATGGGAACGTGACCTTCCGGATAACATGAATCCCAATCGCATCAAGGAGCGAAGACTGGATGGGTCAACAGCACCGGAATCTCAATCCGTGGCAGGACATAGCTGGCCACGCTACCGAACAGCCAGCGATCCAGGCCCCCTCGCCCATGTGTCGCCATGAGTACCAAGTCTACCGGTCCGGCAGAGGCAAATGCGGAAATGGTATCACTCTTCCCATCCTCGCTCTCTTCCCCTTTGATCCCTTGTGCGACCGCAGTGACTATTGCTCCTGGAGCGGACCCCACCGTGGCGATAGCATTGATCTGGATATGAGCGCAGATGGGCAACGCTAAGAGACGCGCCCGGATGGCATGTAGGTATGACTGATAATCTGGCAAGACGGCGTAGTTTTCTGCTACCCCGAATAACGTGACCGTGAGCGGCGTTCCTGGCTGGCCGTAGGCCTGGGTGAGCAGCCCCAGTAGCGGCGCCAGCGCGCTTTCCGCCAGGGCTGACCCATCGAGCGGCAGCATAATATGGCGCAGAGTAAAGGGGTGAATGGACGGCTCTGCTGCGGGTGGAATGACCAGCACAGGAACGGGACTCTGGCGTATCAGGGCATCTACTACGGTTCCCAAGCTGAGATTGCCGGCGGTATAGTGCGTGCGTAACCGCAGGAACACCAGGTCTATCTCATTCGTGGAAATGAAGTCGAGGAGTCCATCTGTCACTGTTGGGGCGCTAATATGGAACGTCCTCATCTGGTTCATCGGGACCGCCAGCCGCCAGCGGAGATCACGCAGATAGGAGAGCGCTTGCGGGGCAAAGGTTTGCTGAGCAACTTGTTCTCTACTTCCCGCTATATGCAGCGCCTGTGCTATTGGATTGACCGTTTCGGTTGGCGTGACATGTCCCAGCACCAGTTGCGCATGGAGCATCCTGGCCAACGCCGTGGCATAGGGAAGCGCCCATTCACCCTCCCGGGTGCCGTCTAATGGCACCAGCAGGTGATTGAGCCGTTTGGGCGCAGGCAAGTCTTGCTGTTTCCTTGAAACTGCTTGCATTTCTGGCGCTACCGTCATCTCCGTGATTGCCGCAGATGGAGTGCCTGCTGGTCGAACATAGCTGTACCCATCTTCATTGCTGAGTTTCTCGTAAGGCGTCTCCATGTTGCTGCTCTCCCTCTCCGGCTCAATGTGGCTCAGGTTGTGGTCTTGACACTTTGAAGATAGAGGGGAAATCTCACAGCCGCATCATAAACGGCAGGCACAGCATCACAATCTCATCAAGCTCATCAATATTTCCTCAATCCTGAAACGACTCGACCCCTGTAACTGATTTGTGAGGTGATGCAGGTTTTCGTGATGGCGCTGTGAGCCAGCGCGCTTAGTCTAAAGCTGGTCTAAAAAACTTGCCTGAGAACTCAGCCACTGGCTAGCGTGTTCCTGAGTATTCCTCTGTGCATAGCCGAGAAAGAGGTTTGATATGGCGATTCTTGTCACGTATGCAAGCAGGCATGGTTCGACACACAGCATCGCAGACTACCTTGCTCAACAATTGCGGCAGCAAGGCAAAGAGGTTGACCTGTGCCCTGTCGAAACGATCAAAGCGACTGAAGACCTCACGCCGTATGAGGCAGTGGTCCTCGGCAGCGCCATCTACTTTGGCGCGTGGCGGAAAGAGGCCGTAGAATTTGTGCGCCGTCACCAGCAAATCTTAGCTGAACTCCCCGTCTGGCTATTCAGCGTGGGACCACTCGGCCCGGAGATGAACACTGCCCAGGAATTGCCCAAAGATGTGGTGGAATTTCAGCAGACCATCCATCCACGTGGGTACCGCACCTTCGCTGGCGTCCTCGATCCCCAGGTTTTATCGTTCCCGGAGCGGCTGGTGACGAAAGCGATTCACGCGCCAATAGGGGATTTTCGCGACTGGAAGAGCGTCGAGAAGTGGGCGGAGAGCATTGCCCACGATCTGACCTTGACGGAAGCTAAGCCATAATACGTATCTCGCCAGTTCTCATTCTTCCACGGCTCCGAACCCAGACAACCAAAACCAGCGATCTGCTAAAAAGTGAAGAAAGCGAGAATGACCATGACCAGCACCGAGGTCAACACAGAAATAAACACCCAGATCAGCCCCGACACAAAAGCGCCGCCCGCTGCTCAGCAAGATATTGCGCTTCAGCGTGAAGTGGAACAGTCTCTACGCCAGGACAGCTACACAAAAGCGAGCAAAATTAACGTCCATGTCGCTGCGGGCGTCGTCACGCTGGCCGGAACCGTAGATAACTATCTTACCCGGCAAGCTGCTGGACGGCGTGCCGGGCAAGTGCGTGGCGTCCATGCGGTTGTGAATGACATCAAGGTGCGCCCTCATCCGACTTCTGATAGCGTCTCAGCCCAGGAGGATGACCTAGATGCGCATCTGGTGCACGCGGTCTGGCAAGCGCTCCAGCATGATGGCGCTATCCCCCTCGCAAGGCTCCAGGTAACAGCCTCGCAGGGATTTGTGTTCCTCAAAGGCGCAGTAGAACAGTCCGCTCAGCGGGCAGCAGCAGAGCGTGTTGTGCGACAACTGGCGAAGGCGCAGGGAATGGAGGGAGTGAGAATAGCAGGCGTCATTAACTGGATCACCGCTACGCCAGATGATATCAAACGACGTATCGCTGACGCTCTGGGGTCACTGTCCGGAGGCGCGGAGCGTACTATTGAGGTGGAGGTGCAAGGGCAGACGGCGTTCCTGAAAGGAACGGTTCAGACCGTTGCCGACCGGTCAAAAGCTGAACAGTGTGCATTGTCCGCGCCGGGCATCAGATTCGTGCGCAATGACCTTGCTATCGCATCCTCGCGGAGAAGCAAGAGGTAAGAAGAAAGACGGGTCCCGCTGCTCATCTCAAAGCCAGGGGAGCGCGTTCACCCAACAAGCAAGGTCGAGCAGGTTATACACTGATCAAAGACACTGGCGCAACCGCTTGGCTGGCAAAGAGAGTACGGCGAGAGCAGAGAGGATACGGTGATATGCAGAATACAGAAGATATGCAGAACGCTCATGACTCCACCTCTGGAGGCACGTTGGCCCGCTCCAGCTCCCAGTCTCAGGCAGCGCAGGAGCAGGGAACGAATCTCTTTGCTGAAAAGGAGCGGATCAACCGGCTCGAACGTATCCGCCAACTCGTGTTTGGGTCGCTGGATGGGTTGCTGGTGCCGCTGGGCGTGGTGAGTGGCGTTGCTGGCGGCACCGGCAACATCCACGCAGTTATTGCGGCTGGTGTCGCTGAATCATTTGCCGGCGCGCTCTCAATGGGAGCAGGAGAGTTCATTTCTGGCAGGTCGGAAGCACAGGTGCAACTGACCGAGGTGCGCAAAGAGCTGGATGAAATGCGCCGGAATCCCGACTATGAGCTGGACGAGATGGCGCGACTCCTCGAATTTGAAGGCGTGGCTGCCGGCGATGCGCAGCAAATCGCGACGACACTGGCACGCTATCCCGAAGCCTACCAGCGGACGATGGTGGAGAAAGAGTTGGGGTTGACGCTCGAACCCAGCACCGTCAAGGTGCCCGAGGCGCTGACGATGGGTGTGTCGTATATCGTAGGCTCCATCTTTCCACTGATCGCCTATTTCTTTTTCCCTGTTCCGGTCGCGCTGCCGGTTTCCCTCGTGCTGACGTTCATCGCGCTGATCATCGTTGGCATTATCAAAGGCAAGCTTGCCAATCTCAATCTGATACGTAGCGCCGCTGAGATCGTCTTAGTGGGTGGCGCATCAGCGCTTGGAGGGTATCTGCTTGGCACGCTGATTCCTCATCTATTGGGCTATTGAGTCGCTTATATGTTTGGCAGTCCGCCAATTGCTGCGCATTGCTGCCGATTGCTGCGCATTGGTATACATGGTAAGCAAAACGCGATAATGACATTGCCGCTACCCTGATAGGTAGCGGCAATTCTCGCAATTGCTTGATGTACATGACGCTTTCGGTCTGGCCTATCAGCAATGGCGTCTGTATGCCTCACTTCGCATATTGGACGAGGACGATGAGGCCACCCATCTCGCCTTCCTGCTGGCCAGGGTTCATGAGGTGGCTCAAGATATGGCAATGGAAGGGATAGATGCTGCCAGGAGCCGCCCAGGCGTAAAAGGTCAGGTCATAGGTTTCGCCAGGGGCTACCTGAACCGTATCTTTGGTAATAGGCGCGGACAGCAGATGCCCATCTTCCGCCACAATCTGGAAACTATGCCCGTGCAAGTGCATTGGGTGGATCATTTGCGTATCGGCGCCGATCAGGCGGAGATGTACCGTCTGGCCATGACGGACGTTGATGGGCTGCGTATCGGGGAAGCTCTTCCCATTGATAACGTAATAGGCGCCCAGTGTGCCGATGAACATTGTTTGATCTACATCAGCATGTTCCGCCTGCATCATCGGCTGATATTCCGCGCTGCCAGGTCGCGGGTCTACGATGAAGGCGCCGTACATGCCACCACCTACCTGTTTGATGTCATCGTAGTGGCTGTGATACCAGTGGGTGCCTGCATCTTCATCACGCAATGTGAAGTCATAGGTATACGACTGCCCAGGTTGGATCGGCTTCATACCAATCGGCGGGACGCCATCATTGTCTGTGGGCACTTCGAGGCCATGCCAGTGAATGGCGGTAGCTTCTGGCAGGTGATTGATGATGGTGATACGGATGTGATCGCCAGCAGTGGCGTGAATCATCGGCCCTGGCACGGTGCCATCCAGCGTCCAGGCAAGCACCTTCTGCCCCTTGACTGGCTGCCACAACACTTGTTCTGCCGTCAGTGTAAAGTGCTTGGCGCCGTCAGCGTCAATAACGAACCGCGCTGGTTGATTACCGTATTGCTGTGTGGCATCTGGAACATTGGCAGGAAGTTGACTGCCACTACTGGACATACTGCCGGACATACTGCTGGTATTGCTGCTCGACGATGAACTGGCAGAGGCGCTGGCAGGAGCATTCAACGCCGCACCCAGCCCAAAGCTTATCAACGCAATCAACAGAAAGGCGCTGGTAATGAGCATCCCCCCTGGGGAAGACAGGCGGCGCATGAGGGTGGGCGGATGCGCCATCTGCCAGGCCCGCCGCCGCTGCGTCGCCACCCATTGCTTTTGCAGCCAGGCAGGCCACTGCTGCACGGTGGCTGGCGCCTGATCCATGTCTTCAGCATGTCCAGAGGATGTCGCTGGCCTTCTTCCCAGGGATTGCTCCAACTGATTGACCTCATCCGCCGTCAGTGGCCAGGTTCGGATGGCAGAAGGATGCCCACCTGTATGTTGATCCCGGCTCTCTACCGTTGAAGATACTGGTGTCTCGGCATCAGGCTCGGACTTCGGTTCAGTTGCGGCCTCATTTTTGGGCGCTGGGGCAACATGTTCATCAAGTATCATGTGATAACTCCTCAGTTGTTGCTGTATCTCCTCACTGCTGCCTTCGCTGCATACGAGGGAATCTTCGTTACAGCATAGGGAGGCGCTATCACAGCCTCATCACAAGAAATGACTGGCATCTCACAACTATCTCACGCCAACCAGCGGCATATATTCTGAAAATTGTCTCAACCCTGCTCTTCATCCTTGCAACCTTGAAGCTATGTGATTTGTCCGTGATATAGAGGGCGCAGGCTGTGATAGATTTGTGATACAGCATTCCCCATAATCCTCATGAGTCTGTAGTCTATGTGACGCTTTGTTTGCCAGACGAACGAACCAGATATGGCAGACAACAATGAGGAGAGAGACACATGATGAGTCGTGATGCCCGATATGTGGCCGCAGCAGTTCAGGGAATCATCGCCTGGGAGTGGCTGGTCTCCGGCACGAACAAAGTGCTATCAGGAGTATTTCCTCAAGGGCTGGCCAGCACATTACAAGACAGCATCAAAAATAATCCTAACGGGTGGTATGTATCATTCTTGCGAGGGATAATCATTCCGCATAGTGTCGCTTTCGGCTATGCCATTGAGATCACCGAAATCCTGATCGGTGTGGCGCTCCTCGTCGGTGTAGTGCTGCTGATTAGTCCGCTACGTCAGCGCGGCGCGCCGCAATATCGCCTGGCGGTCGCAGAGATGGTAGCGGCAGTGTTGGCTTCGCTCGCTTGCGCCTTTCTGTGCATCAACTTCCACTTCTTTATGGGTGATGGGGTCGTTCCTGGCCTGAACACAGCCGCGCCGTTTGATGAGGGCATCTCGCTGGATACGCTCATGCCGCCGCTTTCCCTGCTAATCCTGATTGTCAACATGCTAGTGCTTGGGGATATGATCGGCATCTCGTTTGTCCAGCGACTCGGCAACGCTGTGACTCGTGTGCACCAATTCTTGCGCCGCGAGCAAGCGATTGCGCCGACCACAGCCGATTAGGAATCCAGCATCGCATAACATCTCCCATACACGCTGCGTCGCGTACCGCGCACTATTTATAGGCTTTACACGAGGAGTATCAGGTGACACCCACTCCGCCAGCGCAACGAGATCATACAGTGTCCAATTCATGGTCGTTCAGCAGCGAGCTACTAGAAGGCTACGGCATGCGGAGTCGCGCCAGATGTGTCATTGCGCGTCCACGTTGCGCCGAGGAGATAGCGGCTGTATTCGCCCTCGCTCGCGCCGAAGGCAGAACAGTGGGCCTGCGCGGCGCAGGGTGCAGCTACGGCGATGCGGCGCTCAACGGCGATCAGATAGTACTCGATACCTCGCAGATGAATCGCGTACTCGCCTGGGATGCCGTTCGTGGAGAGATCATTGTCGAGCCAGGTGTCACCATCGCGCAGCTCTGGCAGCGGACATTATCCGACGGCTGGTGGCCAGCGGTCGTGCCTGGCACGATGGCGGTTACTGTAGGTGGGGCGGCAGCGGCCAATATTCACGGCAAGAATAATTGGCGTGACGGCTGCTTTGGCGACTATATCGTCGCCTTCGACCTGATGTTGCCATCTGGTGAGACGATCACGTGCTCGCGCGAGCATCACCGCGACCTCTTTCATGCTGCCATTGGCGGTTTCGGTCTCCTGGGTTGCTTTACGGCCCTCACGCTGCGGCTGCGCCATATTCACTCCGGCCTGGTCCACGTTCGCCAAACGGCGCATGAATCGCTTGCCGCACTCCTTGATACCGTCGAGTGTAGCGCAGAAGAAGCGACGATGAGTGATGCGAGCGCAGGAGAACAGACAACACATCTGGTGGGTTGGCTCGACACCGCTGCACGCGGCCAGCGGCTGGGGCGCGGACTCGTGAAACTGATGCGTGAACTGGCGCCCGGCGAGGATCCGCATCCACAGCAGACGCTCGATCCCTCGTTCCAGCCGCCGTCCAGCCATATCGCAGGCATTCTGCCAGTCGAATGGGTTCCCGCCCTGGCTCGACCTCTTGCAACGCCCTGGGGTACTCGTCTTGCAAATCGCGCCCAATGGTGGCGCGGACATCTACCAGGCTCAGGCAGACCCCATTACGAACGCTATGTCACCGCCAATTTTATGCTCAATTTCATCCCGAACTTCAAGCGCATCTACCTGCCAGGGGGATTGATCCAGCACCAAACTTTCGCGCCAGCCCTGGTCGCGCCCCATATCTTCCATGAAACCCTGGAACGCTCGCAACGGGCAGGCATCGAGCCAGCGTTAGCGGTTCTCAAGAAACACCGCTCCAGCAGCTTCCTACTCAACTACCTACCTGATGGCTATTCGCTCGCGCTCGATTACGCCGCGCACCCCAGCCGCGAGGGCGCTGTAGAGGCGCTGTTGCGCGATTTGAACACGTTCGTAGCAGAGAGCGGTGGAACCTTCTTCCTCGCCAAAGACAGTACGCTAACACCCAAGCAGTTTGCGCAATCCATGCCCGCCGAAGCGTTGCGCCAATTTCAGGCGATCAAAGCGCGTTGCGATCCCGGTGAGCAACTCCAGTCGGATATCTACCGGCGTGTGATACGTCCCGCGCTGCTGCTGGCACTGGCACGTTAGCACACCAAAACCACGGCATAAGCACCAATTGACGACGCGGGCAGACCCAACCCATAGGCGCAGGTCATGCTCCCAGAAAGGTCTTGCACTTTCCAGGAACACGACCGCTCCACTAGAGCGTCTGATTCGCCAGCAGGATGTACTGGCGTGTGGCGGCCATCAGACGCTGACGTTTGGCCGCCGGCAATACCTCACAGGCCCAATCCCAATGAATAGAGACATACATCCCAGGTTCTGCCTGATCGGCAAATCCTAGCCCGCTGATTTGCCGGGTCACTCGCACAACCTCTGGCTCTGTCAGCACGAACTTGCCGCCAATCAGCACGAGTTTTGGCCGTTCCACGATGAGTTCTGGTCCATCTACGGCAATTACTTTGCCCCAACTGACGCGACAGGAATCCATCGTTTCAACGACGATTGCCGCGCGATCATCTTTCATGAGACCGGTACGCATGTACACGTCAAATACGTGAAAGTTGTGATGTGGCCGTGCGCCGAGCGCAAGTTTGCCAGTCAACCAGGAAAACGAGCGACTATCCATGCGCGGCCTGAAACGCAGCGTCAGCGAGTCATAGAAACGTGCGGCATCTACCTGTTCCAGATACGAGTTGCCAATCCAATAAGCCTCTACGACGCGCTTATCGAACGGATCTGCGATGTGATTGGCCTGCGCAATCAGGCATAAATAGGGATATGCACCCTCAAAGCGGCGCTCGAGTTCGAGCAGGCCGCGATCAGGGCGCTGGCTCGCTATGTATTCGAGCAGCGCCTGATGATCGTCTGGTCCACAATACCCCAGCCGGTTCGGGGCAAAGGCGTAACGCCCAAACAAAATAGCACCTGACACAGATGACAAAGATGTCATGCGGTTGCCTCTACCCTCGTCAGAGTGCGTTTTCCTTTGCGCCATGTCTGCACCTCCTGCCAGCTACCTGCAATAAAGAGGATAAGTACCGCCAGCGCCATCAGAATCACCCCCGGGACCGGTGTAGGCTTTACTCCTACTTGTGGGATAAAGATCACCAATGCGGTAGTAATCAAAGGGGCGGCAGCAGGAATAGCAGTCGCAACTGTGGCGGAAGCGTAGCGTAACGCGAGGAATGCCGTTACGGTAAAGGCCAGCAAAATGAGTCCAGTGACGACGACAAAAGTCCACTGAGCATAGGAGAGATGGGCGATCATGCCCATGCGGCCAGTGGCTGCGACATAGATCACCAGGAATAGCGAGCCAATGCTCATCTTTGCTGTCATCACGGTCACGGTAGAGAGGTCATGCAAAAGGTATTTCGCCAGCACAACGCCTGCCGCAAAGAGGACAGTAGAAGCAGCTACCAGCGTATCACCTGTGCCCCAACGAAGGCTGGTGATGCTCATTCCCCATATCGTGCCAACGAGTAGGGTAAGCAGCGCCAGCCAAACAATGATGCCTGGGCGTTCGCGCAGGAAGAGAACGGCTAAGAATGCGACCAGCAAGAATTGCGCATGATTGAGCAAGGATGAGGTTACGGGCGTGCCCAACTTTAGCCCGGAAAAGAAGAGGACATAGGGCACACTGCCACCAATGACGGCCAGCAGGAGCAATAAACTCCACTGTCTGCCCGTGAGCCGTTTCCATTCAGCGCGCCGGCTCGCAAAGAATGCAAAGGGGAGGAGCAGCGCCAGGCCGACGACCAGATTCTTCAACGTGGTATAAAGCGTTGCATCGGCAAACAGCTTTACCCCCAGGCTATTGACGTAGATGGCGATGCCGCTGATAATGGCATTCAGGCCGGCAAACGCATATCCAATGCGCGGATCCGGAGATTGTGCCTGTTTCATGGACATACTCATATCACGTACCTCCTGGCAGTTCTGCCACAAACATTCGTCAACCACCGCACTGGCAAAGGATTTCCGCAGACGGTGGATGCCATCATTTCTCTCGCGCTTCTCCTGCATGACGGCTGGTATCCGTCGGTTGACCAGGAGGACGGTCTCCGGCCTCACGCGCTATTGCTGCGTCCAATTCACGGGCTGCCGCCAACATTTGCATAGCTTCCTCATCGGAGATGATAGCGACGAGCAAATTGGCATGAACCAAGACGTAGTCGCCAACTTTCACGTCTGGCTGGGTCAGCGCGTTGCACTGGAGTTGCAGCCCGTTGAACTCCACCAGTGCCATAGCGCCCGACATCGCTATGACCTTGCCGGGTAACGTTCTACACATCGCATTTCACCTGCCTTGCAATTCACACTCGTGGTGTTGTTTCGTATGAAGCATCAAGGTGCTGGGGCTGCTGTCCCGCGCGAACGATTTCCAGGCTATCTACCTGGCAGACATCCCTGTGGGCGATTTCCAGCGCAACCCCACCACAGCGCGGGCATATGATTGTTTCGAGTGGTTCGGCACTCTGGAATTGATGCAGGCAGGTAAAGCATTGGTAGGTCGCCGGAAGCCAGGTGATGTGCAGTGTAGCCTCTTCGGCTACTGTTCCAGCGGCGAGCGTTTCAAAGTGCTGGCGTGCAATCTCCTCGGTAAAGTGGCTGGCTGCTCCAATGGTAAGATTGATTTGGGTCACTTTTGTTGCACCGGCAGCCTGCGCCTGCTCCTGGACGGTGGCAACTACCCCTTGCATCAGCGCGACTTCATGCATCGTGCGCCTCCAATTCGACGCTCTCCAACGCTGGTTGATCCGGCGTTTTCGGTGTTACTTGCACTCCCCAGCGAACGAGTTCTTTGATTGTAGTTTCGACCAGGGCGTCCAGATGATCGGCTACAACAGCAGAGAGTTCCCATCCCAATTCTATTACGCCCGGCTGCATGCCAATGAGGGTAATCTCGGTAGGCGCTGCGCCGCGCAAGCGCGCAACTGCCAGTAGATCTGGCAAACCGATTTCGTGCGGCGACGAGCGCATGCCAAAAAAGGCCGGCACTTCATCTCCGTGGAGACATATGATTGTTCCAGGAGACCCATCGGTGAGTGCGGCGTCCAAGACGAGTACGCGCCTGGCGCCTTCGAGATAGGAGAGTAACTCTAAGCCAAGCGTACCACCATCCACCACTTGGACAGAGGCAGGCAAGGAGTACTGTTGCTGTAAGCGTGTGAGCGCGCGAATGCCCAACCCTTCATCACGGCGCAGCAGATTGCCCAGTCCCAGAACCACCGTTGCGCAATCAGCGCCAGGCGCTGTAGCATCAAGTTCGCTGTGCATATTAGTGCTCCGCCTTCTTTTTCGGCTGTTCCTGAGCCTCCGCAATATGCTGCGCTGTCAGGGACTTGCGCCCGGTCACGATACTGGATACGAGGCCACTGCGTTCTTCGAGGTCAATGAGGACTGCGCTATAGACGTGGTGAATCGTGAAGGCGATAATCAAGAACATGATGATCGTATGCACCAGGCGCAACGTTTGTGTACCCACCAGCACAACAATCCACCCGAACCCGGCTTTGAGCCAGCCATCGTGGTATGGCAGGCTATACAAGGCAAATCCGGTAACGATTTGCAAGCCGAAAAGGATGTAGAGGCCGACGTAGGTGACCCCAGCTAAGGGATTATGGCCAATTTCGGCGGGAGGCTCGCGTCGCAAGAAGGTGTAATAGCGTATCATCCGCCCCAAGTCTCGCAGTCGCTGGCGTGAAGCTGGGAGGAATTGGGACCAGCGGGCATACGTGTTTCCAGCAAACGCCCAGTAGACGCGAAATAGCACGCTCATCGTAAAGACAAACGCGGTCACATAATGGATGAAGCGCACGGTCCCCATCAGATACTGTGAAGTGGCATCACCCTGTGTCATGATGAATGGGTTCGCAATGTAGTAGCCCGTCACCGATAGGACAACGATACACAACACGTTGAGCCAATGAGTGATACGGACCGGCAAATCCCAGACATACAGTGTTTGCCTCAGCTCCGTTCCCCGCGAGGTTGAAGGCAACTCAGCGCGTGAGAGTAGGTTCGTAGCTTCGCTTTCCTGTGGAGAAATCGAAGGATCATTGACCTGGTTGACCTTGTTGATCTCATTGCCCCTGCGATGGATTGTCTCCATGTGCGCCACCCTTTCGTCTCATACCCTTACCCTTGAGCAGGCTATTACCCTGAGACATCAGACAACCCGAATATTGGCGTACTCACGTCCGCGCGGGTCCACCACATGAACGGCGCACGCCAGGCAAGGGTCAAACGAGTGGACGGTGCGCAGGATTTCCACCGGCTGCTCAGGGTTGGCGACTGGAGTGCCAATCAATGCCGACTCATAGGCTCCCCGCTGGCCAGCGGCATCACGTGGACCAGCATTCCATGTGCTGGGAACCACGGCCTGATAGTTGGCAATTTCGCCATCCTTGATATGAACCCAGTGGCCCAGAGAACCACGCGGCGCCTCATGGAAACCAAAACCAAACGCCTCTTTGGGCCACGTAGATGGGTCCCAGTAGGTATTGTCATGAATTCGCAAGTCCCCACGCGCCATGTTATCTTCCAACTGCCCAAGCCAGGTCGGAAGTTGCTGAACCATGACCTGCGCTTCAATGGCGCGAGCAGCCACCCTACCTAACGTCGAAAAGAGCGCGGCAGGTCCAACCTTGAGCTGGGAGAGCGCGCTATTCACCACTGACTGCACGGCGGCGTCATCCTGAGCATACGCAAGGAGCATGCGGGCAAGAGGGCCAACTTCTACGGCGTGCCCAGCGTAACGCGGGGCTTTCAACCAGCTATACTTTCCGTCTACCAGGAGGAAATCATAGGGAGGCTGCGGACCCGTAAACTTGGGGGCTGTTTCCCCCTGCCAGGGATGCAACCCGGTGGCGTCGCCTGCTGCGTAGTTATACCAGGAATGGGTCACGTACTCAGATACTTGATGTTGATCCACCGCCTGAACAGCGGTCAGATTCTGCGAGAGGATCAGACCACCAGGGAAAAAGAACGTGTCTGGCCGGTTTTTGTTGTCGCTGGGATAGTCTCCATAGGCCATGTAGTTTCCCAGCCCACTCCCAAGTGCGCTCCAATCTTTATAAAAGGAAGCAATGGCAAGGACGTCAGGCAAATAGACCTGCGCCACAAAATCCTGTCCGCGTTGCAATAATTGCGCGAGCAGCGATAACCGGTCTGCATTGACTGTTGCTTCGTTATTGGGATTGAGGGCGGTTGCCATACCACCAACAAGGTAGGATTGCGGGTGCGGATTCTTCCCCCCGAGGATGGCATGAATGCGGATGAAATCGCGCTGCCAATCGAGCGCCTCCAGGTAATGCGCCACGCCCAGCAAGTTGACTTCAGGCGGCAGCACGTAGGCGGGATGGCCCCAGTATCCATTAGCGAAGATGCCCAATTGGCCAGTATTGACGAAGGCTTGCAACCGATCCTGGACACCCTTGAAGTATGTTTTACTGGACTTCGGCCAGAGCGAGATGGATTGCGCAAGTGTCGCAGTTGCGCCTGGATCTGCCTTGAGCGCCAGGGTAACATCTACCCAATCTAGCGCATGCAAGTGATAGAAATGGACGACATGATCCTGGACCAGTTGAGCGCCAGCTATCAGGTCGCGGACAAGACGCGCGTTGTCTGGAATGGTAATACCAAGTGCATTCTCCACCGCGCGTACAGAAGCCAGCGCATGAACCGTCGTGCAGACACCACAGATGCGCTGGGCAAATACCCAGGCATCGCGAGGATCGCGGTGGCGCAGAATCATCTCGATGCCACGAAACATCGTGCCCGAACTCCAGGCGTCCGTCACACGGCCATCCTGGACTTCGACTTCAATCCGCAGATGCCCTTCAATGCGGGTGATGGGATCAATGGCAATTCTCATGGTTGGGCACCCTCCTCTTGAGTATCGTGCCGCTGCTCATCTGGCGTATCCGCCGGCTTTGCTTCAGTATTGGTCTGCGCGCTGGCAGAGCCAGCCGTAACAGGCACTGCGTCAGATGCTGTAGCTGATAGCGCCTGGCTGGTGCCGGTTACAGGTGGCGTTGCAGTGTTTGAAGCTGCCGCCTGAGACTTTGCTGCGCGCCGTTGTCGAACAGCAGAACCAACAGCATGCGCTGCTGTGAGCGCGGCGACGGTGGCGGCAACGCCGAGGCCGACCTCTTCAGCAGTGGTCTCAACGCCGAACCCTGGCACCGACGGTAACGTGCGATAGAAGGGACTCATTGCATCCCAGAACTGCGGCTGTGCGCAGCCGACGCAGCCATGTCCCACCCCAATGGGCCAGTTGGTGCCATCGTTCCATTGAATCTGTGGGCAGTTATAATTGGTTGCCGGACCTTTGCATCCCATCTTGTAGAGGCACCAACCAAGCTGATGCCCTTCATCACCCCACTCTTCAACAAATTGCCCAGCGTCATAGTGAGCACGACGCGGGCAGTGGTCATGAATGCGGTCTCCATGAGCGAAGAGCGGACGATTGAGTTCATCGGTGGCCGGAAGTTCCTTGAACGTGAGCCAGTGAACAATGGTGGCGGCAAGGTTAGCGCCGTTCATCGGGCAGGCGCTGAGATTAATCAACTTTAGACCCGGCACTGCATCTCCAACCCCTACCGCCCCGGTAACGCCACCCGCTGCGGCTGGAATGCCACCAAAGGCGGCGCAGGTGCCGACAGCGATGGTGGCATAGGCGTTGCCGCAGACCTCTTTGACGATGTCTATTGCCGTGCGCCCACCAATCGTGCAGTAGACCCCACCATACGCCAACGGAATAGAACCTTCGACAACAGCGAGATACTTGCCTTGCTCAGCAGTGATCGTGTCGTGTAGCGATTTCTCTGCGGCTGTACCCGAAGGCGCCATGACGGTCTCATGATAGTTCCAGGACAGGAGATCGAGCACGATATCAGCAAACGTGGGGTGGCTGGCGCGCAGGGCAGATTCTGAATTGCCAGCGCAATCTTGAAACTCCAGCCACACCAGGGCTGGTCGTTGCGCCTGTTCAAGCGCACGCACAATGCGCGGGGTATAGCGCATCGGCAGCGCCAGTGCGCTCGTCATGACTGTGCAGAATTTTAGGAAATCGCGCCGTGAAATGCCGCGCCGCGACAATGCAGCCCAAACACCATCGGCGAGGACGTGTTCTTGCTCGGCTTCGTGTTCGGCCATACCTTGCTCCCAGCTCTTCATTGCTGTGCAGCTACACACTACGCAGGCAGATTGTCGACTCGGTGATACTACAAGAGACAGTTGATAGAGGTATGGCCGAAAGTAAACAGCTTGTATATCACATTCGGCTCACGGCAATGGTTTCCCTGGTCACAATTCCGTCACAAGTGAGTGCGGCTGTTACCGGGGTGCGGACGACAGATGGCTACTCTGGAATCTGGCGTATGTGAGTGCAGAAGTGAGAAGGACAACCAGGAACATGGCGATTGTGACGAGTTCGTGCCTTTGCAGCCTCGATTTGTGATGAGGATGTGAAACGCTGGCCGTCCACTGGGAGGTGGAATGGCTTCTGCTTTAGATAGACCGCTAGTGGCAGGAATGGCCTTTCCGAAGGAGTAACAAAACCGATGAATACCCTTGTTGTTTATGATTCCCAATTTGGGAATACGCAACGCCTTGCCAACGCCATCGCTCAGACCTTACGCGAATACGGAGCAGCACGGGCGGTATCCGTGAATCAACCAGAATCAACTGAGCTTGAGGGAGTAGACATGCTGATCCTCGGCTGCCCTACGCAGGGGTGGCGACCGACACCTGCTATTGCCTCACTTCTCGAAAATATCGCAACGGAGTCGTGGCGCGATCTGAAGATTGCCTGTTTTGATACCCGCTTCCACAAACCGCGCTGGTTGACTGGCTCCGCTGCTGTGCGCATGGCACATGCGCTGCAATTAATGGGCATAGCGCCTATCATGCCACCAGAAAGCTTCTTCGTGACGGAATCGCACGGCCCGCTCGCCAGCGGCGAAGAAGCGCGAGCGGTACGGTGGGCGCAACAGCTCCACGAAAAGGTCGCGGAGTCCCATACCCTTCTCTTAGCGAGGTGACACATGCAATCCCCATCAATTACGACCATCTTTGATCTCCACGGCAAAACAGCGATTGTCACGGGCGGCGCAATGGGCATCGGGCAAGCGATAGCTACTCGATTGGCCGAGGCAGGAGCCGCTGTGATGATTACGGACATCGCGCTTGATGGCGCTGAGCAAACCGCCGCTGGTATTCGCGACAATGGCGGTAAGGCACAGGCCATCCGCGCTGACGCGGGAAGCGTGGCGGATGCGACTGCCGTGGTTGAGGCAACCGTTCAGGCGTTTGGCAGCGTAGATTGTCTGGTCAACAATGCTGGCATTTTCCCGTTTTCGCCTGCGCTGGAAACCACCGAGGCGCTCTGGGACAAGGTGCTGGATATTAATCTCAAAGGGCCATTCTTTTACGCACAGGCGGTAGCGCGGCAGATGATCGCGGCCCAGCACGGCGGCACGATCATCAATATCGCCTCAATTGACGCGCTGCACCCCACTGGGCATCTTGCCCACTATGACGCTTCAAAAGGTGGGATGGTGATGCTCACCAAAGCGCTGGCGCAGGAGTTTGGCGCGTATCAGATTCGCGTCAATGCGATTGCTCCTGGCGGTATTGCAACCCCCGGCGCCGCTGCGCTCAATCCGGCTGCGACGACCATGACCAGCGAACAGCGCGATGCGCTCACACAGGCGTTCCTAGCGCGCATTCCACTTGGACGAATGGGCGTACCCAATGATATAGCAAACGTGGCACTCTTTCTGGCGAGCGAGGCTGCCAGCTATCTGACCGGAAGCCTCCTCGTCGTAGATGGAGGCTACCTGCTCTCGTAGCATGCTCGTAAGAGGGAAGTGCCGCCTCTGAATTGATCTGTTTGGGCACAGGGGCAACCTTCTCTGGCCGGTGCTGGAAGCTCCTGGTGTTTTGCTCTGAGCTAGAAGTGCAGTACAAAACGCCAGGAAACGATCATGGTTGAGCAATTGGGCGGCAGAGTAGGCGCTGGAAAGGAGATAGAAGCTAGCTCTTGATGTCCTACGCACTCGTATGCGACACTACGCAGAGGTACACGCTTGGTAGCTGGCGTTCAAATTCTGTCTGGTTGGAGGCACCGGTATATGGACAACGTGGACAACGTGGACACAATGATTACTATGCTGACTCCCACTACTAGCACCAGTGCCATCAGAACGGACAGAGCGAACACAGCGAACACAACGATTACGGTCAGGAAAGCACACAAAATCCGGCTGCATCCCACTGCCGAGCAGGAGGCGTACTTGCGCCGGGCATGCGGCACGCGGCGTTTCATCTTCAACTGGGGACTGGCCGAATGGCAACGCCACTATCAAGCAGGAGAACAGCCCTCGGCACTGGCCCTGAAAAAACTGTTCAATGGCCTGCGCGGGGTCGAGTTTCCTTGGACGTATGACGTGACCAAATGCGTCGTCGAAGGGGCGTTTGACGATTTGGGCAAAGCGTTTGCCAACTTCTTTGCCAAACGAGCAGGGTATCCCCAGTTCAAGAAGAAAGGCAGGTCGCAGGAATCGTTCTATCTGAGCAACGATAAGTTTACCGTTGGCGACCAGTGGGTACAGGTCCCAGTTTTGGGTGACTTCATCGTCAAGCAACGCGAAGCGCAGGGCGAAACCGTCACCAAACGTGCGCAGTTGAAACGCCGCTTGGGCAAGATCAATCTGGCGGAGAAGTTACGCTTTACTGTCAAGACGGACAAGACAAGCAAGATACTGGGAGCGACCATTCGCTGTGAAGCCGGTTGGTGGTTTCTGAGTGTACAGGTCGAGGTGCAGATAGCGCAAACGCCCGTGGAGGGGCCACCCATTGGCATTGACCTGGGCTTCATGCGGCTAGCGACGCTGAGTGATGACACGCGGTTTGAGAACCAAAAACCGTTGCGCCATCTCTTAGCCCAAGTGCGCTTCCTGAACCAACAACTGGCACGCCGCCAGAAGGGCAGCAAGAACCGCGAGAAAACCAAACGCAAACTCTCCCGATTGCATTTTCGCATCCGGTGCCTGCGCGAGGACCTGCTGCACAAAATCGCGCACACCATCACCGAACGCTACAGCTTCATTGGCTTGGAAACCTTGAATGTACGCGGCATGTTCCAGAATCGCCAGCATGCCCTCTCGGCCTCGGATGCGGCGATAGGCAGACTCGCACACTTGATCGAGACCAAAGCGCAGACACATGGCACGCCGGTGCAACGGGTGGGACGCTTCTTCCCGTCCACGAAGCGGTGTCATCGCTGCCACCATGTGCGCGAGATGGCCGAAGATGAGCGCACGTATGTCTGTTTCAACCCGGCGTGTGGCTGGGTGGGCGACCGCGACTTGAATGCGGCGCTCAATATCTTGGAAGAAGCCCTCCGCTTGTCGAGCTTGAGTGCCTGAGAATTTGACGAAGCGGCGTTGCCGGTACTGGCTCGGACGGCAACGGTAAAGCAGGCCTGTGGACCTGGGGTAAGACTCGCTCAGTTGGCGGTTCGCCGCCAAGAGAGAAAGCGCCTGGGGAGGAAGCAGGAACAACGAAAAATCGAAGCAAGCGGGTACGTTTGCGTAGATTGATTGGAGCAGGAGATGTATGGCTCGCACGATAAGGGCTATGAGCGATCACTTGCCTCCTTGCGTGCTGGAGAACCTTCAGCAGCGACTCGAGTGTTTGCAACTGGTACTCGTTCAGTGCTTACGCGAGGCACAGGAATCTTCACAGCAGCAGACGCACGCTGTTCAGACGGATGGCAGTTCAATTGACGTCCCCGACCGCCAACCAATCTTGCGCCGGGAGCATACGGGCGCGAGAGCGCCAACCGAGCCAGGAGCGCGACCAGAATCTCTCTACGAGCGGATGCTCCGCACGCAGATTGCCGAAGTACATCATGCGCTTGCCAAGTTCAAAACTGGACAATATGGGCTGTGTGAGCGCTGTGGCCAGCCTATTCCTCTTGCCCAACTCCAAGAGATGCCATGGCTGCGCTTTGATTATCAGCACGAGGCGGTTCTGGGAGAAGAAACAAGGTAGCCCGGCTGCTATTCATCCCCTGATCGCAGCACATGCAATATGTTCGACCTCGCTACAGTACCTGGCTCCAACCAACCACGTCTCTCCACAGATAAAGTGCCATTCTCTATCTCCTTTGTTCCCATATCTTTCATGTCCACTCATTCTGTGTGACGTGTTTGTGACGCGGCGCCTGTCACCCGTGAGGTAGCTGTGAGGCATTGCCAGTAGAGTTCCTAATTGTAGCGTTGCGCAGACCTGGCTGCACAATCTGCCCGTTGCGAATCAGCAAATCAATGATTCACCAGACCAACAGGCTCTGCTCTTGCCGCTGGTCGCCACCCATGAATTGGGAGGAGTAACATGGAACAGTCGCAATACATCCATATCGGCATTTTTTTGATTACCGTTCCCAATTTGATCGTCATCGGCCTGATGCTGCTCGTGTTTGCCGTAGCGGTCATCGTGAAGCTACCGCAAGAACATTCCACGCAGACCACCACCCAACCGGCTGAGCCGCAGACATCTCCTGCCACTCCAGTTCAGCCGCCAAACCCGTAATGCAAAGCCTGAGCGCAGGCTCGGCTGCATGCAGTTCATGCAACTCATGTGCCTTTTGAAAGGGACAAGACGATGGCCAAAAATTGGACCCTGGCGCTACGCCAGCGGCTTGCCAGGAATTATCCACCCGATCAGGTCTTGCCTGATAAGCAACCATCCTATGTACGATCAGCCGTCTATCTTTTCGGTGCGCTTACCATTGCCAGCTTCGTACTGATCATTATCACTGGTACGGTGCTGGCAATCTTCGGCCCCCAGTGGTGGCATAGCGATGCAGTAGGACACTTCTTCAACAGCTTGCACCTGTGGAGTGTCGAGGCATTCTTCTTTTTCATGGTCATTCACTTGTGGGGTATGTTCTACCTCGGCGCCTGGCGCGATGGCCGGGGTCGCACCTGGGCAATGGGGGCCATCGCGTTTGTCGTCAGCATTGTTGCAGCCTTCACCGGCTACCTTTCGCAAAGCAACCTCGACTCCCAATGGATCGCCGTCTCTGCCAAAGATGCGATGAATGCAATCGGCGTGGGAGGATTCTTCAACGTCCTCAACTTTGGTCAAATGTACGGCTTTCATATTTTCCTGCTGCCAGCATTGCTGATCGCGCTGATTGCCTTGCACATTGTACTTGTTCGCTTACGGGGTGTCGTGCGCCCATATCCGGCCAAAGGTGAAGTCCGCGAGCCATACCGCAAGGGGATGACCCAGGCCCAATACTATCGCGGCGTCCGCATGATTCCCTACGATCTGCTCCGCGAAGTGGTGCTGGCGGGCACCGTCGTACTGGTGCTGGTCGTCGTGCTTGCGTCGGTATTCTCCTCACCCGATGAGAAACCGCTGACGATGCAGAGCGTGGCCCAGTCAGACCCGGCAGGTTTTGTGACGGTTTCGCTCTCTGAACTGGCAGGTAACAGTGTGATTGCTCAGTATGGGCAACCCTACAATACCGCGAGCGGATCAGTGCAGTCGGCGGGTCCATTCTCTCCGCAGCAGCTCGCGGGAGTGCGGCTACCAATTGATACTGCCTCAGTCTATGTCATTGGTCCGCTCAACACCGTCAAGAATCCTGAAGTGGCACAGGCCGTCCAAACGTTTCAAGCTGCGTCAGCAGACCAGCAGACAAAGTGGGAAAACAATTATGCCACAGCGCTTGGCAAAGCTGATGGTTCGCTCGATGCCGACGGCCATCTCAAAGTAGTTGCTGGTGATTACGGCCCGTTGCCTGTGATGTTTGGCGCATTGCTCGACATTGCCCGGAGCGGCGCGCTCGATGGCCTCTTGCTCAGTGATGGGAAATTCTATCAGACAGATTACACCAAGCCATTGCTGTTCCTGAACGAGAGCGCGTTACCCAATCGCGCTGGGCAACTCAATCTGCTAGGCAATCAGTGGGGAATGATGAATGAGACCGGAGCCTATCCTGGCCAGGCCTGGCTGTGGCTCTATACCTTCTGGTATCAAGTTCCCTTTGGTCCCTATAATGGGCCAAATGCCGATATTGCCGTGTGGATTACGATGGCGGTGTTGACGCTTGCCCTGATCTTCCTCCCCTACATCCCAGGCTTACGCCGTCTGCCAGAGGTGCTGAAAGTGTACCGCTTGATCTGGCGTGACCACTACAGAGAGGTGCGCGCGGCACAAGAAGCAGGCCAAGCAAGTGGAGACGCAACACCAGCGCCAATGCCAGAATTGCATACATCAGAAGCATAGCCGCGTCATAGGTGACGCGGACGCGACGAGCGTTCCTCAACATCATCGGTCAGTTCAGAGTCAACGCCAAGATATGATGATTGTGATGATGAGGAACGCTCCACCGCACTGCTTCATGCTCTGGCAAGAGTCTCCGGCGCCTCTTGCAGCCACCAGCAGCAGGTATTTTTCTGCTGCTTTCATGTAGTGTACCCCCTCGCCATTGGGAGACCCCTATGACAACAACGCCAGCAGATACTGCTCGCCAACAAGCTAATCTCCACCACGTCACCCGCGCTGAACTGCTGAGCGAGTTGTCCACCTCTCCAGATGGTCTATCCAGTGCAGAAGCAGCGCGGCGGCTGGCACAGGTAGGACCAAATGAGCCAGCATCGGCCCGGCATACCGCAGGACTTGTGCAGTTAGGGCTGTTTCTTCTCAACCCGCTCGTCATTATCCTGCTAGTTGCCAGCCTGGTTACGGCGCTCCTCGGCGATCTTCTGGATGCGTCAATTATCGCGGTTCTCGTATTGCTCAGCGTGATCTTGAATTTTGTGCAAGCGTATCGCTCACAGCAAGCTGCTGATAGTCTACGTACACAGGTGGCGCCGACTGCAACGGTCCTGCGCGATGGAACCTGGCACGAACTGCCCCGGCACAACTTGGTGCCCGGTGACGTCATTCGCCTCAGCGCCGGCGACCTCGTTCCCGCTGATGCACGGCTATTGGAGGCGCGCGACTTACATGTCCAACAGGCCGCGTTAACTGGCGAATCCGTCCCCGTGGAGAAGGAAGCGGTAGATGATGCAGGAGCGGCGTCATCACCCGCCGAAACACGTAATATGGTACTGCTGGGCACCTCAGTGGTGAGTGGCACTGCTAACGCGCTTATTGTTGCTACTGGCCCCGCGACCGCCTTTGGCGATATCGTCGCGCGGCTGGCAACCCGCGCGCCAGAGACTGAATTCGACCGTGGTCTGCGCGGCTTTAGCTTCCTTATTATGCGCACGGTTGTCTTTCTCGTCCTCTTCGTCCTTGTGGTCAATCTGGCTTTTCACCGACCGGCGCTTGATTCCTTCCTGTTCGCGGTCTCGCTTGCCGTTGGCTTGACACCAGAATTCTTGCCGATGATTACTACCATCACGCTGGGTCAGGGTGCGCTCCGTATGGCACGGCAGAAGGTCATCGTCAAGCATCTAGCGAGCATGCAGAACTTCGGTAGCATGGATATTCTCTGTAGCGATAAGACTGGCACACTGACGACGGGTGAGTTGACCCTCGATCAGCATCTGGATCCGCTCGGCCAGTCCTCAGAGCACGCCTTCTTGCTGGCGTATGTCAATAGCACGTTTGAGACGGGAATTCAGAGTCCGCTCGATGTAGCCATTCTCCTACATACTCATCCAAGCGCTGCCGGATACCAGAAACTCGATGAAGTCCCGTTTGACTTCGAGCGGCGGCGTTCCTCGATTGTGGTCTCTCTGGACGATCAACGCCTATTGATAGTGAAAGGGGCGCCGGAGAGTGTGTTGCCGATCTCGACCCAGTATGAGGTCACCGGAACGTCGCAACTCCTGGATACTTCTGCGCGAGCGCAATGTGAGACGACCTATCAGGCGCTTAGCGCACAGGGTTATCGTGTCCTCGCCGTAGCCTATCGCTCCGTGCCACAGCAGGATGCCTATCACGCCGTGGATGAAGTTGATCTGACGCTCGTCGGCTTTCTCGCGTTCATTGATCCACCTGTGGCGGGTGTCGCCGACGTGCTGAGTGCCTTGCGACGCGATGGTGTGGAAGTAAAGATTCTGACTGGTGACAACGATCTGGTTGCCCGCCATATCTGCGAACAGGTGGGACTAGACGGTGGGCGCATCATACTTGGCGATGAACTGGATGGAATGAGCGACACCGCGCTACAGCACATCGCTGAAGAGACCAGCGTGTTCGCGCGCGTCTCACCTGCGCAGAAAAACCGTATCATGCTCGCCTTGAAAGCCCGCAAGCACGTCGTTGGCTTTCTTGGCGATGGCATTAACGACGCACCCTCGTTGCATGTTGCTGATGTGGGCATCTCGGTCGCCACGGCGGTGGATGTAGCCAAAGATGCCGCCGAGATTATTCTGCTAGAGCGTAGTCTGGCAGTTCTGCACCGTGGCGTGCTGGAAGGGCGCAAAGCCTTTGGTAACGTTATGAAGTTCCTGTTGATGGGAACCAGTTCCAGTTTTGGCAACATGTTCAGCATGGCAGGGGCATCACTCTTTCTGCCGTTCCTCCCCATGCTGCCTACCCAAATATTGCTGCTCAACTTTCTGTATGATGTGTCGCAAGTCTCGATTCCCACCGACAATGTGGACGAGACCTTCATCGAAAAACCACGCCGCTGGGACATCGGGCTGATCCGTGATTTCATGGTCTTCATTGGGCCAATCAGTTCCATCTACGACTTTCTCACGTTTTTTGTCATGCTCGCCATCTTCCACGCCTCGGAAACGCTGTTTCATACGGGTTGGTTTGTAGAATCCCTGGCAACACAAACTCTGGTGTTGTTCATCATTCGCACCAGCGGCAATCCATTCAATAGCCGGCCAAGTCGCTCGCTCACTATTATGGTCCTTCTCATCGTCGCAACTGGGATGGCGCTTCCCTACACACCATTGGCCGGCGCACTTGGCTTCACACCACTGCCAGCCTTGTTCTTCCTCTTCCTCATCGTGGCCACAGGCACGTATTTGCTGTTGGTCGAAGGAGGCAAGCGTATCTTGATGCGACGGCGATCATATTGACTTCCACATCTCATCAGCACTTTGTTGAATGGCATATGACATCCATATCACCTCCGCTTTGTGGTGGCAGAAGTCGTAGACATCTTAGATGATCCAGTATCTGCAAAGGAGTTTCCACTGGCGGCCTGAATTGCCGTGGGAGTTGTTGGGCCATGCAGCATCCAGGCAATGCCTGAGGCAAGAACTGCTCCGGCCACTGGAGCAACAAAATAAATCCACATAGCATTTAACGCGGCAGGATTACCACTGAGCACTGCCGGACCAAAGGACCGCGCTGGATTCATCGAAGCACCGCTGACAGGGCTTGCAAAGAGGCCCGCCAGTGCAATCGTTCCTCCCACTGCTAAGGCGGCGTTATGTCCCACCAGCCGTGTATCGTGCGCCGTTCCCAAAATGACCGTGACCAACAGCATGGTGAGGGCCGTTTCCATGAACACCGCTGGCCAGATACCGGTCGCTGGCGCAGGTAACGTCGCGCCCAGATGCCCTGCCGGACCAAACAGAAGGCGCAGAAATAGGGCAGCAAGCAGCGATCCTACGAATTGCGCCAGCCAATAGCCTGGAACGCGGCGCCACGGGAAATCGCCGCGCAGGGCGAATGCGAGCGTCACGACCGGATTGAAATGAGCGCCGGAGACATCGCCAAGCGTATAGATGAGCGCCATCACCAATAGGCCAGGGGCAACCAGTCCGGCTGAAGGACCCAATGACTGATGCGCTGCTGCCTCAATCACAGGGGCGCCTGCTGCAACCAGCGTCAGCAGAGCAGTGCCGAGCATTTCTGCAAAGAAACGCCGGCCAGCCACCGTCGGATTGCCAATAGATAAGGGATCGGTGTAAAACTCCGGTCGTTCTCGCGATTCTCGCTGCGCATTTGATTGTATGCCTGCCTTCCGTTGTGGCCGTTGTGCCATCGTTTGCCCCCTGCGCCTGCTTACGCTCTTAGCCATTTATTATACGAGCTAATACCCACCCACATATATCGCTAGCCTTATTCATCATACTGATAGCGTGTCGAGATCAGCCCGGAGGTGAGCCTGGTTTCCACTGGATCATCACGGGATCAGAGATTTGTGAGCAATTGCTCATACTGAGTCTGTTGAGATTTTGTAGTCAGATGTTGCTCACATTAGCGGCAGGCTGAGACCAACACTAACACCGACCAATATCGTGTGAAATATGCTCGCTCTCCCATTCACATGGGCCAAAATGTTCAGCGATCTCTTGGGCGCTAGCGCGGATGGCCGGCACGCAAGGCGTTGAGGATGACGATCACATCAATACCCTCTTGCAAGACAGCCCCGACCGCAGGATCAATAAAGCCAAAGGCAGCAAAGAGCATCGCAACGCCACTCAACCCCATGCCGACCCAAATGCCCTGACGAGCAACCCGCATGACCCAGCGGCCCAAGCGCACCACCTCGACCAGCCGCAGCATGTTCGTAGACACGAGGACTGCATCAGCCGCCGAGGCAGCAGCGGTCACGCTCCCACTCCCTATGGCTATGCCTACAGACGCTGATGCGAGCGCCGGAGCATCATTGATGCCGTCGCCGACCATCAACACTCCGCGCTTACTCTCCACCAACTCACGAATCGCCCGTACTTTGTCTTCTGGCAAGCACTGTGCGATCACGCGGTCCACCTGTGCGAGTTGGCCAATCCGTTCGGCGACTACTTGGCTATCTCCCGTTAGCAAGATCGTCTCCTCGATCCCATGCTGTTTGAGCGCTGGGCTAAGTTGTGCCAGTTCAGGACGAGGAAGGTCCGCCAGGATGAGCAGGCCAACAAGTTGACCATCAACTGCAATGAAGCTACCAATTTCGCCACGCGCCACACACGCCGCGCGTTCGTCTTGTAAGCGCTGCGGAATAGCGATGTCCAGTTGACGCATAAAGGTTCGATTCCCCACCGCAACGCTGACGCCGCTACTGACCCGACTACTGACCTGACTGCTGCTTCTTGTGCTGCTCGTTGGTGCAGTGGCAACTGGGCCATGCCAATCCTGCTCGTCCTCCTCTTCCGCTTGCTCTGCCTGCTCTAATTGATCTAACTCGCCCGCCTGGTCTGGTGCGGCCAAGCGGACTGTTCCTTGCACGCCCTTGCCAAAGCTTTCCTGAACATCTGTTGCCAGCAGTAGAGGAAGATGCTGGTTCTGAGCCGCTTCTACTACGGCGCGTGCAAGGATATGCGCGGAGAATTGCTCGACGGAGGCCGCCAGGCGCAACAAGTCATCTGTTGGCAGTGCTGTGTCAGTGGCTCGAAGAATCGTTTTCAGTTGGGGAATCCCCATTGTCAGAGTCCCCGTTTTATCGAATACCGCTACCTTTGCTTCCCCTAATTGTTCGATGGCGGCGCCGCTTTTGAGAATGACGCCCTGATGAGCAGCAGCATTGATGCCTGACATGATCGCAATGGGTGTAGCCAGAATCAGGGGGCATGGAGTAGCGACCACCAGGACCGCCAGGGCGTACATGCTGTCCCCAGAAAGAAGCCAGGCGAACCCTGCCACCGTCAGTGTTACCGCCGTGAATCCAACACTGTAGCGGTCTGCCAGACGATGAATAGGCGCTTTCTGCTCTTGCGCTTCGCGCATCAAGCGCAGAATCTGCGCGTACTGGCTTTCAACTGCCGGGCGAGTAGCCTGGATCTGCAACAGGCCATCGAGATTGACACTGCCAGACATCACCTGGGCGCCCGGTTCCTTACGGACCGGAAGTGGTTCACCAGTCAGGTCAGCTTCACTCACATTTGAGCTGCCCTTGACTACCAAACTATCAACCGGAATCACCTCGCCTGGTTTGACCACCAGCCGCATGCCAACCTGCACGTCATCGGCGCTGATTTCGCTGAGATGATCGCCATCGAGCAGGTGGGCGCTGCGAGGCGCGCGCTGCGCCAGCGCCGCAAGCGATGTGCGTGCTCGTCGCAACGCAAAGGCTTCGAGCGCCTCTCCTCCGGAGAGCATCAGGACGATGATCGCACCAGCCAGGTATTCTTTGAGAAGCAGGGAGCCAACGATGGCCAGGGCGGCGATGAAATCAACGCCAAACTCCCTCTGCCGCAGTTGTTGTAGCAGGTCCCATGCGACACGGACGCAGCCATACACCACAATTACGAGGAGTGGCCATTGCGCTAGCTGAGGTTGCCGGCCAAGCCAGAGTCCGAGGCTGAGCAGCAACAGCAGGATGGTAATGAAGGGAAGTGGGTAGGTACGCAGCAGAGATTGTGCTGACTGAAACCTCCCGCTTGCTGGCGAAGCAGTAGGAGTTGGAGCACTCGTCATCTCACGCGTGAGATCAACGTTACCATCCTGCGCTCGCACTGACCCGGAACCCGGTTGTTGATGCTCAGATGCCGGTGGAATGTGTTCTTCGATCATTAGTCCCCGCCTGACTATGAACTCTGGTAGCTTTCTAGCCAGCGCCAGACGCGCCAGCATCAACTGGCATCAACTGGCATTAGGCGGCGGCAGGTGGAACCGTTACCGTCTGTCGCTCTGGCTCAAGGTCAAGTCGCGTATACCCCAGCGTCCAGTACGTTGAGGTAAAGGCCGAGATCGCTCCGGAAGCCGACAGTACGAGAGCAAGCCAGGGCACCGCCAGCAATATACCAGCGATGACGGCTGCCAGGGTACCACCAGCCACATACAGAGCAGCTACCAGCCCTCCAAAGACGACCAAGAGCGCAATCGTAAATACGCCCATTGCAATACCAGCCGCCAGACCTAGCGCGACACTCAGCAGCCAGAGCAGTGTCACCCGACCCAAACGGCGCTGGAAAAGCGTCAGGGTGTGCGCAAGAGATGCTGAGATGTTCATGCCTTCAAGGACCACTGCACGAAGCGTGAGCAGAATCACCACCGAGAAGACAATAGAGAATGGTATTGCGACCAAACCTAGCAGCACAGCGAGTACGCTGAGGAGTACGGCGCTGGCCGTTGCTCCTGCCACTGCCGAGACTACTGCCAGAGCGATGACTCCTCCAAGCACAATCACCGAGAGAAGTACAATTGCTACCGTCAGCAACTTGACTTTGAGTACTGGCCAGAACGTGGTCAGCCCGGCGCGCCAGGCAAAACGGAGAGAAAATGGTCGTTCAGCGTCATGTTCGGCGCTGGCTCTGATCAACGCGCCGTCAGCTATGGCTGAGAGCAGAAACAGGCCGACGACCAGACCCAGAACCACCACGCCGGCAAGGATGAGGAGCATGATATTGGCGCCGATCCAGGTACTCACTGAACTCCATACTTCACCTGGCGTAGCGTTTGTGGCCTGGTTACTGCTGTTTGAAGAGCCGTTGAAGGTCGGAGCGCTGATGCTAACGGCGCCCTCGCCAGCAAAGAAAGCGAGCAACCATAAGTATTTGTGACGCCAGGTAATGGCCAGTGACCTGGTAATGAGAGTTCCATACCGCATGACCATCCTCCTTACTTTGACAATCGCCAACTCTCATCAATCCGCTGAGGCTGCCAAACCAGAGGTGGCAACGCTCATCAGCGTATCGGCCTGTGTTGGGTGAGATGACCTGTTGCTCGCAGATTCAGCTCAAACCCAGCCCTGCACGTACCTACACCATACGTGTCTATTCTCACAAGAGCGTCACGCATAGTGCTGTCGTCGGCACACGCGCATCACAAAAGATAAGAGAGGACTGTGCGCATTTTGAGACATAAGTGAGACATACGATAGAAGGAATGTGAGTGCCATTTGACGCTGAAGGCATAGCGTGTGGGTGGTCTGGTGCGATGAACGTGAGCAGGGATGCGTCCTGCTTACGTGTGTGCCTGGCTAAAAGGAGGATTGCCATGCGTGAAAGAAACATACGGATTGCAGTCGTTGTTGTGGACCTGTTTGCGGCAGTGAACGCGATAGTGGGCGCTATAGGATTGGTTGTTGGATATATGGCTATCCCACGTAGCACGCTGAGCGGAACGCCGTTCGCAGACTTTACCGTCCCCGCACTGCTGCTAGGGATCGTCGTGGGAGGAAGCGCATTAGCGGCGGCTGCCATTGCTGCTTTCAGCCCTCGGGGGTCAGCGTTGTTTGGGAGATGGAAGATTGACGCGCTGGCGACAGCGATAGCTGGCTGTATCATGGTGGGTTGGATGGCGATTGAGGTCGCGCTGATTGGCCTGGCCATCTGGGTACAGGCGGCCTTCTTTGTCGTGGGGCTGCTGATGATCGTGCTAGCTGCCCTACTTCAGGGAGCAGAGAGCCATCAGGTGGATACGCACAGCGGACGGCATGCGCACGCAGCCTGAACGGCTCAGTTGGCTCGCAATACAGAGTACTGTACTGACACGTACTCCTGATAGCTGGATTCCCGCGTGAATGGTGGTCACGCGGGAATCCAGCTATCTCCTTCAGTAGAAGGAGACTATTTGTGACTAGCTCGTGACCACGAGAAAGCGGTTTGTGTTTCCGCTGTGAGGCTTCTCCGGTACATTGCCCCATGGACCACAGGCTTGGTTCATTTGTTGAGTTTGCCATGAATCTCGGCTCGAATCGGTCGTTATCCTTCTCCTGCTGAGGCGCGTCCCTCAGTACTTCCTGCGGTATCAATAACGGCTGACCTGAGCAGATAGGAGTACCACGATGTTGAACGACCTTGCTGCTGAAAAAGCTCCCATCAAACGTCATGCTTGGCTCTGGAACGGAGTTGTATGGCCAGGCACGGTTGCATTATTAGTCCTTGGTGTGATAGGTACAAGCCTGGGCATGACCACCCTGGTACGGGCACATGACGCGGCGCCGCAGCCCCCTGATATCGTCTCCGTGCAAACGGCTGTCTCAACTCCCGCTATTGTTCGATTGTCTAGCACCACCGCCTATGTCGGCTGGACAGGTCGGGATACAGCCCATCACCTGAACCTGATGACATACGATGCCAGTACACAGGCATTTGGTCCAGCAATCACCTTCACCGACACCAGTCTCGCGGGGTCGGGGCCGAGTTTGGCGTTCTTTCCGAGCAACGCACCGAGTAACCTGTATGTCGCCTGGCGCGGCGGTGACAATCGCCTCAACGTGGGACGTTTCAATCCGAGCGATCCTACCCATCTGGCCGGCAAAGTGACCTTGAATCAGTACTCCTTCAATGCGCCATCGCTGACTGCCTTTAGCGGACGGCTGTACCTGAGTTGGCGCGGTACCGATGGACGCTTGAACATCATCTCCTCCGCTGATGGCAGCGTCTTCAACACCCAGGAGATCTATAGCATCGCGATCCTGACCAGTCCAACGCTGGTGGCAACGCCATTCTTCCTGGAGATGGCATGGGAAGAGCCAAGCTCACCGAGTAATCAGTCGTTCATTGTGATTGCTCAGTATAATCAGGTGGATCCCAGGACCTTAAGCGCGATTGTGTCCACGAACCAAGTCAGTTCACTCCCCGTAGCCCTAGATTTCGCAGGCGTCGCTGGGTATCCCGCACTGGTAGTTGCCTGGCGCACTCCTACGGATGCGCATATTCAGTTTGGGTTCTTCAATGGCACCCCTGATGTGACAGGAATCGTCAACTCCGGCGAAACCACACCGTATGGGCCTTCGCTCTCTCGAAACTTATACAGTTGGACGGGGACCGATCCGGCTCAGCATGTCAATGTGAGTACTGAGAGCCTCTAAGCATATCAAAGCGACGGCTGAGAACCTTTTGAGTAGAGGCTCTCAGCCGTCGCTATACACAGCCCGCATATCCCGTCTATCCCATCATGGCGTTTCTCCGGATCACCATGTACTAGAGATCCAAGAACGTTGGATGAATGAGTACGACAGGGACATGTACTCGTGGCAAGACATAATCCGCCACGCTACCGAACAACCAGCGTCCAAGCCCTCCACGGCCATGCGTCGCCATGAACAATACATCGGTTGGTTCAGCCCGGAACACGCCGCTAAAGAGATTCTGTTCCACCGCTCCGACGATAGCTCCTGGCGCCGATCCTACCACAGCCTCCACCTGGACCTGGACACCAGCAAACTCTGGCAGCCGCAGCAATACTTGACGCAACGTCTGGAGATAGGATTGGTAATCAGGCAGCACGGCAGCGTTCTCCGCCACTCCGAGCAGGGTGACGGTAATTCGGGCATCTGGCGTTCGCGCGGCTTGACCGAGCCAGCCACGCAATGGCGACAGAGCGGCTTCAGCGAGCGCTGAGCCATCCAGGGGCACCAACAAGTGACGGAAGGCGATGGTTGTTGGGCGTGGCGTCTTTTCGATTCCCACTTGTCCTGCTTGTTCCGCTTGTTCCGCTTGTTCCGCTGGTTCTGCTTGTCCCGCTGGTGGCGCGTGTGGCGGAATGACCAGGAGGGGGAGCGGCCCCTTGCGAATCATTGTGTCAATCACAGAACCAAGGCTGAGATGATTCAGCGCGCTATGTGGCCGCAGGTTGACGAGTACGAGATCCGCTTCGCTGAGCGTTTCTAGTTCGCTCAGGCCCTCGATTACCGATGGGGCATTGACTTGTAGCGTATCAACCCGGCTGATCGCTGGGGCCAGTTGCGCTTGCAGGCGCGCGCGTAGCTGCTGGAGATCTGCCGACGCCTGCTGGTCTTTCTGCCAGGCACTTGCTGGTGGTGGAAGCAAGTCTTCTACGGGATGTGGTGAAGCAGGGAAGCCAGGAAGACTGGCGCGAGAGCCGCGATCAACAGTGACATGTCCCAGCACCACTCGCGCCTGCGTCAACTGAGCGAGCGCAGCCGCATAGGGAAGAAGCCGTTCTCCTTGCGGCGCTCCTGCCACTGGAACCAGGAGTGATGTGAGCAGTCGAGGCGCAGGCAGAGTTTCCGCACCGTTGAACGCTGATGACGCCTTGTTGATTTCCCCGGCAATTGTGGCATTCATGGCGGTCGCCGTGTCGCCAGGATGCTGGTTGTCCATTTTCGTGCTATCTAACTGCTGAGCGAGCCGCAGACGGAGTTGGGCGAGACGGGTCATCTCTTCAGAGATGCGATGGGTTTCTGCTTCAATTCGACCACGACGATAGTGCTCCTGAGCGCCGCCGGAGGAGAGCGCGGCTTGCGCAATCGCCTCATCCTCAACCTGGCGAGCAAGAGTTGGCGGCAAGGGATTTGCGGTCAGATGCTCATCTCGGTCCATACGTATGCCATTTGCGCTCGCCCGGCGCTGCTCGCGTACAGGCTGTTGGGAATCTTTTGCCGGCTGTTCCGCTTGTTTCTGGGGATCGTTTGACATTGGTGTTCTCCTCGTAGTCATTCTGTGGTAAGCGCTTCACTCAGCGCGACCTCAGTTCATGTAACAGGTGCTCCAAAGCGACACGATACGGTTCGCTGAAACTGGGCCATTGTTCTAGCGCATCGTAGAGCGCGGCGACAGGCATCGCCGCGCGCAAGGCTAGCAGTGCTGGCGCGATCCAATCTCCCGCATCGGGCGCAATGGCCCAGGCGCCCAGCAGCGTCTGACGGTGGCGGTCGGCATGCAGGGTGAGCATTCCGTACTCCATCGGTTTGCCAGTCGTGCCCGTAGTGTGTGGGAAGGCGGAAGCAGCAGGAGCCAGCTCCATCGTGGCAGTGACCAGCTCGCGTTGCTGCCGCATGATCTGGTCACGGGTATGGCCAACTGCGGCTACTTGCGGCTCCATGAAATAGACGCGGGGAAGAGAGTCATACGCCGCTGGGTGGCCAGAGCCAAGAATATCGTCGGCGGCCAGGTGAGCCTGATAATGCGCCAGATGCGACAGCGGCCAGACCCCTGTCACATCGCCAATCGCCCAAATCCCCTCAGCCGCCCGGCACTGCTCGTCTACCACGATTCCCCGCTCATTTACCTGGACTCCATCTAGCTTGTGGGCAAGACTGATGCGCGGTTGGTGGCCACTCGCCACAACCAGCTTTTGCGCAGCTACCTGCGTTTCAACTGTGCTTTTGTTGTCAGGGGCTGCACTTTGCGCCAGTGTAGCGATGAATCCTTCGCCATCATCACGGATTACCTGCCGTAGCGTTTGCCCGCAGAGTACCCGTATCCCTTGCTGGTACAAGCGCCGCTCAAGGTAGCTGCCGATGTCAGCATCTTCATGTGGCAAGAGGTGGGCGGCCTTCGCGACTAGCGTCACCTCTGCGCCGTAAAGGCGAAACATGTGTGCTATTTCGATAGCCTTCGCCTCACTGCCTATTACCAGAGCATGCTGCGGCAGTGCGGTGAAGCCAATCGCCTGGCGAATAGTCCAATAGCCAACGTCGTTCAACCCTGCAATGTCTGGAATGCGTTGTTCTGACCCAGCCGCAATGATGAGATGGGTAGTTTCTAGCAGGCGTTCTCCTACGCTGACGCGCCGTTGATCCAACACCTGTGCCTCACCACGGATGACAGTGATTCCCAGGTGTTGGAGCGCATCGCTTCGCCATTTTTCAGCTTCAGCCGGGCGGAGGACCTTTGCTGTACGCAGCAACGGATCAGGTAGACGCAGGGCATGCGGTCCACCAAGCGCTGGTGAATACATGTCTGTCAGAGATTGAGACTGCTGCCAGGCCTCATTTGCCGGGCCAAATAACGTGGTGGAAGGAACCCGCGCCCAGTAGGCGCATTCCCCGCCTAAGCGGTCATTCTCGATGAGCGCAACGCGCTTCCCAGCGGCGCATAACCGGCGCGCGCATGTTTCGCCCGCGATACCGGCGCCTATGATTACCGCATCAAATCGCTCGCTCATAGCGTCCTAATCTCCCATCCGGTCATCAGCGCTGATCGGTTCTTGTACTGACTTCGGTTGTGTCGGTTGAATGGGATGCTGTGGCGCCGCAATCCCGACACGAATATCATGATTCTCATGCCACTCGCGAGCAGCCGGACACTGCTCTGCCGTTCGCTGTAGCTGCTGTGGGCGCACGAGTAAGACCGGCAAAGTCGTCTTGTGGATGACGCGCTCCGTGATGCTGCCCCAGACCCAGCGCAACACCCCCGTGCGGCCATGCGTTGCCATCGCCAGCAGCGTAAACTCCTCCGATGCTTCGGGCGGAAACGCTGGCGCCCGGCGGTTCTGGCGCGCGACCGGCTCCGCTGCCGAGGTCCGGACTGTCTCCTGCCCCTCCGCACGCCTGGTGTGTCGCTGCCCTTCAGCGATGGTAACGAGGGTATCAGCAACATCCACCCCTGCGAGAACTTCCCATGTGACAACGACGCCCGGATACAACTCGTGCAGCCGCTCTGCTAGGTGCGTGAGATACTCCTCAGCGCCCGTGAGCGCCAACGCCTCAGGCATATTCGCCGCATTGGTTTCATACGGCGGAATGACCATCACGAGATGCAGCAGGCAGGCGGCAGGAGCGGAGGATGCCTCAACTGTGTGAAGCTCCTGCTCCACCCCGCGCGCCAGCGCCAGGGCGCAGGTAACGGCAGGATCTAACGCCTGCTCTGCGAGCGATGAGCCATCTAGCGGAACGAGTACCCGTAAGGGAGCGAGGGTAAACGCCTGCAGTTTCCGTTGCAACGCTTGCGGCTCTTGCGGCTCTTGCGGCTCTTGCGGAGCGATCACCAGTTGCGCGCCACCCGTCCAGAACGGCAGCTCATGTTCGCGCAGCACCAGCACAGGAACATGAGCCTGGCGGATGACGTGTTCAGCGACGCTGCCGAAGACCCAATGGGAGAGGCCGGTGCGCCCGTGGCTGGTCATCACAATCAGGTCTGCCCCATACTCAAGGGCCGCTGTGAGAATGGCCAGCGCCGGCGATTCCGTTCGCACATCGGTCTCAACCCGCAGCCCAGAGAGCATCGGTAAGCTCGCCTGGCGTGTCAAATAGTCCTGCGCGCAGCGTTGATCCTCCTCGATTGAGAGCGGCAGCACCTGCGGGACCAGAGGATTATCATACTCAACGGGCAAAGTGAGCGCCCGGACTAGAATCAGCGTGCCGCCAGTTGCTCGCGCCAGTTTTTCGGCGACAGCCAGCGCGTGTTCGGCGCGGGATGAGCCATCGAGCGGCACCAAAATACGCTTCATCATAGGATGCTCCTTATTTATTCAGTGGATACTGGCGAGAAGGTTCACAAGGAGAAACCGCGCTCATTCACCTGCCGATTTCTCTACGGCATGCAACGTACCACTGGGTTCATTAGGTCATCCCAAGCCTACGTGGTGCTGCTCACAATGGCATCACAGCGTAATCCGTCTTTGCTCACAAATCCTTCACAACATCCAGGCATCTCAGAGGCACCTCTTCCACGGGGCAGCCGAGATACATGTAACAAAGGCGAGAAAATGCACACGCGCCAGCGTAGTCGCCAAGCGTTCATAATCGCGGAGCAACGCGACCACTCCGGCCTGCTCGGCAAGTCCTTCGCCAAACATCCCGAAAAGCTGGATGGGCTACGCACGCAGATCGGCGAGACCGGTTGCCCGGTGCTGCTAGATACGCTGGCGTGGGTGGAGTGTAGCGTCGAGAACGAGATGCCAGCAGGCGACTCTACGCTGGTGCTGGGGCGCGTGGTCGCCGCGCATGTGCAGGCGCATGGGCAGGCGCAAGGCGAGCCGCTGACGATGCGCGCGGCAGGTTTCCGTCATGCCGGCTGAGCTGCTACCTTACTCCTGCACCTCATCGGAATTGGACGGCGTAGCGACAGGAACATATTCTTCGTAGACATAGAGTGTGCCTGGCCAATCTGCAAAGACCTTTTCGACGATGAGACGCAATTTCTTCCATGAGAGGCCGCCGTAACCGGTGCCAATACGCGGCATGGCGATGCGGTGGATGCCCTCAGCATCGGCCTGTGCTCGCATGTTGGTCAGCGCCTCTTCCACCCACTCGTAGGTTGCGCGAGCGCGCCAGTAATCCTCCTGCGTCGCCAGATTGAACACCGCCGGCTTTCCTTCGGCTCTCCAAAACAGCACATCACCTGGATTGAACTGTCGCGGCGTCGCTGTGCATCGCTGCCGGTACTCCTCATACATCGCCGGATACCGCTCGCGGAACCCAACGGCAATACCAGCGCCCATCGAACCCTTGCAGTTACAGCCATGTGCAAAGGCTTCAGCATGATACGCATTGGCAAAGAGATCACCGGCAACATAGTGAATTGGCATTGATATGTCCCCTGCTCACCTTTCTGAGTACTCAGTCCCTCGTTGAACGAGGATATTCTCTCCGGTGTCCATATTGATGCGATACGTATTTTCGTAGAAATCGGTGGCGTATATCACATCGCCATCGAGAACAAATGGGCCGGTAAAAATGTCGTACCCGCTTGTCCTCCAGATAACATCTCCCTTCATGTTGAGTCTGGTTATCTCTATCTCTCCATGCACAATCAGGCATTCCCTTTCTTTGTCATCATAGAGAGCGAAACAGCTTCCAAATTCATCTCCCTTTTGCTGCCATTGCACATTACCTGATCGCATATCAACACCAACCGCAAACGGGCCTGCAATGAACGCCAGAAGTGATTCTATGCAGACGCCCGAATGGGCATGTACCGGCCCACTCCACCCTTCCACTATCTCTACCACCGTGTGCCAACATATTCCGTCATTCTCATATGCCAGAACGTGAAAAGGGCCAAAACCATTATAGTTCTGCCCTGGCCTTCCGATAGCGGCTTTATAAGCGGGCGAATGGCTCTTGGTCATCTCGTCAATACTGTCTTTATCAGCCAAAACGATACGGCGATTACCACGAACAAACTCAACTGCCGCCATATAGATTTATTCCTGCTTATAAAACTTTGCAGTCGCGTTACTGCTTTCTCCGCCGTTTCAGCCATGCCTGGATAGAAGCCTCATTGCCCTGCGCGCCTGGCTGATAGTATTCGCGCTGCTGAAGCTGCTCCGGCAGATAGGCTTGCGGACGCTCCGATGGCGGACGCATTGGATCGGCGGGGTCCGGCAGACCAGCGTAGTCGTCGTGGGCATATTTGTAGCCCTTGCCATAGTCGAGTTGCTTCATCAGGCCAGTGGGCGCGTTGCGTAGATGTAGTGGTACCGGATCGTTGCGCGTCTCCTGCACATCGCGCACGACCGCATCATACGCCATATAGAGCGCATTGCTCTTGGGCGCGGTCGCCAGATGTACAACCGCCTGCGCCAGCGCCAGAGCGCCCTCGGGCATGCCAATGAAATGAACCGCCTGTTGCGCCGCCACGCAGACCAGCAGCGCCTGCGGGTCCGCCATGCCTACGTCCTCGCTGGCAAAGCGAATCAGCCGCCGCACGACATACAGTGGGTCCTCGCCAGACTCCAGCATACGTGCCAGCCAGTAGAGCGCGGCGTCGGGGTCGGAGCCACGCAGCGATTTGTGCAGCGCGGAGATCAGATTATAGTGTTCCTCGCCGCTCTTATCGTAGAGCAGCGCGCGTCGCTGCACTGCATCCTCGACGGTCGCCAGTGTCACACTGCGCTGCCCCTGCTCGTCGCTGGTTGCCACACTGGCCGCCAGTTCCAGGGCGTTCAGGGCGGTGCGCGCGTCGCCGTTCGCATAATCTGCCAGATAGCGCAACGCATCATCGGCAACGGTCAGGTGTTCGTTGCCCAGACCGCGCTCACTGTCGTGCAGGGCGCGTTGCAGCAGCGTGATAATGTCTTGCTCATCCAGCGCACGTAGCGTATAGACGCGCGAACGCGAGAGCAGCGCCGCGTTGACCTCGAAGGATGGATTTTCGGTAGTCGCGCCAATGAGCGTGACGGTGCCGCGCTCGACATGCGGCAGAATAGCGTCCTGCTGCGATTTGGAAAAGCGGTGAATTTCATCAATGAAGAGGATGGTGCGGCGTCCGGTGGCGCGCAGCAGCTTTGCCGCGTCTTCCACCACGCGCCGCAGGTCGGCGACACCAGCGGTGACGGCGCTGAGCGCGACAAAACGCGATTTCGTTGTATAGGCGATGACGGCTGCCAGCGTGGTCTTGCCGCTGCCGGGCGGACCCCAGAGAATCATCGAGGCAACATGGTCGCTTTCGATGCTACGGCGTAACGCGCGGCCCGGACCCAGCAAGTGCTCCTGCCCCACTACCTCGTCCAGCGTGCGTGGACGCATGCGCGCGGCCAGAGGGCGGGCGGCATCGTACACATCGTCGCCAGCCTCCGGCACAGCAGATGATGGACCGCTCGCCGGTCTCGCTTTCGTGCGGTTGCTCCTGGCAGGCTCCGGCCCAACGACATCGCCAAAGAGCGACGCCTGACGCTGCTCATCATCGCGCATACGCTCACCCTCCTCGCGTTACGCACTGCATGCGACACTAAATACTATGCAGTACAAGCAGTATAGCACGTAGAGAGCGCCACTAGAACGAATGTTTGGCACAATAATTGCCTCATCTAATAGATGGCCGGACGGTTGCATACTGTCTCCGAGCACGAATGCAATGAAAGGGTGCTGCTTGGAAAGCAGCGGGGAAAGGACAAGGCAGGAAGTATGACACAACGCTCTTCCATAGACATACACCGTGAGACGCCTCACGATGCACGCCGGGCCGCTGATAAAGCGGGCCGGGTAGCACGGCAGGCTGGTACGAATCCAGCCAGTGTGGCGTTGATGCGCTTTGGCTATGGCGCAAAAGGAGTGGTCTATCTCATTCTAGGCGGATTGGCAGCAAAAGCAGCTATTGGCGCAGGAGGCGCGACCACTGATCCCAAAGGGGCGCTTCATGCGTTGGATATCGGCACTGCCGGCAAGCTATTGCTTGGCTTAGTGGCTGTTGGTCTATTTGGCTATGCCTTCTGGAACGTCGTGCGAGCGATTCTAGACCTCGATCACCGTGGGAAAGAGGCAAAAGGCATTATTACACGCATCGCATTTGGCGTCGTTGCTCTGATGTATACCCTCTTGGGACTCACTGCATTACAACTAGCCACAGGCACTGGCAATGGCGGCAAGAGTACCGACGCCACGACGCAAGACTGGACTGCGCGTTTTCTCAATACCCCATTCGGGACGCCGCTTGTCATTCTTGCGGGCGTAGTCGTGCTGGCGATAGCTGGCGCGCTGGCTATCGAAGCATACCGCGCGCATTTCCAACAATACCTCAAATCTGGTGATCTCCCTGAAACCGTCAGACATCTGATGGTGATTGCTGGGCGCCTCGGCTATGGCGCCTTAAGCGTCGTGTTTGCCATCATTGGCATCTTTCTGATTGTCGCGGCAAGCCAGCATAATGCAGGACAAGCGAAAGGGCTGGGCGGGGCACTCCAACAACTTGCGCAAGAACCGTTTGGTCCTTTCCTGCTTGGCATTGTCGCACTCGGTCTGATCGCCTATGGCGCATTTTCGCTGGCCGAAGCTCGTTATCGCCGCCTCGGCTCCTCCTGATTTCGCATGTCCTGGCAAACATGAGGGATAACCCACTCAGTTGACTACTCAGTTGCGGTCGGAGGTGAGCGGTTGCGGCTCCGGCTGCACTGGCATTCTGAGGCTGCGATGGCTGCCACTGGCCGCATTTGAAGACACGATTCGTGGCAGCGCAGGCGGCTGCGGCAGCGGTGTCACTTGCTCAATTGCCGTGTGTTCGCCGGAACGTGCCGTGCTGCCTGAAGGCGGCGTGCTGGCACGCTCCTGGCGCTTCCAAAGCCACGCCGCAAGTATGGCCACCAGTAGGCAGGGTATGCCGGAGATGACGAAGCTGAGCGCGACGCCGCTGACATTGGCGACTCCGGCAACGATCAGGCTGCCGATAGGCGTTGTGCCGACGAAAAGCATCGTGTAGACGCTCATCACGCGGCCCCGCATATTAATTGGGCTGGCAAGCTGCGTCCGTGTATTAGCTGAGGCAGAGAATGTCGTCATAGCGAAGCCAGTCAACGCAATCAGGATGAGTGTCACAAACACAGAATGGCTGAGCGCCACACTCGCCTCTAACGCGCCAAAGATCGCCGCCATCGTCACCAGCAGACGGTTGGATGGCGAGCCGGTACGCCGCGCCAACCAGAGCGCGCCAACCAGCGCGCCAATGCCGAGCGCCGAGGTCAACAGTCCGAACACTTCTGGCCCGGCATGCAAGGCATCATATGCTTCGAGCGGCAGTAGCGTGTTGAAGTTGAAGCCCAACGTGCCAACGACCGCAACCAGCAGGAAGGTTACTAGCAGTTGCGGATTGCCACGCACGAACCGCGCGCCATCGCCAATCGCGCGGATGCGCTCCATACCCTGCAACTTGCCCATCAGCGGCACCGGCACCAGTTCGGCGGACCGCATCAGCAGTAAACCAGCGATGACGGCGACATAACTGATGGCATTGAGCAGGAAGAGCGGCGGCACACCCAGCAGCGCAATCAACAGTCCGGCCAGCCCCGGCCCGGCGATACGCGCAGCGTTGAACTGCACGGAGTTGAGCGAGACGGCATTCAGCAGGCTATCCTTCTCCACCATCTCGCTGACGAACGCCTGGCGCGTCGGCATATCTACAGCGTTGACCAGGCCCAGCACGAGCGCCAGCAGGTACACCTGCCAGAGTTGCGTCTGATGTGTTACGGTCAACATCCAGAGGACCAGCGCCAGCAGACCGGCGCTTGTCTGCGTCACCACCAGCACATTGCGGCGCGGCCAGCGGTCGGCGATGGCGCCGCCGAACGGCACAATCAACGGTCCCCATTGGAGCGCGGCGACGATTCCGAGCGCCAGCGGATTCGGCGTCAACGTCAGCACGAGCCATTGCAACGCGATGCCCTGCATGAAGGTGCCAGTAACCGAGATGAGTTGGCCGGACCAGAAGAGGCGATAATTGCGATAGCGGAGGGCGGAAAACATGCCGATTTTTTGCGCTTTTTCCGGCTGAGAATCGCTCTGCTGAAGTCCTTTTCTCTTTCGCAGAGGCCTGAGAAATCGTGCGCCAGCCACCGGCCTGCCCTCCCTTATGACCCGTATGAAACGAAACGATGATAACAAGTTCTTCACATTCCCTTAACTACTATAAGCCACCAACGATGCACAACGCCACGTATCATGACCATCTCAGTATGATGAATATCATACCTGCTGGCCAAAAGAAAAGACATTCCACGAAAGTGGATGTCTGGCAACATCGTACATCAACCGGCAGCTATTGCCTGCGTTCGCGCTTCAGTACGAACAGGTATCTAGCTCATTATACCATACGTTGCCGCCCGCTTTCTGGCGCGGCGCTACGCCAGATAGCCCAATACGCGAAAAAGCCCTGGCTAGTATGCCAGGGCTTCTGAGTAACGTGCGAGTCAGCGACCACATCGTGTGGCCAGCATGCTAGCCCGCGTTGTAGTGGGACTTGTGATAATATGCCATGCCCTGGCCCAGCACCTTGACCGGCTGGAGTTCCTTGAGCATGATTGGCTCGCCACACTTCTCACAGATGCGACTCGTGAGGAAGTTCTGGTCATCGCGCTGCGCCAGCGAGGCGCGCGCCGTCTTGGAAAGCTCGCCCTTCTTTGCCATTCCTGATATTTCTCCTGCATGCGTGTAAATAGATGTCGTTCGCGCCCGTACCAATGCCGAACGCAGCTACACACAGTATACCACATGCAGGGTGCAGACGATACAGGGAAACGGTATCGCTATTCGGTGAGCACCGGCCTCGTCAGGATGCCAAGATAGGCCTTCCACGGGCCGACCGCCTCGGCGTATTGCCGCGCCATCACCTCGACGATCTGCCCGATATGGTTGAGGTCATGCACCACCCAGGTTGCCAGCAACTCGCTAAGTGTCACGGTTCCCAGCGCCGGATGCGTGCCCTTGCGCGCGAGCTTCTCAGGTGTGATCTGCATCGCGCTCAATTCAGCCAGATTTTTCGTGCGCGCCTGCTCGAACGCCACCAGCAATTGATCGAGCGAGTAATCCTTATACTTCTCGAACATCGCCGTTCTGTTGAATGAGTCAAAGGGCCGCTCCTCGCCGTAATCGAGGATAATATGGGCGCGTTCGATCCAGTCGGTCTCTTCGCCATGCAACAGATGCCCAACGATGTCATAGGCGCTCCAGGTATCCGGTCCCTCGGTACTCTTTGTCCACTCGTCGGATAGCCCACGCAGCAGCGCCGCGAGTGTGGCTGGCGTCCGGCGCAGAATCGCGACCGCCTGTTCATACTGGTAATCCAAGTGTAACTCCTCCCTCGATTTACCCAGCCAGGGCGTCGCCGATCAATTCTTCCTGGCTGCGCGGGCCAATTGCGCCGATTACCAGCGAATCAGTCGGCGGGAAGCGATTGAGCAGACCCATGATCTGTTCGCGAGTGACGCTATCAATCGCTTCTTTGAGTTCCTGGATGGTGATGAGCCGCCGCTCGAACCACCAGGAGCGCATGATAGACGACATACGCGCGCCGGCGCTCTCGCCGCGCATCACCAGTTCGCTCTTGAGTTGCACCTTCGCGCGCGCCAGTTCATCGTCAGTCACGCCCTCTTTGTGCAGCAGACGCATCTCATCGAGCATCACCTGCACGGTCTCGTGAGACTTCTCAGGCGTCGTGCCCGCGTAGAGGAACTCCGCGCCAAAGATGCCGTTGGGCGAGAAGATCGAGGCAACCGAATACACCAGCCCGCGCTTCTCGCGCACCTCGCGGAAGAGGCGCGAGGTCATGCCGCCGCCGAAGATTTCGCTGACGACGGAGGCGGCATAATAATCGGGGTCGCCATACTTGGGGAATGGGAACGCCATGCCAATGTGTTCCTGGTTGCCCTCCTGTATCTCGATGTTGACCGCAGGCTGTGGCTGTGGATGTTCGTCGGGCGTGGCGTCGGGCGTCCCCTGCCAATCGCCGAAGAGTTCACCAACCCGCGCCACCACATGATCCCAGTCGAAGTTTCCGGCGATGGCCAGCAGCGCGCCGTCCGGGCGATAGCGCGCCTGCCAGAATGTGCGCAGGTCGCCGGGCGTCAGTTGCTCCACGGTTTCGCGCAGGCCAAGCGCGCGCCGCCCCAGGTTGGTGCCAGCGTAGAAGCGTTCGCGCACCAGATCAAAGATGCGGCGCATCGGCTCGTCGTCGCGGCGGCGAATTTCCTGCAACTGGACGTTGCGCATTTGCTGGAACTCTTCTTCTGGAAACGTCGGATGGCGCAGAACGTCGGCCATCAGTTCCAGCGCGCGGTCGAGCCGGTTGCCGACGATCTGCGCTGAATAGCGGGCAAACTCATTGCCCGCCTCGCCACCTTTGCGCGCGCCGATAGCCTCAAAATCTTCGGTCAACTGGCGCACATTACGGCTCTCGGTGCCCTGGAACAGCATGTCCGAAAGCAGATGCGTCAGGCCCAGCTTTGCCTCCGGCTCATCTTTGATGCCAGCGGCAAACTGCACGCCGAACGTCACCGAGGCCAGGCTGGGCATGCGCTGCCCGACGATCTGCATGCCATTGTCGAAGGTATGCAAGAAATAGTTTGGCGCCAACTCAGGTTGTGGCATGCTCATCAGATGGTATCCTTTTGTGCGTTGCAATGGGTGCAATCTACATAACATCGTACCTTCGCATTACGCGAGGCTGGCAAATTCAGCCCATCCCCGCGATACAACGATAGGACGATCAGGACGACGGGTGATAGTTGATAGAAAGTGTAGCACGCTGAAGCACTGTATCGCCGTCACGCGGTCGTCACGCGGCTGAGCTGGCCGTCTTAGCAGGGTGAGTGGAGATGCCACCAGGCCAGCGCGGCAACAAGACACGCAAGCCGATGCCCTGGCCGAGCAATGTCACCAGGACGACGCCATAAACGGCGAGCCGCAACGTTTGAAGTTGCGGGATACTGGATTGCAAGCTCAACACCAGCGCCAGCGAGAGCGCGCCACGCAGCCCAGATAGCAAGATGAGCGGGTACCATGAAGGCGGCACAGGAATGATATCCGAGCGATGTTTCTCCGTCGTTTCGCGGTTGCCGCGCCAGTGAACGAAGGCCGCGTGCAAGGGTAGGAAGAGATAGACCATGATGGCGCGACCGAGCAAAACGCCGATGATCGCCCAGAAGATCGTGGAGAGCGCGCCACCGAACGCCGTTTGTGTCTGCCCAATCTCGATGCCCACCAGCAGAAACAGCAACGAGTTGGCGATATAGCTGATGAACTCCCAGACCGTATCTACCGTTTCCTGTGTCAGTTCAGTAAGGCCGATGCGACGCCCATAGCTGCCTAGCGTCAGCCCGGCGCCGACGACCGCCAGCAGGCCAGATGATCCCACCAGTGTCGCCAGGATATAGACGCCATAGGCGACGCAGAACGTCACCGTCGTCTCAAAGAGCGGGTCTTCAATCACACGCACGAACTGGCTGATGAGCAACCCAACGCCTACACCAATCACCAATCCACCGCCCAGCAGATCGAGGACTTTAAGGACGACCAGCAGCGGCGAGAGGCCATCCAGTTCGCTGGGCTGATGCAGTGACAAGAGGACGGCGGCCAGCACCAGCTCAAAGACCGCCGCGCCTACGCCGTCATTGAAGAGGCTTTCGCCTTCGATCAGCGCGTTGAGGCGTTTGGGCATGCCAAGCTGGCGCAGCAGGCCAAGCACGGCGATGGGGTCGGTAGGCGAGACGATGGCGCCCAGCAGGAACGCCAGCAAAACCGGCAAACCAGCGCCCCAGTGAACCACCAGCGCGATAATCCCCAGCGAAAGCAACAATCCAGGAACGGCCAGCAGGAAGATTGGCAGCCAGTCATCGCGGAGCGCCTGCACGTCGGTATTCCACGCGCCCTCGAAGAGCAGCGCAGGCAGGAAGAGAAACAGCACCACTTCTGGGTCCAGCGTGAAGTGATGAAAGAGATGAACCTCGCCCAGCAACAAGCCCGCCAGCACCAGCGCCAGCGTATAGGGGAACTTGAGGCGCCGCGCCACCAATGCGACGATCAGCGTTAGCACAACCAGCAGAATGATGATCCCTACCTCACTTGTGAGAACTCCTGCGTCTTTCATTGCTGCTGCTTTCTCGTCCTCACTATGATGGTCTCATCAGTCAAAAGCCGGGCGCGTGACCGCCAGGCCAGAGAGCGAAGCGGGTGAGAGAGGCGCCAGCGCAGCCGCTGCGGCATCCAATGTACTGCCGGTCGTTGTTACATCATCTATCAGCAGAATCCGCTTTCCGGCAAGCTGCGCAGCAGTCCCCTGGCGTCCGGCTGCAAAGGCGTTAGCGACATTTGCGCGTCGCTCCTGGCCGGAAAGCCCAACCTGCTGCGCGGTTGCCCGCTGGCGAACGAGCGCCTGCGCCAGATAGGGAACGCCGAGCCTACCGGCGCAACGCCGCGCCAGCAGTTCCGCCTGATTAAAGCCGCGCTCGCGTTGCCGGCTGCTATGGAGCGGCACCGGAATGATAACATCCACCGCCGCCATCTGTTGTTGCAGGTAGCGGGCCAGCAGATCACCCAGCGGCACAGCAACACGCCGCTTGCCTTGGTATTTCAGCGCATGTATCGCCTCGCGCACTGGCCCCTCGTGAAGCGCAACCGCACGCAATTGCGTCAACGCGGTTAATCCATGCGCGCCCGAACAGGCGAGGCAGAGCAACGAGTGGCGTTGAGGCGTTGCTGAGGAGGCCAGCGAACGCCCGCATCGCTGGCAGAGCGGCTCAGCAGGCGGAACGAGTTTGCCCTGGCAGGCGGCGCAGAAGACCGCGCCCGCCGCCCCGCAACCAGCGCAACGCGGCGGAAAGAGCAGGTCGAGCGCGGACTGTGCCAGGTCTGATAGCATCATCTCTTCCGCCTACTCACTTGCTCATTTGCACACGACGCCCCTATGCTACCGCCTATTGTATCGCATTTCAGCCTCTCATAGTGCATCCTGGCGCTTTACGTCTTGGGTAGAGTGAGCGGTGGACCGATACGATGCAGCACGACTACCTCGCCCGACCGGTACTGCACGACGCCGACGACGACATAGCGCCCGGAGGCGATCATCGTATCGTAGATCTGCTGATCTTGCGCCTGCACCGCCTGCACCGCATGCGGAATATCGAAGGCGACATATTGCGCCTGATAGGATTGTGGGTCGGGCAGCAGATAGAGGTCGTAGCGGTCGCTCAGATGCGGGTCCAGCGTATCGGTCGCAGCAACGGAAGCCGAGGCAGGAATGCGGGCAAGCAGCGCATCAACATCCGACTGGTAATACACCGGACCAGCGCCGACATTCCAGAAATTGATGAGCCGCTGGTCAGCCGTGCGCAGATTCCAGACGCAGGTGACGATGAGCCAGCAGATGACGAGCGGGGCAATCCAGCGCGTCGCAACGGGGATACGTTCGAGCAGCGCCTGCCAGCGCCGATACACCCAAATGCCAGACTGCTGAATGCGCGCTGCCCAGCGGCGCCAGCCTGAATAGCGAGGTGTTTTGCTCGATAGGCTGGCGGCATTCATCTTCTCTTTGCCGCTCTTGCGTTGTTCCACCCGCAGCCTTGCCTGATACAGCGCGCTGACGCCATAGACTGAGGCCGCCGAGAGGAACGCTATTGTCATCGCATTGTACTGGAAGAAGCCGCTATACTGCTCCGGGTGTGAACTATAGAGGTTGACGGCCAGTTCCGGCAATGCAGAGAGCCAGAGCGCAGGCGCAAAGATGCCCAGCCCACCGAGGGTGCGCAACTGCATGGCGATGAAGCCGCGCCGGGGCGCGCTGCCCAGCACAAAGGTGATGAGCAGCCAGGGATGCGTCGCCAGATTCTTGAGAGCGTCGCCAGCGGACGCGCCAGCCCAGGCGTAGCGATACCAGTAGGTGTTGCCGCCAGAGGCCCCGCCATTGAAATGCGGCAAGATCACAAAGAAGCAGAGCGCGACCCAGGCGATAGAGAGCAGCACGACGGCTGCGCCATAGCGCGGTTTGCCGCGCCAGAAGGCGATATAGAGGCCAAGCGGAATGAGCGAGAGCGCCACGTCTTCTTTGGTCAGCGCCGCCAGGATTGCCGCCACCGCGAACCAGCCGTAACGCCTGCTATCCAGCGCCCAGACGGCCAGCAGCAGCAGCGGCGTCGCCAGCGCAACCGCGTGGAAGTCCCAGAGCGCCTCGCCAAGCAGCGCAGGCGTCAGCAGATACGCGCAGGCGAAGGCGACGGCCACGAACGGCATCGTGGGCAGGCGACGCCGCGCCAGCAAGAAGAGCGGCAATGCGCCCAGCGCCAGCGCCACCGTCTGAAGCAGCAATAGCGTCTCAGGGCCGGAGTGGATGAGGTAGAGTGGCGCTATCAGCAGCAGAACCGGCTCGACATGGATGCCCAGCCGCGTTGGTGGACCCTCCCAGTCCGCGCCGCGATTGGTGAAGCGAAAGAGATGGCCATGGAGCGTATTCCAGACGGCCTGATCCATATTGCCGAGGTCGAAGGCATCGGTATGATACGACTGCTGGCGAACGATGCTGTGCATCCCCACGAGAATGATGAAGAGAACGATAGCCACCAGCAGCAGCGCCCAGGCGAGCAACACACGACCACGCACGCTGCGAAGATGGGCATACGAGCGTGCGATGATGTCGCTGCGTCCTGTCCGCTCGCTGCGGCTGGTGATTGGCTCGCTCAGCCGCGTTGCCCGTTCTCTCACGCTCGCTACCTTTGGCTTCCCTAGCTTTCCTAGCTTTCCGAACTTCCCCGGCTCAAACTGGCTTGATGCGTAGCAAGGCATCGCCCTTCTGCACGAGTTGACCGTTCTTCGGCAGAATCGCGGTGACGGTGCCGCTGACCTCGGCTTTTAGCTCATTGAAGACTTTCATCGCCTCGATGATGCACACCACCTGGCCGGGCTGCACCATGCCGCCGACCTCGACGAATGGCGCTGAGGTTGGCGAGGGCGAGCTATAATACACGCCGGTCAGCGGCGCGATAATGGCGACCCCTGGCTCCGGCGCGTTCGCCTGCGCCTGCGCTGCGCCGCCCGCTGACGGCTTTCCTCGTCGCGCATGTCGCGCCGCCGGGCGTAGAGCCACCGGCGCCCGCTCGGCAGCCACGGGCGCGTAGGCCACAGGCTCTGGTTCACGACGGCGACGAATCACAATGCGTGTTCCGCTCTCGGTCAATTCGATCTCGTTGACCGCGCTGCCTTCGAGCGCCTCGGCCAGCGCCTTCACTCGACCGACCAATGGTTGACGTTCCACTGCTTCTATCTCCCAGCCACCTAACCCAAACCCATTAGCCATTGTAGCGCCGGAACGCGAGGACCGCGTTATGGCCGCCGAATCCCATCGAATTGGAGAGGACAACATCCACCTTCTGCTCACGCGCCTCATTGGGCACATAGTCGAGGTCACACGCCGGATCAGGATGCTCATAGTTGATCGTCGGCGTGAGGATGTTGTGATAGAGGCTCAGCACCGAGACGCCAGCCTCAATACCGCCCGCCGCGCCCAGTGTGTGCCCAATCATAGACTTGGTGGAACTGACGGCGAGCTTGTACGCATGGTCGCCGAAGGCTGTCTTGATGGCAGCGGTTTCGTTGCCGTCGTTCTCGCCGGTGGAGGTGCCATGCGCGTTGATATAGCCAACCTCCTCCGCGTTGATGTTGCCCTTCACCAGCGCCCGTTTGATGGCGCGCGCCAGTCCCGCGCCACCGGGAGACGGCGCAGTGATATGGTGCGCATCGGCGGTGGAGGCATAGCCGACCAGTTCGGCGTAGATGCGTGCGCCGCGCTTGCGGGCGGACTCTTCCTCTTCGAGCAGCAGGATGCCGGACCCATCACCCATCACAAAGCCGTCGCGCTCGGCGTCGAAGGGACGGCTGGCACGCTGTGGCTCGTCGTTGCGGCGCGAGAGCGCGTGCATATTGGCAAACGCGGCAATCCCCATCGGCGTAATGCCACATTCGGCGCCGCCCGCCAGCATAGCGATGGCATCACCACGGCGAATCATCTCCGCTGCCTCGCCAACCGCATTGGCCCCAGTGGCGCAGGCGGAGACCGTGGCGAAGTTGGGGCCACGCGCGCCAACCTGCATGGAGACAAACCCAGCGGCAATGTCGGTGATGAATTGCGTGATGAAGAACGGGCTTACGCGGTCTGGTCCGCGCTCGAAGAGGATGCGGAACTGCTCATGGCAGGATTGCAGGCCACCGATGCCAGAGCCGATGATGATGCCCACGTCGTCGGCGTTTTCGTCGGTGATGCTGAATCCCGCGTCACTCAACGCCTGTTTCGTGGCGGCCAGCGCATAGTGAACGAAGCGGTCGTTGCGCCGGATTTCTTTGCGGTCCATATACAGCGACGCATCAAAGTTCTTGACCTCAGCGGCGATATGCACATCTTGATCGGCGTGATCGAACGTGGTAATAGTGCCGGCGCCGGAACGCCCCTCGCAGAGCGCCTTCCAGGTACTCGGCGTATCGTTTCCGACCGGCGACACCAGGCCGATGCCGGTAACTACGACGCGCTTGGACATCTCTCTTCCACCTCTTCTGCGTTTTCTGCGTGTTTCACGTTGCTGCGGCGTCTCGCACCGCGCATGAAATCGCTGCACTGTCCGCTGGTTGATCGTACTTTTAATCGTACTTGAGCAGCTAGCTCTCGTGCGCACAGTTCTCTCTGTGCAGGTTATGGCAGTTATGCCATCTAGTGCGCTTTCAGCGCAAGGTCAGCGCCATGTTCGGCAAGGTAATTGGTGTACGCCTCGCCGCGCTGGAAGACCTCATTATCGAGCAGCCGCAGGTGGAAGGGAATCGTCGTCGGCACGCCTTCCAGCACATATTCATTCAGCGCCCGCCGTCCGCGCGCAATCGCTTCATCGCGGGTCGGCGCCCAGACGATCAGCTTGGAGAGCAGCGAATCATAGTGCGGCGGGACCTCATATCCTCTGTAGAGATGCGAATCTACGCGCACGCCGGGTCCGCTGGGCGGCAGGTACTCCTCGATGGTGCCCGTCTGCGGGCGGAAGTCCATAGCCGGGTCTTCGGCGGTGATGCGGAACTCAATGGCATGCCCACGCAACTTGATGTCATCCTGGCGAATGGTGAGCGGTTCACCGGCGGCGACGCGAATCTGCTCCTTCACCAGATCAATGCCCGTCACCCATTCCGTCACCGGATGCTCCACCTGCAAGCGCGTATTCATCTCCATGAAATAATAGTTGTTATCTTCGTCCACCAGGAATTCCAGCGTGCCGACGCCGCGATAGCCAATCGCCAGCACCGCTTCGATGCCACGCTTGCCCATATCATGCCGCACAGCATCCGGCAATCCAGGACTTGGCGATTCCTCCACCAGCTTCTGGTGACGGCGCTGCACCGAGCAATTGCGCTCGCCAAGATAGACGCCGTTGCCGTAGTTGTCGCACAGCACCTGTACCTCGACATGCTTGGCGTGGCCCAGGTACTTCTCGACATAGAGGCCGTCGTCATGGAAGGCTTCGCGCACTTCGCTCTGCGCCGTGGTAAAGACCGAGGTAAACTCTTCGGGACGGCGCACCAGCCGGATGCCACGCCCGCCGCCGCCAGCCGCCGCCTTCAGCATCAGCGGGAAGCCGACGCGCGCCGCCGCCTCTTCGCCTTCGCTGAGGGTGCGCAGGACATCGGTGCCAGAGAGCATCGGCAGGCCAGCGCGCGACATCGCGGTTCGCGCCTCCACCTTGTCGCCCATCGTCAGCATCGCTTCGGGTGGCGGGCCGATAAAGACGATGCCGACATCGCGGCACACTTCGGCGAAGCTGGCGTTTTCTGAGAGGAAGCCATAGCCAGGGTGAATCGCCTCGCAGCCGGTGAGCAGCGCCGCGCTAATCAGATTGGGGATGTTGAGGTAACTCTTGCTGCTGGGGCCGGGGCCAATGCAGATACGCTTGTCCGCCATGCGGACGGGGAGTGAATCACGGTCGGCCTCGGAATAGGCCATCACCGTTTCTATGCCAAGCTCACGGCAGGCGCGTACCACGCGCAGGGCAATCTCGCCGCGATTGGCGATGAGGATTTGTTTGAACATCGAAAAGGCCTCGCTCTATGAGAATAAGCGCCCGGCGGCAGATCGGCTCGAAGGAATGCCTGATACTCTCGACAATCAACAGGGATCATCCACGATCAGGCAGGCCGCACGAATCGGCACCTATTATACCACGAAGCCTCACGACGCGATAGTGACCAGAAGGAGAGCCAGCGAATGAATTCGCGGCTGGGTGGCCGCTGGCCGCAAAGTCCGCCTGCGCGGACTGAGATGCCCCCAGCCCCTCCCCCGTGCGCAGGAGAGAGGAGTGCGGGCGCTGGTACACAACCGGGCGCAAATGTTGAGAGCGCAGAGATGCCTGCGCCGAACCTGCGGAGGCAGGTTTTGCGGCCACCGGCCATCCAGGCGCGGTTTCAACCGCTAGCGCCCTTACTCGAACATGCCCTGCGAGGCGAGCCGCTGCTGCTGCGCGTAGAGGTTCGTCCAGGTCCAGGCGAGGCGCTCATAGCAGCCGTCATGCGTGCGGGTGCCGGTGCCCGTCTCCCAGGCCCACCAGCGGATGCGCTCGCCACAGACTTCGCACTTGAAGCGGCCCAGGCTCAGGCGCTGCTTGCGCGTCGTATAGAAGCGGTTCATCGTGCGGGTGTAGGAGAGCAGTGGCACGCCATGATGCGTCACGGTGTTGGAGATGCCGACCAGCGAATGCTCCGGCTGGAGCATCAGGCCGCGCTCCTCTTCGCCATACCAGCCCTCATCCTCATCATGCTGGCCATATCCCCCGTATCCCTGCGCGCCGGCATATTGATCGTCATAATTGTCATAGCCGCCATACCCGCTATACTCGCCATAGCTGCCGTTCTCATAGCCGTATCCCTGGGCGTCGCTATATCCTGCTTCGTCGTCCCATCCGCTAGACTGTTGCGTGCGACCGCGCATGAGCATGCCCCCTCATCATTGATCATCATCGAATAGAACAGCCCTGCTGGACACATCTCCGTCAGCAGGCTTTGATACGCTTTTGTGTGGGTTCTTGTTTGTTCTGTACGGAAGGCCAGTATAGCATACTATTGGCAGGGAATACTATATTCTAGGAATATCGGCCTCACTTCACAGAGGAAAGCCAGGAAAGTGACGACATCATGAGCCAGGTGGACACCGCGAACGAGCTAAACGAGCGATTTGAACCACGAGCCGGGCAGGGAAATGCTCCCGCTGCGACCAACGGCGAGACGGCTGGCAAATGGGCGGTGCTGGCTATCGTCGGCGTTGGCGTCTTTATGGCGACACTGGACTCCTCGATAGTCAACATCAGCCTGCCCGCCATCGCCACCTATTTCCATGTGCCGCTGAACGGCGCGGTGGAATGGGTCATCATCGCCTATCTCGTCGTCACCGCCGCGACGCTGCTCACCATTGGGCGGCTGGCTGATATGATCGGGCGCAAACCGATCTGGATCGCCGGACTCATCATCTTCACCGCTGGCTCAGCCATCTGCGGCGCCGCGCCCTCGCTGGGGTTTCTCGTTGCCGCCCGTGGATTCCAGGGGCTGGGGGGTTCGCTGTTAATGGCCATCAGTCCGGCGATGCTGACGAGCGCCTTCCCGCCGTTCGAGCGGGGCCGCGCGCTGGGGTTGAACGCCGTGATCGTCGCGCTGGGCGTCAGCACCGGACCAACGCTCGGCGGCCTGCTCACCGACCACTTTAGCTGGCGTTCGATCTTCTATGTCAACGTGCCGCTGGGCGTCATCGGCTTCATCGCTACGCTGGTCATCCTCAAGGAGCGCCGTCGCCGGGGCGTGGGGCGCTTCGATCCGGCGGGCGCGACGCTGCTGGCGCTGGGGCTGGCCGCGCTGACGCTGGGCCTCTCCTTTGGGCAGGAATGGGGCTGGAGTTCGCCAGCGTTGATTGGCTCAATGGTCGTCGCCGCCGTCTCGCTGGTAACGATGGTCTTTGTCGAACTGCATGTGCGCGCGCCGGTGATTGACATCCGCCTGCTGCGCGACCGCGTGTTCGCCTCGGCCAATATCAGCCTGGTGCTGAGCTTCCTGGCGATGTTCGCCGTGAGCTTTATGCTGCCTTTCTATCTGGAAGAACTGCGTGGCTTTCAGACGCAGGAGGCCGGTCTGCTGCTGACGCCGCTGCCGCTGACCATTGCCGTGATCGCGCCATTCAGCGGGACGCTGGCAGATCGCATCGGCACGCGCTGGCTGGCCTCGATTGGGCTGGCGATAGCCTGCGTGGGGCTGGTGCTGATTAGCCAGCTCAACACGCAGTCCAGCCTCTTCGATATGATCTGGCGGCTCTCGCTGATTGGCGTGGGGCAGGGGTTGTTCCAATCACCAAACAACAGCGCGCTGATGGGCGCGGCGCCCAAGCAGCAGCAGGGCAGCGCGGCGGGCTTCCTGGCGACGGGCCGCGTCTTTGGGCAGAGTGTGAGCGTGGCGCTGGCGGGAGCCGTCTTTGCCAGCCTGGGGGGTGATGTGGCCGGTGGCATTCTCGCCTTCTCGCGCCTGCCCCATGCGCATCCGCTCAGCCCGTCCGCCGTCGCCGCGCTGCAACAGACCTTCGTGACGGCGTTCCACGCGACCTTCGTGGTCTGCGCCTGCATCGCCGCCGTCGGCGTCTTCACCTCGCTGGTGCGCGGCAAAGAGAAGGCGCGCGAGTGATGAACAATCGCGGCACTGAAGTGCCGGCGCACGCGACCCAGGTCGCGGCACTGAAGTGCCGGCGCACGATGGGCTGGACTGAAGTCCATTCGGCGGGCGAGCGGCGCAGCCTCTCTGGGCTTCAGCCCGTCGTCGCGTGGGCCGGCTGTTTACAGCCGCCAGAGTGCGTCACTGCCGCCAGGGGAGCATGTGAAACCTAGATGTTGAGCAAGGGCAATGAGCGAGATGAGCGAGCAGCAGATTGAACTAACTGAAACGGGCTTTCCGCGCGATTTCCTGTGGGGCGCGGCGACGGCGGCCTATCAGATCGAGGGTGCGGCGCGCGAGGGTGGGCGCGGCGAGACGATCTGGGATCGCTTCAGCCACACGCCCGGCAAGATCGAGCGCGATGAGAACGGCGATGTCGCCTGTGACCACTATCATCGCTGGCAGGAAGACTTCGATCTGCTGCAACGGCTCAGCCTCAACGCCTATCGCTTCTCGATTGCGTGGTCGCGCATCCTGCCCGATGGACGCGGCAAACCCAATCCCGCCGGACTCGACTTTTATGAGCGGCTGGTGGATGGGTTGCTGGCGCGCGGCATCACCCCGTTCGTGACGCTCTATCACTGGGACTTGCCGCAGGCGTTGGAAGAGCGCGGCGGCTGGCGCAATCGTGACACCGCCTATTTCTTTTCGGATTATGCGCAGATCATCGCGCGGCGGCTGAGCAACCGCGTGGGCCACTGGATCACCCATAACGAGCCGCATATCGTCGTCTTCGAGGGGCATGTGCTGGGTACGATGGCGCCGGGGCTGCGCGATGAGCGACTGATTGCGCCGGTGGGGCACCATCTGCTGCTCTCGCATGGGCTGGCGGTGCAGGCGCTACGCTCCGAGGCGCCACAGTCAGCGGTGGGCATCACGCTGCACCTGCTGCACATCGAGCCAGCCAGCGACCGCGAGCAAGACACGCAGGCGGCGCAGTTTGCCGATGGCCTCTATCATCGCTGGTATCTGGATGCGCTCTTTCGCGGCACGTATCCAGAAGATGTGACGGCGCGGCTGGCGCTGCCCGATGGTCTGGTGCGTCCGGGCGACATGGAGACGATCAGCGCGCCGCTCGATTTCCTGGGCGTGAACTATTATACGCGCGGCATCATCCGTGCGGACCGGCCCAGCCGGTTGCTGCCGAAGCTGGTGCCCCCGCGCGGCAGCGGTCTCACGGCGATGGGCTGGGAGGTCTATCCCGAAGGACTGTATCAGGTGTTGCTGCGGCTGCGCGATGCGTATTCCCCGACGAAGCTGTATATCACGGAGAACGGCGCGGCCTATCCCGATACGCTGGATGAGCGCGGCGAGGTGCATGATGCGGAGCGCGTGTCGTATCTGCGGCGGCATTTCCAGGAGGCGCGGCGCGCGCTGGCGGCGGGTGTGCCGCTGGCTGGCTACTTCACCTGGTCGCTGCTGGATAACTTCGAGTGGGCGCATGGCTACCGTCCACGTTTCGGCCTGGTGCGCGTGGAGTACGCGACGCAGCAGCGCATCATCAAGGAGAGCGGCCACTTCGCCGGGCGTGTCGCGGCCACCAACGGCGGCGCGCTGGAGGAGTGATCTCACTTCTTTTCCGGCGCACTGCGGAACGGCGAGGCTGGATCGTCGTGAAGCATGCGCATCAGGTAATCGCTCACCTTCTCACTCTCCATCTCTGCGCCTGCCAGGATGCTGGCGCGTTCCTCAGCAGTCAGGTCGCGGTTGGGGTCCCAGCCATAGCGTTTGAGGTCCACACGCCCCTCCGGCGTGAAGACGATTCCCTCGGCTTCGAGCAACTGGCGCATCCGCCCCTTCTGGCCAAAGGCCCAGCTTCCCGTCAGTTCGCCCTTGCTATTGAGGACACGCTGCGCCGGCACATCCGCTCCTTTGGGCGTGGCGTTCATGATCCAGCCGACCATCCGCGCGCCCCTGGGATAGCCAATCGCCGCGCCCAGCCAGCCATAGGTCGTCACACGCCCGGCGGGGCAGGCGCGCACCAGCGCATACACCTGCGCCGAAATGGACGCAGCCTCTTCACGAGTCACCTCGTTTGCCGTCTTATCTGTCTCAGGCATCGCGCAACTCTCCCTCTCGATTGCCGGATGCTAGTAGAATCTCGTGGAATCTGGCATTCATTCTGTTAGAGCAATAGGCTGAACTGTTCTACTGCGCAAGCCGCACGAACTTTAGTATAGAGCGCAAACAGCCGCGCGCTTCAAGGGTACGGCTGGCATAGCTGGCATGGCTGGCATGGTACGACATGGCTGGCATAGGACGATAGGTGTCTCTGAGAGGTGAAACACCGGACACATCAAAACAGTTGCAGAGAGAAAGGAGACACGCAATGGAAAACGATGTCAACGTCAATGAGCAGCATCATGCGCAGAGCGAGGCAGTGACGGGCGCCACATACACGGTATCCTACACCGCCGATGAGCAACAGGTCCTGCTCATGGCGCTCGGCGAACTACTGCATAGCGTCCGGCGCGACGAACACCTCGTTCCCACCATCGAATCGCTGATCGAGCGCGTGCGCAACAGCCAGGCAGTAGGTGTGGGCGGGGGAACGGTGGGCAATTAGCCCCACATGAACAGACCGCTGACCCATATCGGCGATCTGGTGAAAGTGGCCGAGCAGGTCAACCAGCGCCTCAAACAGAACGAAACAGCGAAATAGCACGAATCCACACGACGCGGCTGTAAACAGCCAGCGCACGGTCTGTGGACTGAAGTCCATCCGATAGGCGAGCGACGCAGCCTCCTGGGGCTTCAACCCACCGTCACGTGGGCCGGCACTTCAGTGCCGCCAGCATTCTGCCTCCCCTCTCCCGCGCACGGGGGAGGGGCTGGGGGTGGGGGGCTACCCCTGCTGCTGCACGTGCTTCTTCAGCGCCTTCAGATACGTCTCGGCATTGTCAATGTTCGCCGTCGTGTAGCTGGTGAGCGCAATGGGCAGCGACGAGATATTGCTATGCCACGAGGCGACTGTATCGCGTAGCCCGTTCAACGCCGCGATGTCAATGTGCAGGCCACCCAGCACCGCCGTCGCTGTGTTGAGGCTCGCCAGCAACACGCCCAGCGCATCCCCACCGATCAGCGCCACCAGCCGCGCCAGCGGCAACACGATGATACGCACCGCCGCTTTGGTGATCTCCGCCGCTTTGATGGCGTCGTCAAGCGAGACGCTCTCCAACGCATCGAGTTCATGCGAGACGGCTTTCCAGCCCAGGCTCTCCAATCCCTGCCCGATGTCGTTCTTGATCTGCGGCACGGCCATTGCCGTCACGCCACAGGCGCCGGCGGCCACCACGCCCGCAATCGCCGCCCGCCGCCCTATCGCAGATGATTTGCTTGTCTGTATCGTCTTTACTGGCTTCTCTGTGCCCATCCTGCACGCTCCTTTCAAGCCTGTATCCCAGCATATCCAGCGTATCCAGCAGATAGGTATCCTGTTGGTTGCCATGAAAGGAGATGAAGCAATTCTCATGCCCGCTTGTGCAGTCGCGCGCATTCCCTGCTAAAAGATGAGGAAGTTCACAGATTGGAGGGTGAGGATTCCTTGCGTATTTTGCTCGTTCGCGCTAGTCTTCCGGCTCGTAGGGTTGGAGCTTCGCCAGGTCAGCATCGCTCGCCGCAATATGGATGACGCCATCCTGCACGTCAGTTACTGCCTCGATAGGCAGTTGCAGCAGCTTGCCACCAAATCCTTTGCGGCGCAGCACAATCGCGCTGATGCGCTGCGTCTCCGTGTCCACCAGCACCCGCTCCACCACACCAAGCTCCTCGTGTGGCGTCTGGCGCCAGACCGGCGTTCCTGCCGCGATCTCCGCCGAATCGCTGTTCTCCTGAAACTGAATCTCCGTGGTTGGCTCGTAGGGCGCGGCGCCGAGACCGGCGGCGGTGGCGATGTAATGGATCAATTCACCCAGGCGAAAACGCGGTTTCTCACCAGCGGACTGATACTCGCCGGTTTGCAGATCTGCGTTGGCGTAGTAGGTATGCTCAAAGAGCGGTAACGCCGCAAACGCCTGCTGATCCAGCGATAGCGTCACGGACTCCGGACCGGCCTGCAAGATTGCCTCAACCGGAACGAGACGGGCGCGCGGCTTCTCCCACCCGCCTGGCGCCAGCAGATTCCCCGACTCGCGCAATCCCGGCTCGACGACGATATGGGTAACACGGCGCTCCTGGCGTTCGACGACAATCCGTTGCAGCGCGCCAAGCTGATGCCCGTCGCTGCCATTCACCCGAACGCCGATGTGTAAATCTTCCAGCATCGTCTGCCCCGTCTGCCCCATGATACCCTCGTCGCCCCTCTACGCATTGTCCGTCATTTTGTCTGTCATGGTGCCCCTAGCCATGTGGGAGAGGAACACCAGCACAACGCCACCAACCGAGAAAAAAAACGTCTGCCATTCACACAAACACCCCGCCAGCGGCCCCTCTCCTATGGGAGAGGGGTAGGGGGTGAGGTCTACCGCCGTGCCTCGCGGCGGCGGCGCGCGCGCTGGGCTGCCTTCACACGCTCATACTCGTCGTCATGGCCGGTTGGCGCTGGCGGCGCTGGCGGTGGCGTTTCGATGCGTGCCTTCGCCGCGACCCGGCGGGCGCTGGGCGCAGGAGCCGCCGCAGCCGTGGTGCTGGCCGCATGGCGGCGCGAGGCGCGCGTGCGTGGCGCTTTGCCCATGCCATCCGGCGCGGGCTTGCCGCTGGCGCCAGATGTCTGCGCTGAGCCGCGACCCTGCGCCTGGGCCTGTGACTGCGTGCGAGCGCGGGCGCCAAACAGATCACGCGGAATCAGGTTGAAACGCAGCAGCAGATAGTAGGCGAGGCCAATCACCACCAGCGTTATCGCAATGTACCAGCTCAATCCACCGATGAGAAAGGCATTGGTGCGGAACCAGGGCCGCTCCAACGCCCCTTTGAACCAGTTGACATCCGCCAACTGCAATCCAACCGATACCACCTCGAGGACCAGCATCAACAGCACCCAGCCCAGCAGGAACTTGCCCATGCCCGTCTGCTGCCGGGGCGGTTGCGCCGAATTGCCGCCTGTTTGGTTCACGCGCGACGGAGCGAGACGACTCCAGAAGGACGGGCGCGCGCCACCTGATGGCGCTGCCTGCCCATTTCCGGAGGACGGCGCTGTTGCGCCGGACTGTTTTCGCTCGCCTGTTTGTGCCATTGCTCTCGCTCCCACTGTTCTGCATGCTCTGCACGATGCCACAATGTAGTGAATCATCTGGCGGCCTGACCTCCGCCGCCATTGGAGATAAAAACGCTCTTGCCTTCAGTATACCCCTCATCCGCCATTCACGCCAGTTCCAGGCGGCGCTGATAGGAATAATAGTTATGTCAAATAATGGCAGTGGACACGCTGGCTCCCCTCTCCTCGCGGGAGAGGGGTTGGGGGTGAGGTCTCTACGCGCTAGCCACGAACATACGGGCGCTGGAAGATGTCTTCGGGGGTGTCGTGCGGCACGATGACCGAAAGCGCGCCAGGCACGACGCTGAACGTCATGGGAAGATTGCCGATGACATCGCCATCTACCTGCACCGGCAGCGGCGGCGTAGATTCAATGCGCACGGTGCGGCATTGGGTGGTGCGCGCCTTCGGACCCAGTTTCGCGCGGCGGAAAAATCCACGCAGCAGCACACCCAGGCGATAGATCAGCTTGCCGTTCTCCATCGTCACGACATCGAGCAACCCGTCATCAGCGATGGCATGCTTGGCGAACGTCATCGCGCCACCGTAGAGCCGCGTGTTGCCGATGATAATCATCAGCGCATTGAAGCTGCGCCGCTTGCCCTGGTCGTAGCGGATGGTCACGCGCGCCGGCTGATGCGTGATGGCAAGCCAGCCGGTGGTGGTGATATAGTCCACGATCTTCAGGCCCATCTGCGTCAACGCGCTATCCTGTACGCGCCGGGCCACCTCAGCATCGAAGCCAATGCCCGCCATCAGCAAAAAGTAGCGGTCGTTGGCTCGCCCGACATCAATACGCCGCCGCACGCCGTTCACCAATACCTCACGCGCCTGATCCAGATGCAGCGGGATACCGGTTTCGCGCGCCCAGACGTTGACCGTGCCCAGCGGCAGCACGCCCAGCGTAGTACTATGCCCCACGAGCGCCTGCATGACTTCGCTGACGGTGCCGTCGCCGCCAGCAGCCACCACCATGTCCATGCCCTTCTGCACGGCTTCGCGGGCCAATTCGGCGGCATGCCCTGCATGCTCCGTCTGGCAGACCTCTGCTGGCAACCCATGTTCGGTCAGCCAGAGCGCCGTTTCCTCCAGATCGCGCAGGGCATTGGAACCACGCCCGCTACCAGAGGTCGGATTGCAGATGATGCGTGCTCGCGGCGCAACTGGCCGCGTGATGGCGCGCTGGTTTCGCGTGCGCGCGAGCGGCGAGGGGATGATATAGTAGGCGAGCTTGTAGGTCAGGCGCAGCCGCTGAATCGCCGTGTTCCACGTGCCCAACATACGGCGACCACGTTCCTGCCAGCTCAACACCTGCAACGCCAGCAGACCCGTCCGCGCGAGTTGCTGCGTGCGCGGCTGATTCCACTGGCGCAGCCACACCTTAACTGCTGACCATCCTGCCGGCTTTTCGGCTGCTTTTTCCATCTCATCCACGGGAATGCTCCGCTCCTGCCAGTCTTGCCAGCGCATACATCATCTAGCTTCACATACTATACGGCGCTACACCTGCGCACGTCACGCCACACCTGGTTCATTTGGCGGCAGCAATCACCGCGCGCCACTCACTGATGCCAACGGTCCCCTCATCGTCCGCTAGCTTATACGTGGCACCCGCGCCAGCAATTCCGCCACGACTTCATAGGAAATCGTGCCGAGCCGCGCCGCCACTGCCTCTGCGGTCAATTCGTCGTTGCCCTGGCGACCGATCAGCACCACCTCATCGCCCTGGCTGGCATCGGGAATCGCTGTTACATCAATCATACATTGATCCATCGCCACGCGGCCCAGGATCGGCGCCCGCTGGCCGCGCACCAGCACCTCGCCCCAATTGAACGGCGCGCGGCGAAAGCCGTCTGCATACCCAACCGGCAACACGGCGATGCGCGTGGGCGCGGCGGTGATATAGGTCGCGCCGTAGCTGATGCCTTCTCCGGCGGGTATCCATTTCACCTGCGCCACCTGTGTCTTGAAGGAAAGCGCCGGCTGGAATCCCACTGGCAGCCGCACCTCGTCTGAAGGTGGTAGCCCGTAGATGGCGACGCCGGGACGCACCATATCGAAGCGCGACTCCGGCAGCGCCAGCAGCGCCGCGCTATTGGCCGCGTGAACAATGGGCGGGCGCAACCCCTGCTGCTCCAACGCCGACAACACTCGGTGAAAGCGGTCGAGTTGCCGGCGCGCATAGGTCTGGTCGGCGCTGTCGGCGGTGGCAAAGTGCGTAAAGATGCCTTCAACGCTCAGACCCGGCAACTCGTGCAATGCCCCGGCAAAAGTAACGATACCCTCGACATCTTCGGCTCGCAGCCCCAGCCGTGCCATGCCGGTATCCACTTTGAGGTGAACCCGCGCCTCGCGCCCCAGATCGCAGGCAGCACGCGAAAGCGCCCGCGCAACCTCCAGCGAATAGACGGTGGCGCGCAGATCGAGCCGTATCGCCTCGCGCGCCTCCCAGGGAGCCGTGTAGCCAAAGACGAGGATCGGCGCGGTGATGCCCGCCGCCCGCAATGGCTCCGACTCGCTGACGGTTGCCACGCCCAGCCACGACGCCCCGTTATGCAGCACGGTGCGTGCCACACGCAACGCCCCATGCCCATAGGCGTCCGCCTTCAGGCTAACGAGAATGCGCACATCAGGGCCAACGAGTTCGCGCACCAGTTGGGTATTGCGGGCGATGGCGCTCAGGTCAATTTCCAACCAGGTCGGGCGGTCTGGCCGCATCACCACCACCCGCTGCCATGCCTGCGTCTGCCGGTCCAGCAGATGCTCGACCTGTTCCGGCTGCGCCAGCAGCCGCGCCGTCACCTGCTCCATCCGCATCTCTTCTGAGCCTTTGATATAGACGACGGCGTTGCGTCCCTCTGCGCGGGCTTCGTCAGCGAATTGCCGCACCGCATGCGCGGCGTCGCCCGCCACCTGCGTCACCGCGATACGATGCGGCGCGCCGCCAGCCTGGGCAGCGTCGGCAATGGACTCCGCGCGAACACCACAGGTCACCAGATAATCAGCATGGAGCGTTGCCAGCGTACCCAGCAGGCGATGCTCGGTCTCCGCACTCTCCCCCAGCCGCAACATGTCGCCCAGCACGGCAATACGCGCGGCATGGCGCTCTCCGGCTATGGCATCGAGCGCAGAGAGGCCAGCGGCGGCGCTAGCAGGAATGGCATTATGCGAATCATCCAGCAACACCAGATCGTCAACGCCAGCGAGCCAGCGCATGCGCCCCGGCAACGGCTGCAACTGCGCCAGAACAGGCAACGCGCGCTCCGGCTGCACGCCAAAATAGACGCCGGTGGTCAGCGCCGCCAGCACGGCATACGCCCAATGATCGGCATGCAAATGCGGGAATAGTATGGGCGCGGCCTCCGGCTGATCTGCGGGAATAAGCGCCAGCGATGGCCGTCCCTGTGGGTCTTGTGGCTTCTGAGAACTGAGCGGCAACAGCCGGTAACGCAGCGCCAACCGTGCATCAGGTGCGGGCGCTTTCTTCCCCGTCATGAGGGGAGCGAAGAATTGTACGGTCGCCTGTGTGTGGCGAACCATCTCCCGCGTGGCGGCATCGTCACCATTGAGCAGCGCCAGGCCAGTGGCCGGAAGCGCAGCGGGCAGTTGCGCCAATTCTTCGCCAAAGCGTTCGACGCTACCGAAATATTGCAGGTGCGCCGCGCTGACATTCGTGACGACGCCAACGGTTGGCCGGATGATCGCGCAGAGTTCGGCAATTTCGCCTGGGTGGTCCGCGCCTAATTCGAGGACGGCGAAACGATGTGCGGGGTCCAGACGCCCCAACGAGAGCGGCAGGCCAAGCAAATCATTGTAATTGCGCCAGGAGCGGAACGTCGGAGCAGCCAGCGCCAGCACATCAGCAATCGCTTCTTTTGTCGTCGTTTTGCCTGCGCTGCCGGTGACGGCGATAACAGTTGGCTTCCAGGCGGCAAGGATATAGCGCGCATAGAGGCGCAGCGCCTCGCGTGTCTCGCTGACCGCGAGCAGCGCAACTCCAGCGCGTCGCGCATGATTGAGCAGATCAGCCGCGCTCTCTGGGTGATGCTCCAACCAGGAACGCTCAACCACCAGCGCCCCAGCGCCATGCTCGGTGGCATCGCGTGCGTAATCATGGCCATCGCCGTGCATCCCTCGCACTGCCACGAAGCACTCACCAGGCGCGACAGCCCGTGAATCATGGGCGAATCCCTCGAAACTGGCATGCCCACCACTCACCAACAACTCTGCGTTCGTCGCCGCAATGAAGTCGTCCAGCGCAATCATTTGCTACACAATCCCTTATAATCCAATCCGGTTGCCACTGATAGCGGAACAGCCACCTCCAACTACGGCGAGGCGCGCAGTTCCCCCTCTCCTCGCGGGAGAGGGGGCCAGGGGGTGAGGTCTCTCCCAGTGTACCATCTCACCTGCGCCCGTATGCTCGTATACAAACAATCAGCCATTACGTCGTAGCGCGCGCAGCGGCAGGAGCGGATGCGAGAGGCCGGGCGGTTGCCGTAGTGAACGGACTGCTGGCAGCGATGGCAATGATGGCAATGATGACGGCGCTGAGAACGGTGTTGCTGCCAATGAAGGAAAAGGAACATGCCCGGCAGTACTCGTGTTCACCTGACGCTGCTGCGGCGTAGCAGACGCGACGGAGACGGGCATCATCTGGCGGGCGGCCCAGCCAAGCGCGGCGCCGAACAGTTCGATGCTGGCAAACCGCCGCTCGGGGCGCGGGTCGAGCGCCTTGCCAATCACCGAGCGCAACGCCAGCGACGGCAGCGGCGCCAGGTCATGTGCGAGCGCCACCTCGCCGTGCAGCGCCCGCCCGATCAGCGCATGATAAAATACGGCGGCGATACTATACTGTATCGAACGCTCATCCACGACATCGCCCGCCATGACTTCGGGCGCCAGGTATGCGCCATCAGCCATCGTCGCTGGCGAGAGCGAGGGCGTCAGCCAGTGTGCCACTCCTGGGTCCAGCAGGCCGATAGCGGTCGGTCCATAGCGCAACAACCGGTCTGGCGAGACGGTGATATGTGGAACGAGTTCCGGCGTCTGGCGCGCGACATAATCGAGCGCATCGCAGAGATGGAGGGCATGCGCCAGCGCGTCACAGAGTGAGCGACGCGGCTGGCGGGCAAGGTAGGCGGCAAGCGATACGCCATCATAATAGTCAAAGACGGCATAGTAGATGAACTCAGCGCAGAAAAAGTCGCGTAGCAGCGGCAACGCCACATGGCGCAGGCGGGCGGCGCTGGTGGCGCAGGCGCGAAAATGGTCGGGGTCGGCCATCCGTCCACCCGCCGGAGAGCGAACAGCAATGATGCGAACGGGAATGCCCAATTCTGTATGGCGCGCCGCGTAGTGCCGTTGATGTGGCGCTTCCAGAAGCACGTGGGTCAGCGCATAACGCTGATCGAGCAATGGTCGTGACGATTGTGACGATTGCGACATAAGAACAGTTCCTCACCATACACCCAGGAGAGCAAGCAACAACGCCACCAAGAGATGCCGCAGTGGTGTTACGCATGTAGCATGCCGTGACGTTGGAACAAAGCATAGGCAAATGCGTCAATTTCTGGTATGCTGCGCAAAAGCGATAGCACCGGCAGAAGCACAGGCCAGGAGCAAACATCGCTGGTATGCGTCAGTGCGACGTTGCGCAGGATTTGGTGAGGAGGAGAGGGCAGGGGAATCAGGTATGCCAAAGAAGAACACCGACAAAAATACGGAAACTGGGAACCGGGGACGCAAACAACAGGAGAGCGATGCCACGGAGAAGCGCGGCCACAAAGAAGAGCGCAAGGGAAGCAAGGCATCACGGCAGGCAGCTTCATCTGCATCAGCCAGCGCGCGACACGAACCTGAAGCGCAACAGCCGCCGCCAACGCCAACCGCGCGCGACCTGGAAGAAACCGCTACGACGCCCGCTGACGAAGAGGTGGCCGAAGAGCCAACGTACTCAACGTCGCCGGAGTATCCGCGCCTGCCCTATGGCAACGCGCTGGGCCAGCTCATTGAAGGATACTTTGCCGATCCAGCGTCACCGTGCCGCTCCTATTCCGACCTGGAACGTCGCTCCGGCGTCTCGCGTGAGGCGCTCAGTCGCTACGTCACCACGCGCGCCGACCGCCGCCGCTCACCGACGATAGATACGCTGGTGGCGATAGCCGATGCGCTGCACCTGAGCCTGGAAGAGGTCTGCCGGGCGGCGGCGGCAACCGCGAAAGGCGTGGTCCTGCCGCCCGCTGAGGTGCAGCACTCACGCGAGGCGGTGCTGAGTTCGCTGGCGCAGATGTTGAGCGATGCCCAGTTCAGCGCAGTCGTTGAACTGCTGCGCCAGATGCACCCCGCCGGTGGGCGCACGGAACACTAACGGCATCTCCCGGCATCCGGTGGCGCAGACATTCCTGTCTGCGGCTCTGCTTCTGAACGCGCGTGAGTGGCGGCTATCCAACTACTCGTCGCTCTCGTCGGAGACTGGCGCATCTTCGACATCGCCGACAATGGCCAGGACGGCATTCTGGGCGACGGTCTGCCCTTTGGCGACACGCACTGCCCGCACCCGTCCGGCGCGCGGCGTCGTCAGATCGTTCTCCATCTTCATTGCTTCGAGGATGGCGATGGTCTGCCCGCGCTGCACCTCATCTCCCTCAGCAACAAGCACCTGCGAGACGAGGCCCGGCATCGGCGCGCGTATCGTCGCTTCGCCTGCCGCATGGGTGCCACCTGCCAGGCTCGCCAGCGCCTGCGAACGCGCGTCCTGCACGTTGACCACATACGGATGCCCCTCGATCATCACCTCAATCGTGCGCCCCACCTGCTCATCCCCGTCGAGATCATCCACGGCGCGTGCATAGGCCGCGTAGGACTGGTCGCCAACGAGCAGGCTATAGTGATCCGCGCTGGCATCGCTGGCAAGCGTGATAGCTGGTTGATTACGGCCCACCAATTGCCAATCCACGCTGAGGGGACGTCCATCGAATGTCACCTGCCGGACGTGCCCATTGGCCTCCAACTCGATGGTGTGCTGCCGGTCATTGACCGTTACGACATAACGCATGCCAGGCTCCTGACTGTTTTCAGATGTATGGTTGTCTCACAACGTCATGTACCAGCATAGCAAGACAATCAGCTATCAGTCTAGCATGCGCATCAACGCAAACGCAATCAACTGGCGGTCACCGTGATGGTGACGGGAATGGTGAGGACCTGGCCGCCACTGGTGACGGTGATGGCGGCGGTATAGGGGCCGGGGTGCATGTTGGTGGGCGTCGCCGTCAGCGTAAGGGTGATGCTCGCATTCGCTTTGAGGGTGCCGCTGGCGGTATCCAGCGTAAACCAGGGGAAACCAGACTCCGCTTTCCAGGTGGCCGTGCCGGGGCCGGCGTTGGTCAGCTTTAAGGTGGTCGTGGCGGACTTACTCTCCGCCACCGTCAGCGTAATGGCGGCAGGGTCGCTGCTGAGCACCGGCGCAGCCGGCGCATTTGCGCCTTTGAGGAACGGCAAGAGCTGGTGCGCCTTTGTGCTGATCGCCTGGCAACTATTCGATGGGCAGAGGTCTGGGCGCGCAACGGCGATGATGCCTAAATCCAGCAGCACCAGCACGAGAATGATCGGTACGAGGCGGCGAATCCACTTGCCCTTTCGCTTCACCGCAGCCTTATTGGCGACGGCAACCTGCGGTTCTGCCAGTGGCTCTGCAAACGGCGCAACGCCAGCGCCAGCAAAACGATCAGGCGGCTGCGGCATACGCAACACTGGTGCATTGTGCGGCATCGCTTCCTTATAGTCCAATGTGCCGCCCCAGCCCTGCTGACCTCTCGCATCCGGCGGCAGTGTTCCACCGACGATATCTTGCCAGGCGGGCGGTAGCTCAGCGCTCAGCGCGGGGCTGGTGAGGCGCGGCAAACCAAGCTCCGTCGGCGAGAAGTCGCGTCCATCGGCGCGTTCGTTCGGCGTGCGCTCTTGCGAGGTCCAGCTCTCCAGTTCACGTGAGTCATCACCGACAGCATAGCCCCTGCCGGTATACTCGCCGGTGAACTCGCCGGTATAGTGTCCGGTGTATTCTCCTGTAAATTCTCCGGTAAATTCGCCGGTATATTCTCCTGTAAACTCGCCGGTGTACTCCTCACGCCAGTCATCACGCGCCGGAGCTTGATAGCGCCCCGTCTCATCAACGGCAGGATAAGCGGCGCTTTCGCTGGTATATTCCGGCCAGGGTTCCTCTGTGCCACGTGAGCCATAGCCGCCGCCGAGGCGCTGTGAATCATCTGGCCGCACGCTGGCATACCGCCGCGAGTTGAGGTCATCCCAGGCCGCGCCGTCATCGTCCTCGGTAGACCAGTTGATTCCATCACCAGATGGGGCGTACCCTGCGCCGGGCACGGATGGCGAGACAGCGCCCATGTTGCCCATACCGCGCACAGCAGGCATGCTCTGCGGATGGAGATCGCCGCTATTGCCCGGACCACCGTGTTGCTGCTGTTGATAGCCAGGAAACGAGGCCGGGTTGGCTGCTGGCATCGCCCCAGCGTTGGCGTTGTTCCAGGCAGTCCCATTCTCGCGGCCCACCGCGACCTGTGGCGCAGGAATCCGCATGGTTGGGGCTGGTGGCGGCTCCGGCGCAGGCACGCGCATCGTCTGCTGAAGATCGGGAGCGTTTTTCGCGGGCGGCTGCGGTGCGGGCACGCGGGCTGTCGGCGCCTCAACCGGCTGGTTGAGATTGACACGCCCATGCTCCATCGTCTCGTCAACCGTTGCCGAAGGCGGCAGTGGCGGGAACGGGGGATTGAGCGTCTGCAAAACGGCACCCGCGCCTGCTGTGGCTGCGGCGGCAGGGAATCCCGCCATTCCCGCCATCCCGCCCGCTACCCCTGCCATACCAGCCATGCCGGGCAGTGACGGCGGCACTGCGCCAAAGACACCAGGGACAGCCGCTGCGCCAGCGCCATTCTGCATCCATGCTGCTGCTATCTGCTGCGCCTGCAATGCTTGCGACATCTGTGGGGTCTGCGCTACTGCCGCTGCCGCTTGCGCTTGCGCTTGCTTCAGAACCACTTCAATTGCCTGTGAGAGCGCCGCCGCCGCTGGGAAACGATCTTCCGGGCGCTTGGCCAGCGCGCGCTGTGTGACGCTATCGAGCGCCAGCATTGCAGGCGCGAGCGAGGCGTTGATCTGTTGCAGATGTGGCGCGGGCTTGCGTTCGTGCGCGGCCAGCGCTTCGCCAAGCGTGGAACTGCGAAAGGGCGGTTGGCCAGTGATGGCAGCGAAGAGTACCGCGCCAACGCTATAGATGTCGCTGAGTTGGGTGGCGCTGCTGTGGGCAACCTCCGGCGCCAGATATTCGACGGCCTCTGCCGAGTGGGAGGCGTCCATCTGGGCAAACTCGCGCAGCATGCCGATATCCCACAGCATGCCAAAGTCGCCCAGCAGCACATGCCGTCCCTCGAAGAGGAAAATGTTGCTTGGCTTGATGTTGCCGTGGATGATGCCCAGGCTGTGCGCATACCCCAGCGCATCACAGAGTTGATGGAAGAATGGGCCGGTGTCGGAGGCGCTCAGCCGTCTACCGCTGGCGATCCAGTCCTTCAGTGTGCCGGCGGCGACATATGGGGTGATGAGATAGAGATAGCCATTCTCCTCGCCGCTCGCCAGGAGTGGCAGAATATGCGGATGGCTGGCGAGACGTTTCGAGAGCTTGACGATTTCGCGGAAATGCGGCAAGAATCCCTTTTGCTGAGCGAATTCGGGATAGATCACTTTGACAATGGCCTCACGCCCGCCCGGCTGCGCCGGACGCGCACGATAGACCTCAGCGATACCCCCGCCGTTCACTTGTTCAGCAAGCTGATAGCCGCTAAAGACTTTCCCTTGCAGCCCAGCCATAGCGCCTCCTCGCCCCACGCGCCACCCGAAATTTCAACCGCAACCGCCCCACAGTAGTGCCAGTATACCATGCCAGCCAGAACATACCAGCCTCAATGTCTCATCAACGTCTCATCAGCACTATGAGAGAGCGCAACATCGAGCAACCAACAGTGCTACTAACGAACGACAAACGCGGCCTGTCACGGATATAACCTGTTCGCTGTTTAGCCAACCTTTGGCAGCTTGATGCTCACGCCTGTGTTGAATGCTGTAAACTCGAACATATCATCCTCCATGACGCCGCCCGTCACATGCACGAGCAGTTTGACGGGCAAATACGAATCCTGGCGCAGATACACGTCAATCTGCGCTGTATCTGTCGTATTTGTATAAAATTCGTCAGGCGCGGTAAGCGTGCCGTATATATGCCATACGGTCATACCATTCACCTGTTCTGTCCCTATTAACGTCGCATCCGAGAGTCGCTGATAGATGAGCGGCAGAATGGTCGTTTCAAAGCCAGAAGGAAATCCTCGCAATTTTCCCCAACCATGTTGATCAGGATTAATTAAGGTGTCCTTGTAATAGTCTGCTTGGGTGGCATAATCCAGAATATCTGCCTGCATAATTAGCGGATACGTGTTGACAGATTGCAAAATCTCTTCTGTACGATGGGGCTTTGTAGTCAGTTCTCCTGTACCGAGATATTGGTCTCCCTCGTCGTTGATATACGCAATCTTAAAAGTGGCGTCAAGCAAATGCGCCGTGCGTGACTGTATGATGATCTTTTCGCCGGGCGACGGAACGCTTATCTTTTGCCAGAGCGCATAGCTGCTCATGACGGCAACAAGCGCCACCAGCGTGGCCAATATCACCGTTAGTTTCCGGCGCTGCACCATAAACCGGGTGAAACCGTGTATTTGCTCCATATGTCCTCTATAGTCTCTCCTTTTCATGTCTTTCCTCTTTCTATCCGCTTTTGCAGGTGAGGTTTTCGGCGTAGCCAGTATACCGGAAACGACCTTGCGGTACAAGGCATGGGAGACAATTCGCAGGAAATGGCAAAAGCTGCTGGGGTGAAGCGTGTATGCGATAGAGAGAAATTCACAAGGCAACATCCAGTGGCAATGTCTCCTGGGAGTCTTCCCGCTGAGCGGCAAACATGATATGGTGGTGCAGGACATACGCCTACCAAAAAGGCAGATCCAAAACCGAAATATGGGATGGTACGTGCGATGAGCAATGGCAGGAGTGTGGCGGCGTTGCAAAGGATACCAGGGATAACTCAGCAGCGGCGATTCGCCTATCTGGGCAAGCGCCAACGCTCGTTGCTGGCGCTGCTGGCAGTGTCGGCGTTGCTGGCATTGGTCCTGGCGGGCTGCGGCGGCAGCGAAAGCGCCGTGCATTTCATCGAGCCACCAGTGGCGGCGAACGGACTGAATGGGCTGAACGGCAACTCCTCGCAGCCCACGGTTGCCCAACCGCTGCCCGCCTTCCATCCCTATGCCGGCCACCTGCCCACCGCTCCCACGGTTAGCGCCAACGAAGCGTTTCTGCTTAATCCTGCCACCAATGATATCTATCTGGCTGATAATGCTGATGAAGAAGTGGCGATGGCCAGCACCACCAAGATCATGACGGCTTACGTTGCGCTGACCTTCGGCCACCTCGATCAACGCATCACCATTGGCGCGGACGCCAACGGCGCGCTGCTCCACGCCGAGTATGACGCCAGCGTGGCGAATCTGCGTCCGGGTGATGTGTTAACGCTGCATGACCTGCTCTACGGGTTGATGCTGCCCTCCGGCGACGATGCGGCGATTGCGATAGCCGATGGCATCGCTGGCTCACAGCAAAACTTTGTCGCGCTGATGAACTTGGAAGCCGGACTCCTCGATATGCGCCACACCCACTATAACGACGTGCATGGGCTGGATGCGCCGCACCACTACACCACCGCCCGTGATCTGGCGCGCCTGGCAACCGCCGCGATGCAGAATCCTGCCTTCGCGCAGATTGTGCAAACCGCCACCTACACGCTGCCTGCCACCAGTGATCACGGCACCTATTCCTGGCTGACCACCAACGATCTGCTCATCACTGGACAGCAGTTGTACTATCCAGGCGCTATCGGCATCAAAACCGGATACACGGGCCAGGCGGGCGGATGCCTGGTCTTCGCCGCCAAACGCTCCTATGGCGAACTAATCGGCGTGGTGCTGGGCGAGCAGGACCCCTCAGATGTCTTACGCTTCGTTGACGCTGAGACGCTGCTCACCTGGGGCTTTCAGATCGAACAGCAATTGCCAGCCTCCCCATCATCTGGTTCATCTGCGACTCCCACGGCAACACCATAGAGACATGCGCGCTTATTTGGTTTTCATACGAGTACGTGGCACTGCACCAGAACAGCCATGATGTGGTCGAGTAGATTTCTTTGCCTCATAGGTGGTTTGCGTCAAATAGCATGAGCGAAGGGTTACTGGGGAAGTACGTAGAGGCTCGATAGAGCAGGAGTGAAAGAGAACAGCAGAGAACAATGGCAATGCTCATCAATCTGCATGACTACGAGGCGGCGGCTGAGGCGCGTATGGAGCCAGGGGCGTGGGCGTACTATTCCAGCGGCGTTGGTGATGAGGTGACGCTCCGTGCCAACCGCGAGGCGTTCGCACGTATCCGCATCCGCCCGCGTATGCTGGTGGATGTCAGCACCTGCGACTTGCATACGACGGTGCAGGGCATCCCCGTCACGATGCCCATTCTGATTGCGCCGACGGCTGCCCATTGCCTCGCCCATCCTGAAGGCGAGTGCGCAACCGCGCTGGCGGCTGGCGAGGCCGGCACCCTGATGACGGCCAGCACCTCCGCCACGCGCTCGCTCGAAGAGATTGCCACTGCCGCGACGGGTCCGTTCTGGTATCAGCTCTATGTGGACCATCCACTCGAAGACCTCACAGATCGTTCGTTCTCCGAATCGCTGGTGCGACGCGCCGAAGCGGCGGGCTACCGCGCAATCGTGGTGACGGTGGATGCGCCGCGTTTCGGCGTCAAAGAGCGCGAGGAGCGTGCGCAGTTTGAAATGCCGGAGGGACTCTCGATGGCAAATTATCCCGGCGACCTGGAAACCGAACCGGCATCACTCACCTGGAACGATATCGCCTGGCTGCGCAGTCTCACCAGCCTGCCGATCATTCTCAAAGGCATCCTGACGGCGGAAGATGCCGTGCTGGCCGTGGAGCATGGCGTGGATGGCATCATTGTTTCCAATCACGGCGGGCGCCAGCTCGATTGCGTTCCCGCCAGCATCGAGGCGCTGCCCGAAGTCGTCGCGGCAGTCAACGGGCGCTGTGAGGTGTATATGGATGGCGGCATCCGGCGCGGCACCGATGTCCTGATGGCGCTGGCGCTGGGTGCGCGCGCCGTCCTCATCGGCAGGCCGGTTCTCTGGGGTCTCGCGGTGGATGGCGCGGATGGTGTTCGCCGTGTGCTGCACTTGCTGCGCGACGAATTGGAGCAGGCGATGGCGCTTTCCGGCTGCCCAACGCTGGCAAGCGTCGGCGCGGCGCTGGTCAAGCTGCCGTAAGCTCGCATCCTCAACTCCATACGTGGAGGTGCGAGATTGATAGCGTACCGGCGCTGCCAGAGAGGCTCATTCATCTGGCATGAGCCTCTCTGGGGATGATGAGCGCCTCTGAGAAAGTACTATCACAGGAGGTCATCCATTGGCACAGGGTGTCATACACGGATGATGACCGCCTGTGGAGAGAGTGACCGCCTGTGGAGAGAGTGACCGCCTGTGTATATCCAGTGTATATCCAGTGAGGGGGCATCAGTATATAACACTATGTTTCGTCCTCTGGCTCACGGTTCTCCTCATCAATGCTGTTCCAGTTTAAGATGATCTTCACTTTGGGTGGTTATTCCAACATAATGACGCCATAAGGCGGTATAGAACATAATGACGCCATAAGGCGGTATAGAACATAATGACGCCATAAGGCGGTATAGAACATAATGACGCCATAAGGCGGTATAGAAGGACGAATAGATTGAGGCTGAAACGCGGCTCACAAGTACTGGCACACGGTGAACTGGACTAAAGCCGAGACAGTGTACCACCTACAGTACACCCACGAAGTGGCGCAGTTGGTAGAAGTGTTTGCGATCCCTACGAACGAATAGAGACTATTCGTTCTATCGTCAAGAGGGCAGTAGTGAGCCAGACTCCCAAACATGACGTCACTCTCTCCACAGGCGGTCACTCTCTCCACAGGCGGTCACTCTCTCCACAGGCGGTCATCATCCGTGTATGACACCCTGTGCCAATGGATGACCTCCTGTGAGAATGGATGACCACCCGTGGTGGTATTTCCCAGAGTGGCTCATCATCAGAGGCGTTCATCCTCTGTGAATGAGCTTCTCTGGGAATACGATACCAGCGGCACTAAAGTGCCGGCCCACGCTACTAGCGGCAGTGAACTGCTGGCCCACGCAGGACTTCAGTCCCCCTTCCGTGCGCCGGCTCTTCAGAGCCGCGAGGGAGGGAGAACAGGCGCCTATGTCTAGTCAGCGCAGGCGGGCTTCGCGGCGGGACGCCATCCAGGCGCGAATTCATTTGCCGGCTGGTGTGCTACACGGGCCGGCGCAGTTCGATGAACTCGTTCTCGCCGTGTATGTTGCGCTGAACGAACGTGCGCACCTGAGTGAAGCCAGCGCGCTCGTAGACCTTAATCGCGCGTTGGTTCCAGGCCAGCACAAACATCCTGAACGACTCAGGTGCGAATTGCTGGCGGGCGAAATCCAGCCCGGCCTCGACGAAAGCCAGCCCCAACCCTTTGCCGGTGAGATGGGGACACAGACCGAGGCCGACCGAGAGGCAGCGATCTTCGCTCCACAGCGCCGGTTCCACCTCGTCGCTGACTTCAGCCGCCGTGCCAAAGCCAAAGAAGCCCACCAGTTCACCGTGTTCGTCGCGCACGGCAAAATGTGGACTGCGCCTATCCAGCAGTTCCGCAACGGCGGCGTCACGGCTCTCCTGGTCGCTACCCATCCCATAGACACTGTACGGCCCCTCATAGCGCCAGGAGGCGATAGCACGGGCATCCGCATCATTCATTGGCGAGAACGTGAACGTTGCCGCCGCCATACACATTGCTCCTGTTCTTCGTCTGATCCTCATCTCCTCGCGGGAGAGGGGGCTAGGGGGGTGAGGTCTCCGAGCGCCTGCGCCAAATCTTCAATGAGATCATCTGGGTGTTCGAGGCCAATCGAGAGTCGCAGCAGATTCTCCGGCGTCGTAGATCCCGGTCCCTCGATAGAGGCGCGATGCTCGATCAAGCTCTCTGGCCCGCCCAGGCTCGTCGCCCTGGTGAAGAGTTGCACTCGCGCCGCCACCCGCATTGCCGCTTCCTGCCCCCCATGCACCTGCATCGAGAGCATACCACCGGGCAGCGTCATCTGCCGCAGCGCAATCTCATGGCCGGGATGCGTCGCCAGCCCTGGATAGTGAACCGCTTCCACCGCAGGATGTTCGCTGAGATAATCAGCAACCTTCTTCGCGTTCTCCGCATGGGCGCGCATGCGATAGGGCAGCGTGCGAATGCCGCGCAGCACGAGCCAGCAGTCGAATGGCGACGGCACCGCGCCACCGCTCACTTGGATGCGCCGTACTTTCGCAAAGAACGGCCCATCCTCCCGCACGACGACCGCGCCGCCTAGCACATCACTATGGCCGCCGAGATATTTGGTGGTTGAGTGCATCACCAGGTCCATGCCCAACCGCAACGGCTGCTGCAAGATAGGCGTTGCCAACGTGTTGTCGCAGGCACAGAGCGCGCCCGCCTCATGCGCGAGCGCCGCCACCGCAGCCAGATCGGTCACTTTGAGCAGTGGATTGGAGGGTGTCTCGGTCCAGAGCAGGCGTGTCTCCGGCGTGAGCGCGGCACGCACCGCCGCCAGGTCCGTCAAATCCACGAAGGTGACACGCAGTCCCCAGGGCACGAAGGTTTCGCGGAGCAGCCTTCCGGTGCCGTGGTAAGCGTCGTTCGCCACCAGCACATGATCGCCAGGGGCAAGCGCCTGCATCACCGTCATGATGGCCGCCGTGCCAGATGCAAACGCCGCCGCAGCCGCGCCGCCTTCCAGCGCCGCAAGCGCATCCTCCAGTTCCGCGCGATTGGGATTGGTGGTGCGCGTGTAGACATGCCCACCGGGGAAGCTGCCATCCGGCGCACGCTCGAAGGTGGTCGAAAGGTGAATCGGCGGCGTCACTGCGCCCGTTGCCGGGTCGCTCGCTCTGCCAGCGTGAACAGCTAGGGTTTCCTGGCGCATTATCACATCTCTTTCGTCTTAGTTACTCGCTGCAACGGCCAGACCAACACCTCCTGCCGCCCGGCGTAATGCAGCAGCGGCGCCGTCTCCGGCAAGATAATGCCGCTGGCGCGCGCCATCGTATTGAGGTGCAGTTCGGCCTCCGCTGGTTGAAGCGCCCATTGCGGATGGTGAATCTCGCCACGGAAGAGCGCGCCATGCCGGTTGACCGCATACAGGCAATAGCGTTCGGTCAGCCAGTGTTCCAGGCTGCCGGGCGTAGCAAAATAGGCGGGCGCGGTTGGGCGATAACTCGCAATGAGCGTTGCCGCTGGCGCGTGGCGCTGCGTGCGGATGCTGGAATAGGTGATCGTGTCGCCATCACGCAGACAGCGCATGCGGGCGGTGAAATACGGCAGATAGAAGAGTGAGCGCGCCAGCCACACAGCGACCGGATTGGCGGCGTCCAGGCTGAAGAAAAAGACACCTGGCTTGCCCTGCGCTGAGACATACGTGCGCACGTTCAATTCCGGGAAGGCGGAGAGCCAGGGTACTGCCGTTGTGATGCGCGGACGCACACCTGCCATGCGAAACGGTACGACGCCAACCCACGCCTGCCCCTCATAGGTATCCAGCGCCAGCCCTGGCGGCACCAGCGCAGCCATCGTCTCCACAGGCAGCGGCCAGTGCGCAAAGAGCAGTTCGTGCCATTGCTGCCGCATCACCCAGGGTCGCTCCGGCAACGACCAGGGACGATGCCTGGCCTCCGCGAGAATGGCGCGCGCCGGTCGTTCAGACATTGCCGTCCGCTCCCATCGTCTGAATCAGCGGCGTTTGCGTCCACGCGCTGAGGACTTCCCGCCCGGTGTGTCGCGCCGCTCATGCTTGCGCGAGCGTCCACGGTTCGCCAGCGCCGCCGCCGCGCGATCTACCGCTGCCTGCGCCTGCGTATCGAGCGTGCGGCGCAAGCTCTGCGGCGCAATTACCCTTGTCAGCCAGCCAGCAGGACTCAGCCGCAGCCGGAAGAACATCTGCAATCTTGTCGTGCCTGCCTCGTCTCCCGCTTGAAAGCGTAGCTCCCAGACATTATTCGTGGCAAGGCCGGGCAACAACTGCGTCTCCCAGACGAAGCGCGCCGGTGGCTCATAGACCGTCATGCGCATCGGCAGCACATGGCGTGTCCCCGCCGTCTTTTCCAGCCGCCAGGTCAACCCCTCGCGGAGCGGTCCCTCCGGCGGCAGGGCGAGGTCAGCGCCGGCAAACCAGCGTGTGCTATTGTGTGGATCAGCGAGAAACGCAAAGGCGGCGGCGACCTCCACCGTCGCCACCGCCTCGCCAGTTCCCTCTATCATGCCTGTATCATGCCTCTACATCCTCTGCCGGTAAGCCAATCGCTAGGCGTTGCCGGTATCGCGCGGCGTATCTTGCGTCTGTTGTGAACGTTGCATATTCTGCGCCGGAACACCGGCAGGAACCGCCGGCTGCCCCTGGCCGCGCCTGCCCAGCGTGCGTATCAGCGCGAAGCCGCCGAAGATCAGCAGCGCCACAAACGAAATGATCGTCGCCGCGCCCGGCTGCGGGAACGGCACGCGCGGTGAAATGTTCGTCAGCGAGAAGAACGCATTGAAAGCGGAAAGCGCCAGCGAGAAGATCCAGAACACCAGCAACACCGTAAAGCTGACCAGTCCCAGCAGGCGCAGCGTATTATCTGCCACGCGCCAGCGGTAGATCAGCAGTGTCGCCGAGAAGACGATGGCAAGCGCGGCGACGATGCCCCAGGCCAACGCCGAGACTGGCGCGGTGAACTGTACATGCTCGCTAAACAGGCGTTGCACCGCGCCATACTCCGGGCATGCCGTGGTGGTGCAGGTGCGTCCATCGCTTTGCAGGTGCAGATATTGTTGAATATAGCGCGCCGAGGCAGCCACCGCAATGGTGCCGAGTAGGATCAACGATGGCCACGCGACGATACGCAACGCGCCAGCCAGACTGCCGATGGCAATGCGAATGCGCCGGTTGAGGGCGCTGCGCAGCGTATTGAGAACCGTGATACTGACCTGCTCACCGACGTTGACCGTACTCGACCCTTCACGATTGGCCAGCAACGCCTGCGAGGACGGGGCAACCGCCTTCTCGTTGACGCCACCGACGGCCCCCAGGCCGGAGAGCGTCGCCGCCAGCGCCAGGATGATGAGGCCCAGCGGCAGATAGATCAAGGTCTGAATCAAATCTATGAACGTCAGCGTCGGCGGATTGCCAGTCGTCGCATACTGGTTGCAGGCGCCGGGCAGCGAAACCGTGCAGGTATTGATGGGAACGCCTACGTTGAGGACGCTCGAAAAGAAGTTGAGCGTCTCCTGGCGGAAGATCAGCGCCAGCACCAGCACCAGGAAGGCGCCAGCCACCAGATCGCCGGAGACTAATTCCTGCATCGTCGGAATCTCATCGCTCTCCGCCTTGAAGGTCACTTCGCCGGTCGCCAGATCAATACGGCGGGTGGGAGAATCGCCACGCGAGCGACGCACCCAGCGGCGAATCGTATCCACCCAGAAGATGGCGATGATGAGGAAGTTGATGATGGTATAGGTCAGCGGCGAGCTACCCAGCAGCTTCAGAATGATATGCTTGCCGAGAATCGCGCTCAGGATGCTGGACAGGAAATTGCTGATCTGGACGTTGAAATAATACAGGATGCCGACGAAGATGATACAGAAGACCGTGACGATCAACGTCTCGGTCAACTGTCGCCGCAGCGAGGGATGTCGCAGGATCGAGATTTGCAGCGTCAGGATGAGCGCGCAGAACCAGAGATAGAGCGCCCACGGCTCATGAAACAGCTTGCCAGTGATCGCTGGCTCCATGCTATCGCGGAACCCCAGAAATCCGGTGAGCAGGAACACGATCACGCCGCTCAAGCCCAGCCCCACCACCAGCCAGACGGGATAGCGCACCAGAAAGGTGCGGCGTTCCTCGTCATAGACATCGGTGATAGCGTGCTGCGAATTGCCCATACGGCTAAACATTGCTCGCATACGTTATCTGCCTTTCAATGATGGTGTGCGACGCCAGGGCCAGCACCGTATCTCCCGTTACCAGCCCTCTCGTTTCCCCCAAGCGTTTACAATAGCTCAACGTTGTGTGCTGTCAGGCGGTTGTGCTGGCGATTGAGCCAGATTCGTCGCATTCGTTGCATTGGGATCGCCGCTAACCGGCCTCGTCGCGCTCTCATCATTCGCAGACGAACCAGCGGGTGGCGTCGCCACGCTGAATCCGGCGCTGGCCGGTGGATTCGCACCCACCGTTGGCGCAGGCGTGGCAGAACCAGGCTGGGCGCGCGGTCCTCGCAAGAGGCGCAGGCTCCAGAGGATGCCAAATATCAGCAGCGCCGCCAGCGAAATATAGGTTGTGAAGCTGGGCGGATCAAATGGATGGCGCTGAGAAGCGCCAGTTTTGAGGAGCAACTGGTTGAAGCCCCACAATGCCAGCGAGAAAATCCAGAACGTCAGCAGGATGACGAAACCAATCAGCCCAATGAAGCGCAGCGTATTATCCGCCACGCGCCAGCGAAAGAGCAAGAGCGCCGCCGAGAAGACCAGACACAGGATCGTCGCCAATCCCCAGCCAGCCGCAGGTAAGACGTAACTCAGAAAATCTACCACATGCTTGCCGCTATGCAGGTAGTTCTGGATGTTGGTGGAAAGCTCCGCCAGCCCATAGGTGCCAATGAAGATCAGCGCTGGCCAGCCAACCATCCGCAGTGAGAGAATGAGATTGTTGACGATCAGGCGCAGGCGACGGTTGAGCGCACTCTTCAGCGTATTGAGCACCGTCGTCGAAACATCCACCGCGATAGCGGGTGTGCTGGACTGCTCCGCGCTGGCGGCGGCAGGCAACTGCGCTTCCAGCGTTTTGTCGTTGACGCCACCGACCGCGCCCAGGCCGGAGAGCGTTGCCGCCAGCGCCAGGATGATGAGGCCCAGCGGCAAATACACCAACGTCTGGATCAGGTCCATGAACGTCAGCGTCGGCGGATTGTGGACACCGCCACCGCCAGCGCAGGCGCCGAAGGGCCATGAAACCGTGCAGGTGGTCATCGGCGGTGTCGTATGGATGAAGAGGCTCAGGAAGCCTGCCTCAAAGAGGCCCGCCAGGGCAAACGTTAGCACCGCGCCGGCAATCAGATCGCCGGAGATGAGTTCTTGCAGCGAAGGCATATCGTTCGGGTCATAGCTGCTGCGCACCGACCCCCAACCAATATCCACGCGCGGGCTGGGTGGCAATCCACGCATGCGGCGCACCCAGCGGCGAATCGTATCCGCCCAGAAGATGGCGATGATAAGGAAGTTGATGAAGGTGTAGGTATTCGCGTCGCTGGCAAGCGCCGCCAGATTGATGTCCTTGAGCAATTGCTGAAGGAAATCCGGCAGGGAATTGCTAAAATAGAAGATGCCGACGAGGATGATTGCCAGACATGCGGTAATCAGCATGGCGATCAAACGCCCACGCAGCGATTTATCGCGGAAGATCGAGATCAGCAGCGTCAGCATCAACGCGCTGAACCAGAGGAACAGTTCCCAGGGCTGGATAAATGCGCGATCACCAGCGGTGAGTGGCTGGGATGTGCCGCCGACGAGATGGGTATACCCGAGGAAACCTGCCATTGCAAACGCGGCCACGCCAGCCAGCGCCAGCGTGATGACGAGCCAGACAGGATATTGAATGAGAAAGACACCACGTGTTTCATCGTACAGGTCAGTGATTGCATGACCTGAACGTTGGGACGCGCTGAGTTTTTGCCGCATGACTATCCCCTTTTGCTTGGTTGCCGCTCATCCCGGCATGCCGGTCCTTCCGCCCCTCTACCCGCTCACACACGGTACGCGGCGCACGCGGCAAGAGAAACCTCCGGGTTGCACTGACAAAACATAAGACCAATACCGCCGCAGCCGCAGCCGCAGCCAAATAAGCCAGATACACCAGATAAGGCCGAATGTAGCCAGGCGACGTTGCCTGCCGCCATGCCCACTGCTATGCCAGTTGCGCCAGTGTTTTGTGGCGTTGCCGTGAGCATGCGTTGAAAACGTCTGGCCCCCATTACTATACCTACTAACGAACGAGAAGAACAGTGGGTAGTTTCACATACTGGCGCTGAGTATACCACGAGTTTGCTTATCCAGGCATCCAGCTCGCACATAACCGACGCTGTGCTTGTGCAGCGCGCGGACCAAAGAAATGCTCCCTTGCGCTCTCGCCAAGACAGCAATCACGCAGGGAGCTATTCCTCGTCTAAGTTCCCCCTTCTCCTCATTAGCGAGCAAGTTAGGGGTGAGATCGCTCCGGTTCCCCTCTCCTCGCGGGAGAGGGAGTCAGGGGGTGAGGTCTCTCCGCTCAGCCGTTGGTGTTCGGCGGCAGCGCAACCGGCCCATCCACCACTTGAACGTTCATCGAGCCAAGCGGTGGCACCGGTGCGATACCCGCCGGCACCGGCAGCAGCCCCATGCGCATCTTGAGTGTCAGGATGCGCCGCACCGACTCGTCAATGCGCTCTTTGCTGAGTTGGTGATTGTTGATGGCGTCTTTGAGCGCGCTAATCATCCAGCTTACCTGGTCTGTCGAGAACGGGCCGACCAGCATATCATCGCCCGCCTCGATGGCCAGCACACCAGCCTGCGCCTCGGTCCACTTCTTCGAGATGCCATCCATGTAAAGCGCATCGGTGACGACCACGCCGTTGTAGCCAAGCTCTTGCCGCAGGATGCCAGTGATGATGGGTTGTGAGAGTTCTGCGGGCATCGTCGGGTCTATCGCCGGCATGAGCAGGTCGGTGGTCATAATCATCTGCACCTGCCCGGTGGCAATCAGATTGCGATAGGGGGCCAGCTCAACCGACTCGATCTGATCGCGGGTACGCTTGATGACTGGCAGGCTCAGGTGCGCGTCGGTGGTGGCGGCGCCCAGGCCGGGGAAGTGCTTGAGGCAGACCGTAACGCCGGCATCCTGCATCCCCGTCATATAGGCGCCTGCCATCGTCGTGACGGCATCCGGTGTGGTGCCAAAGGTGCGGGTCATTTGGTCCGGCCCATTCACCAGTTGCACGTCCACATCCGGCGCAAAATCGGCATTGAAGCCGAGCGTCGCCATGTCCTGGCCGGTCTTGTAGCCCTGCTGCTTGGCGTAAGAGGGATCACCTGTCGCGCCGATCATCGAGGCAGACGGGCGGAAACCATAGAACTGTTGCAGCCGGTCCACGTAGCCGCCCTCTTCGTCGGTCAGCACCAGCAGCGGAATCGTCGCGTGCGCCTGCGCCGTTGCAATCAACTGGCGTGTCTGGTCCTTCGTCTTCATGTTGACGGTATAGAGCAAGATGCCGCCGACACCTTCCTGCTCGACCATGCCCGCGTTGTTGGCGTTGTAATCAGTGTCGCTCAGCGCGGCGATGATAAGCTGGCCGAGTTCCTGGTCCAGCGTCATATGCGCAATGTATTCATTGGCGACAGTATAGAGCGACAAGGGACGGCTGGGATTCCAATGCAGCGGATAATGCGTTGCGGTATAAGTTATGGAAGAATTCTCTGCCTGCACTTTGACCGCAGGCGACGATTTGACTGCATTGGGATTGGCAGCGCAGGCGCTCAGCACCAATAACGCCGCCAGCGTCATGGCGCGCGCCAACGCTCCCCATCTTCCCCGGCCCTGCTGTCTCTGCTGGCTCTGTCTGCTCTGTCTGCTCTGCGAATTATGCCCTCTCTGGCTCATTGATCCCCACCGTACTCCTCTGATGATTGCCCATGATCTCCAACGACAAATACTGCTCATGGTACCCCGCAGAAAACATCCCACACGTTATGAAACGCCCGGCAAAGCGCAAAGATTACGTCGCTTTCCGGCGAATGTGAGCAATCTCACATACTTTCCGCATATTTTTACAATCCTCACAAATCCCTTACAGTCGCCGCCTGCTCGCCTGGATGTCAGGCGGGAATGCCAGTGCCACACATTGGCCACAAATTGGCCTGGAATATGCTCTATAGGATTCTCGCGCGTGAGCAGATGCGACCGGACATGAAGCATCCGCATGCCGTATGCCATAACGCGCAATAACGCGCAATGATATGATGTGATGATGCGCGATGATTCACGATACTACGCCGGTACACGACAACCGGCAGCGAATGTCAGCCAACCGCCGAGCTTTCCAGGCACGTGACTTTTTAGATACAGCAGGTACATATCATGACAGTAGATGACACATCGCCAGCGCGCCCCGCTTGTGTGGCGCTGACCCAGGAACACCGTGGACATGGCGTAAGTACTGCTGCGTACTATCTAGGACGTGTGCTGATCGCCCAGGGACTCCATGTATTACTTGTGGACCTGACGGGCAGACGCGCCTGCCTGAACACGCTCTTTGCGCATGGCGCGGTGAAGAATCTCGTCTACTGGGCGCCAACCACTGCTCAGATGCACGACATCCCTGCGTTGGTGGAGCAGGCGCGCCGCGAGACCACCGGCCATGCAGATGTCATCTTGCTGGATATTGACGCCGCGCTATTGGAGCATAGCGGCGGATTCGCCACCGGAGTGGATTATGTGGTGACGGTGACGGAACCCACTGAAGCCGGCCAGCAGGCTGCTGACCGTATTGCCGAGCGACTGCACGATGCGCTACCGCCGTATGGGCGTGTGGGCGTCGTCTTCAGCCGCATTGATGCGCCCTCCGCGTCGTCCCTGCCAGAAAGCACGAGCAAGCGCCACCTGCCGGTCATCGGCTATTATCCGGCGGACTATTTGCTGGCGAGTGGCGAAGATTACTCACTGAAAGGTGGCGACGCTGCCGCTCCCCATGATACCTACCTCTTTGCCATGCTACGCCTGGGCCAGAGACTCATGCAACTGGTGCCGCTGAAACGGGTGAGCGGCGCACATGACACGAAACACGTCGTCTCGCACCCACATGGTGAACAAAAATCGAATGGCTTCCTCATGCCATAATATCGCGGCAATAAATTGCCGGCGCACGCCAGAGAAGTCGCGACACTCAAGTGCCAGCGCACGGTGACATGGGCTGAGAGCCACCAACGGGCGCAGCGCTCTGCTGGCTTCAGCCGGTCCGTTGCGTGCGTCGGCTGTTCACAGCCGCGAGCAGCCGGTGCATCGTGCAGATTTCTGCTGCATTTTCGATCTATTGTCGCTGTATCTCTTCGGTAGTATCGTCCCAAAAGCCGCCATGAAGTGAGAGCGGATACGCCCTGGCATGCGCGTTGCAGGCGTACCTATCACTTTTGTCCTACCGTTGTCCTGCGCGCAAACATGACTCTGGTGTGACATTGCATGACCCTGGCGTGACCTTCGGCACTGGTTTTCGTCGCGGCGGGACTGCTACGCTATCGCGGGGCAACGTCTACGAGGTTATTTGACAATAACGCTCAGTTGAACCATTTGCGCAGTTCGTTCGTAAACACCCACGGCAATGATGCTACAGCAGGGGTCCAGCAACGCTGCTGGGAGAACAGCACTGTCGCGCATTACATCACCGCAGAGTTCGCTTAAGTCCATCAGTCAGTTCATCAGTCCATCCCTGGCTCTGGCCGGGCTGGGGAGCAGCACAGGGAGCTAGCGCATACACATGGATACCACCACAAGCACAAACGCCGGCGCCGCGCCGGTCGCGACCCGTACCGCCGCGTTGGAAGCGATAGACATTCGCAAATCGCTGCCGCTGGGCCGCGAGCGCATTGACATCCTCAAAGGCATCAGCCTGCGGATCGAGCATGGCGAATTCGTCGCCATCGTCGGTCCCTCTGGCTCTGGCAAATCTACCCTGCTCGGCATCATCGCTGGATTGGATAATCCCACCAGCGGGCAAGTCTTCGTGGATGGGGTGGACATCACCCGCATGAGCGAGGGCAAACTGGCGGCCGTCAGGAACCAGAAGATTGGCATGGTCTTCCAAGCCTTCAACCTCATCCCGACGCTCACCGCCCAGGAGAATGTCGAGGTGCCGCTCTATGTCGGCAAGCATCCCGGGAAACCCTCAGAGCGGGCCAAAGAACTGCTCACCCTGGTGGGCTTGGGCCACCGGCTGGGCAACAAACCCAACCAGATGAGCGGTGGGGAGCAGCAGCGGGTGGCGGTGGCGCGAGCCTTAGCCACCAACCCAGCCATTGTCATCATGGATGAACCGACCGGGAATCTGGACAAGAAGAACGGCGACAATGTGTTGCAGATGATTCGCGATCTACGCCAGGCGACCGGCACGACGTTTGTGATCGCCACCCATGACCCTAACGTCGCCTCCTCCGCCGACCGCTCGATTCGCATCGTGGACGGCCTGGTCGCCAACGGCGAGTAAGTCAAAAAGAACTGTTCATCTCCTGAAAGGGAGCTTTACGATATGAAACGGCTCGGTTTGTATTGGAGCTATGCGACCCGCTCGCTGGCGCGTGGCGGGCAACGCACGCTGCTGGCGATCTTCTGCGTGGCCGTCGGCGTGATGGCGATTGTCTCGCTGCAACTCGTCGGCAACATGGTCAACACGGCGCTCACCGGCAATGTGCGCGCCAGCAACGGCGGCGATATCTCCATCCGCAGCGACATCACACCGCTCAACCAACAACAGTTGGCGATATTTGATCATCTCAAGGCCGACGGCACCATCTCAGAGTTCACCACCGTCGCCAACACACAGGTGCGTGCGACCATCGGCGGACAGCCGCAACGCTTCGATCTCTTCGCGGTGGACCCGCAAGTCTTTCCGCTGGCTGGTTCGCCAGTCTTCGAGGACCCCAGCAACGGCTCCATCTCATCGCTCCTGACGGGCAACACGGTCATCGTGACGGATAACCTGCTCTCGCAGCTTGGCCTGCACAAAGGCGACACGCTGGACATCCACTCGCCCAGCGACGGGCGCAGCTTCACCGCGACGATTGGCGGTGTCGTCGCCGCGACTGGCTACTTCAGCAGTCCGCTGATGCTGGTCTCGTTGGATACGTACCGCGCGCTGCCAAGCACGGCGGGGCTGCCGGTGCAATATAACGTGGTCTATGCCAACGTGCCTGGCCACACGGATGCCGCCGAGGATACGGCGAAGAATGCCATCACCCAGGCGCTACCGCAGACGACAGTTACCACCACCAAAGATGCGCTGAAGCAAAACCAGGACGCCGTGCAGAACCTGCGCTACTTCTTGCAGATCGTCGGCCTGCTGGCACTCTTGATCGGCGGCGTGGGCATCATGAACACGATGCAGGTGTTGTTGCGCCGGCGGCGGGTTGAGATTGCGATGCTCAAAACATCGGGCTATCGCCAGGGCGACCTCTTCTCGCTCTTCGGCGTGGAAGCTGGTCTGCTCGGTCTGCTCGGTGGCATCGTCGGCTCGGCGGCGGGCATCGGCGCGGGGCTGCTGGTGAAGACGATTGTGGAGAACGCAGCGCAGATTCACCTCGATTTCGCGGTGGATACCGGCACAGTGCTGGCAGGCGTCGCCATCGGCTTTTTCACGGCGCTGATCTTTGGCATCATGCCGATTGTGCAGGCGAGCCAGGTGCGCCCGCAGGCCGTCTTGCGTGAGATGCCGGAGGGTGCGACGGCTGGCAGCATTCTGCTCTCGATCATCCTGCTGGCGCTGCTCTGCGTGCTGTTCTTCATCATGGCGCTGGTGATTCTCGGCGGCAACGTCGCGCTGGCACTCGGCGTGGTGATCGGCGGCGGCATTACGCTGGCCATCCTCGGCGCGGTCTTCACGCTGGTGGTCTTCATCATCAGTAAGTTGCCGGTGCCGGAGGGGCTACATTGGGGCTTCCTGGCGCTGATTGGCGCGGGCCTGATCGTCTCCATCCTGATTACCATCGTCATTCCGGCGCTTGGCCTGCTCTTCGTGGCGCTCAATGTTTTGGGATTGATCGTGGTTTTCCTGCCGCGTAGCTGGAAGACGAACGTGATGATGGCGCTGCGCAACATTGGCCGCCAGAAGGTACGCACGGTGACGACGATGGTGGCGCTCTTCATCGGCGTCTTCTCCATCGGGCTGATCCTGGCGCTGGGCATCGGCATCCGCGACAACATCAACAGCCTGCTCTCGAAGACGACCACCTACAACTCGTTCATCCTGGCCAACGCGCCGGATAAGGCAGCGGTGGATGCGCAGTTGAAGCATGTGCAGGTGAAGGGCAAGTTGGTCAATACGCTGGCGCTGGTCAATCCGGTGTCGGTGGATGGCCAGCCACTGGGGCCGATCATCAAGAATGCGTCGTCGGGCGGCTCCGCGACGGTGCTGAACCGCGATGAGTTGCTCTCCTATCTCAGCGAGCCTATCGGCTACAATCTGGCGGGCAACAGTGTCCCGGATGTCACGATTGTGAAGGGGCATAACGATTCGGCGTCGGGGCGCAATCTGAACGCATCTGACGCGGGCACGAACAACGTGATTATGCCGCTGCGGGCCAGCATCGCGCCGCTCAATCTGAAGCTGGGGTCGCAGATCGTGATGGTGGGCCAGGACGGCAAGACGACGGTGACGGTGACGGTGGTGGGCTTCTACACCGGCGGCAGCATCTTCGTCTCCGGAATGTATACAGATAATTCGGTGCCGACGACGCTGGCCGACGGCAAGCCGATGTATGTCTACTCGCTGATTCTGGACCCCAAAACATCCACGCAGACGCTGAATAAGATTCAGGCGGCGGTGCCGGATGTGCAGGCGATAGACCTAGCGCAGATTTCGCTGCTCATCAACGGGATTCTCAACAACCTCATCATCATGCTGACGGCTATCGCGTCGCTGGCGATGATTGCGGGCGTCATCATCATTGCGAATGCGGTGGCGCTGGCGATGCTGGAGCGGCGCCGCGAGCTAGGCATCCTGAAATCAGTGGGCCACACCAGTAGCAGCGTGCTGAGTGAGGTGCTGATGGAGAACGGGACCATCGGCTTTACAGGCGGCCTCCTGGCTATGCTGCTGGTGTCGGTGGCGCTGTTGATCCTGGGTCTCTTCCTGAAGTCGCTGAACTTTGGCGTGCCAGCGGGTCTGCTGCTGGGCGTGATCTTCGCCACGGCCATCGTCTGTATGATCGTGGCCGGGGTGGTCGCCTGGAATGCGACGCGCGTGCGCCCGCTGGAGGTGCTGCGCTACGAATAGACCTCACCCCGTCCTGCGGGCACCCCTCTCCCACCAGGAGAGGGGCCGTGAGGCGACCAATTTCGACGCTGGCATACTGTTTGTGGCGCGCCAGCGTTTTTGTTACGCATTCGCGGCTCTGAAGAGCCGGCTCACGGGAACCGGACTGAAGTCCTGCGTGGGGGCCGGCGCGCCTCTGCATTGAGCTTTAGCCCGCGCATGGCGTGCGCCGGCAATTTATTGCCGCGTCTCCTCTGCGGTCGCCCTCTTCGCGGCGTCCCACCAAGTGAGCCAGTCGTCGAGGGTGAGCGTAGCGAGCGCGCGGCCCTCCTGCTGCGCGCGCTGCTCCATCGCCACAAAGCGGCGGCGGAAGCGTTGGTTGGCGGCGTGCAGCGCCTCCTCCGGCTGGATATGCAGATGGCGGGCGAGCGTCGCCAGCGCAAAGAGCAGATCGCCTAGCTCGGCGCGGCGCTCGTTGTCATCAGCGGCGGCGGCCAGCTCACGCGCCTCTTCGGCCACTTTAGCGAGTGCGCCATCGGTATCGGGCCAGTCGAAGCCGGTCTTTGCCGCCTTGCGCCCCAGTTCATACGCCTGATAGAGCGCTGGCGCGCTCAGCGGGATGCCGCGCAGCACGCTTTCCAGCGCCACCTCCTCGCCCTTCGCGGCGCGCTCCTCGCGTTTGATCGCCTCCCAGTTGCGCACCACATGCGCCGCATCCTTCACCTGCACGTCACCAAAGACGTGCGGATGCCGCCGCACCAGCTTCTCGCTAATCGCCTGATACACATCGCCGATGTGGAAGAGGTCTTCCTGGTCGGCCACCTCCGCTTGCAAATAGACTTGCAGCAGCAGATCGCCCAACTCCTCCGCCAGCTTCTCCGCCAGTTCCGGGCTGCCATCCCAGGCGTCCAGCACTTCGGCCACCTCATACGCCTCTTCCAGTACAAACGCGCGTAGCGACTGGTGCGTCTGCTGGCGGTCCCACGGGCAGCCATCCGGCGCGCGCAGCCGGTGAACGATGTAGCGCAGACCTTCAGGGACGCGCACGGCATCGAGCGGCGGCAATGGCGGCACATACACCGTCGTCAGGTGGTCGGCATGCTCGCCGCGATCCAACTCTGCTAGCGGCAGCCGCTCAATCACTTCCTCGCCGGGGATGCTGGCCGAACGCACCACCGCCACCTGCCAGTCATCGGGATAGAGTTCGCCCAGCGCCAGCTTCACGCCACTTGCCAGCCGCCGGTTATACGCCTGCGCGATCAAGACGGGATGCGTCGGTAGCAGCGCGCCCATTAGCTCCGGCGCAGGGATGTCGGCAAGCAGCGTCGCGTCCAGCAGTTGCAGATCGCGTTCGAGTGGGTCCAGGTCCAGCGCCGCACAGACCGGCTCGATGAAGGAGAGACCGGCAACGATGCGCACAGCTACGCCACGCTCACGCGCACGCAGCCGCAGCACGCGCACGGACTCCTCGGCAATCAGCGGATGCCCCGGCACGGCGTAGACCAGCGGCTCACCCTCCGGCAGCGCGGCAGCGCGGGCGAAGAGTTGCTCCACCATACGCGGATAGAGTTCGGCGAAGCTCTCGGCGCTCTCATAGAGCGCATCGAAGGATTCGATGACGAGTGTGGGTTGCTGGCGGCGTAATGCCACAACGGTCGGATGGCGCAGCGTGCGGCAGATCACCAGCGACGCCCGCGCAAAGACCGCCTGCGCCTCCAATGTCAGGTCGTCCCAGCGCCCTGGCCCCAACCCCACAACGATAATCTCGTGGGAGATTTCTTGTCCGCCTGCCATGCCTCAACTCCTAGCTGGCTATCCCGGCTGTAAACAGCCTGGGCACGATTACCGGACTGAAGTCCCGCGCTCGTGCCATGCGCTCTCACGTCTGGCTGCAGCCCGTCCTGTGGCGTGCGCCGGCAATTTATTGCCGCGACTGCCCCGTGCGCAGCATTATTGCTGAGAAGCCGCTGTCGCCTGCTCTGAGGTCGCAGGCAGCGGATACTTCTCGATCTTCGCATGTGAGCGCACAAGAGTAGCTATCCAGGCGCTAAACACGTTGCCCTCGGTCTGTGCATCATTCAGCGCGGCCAGCGGCGCAGTGGCAACCGCCGTTGTTTCAACCACCGCATACTGCCCGCCGAATTGTCCATCGCCGGCGGGAATCTGAAAGATGCGATATTTTGCAGGCGCTTTGGGCAGGCGGTTATTGAAGCAGCCCGATGCCGAGGGGGTGACGTTCGCCAACACCACGCTATCGAACTCCGGCAGAAACTGGCCGACATACTGCACACCGGCGTCAGCGGCGTTTGTCGTGCCCGCCTGTTGCGAGAGTTTGCTGAAATCCGCGCCATTGTCGAGTTGCTTCACAAGATTTTGCGCGCCGCTCTTGTTCGCCACCACGATATAGCGCACATGCGCCGTCGGCACTTTGAGGACTTTGATGAGCGCCGCCTGATATGCCTGCTGTTCGCTAAAGAGGGCAAGCGCGCGTGGCAGCGTGGCGAGCGCATGAAAGGCAGCCCAATTAGGGTCGGAGGGGTCTTTCAGCACGCTATTGATGGTACTCTGAAGCTGCTTTTGCTGCGCCTCGATGTCCTTTTGCGTGACCTTCACGCCGCAAGCATTCGCCTGTTGCCGCGCCAGTTCGAGATTAATGAGGAAGTTGAGGACAGTCGTTTGCGTCTGCGCCATATTCTGGCGTCCGGTCGGCGTCTGCCACGCCAAAGATGCGCTCCCGGCAGAGGCTTTGATCGAATAGTTCAGCAATTGCTGGTAGTCGTCCAGCGCGATGCCCTGCCCATTGACGCTCGCCGCCAGCAACGGACCCGATGCGCCGTTCGCGCCACAGCCGGCCAGCGCAAACACCGCCACCAGCGCCACCAACACGAGCGCCTGCCAGGAACGCCTGGAATTAGTCCCCCGGCGGCGCGAAGTCAACGTCCTCATCAAAATATGTCCCTCTTGTAAATCCATTCGCGGCTGTGAACAGCCAGCGCACGCCCCGGACCGGCTGAAGCCGGCAGATCGCCGTGCCCGTCCGGCTTTAGCCCATTTCACCGTGCGCCGGCACTTCAGTGCCGCGTACAAAACTCTATCTACGTCTGCGCCTACTGGCAGCGCGCCCCATTCTCTCACACTATCTGAACGATAGTAGCAGAAGATGGGTTGCGCCGTCAAACAATTTGGACCTCACCGGAGACCTCGCCCCCTACCCCCTCTCCAACGAGGAGAGGGGTGGCCGATAAGCTGGGGTGAGGTCTATTGACGCACTCGAACGCTTGTGCTATTGTCCCAACCACAGGGCGCATTGGCATACACTGCGCCAGACGCATCCCATCATTCATGTTGAATGCGAGCGCGGAAGAGCGACAGAGCGCGACAGAGGGCGATAGCGATATGGCAGGCCGGACGACGAGTAAAGCGCGTACCCAGCGCCCATCCCGCGCGCCAGAGGATGATTTTGCCAGCAACGATGACAGCTCGCCCGCAGAGGCAACCGATGCGCAGGCGGAAACGAGCGACACCCCTGCTGGCAACGATCTGCTGCGCCGCGCCCATGAGTTGCTGGTGGAGCAGGGCTTCCCGGCCAGTGCCGCAACACTGGCGCAGCGTGTCTTCGGCAGTGTCGCGCCTGCTGGTATGGCTGCGGGCATCATCTCGCCCTGGGAACGCATGCTCGAGCAGTTGCTTGGCGCGTCGTCCCTGTTCCTGCGCGATGACGAGGGCAACTGGGGGTTGGCATCCTGGGCCAGCGCGGAACGCTCGCTCGATGACACCGAGTTCGTCGCGCTGGACGTGGAGACGACCGGCCTCGCTCCCGGACGCCACCGCATCATCGAGGTCGGCGCCGTCATCATCCGCAACGGCGAACTGGTGGCCAACTTCTCGAAGCTCATCAACCCTGGCCGCTCGATTCCGCAGTTCATCACCAAATTTACCGGCATCAGCCCGCAACTGGTAGCGCGGTCGGCCAGCGCCGAGAAAGTCTTGCCGCGCCTGCGCGAGTTCATCGGCGACCGCCCCATCGTCGGCCACAACATCGGCTTCGACCTCAACTTCCTCAACTTCGAGGCCGACCGTTGCCGCCTCTCGCCAGCTTTCGCGGAGACGGGGATAGATACGATTGTGCTGGCGCGCCGCTATTTGACGGGCATGCGTCGTGCGCGGCTGGATGCGGTGGCTTCGGCGTTGCACGTGCCCATGCGCAACCGCCATCGCGCGCTGCCGGATGCGCAGATCACGGCGAAGGTGTTCGTGCTGCTGCTGGCCCGCGCCCGCGAGGAGGGCTGTGAGACGCTAGCAGACCTCTATCGCGTGCTGGATGGCGTCGCGCCGGACCACACACCGCAGCCCACACCACGACTGACGGGCCGCATGTATCTCAATCCCGCCTGGCGCAAGCAGTTCCCCATCACGCCCGGCGTCTATCTGATGAAGGACGAGACCGGCGAGGTGATCTACGTCGGCAAGGCCAAGTGTCTGCGCAACCGGCTGGCCTCCTACTACAATCAGCCGCTCGGCTACACCCGCAAGATGGACGGACTGCTTCAGAACGTGCGTGAAATCGAGACGCGCATGCTCGGCTCCGAATTGGAGGCGCTGCTGGTGGAGTCGCGGCTCATCAAGCAATTGCAGCCGCGCTACAACGTGCAACTGCGCAACTACGAACACTATCCCTTCATCAAGGTGGATGTGCAGCACCCGTACCCGCGCTTCTATGCCACGCGCGAGGTCAGCGCAGACGGCGCGCGTTATTTCGGACCGTTCCGTAGCGGGCGTATCGTCAACGCCACCATCGAGTTGATACAGAAGGTGTTCCCAATTCGCACCTGCATCCGCAATCTGCCGCCCAGCGCACCTGCCAGCGAACCCTGCCTGCGCTATCACCTGAAACGCTGTCCCGCGCCCTGCCGTGGCGAACTGGACCCGGCGGCGCAGCAAGAGTATCAGCGGGTGGTGGCGGAGGCATGCGCTTTCCTCGGCGGCGAGCGCGCGGACCTGCTAGATCGCTTGAAGCAGGAGATGTTCACGGCCTCAGCGCGGCAGGATTTCGAGCGCGCCGCCCGCCTGCGTGATGCGCTGCGCGACGCCGATCAGGTGTTGCTGGGCCAGCGATTGGTGACGGGCGCTGTCGAGGCGAATAACCTGCTGATCGTCTATCCCTCGGTTGAGCCTGAACATGTCGAATTGTTTCTGGTGCGGCATGGACGGCTGGCGGAGCAGCGTCGTGCTGCGCGCACGGCGGAGGCGCTGCTGCCACAGCTACGCGCCATCATCGCGGAGGCGGCGCAGTTGGGCACGCCGCCAAGCCGGGTCGGACGCGAAGAGGTAGACCAGATCAACATCATCGCGCGCTGGATTCACCATCACAGCGACGACGAAGAGCGCGCGTTCTTCCGCCTGCCGCATGATCTGCGCAACAGTGACGACATCGCATACTTCGAGCAGCATGTGGTAGAGGCATTGCTGGCGCTGCCCATTGAGGAACCTGCCAGCGCAGATGAAGAGACCGACGAAGAGATGGAAAACGAGGAAACAATAGACGCCACGCTCGAAAGTCTGTCATGAGCAGATAACGCCCAATCCGGTTGAACTGCTACCATATCATGAGGGCTTCAGCCCGGTTTGCCTTGTGCGCCGGCAATTTATTGCCGCGAGGACTGTGCGGCAATAAAGCAACTATCGGTTGATGAGAATGGATACCACCCACACGGCAGCGGCCCAGGAGAGCGTGAAGAACAGTCCCCAGATGCCAACGTAGCAGTTCTGCACGAATACGCTCTTCAGCCAGCGCGTTCGCTGCGAGTCATCAGGCGTCCACTCCCAACGTGCGAGCGGCAGCGGTCGTTGATCCAGATCTGAATACTCCGCGCGCTCTACGGGGAACGGCTCATCATCGCGTTCATCCCAACTCATCGGCTGCCTCCGCGAGACTTAGCCCAGGCTGCGCTACGCATCACCGTATGCAGTTACTATATCATGATACATTATTCTATACGATAATCTATTCGTATTGACCACAATAGCGTCCCCTGCAAGTTCCAGCACAATTGTGGCCAAAACGACATAATGTGAGGAGGTGTTTTGGGTGTGGTTGCAGACCTGTCATCAGGACAACGTTGAGGGCAGTAGCAGCGTCCTTGCTTATCAGTGTGCGTTGTAGCTAATCCGCCACAGCCGTCTCGACGCCGGCGGCCTTGACCTGATCCCAGGCGTGATACGAGCTACGCACCAGCGGGCCGCTCTCCACATGGCGGAAGCCCATCGCCTTGCCTTCGCGCGCATACTCGCGGAATTCTTCAGGCGTGACATAGCGGTCAATCGGCAGATGTTGCTGCGTCGGCTGAAGATACTGCCCGATAGTAAGAATGTCAATCTCGTTGGCGCGCAGGTCACGCATCAGCTCGATTACCTCATCATGTGTCTCGCCCAGCCCCAGCATAAAGCCCGTTTTGGTGGGGATATCCGGGTACATCTCCTTAGCCGTGCGCAGGATATCCAGCGAACGCTGATAAATCGCCTGCGGGCGCACGCGCAGATAGAGGCGTGGCACTGTCTCGACATTATGGCTAAAGACGCTTGGCCGCGCATCCATCAGCACCTTCAGCGCCTCGTGCGATCCCTTGAAGTCCGAGGTAAGCACCTCGACGGCGCAATCGGGGTTGAGGCGACGCACCCAGCGAATCGTCGCGGCGAAGATTGTCGCGCCTCCGTCGCGCAATTCGTCGCGGTTGACCATCGTAATAACGACATGGCGCAACCCCATTTGCTGCACGGCCTCAGCAATGCGACGCGGCTCCTCCCAATCCACCGCCATCGGGCGCCCCGTTGCCACGGCACAGAAGCCGCAACTGCGCGTACAGATGCTGCCAAGAATCATAAACGTGGCCGTGCGATGCGCCCAACATTCGCCAATATTTGGGCAGCGCGCTTCTTCACACACGGTGTGCAGCGCTTTACTGCGCATCAATCGCTTGAGTTCTTCATAGTTTTCGCCGGTTGGCACACGTACCCGCAGCCACTCCGGGCGTCTCGTCGGCATAATCGCCATAGTAAAGTGATCCTCTCGCAGCAAGCCGCCCCCGATATGCAGGCGCTACACAACTTCATCTGCGCGTTGCTTACCTGCGCTCGCATCGTCGCGCTTTACCTCGCATTGTATCAGCGCGTTCTTTGCAACTGCAACCGCGCTCCTTGTCTAACGTATCCGGTACATATATCGTACATAGGAAATAGGTGATAGGTCACAGGTGGCGGAAGGGAAATTGGTACAAGACTTGCGGCCATGCCATCCCCGGACCCCCGTGTAGAGATAGGTCTTCTGTCGTAGGTGAGGTCATGTCGCATGGTTGTTGCATGTTATAGGCTGTTTTTCTGCCCGTTTATAGAAACATGTGGCCGACATGACACCTTGCCAGCTACGATCAACAGGTACCATTGAGGTTCCATCACATATGCCTTGTGGCATATCATTCACGTTTTATGTCATCATGGAGTCAAACAGTTGAGCGGTCGAGCAGCCGAGACCGATGCGCGGCAACTGTGCGTGTATGAAGAAATGGGTAGCATCGTGGCCAAAGACAGCGGAGTGCGCGTATTAGTCGTAGACGACGACCGCAGCATACGTGAGACGTTACATGCGGTATTGCAAGAAGAAGGCTATCATGTGTTAGAGGCAGAAGATGGGAAGGCCGCGCTGGATATCTTGCGGGCAAGCGCTGAACCGCTTGTGGTGCTGCTCGATCTGCGCATGCCGGTGCTGGATGGCGCCGGTCTCCTCTCCATCGTCGCAGAGGATAGGCACCTGGCGACATTCCATTCGTTCCTCCTGATTACCGCGAACCTCGACCAGATTACCGGCAAGACGGCGCGACTCTTGCACCAACTCCATGTGCCGGTGATTCCCAAGCCCTTCGAGCTGGATGCCCTCATCGAGAGTGTCATGCAGGCCGCCTATCGCAAAATGTCCAGCGCGCCGGACGCCTGGAGCGATACCTCTCCGCATCAAGCGGCGCGTGGCACGAATCAATAAGTTTGCCGCAAAAGGTAGCGAGTGAATGGCAGTAGTATTAGTCGTCGAAGACGATGTGGAGATACGCGCAACCCTGCGCCTGGCGCTGGAAGACGATGGGCATACCGTGTTGGAGGCACAGAACGGGCTAGATGCGCTGGCGCTCTTGCGTTCGCATCGAGAGCCAATGGTGGTGCTGCTCGACCTGCTGCTTCCCCAGTTGAGCGGTGATGCCGTTCTCAAACAGGTGGTCGCTGATAGTGAGCTGGCGGCGCGCCATAGCTATGTCCTGCTGACCGCCGCACACCAATCGTTTCCACCCCCGTTTGCCAGCATGCTGAAGCAATTAGGAGTGCCGATCCTGCACAAACCCTTCGATCTGGATACCCTCTTTGAAACCGTCGCCCAGGCCGCGCAACACGTTGGCGCATGACGCTCTCTAACGCTCCATGTAGGGCGTGATGATAGAGTGTAGTTCACGCTTACGCTTCTTATCTATAACTCCGTAACTCCGAATCCGCTCACATGGCCTCGAGCCTGTTAGAATGGCAGGCGATATCGCTTCACATGCCTCGTGCGATGACCCCTGCGATGACCCCTGCGATGACCCCTGCGATGACCCCTGCGATGACACCAATGAATCTCCTGACGTTACTCCTGAAACTGTAATCACTCTGTGATAAAAGCTCGCCTAGCTGTGTGCGGATTGTGAGCAGCACTGGCTATCTTGAATCTGCTGACAGGCATACAAATAGGGCGCCACACATACCTACAGCAACGAAGGTGTCCTTCGGTGCGATTCGCGTGAACGACGCATGGCGATTCTTCGCACGTGACGTGCGCGATGGCGCCCAGAAAGGGAGTGGGAACTCCTATGTCACAGAACACACAGGTATTCGAGGTTGCACCATCCACTGATACGTTCTCTGGTGCCAGGCAGCACGCTCTGCCAAAACGACACGCGCGATTGCTCCCAGCTTTCTGGGGATTAAGCCTGTTGGCGCTCATCGCGCTGGTACTTGGAGGGTGTGGCGCAACAAGCGCACCACACGGCTCAACCACGCCAACGACCGTCACGGGAACCGCTGTTAACGTCTATTTCGCGCGACACCCCGACACCGATAATAACCCAACCGCAGTCGTAGCTGTGCAGCGCACGACTAGCGCAGCCACAATCCAGGCGCGTGCCACGTTCGCACTTGAGGCGCTCCTTCAAGGGCCAACGGCGGCAGAGCGGAGCCAGGGCCTCTATTCCCCTTTTGACGGGCATGTAGGAGCTGACTTCCTGTGTCAGGGCGCTTCTCGCAACTTTGACCTCACCCTTGATCACCGGGGTACGCTATCCGAGACCGGCACAGCGACGGTGCAGTTCTGTCGAAACGTCACCATTGCTGGCGATCTGGATGGCCCTCGTATGTCAACCATGATCGGCTCAACGCTCATGCAGTTCTCCTCTATCAAACGGGTGGTGATACTCAACGCAGATGGGCGTTGCTTTGATGATCTTCAGGGGCAGAACGCTTGCCTCAATGCGACACCGAGTGGCTACGCCGTTGTCGTGTACTTCTCTAAGCATCCAGAGTCGGATTCTGCTCCCACCAGCGTATTTGCCGTGAAACGGGTCTCACCAACCCTCGGAGTTGCTACGTATGGGCTTGGCCAACTGCTAGCCGGTCCTACGCCAGCAGAGAAAGCGCAAGGATACTATACGCCGCTCGAAGGGGCGCTCAGTGGGGCGTCAACTTGCAATGGGGCCGATTTTACCATCACCCTGAATTGGAATCGGACCCATCCCGAAACTGGTACTGCTACCCTGCAATTCTGTCGCGCGATGGCTGGCCTGGGCGATACGGGAACGGCAATGGCGCAGAACGAGATCGTGAGGACACTCATGCAGTTCTCCAGTATCAAGAAGGTAGTGATCCTGATGCGAGATGGCTCCTGCTTCAATGATCTGGCGGGCTGTCTTTGATCGGTGGCCTTTCCGCTGCATCCGAAGCACACACGCATAATGAGCATGTAGCAGGGAGCGCAGACCTTCCTACCGGCGATTGATGCGGATACGGTCACTGGCGGGCGGAATTGTCTGCCTCACCATCAGCCACAAGACGAGCGCATGCGTATATGCGCTCGTCTTGCTATAAAGACGCTCAAACGTTTATTGAACGCGGCGCGGAAACCAGGAGTCTGACTCCATCAGTGTCTCCAGGTCGCCAACCACCTGATAACATCCCTCCTGATATGCCAGCAGCGGGTCCTGACGATATGCCATCACCCGCATCCACACATCAAAGTCGCTTATCACGGTGGCCGTGGGCGCGGGGTGTGGTCCTTGCGCCGTATGAAGCGTGCCATTTTCGATGATGGCATGGCAGGTGCCGGTCTGGCTCCCCGTGAACTGATACTGGATCACCGCCGATTTGCCATAGGTGCGTTCTGGCGAAAAGTTCGTTTCCATTGCGCGCAGATACTCTTCAATGGTCATCGTTGCAGCAGCCTCCACATGTCCTCCCCCTACCATATGCGCAGCCTGTGTACATGCAGTTGCCCTTGTACTTTGCGGCTGACCTGGCTGACTCTTTGCCGAAACCTCGCCTTTGCTTGTGGAATCATACGTTACGTTGCGCAACGTCGCATGCAGCCATCAGGCAGACCCGATGGCAACGCGAGCATAATATCATATGCGCAGCAGACTGCAACAGCGACGCCGCTTCGGCGCGCTCAGAATAGAGATGAGAATATCCTCGGCCAATCTGGACATAGGAGAGAGCGATTTATGAATATCTGGCAGGGTCATCGGGTGCGGTTGCGCAGCGTGGAGCCGGGCGATTGGGAGACGCACTTCCGCTGGAACCAGGAGAGCGAGATGAGCAGGCGTATTGACCGCGTGTATTTCCCCCAATCCACCGTGGAGGCGCAGCGTTGGGCAGAGCGCGCCGCTGCACAAACAGCCAGTGATGCGCAATTTCACTTCGAGATTGAGACGCTTGATGGCACGCTCGTCGGCAGCATTGGCACAAATCACTGCGACGCGCGTGTCGGTTCGTTCGGCTATGGCATCGGCATTTTGCCGGAACACCAGCGCAAGGGCTACGCTTCTGAAGCGATTCTGCTGGTATGCCGCTACTATTTTCAGGAATTGCGCTACCAGAAAGTCAATGCGGTGGTCTATAGCTTCAACGAGCCATCAATCAAACTGCATGAGCATCTCGGTTTCCAGTTGGAGGGGCGCATCCGGCGGATGGTATTTACGCAGGGGCGACACTTTGCGCTGCTCTATTACGGCATGACCAGCGACGAATTTGCGGAGAGATACCGTCAGGCGCTCCCAGAATAGCGGGAAGAGCGTGGCAGACGTGATAGAGTGAAAGTTGGCCAAACATACACCGGCTGGCAGAAATAGGAATCGGGGGATAATTGGGCGTGGCAGATGTGGCAGATGTGGCAGATGTGGCAGATGTGGCAAAGGCGGACCGCATACTGATCTTACGGACGGATGGGGCGTCGCGTGGCAATCCAGGGCCGGCGGCGGCTGGCGTTGTCATCGAATTACCCAACGGCGAGGTCATTGCGCGTGGCAAGAAATATCTCGGCGTTATGACGAATAACCAGGCGGAATACCGTGCGCTGATTCTGGGATTACGCGCTGCGGTCCGGTACAACCCATCTGAAGTGCGCGTGTTTATGGATAGTGAGTTGGTGGTGCGCCAGATGACCGGCGAGTATCATGTGAAGGATGAATCGTTGCAGACGCTCTATGATGAGGCGCAAACGCAGGCACGCCGTTTGCCAAGAGTGACATTTCAGCATGTCTTGCGCGGCAAGAACGCGCTGGCGGATGCCCTGGCCAACGAGGCGCTGGATGAAGAGAACCGACGCGCACGAGGCCGGGCGAACGGGTAGGCAGAGTAGACAAAATAGTCTGGGCAGGCGAGTTACGAGTTAGACTGGGCAACCTGAGTAGACTGGATACGATGAGAGCGATGGAGTAGCGCGGGGGATGCGGAGGATAGGATGCGCACAGGGGAGATAAAGCGGCAACGCCCACCGGTCTGGCCGGTGCCGGGCAAAACGCCGAAGACGCCGCACATGGAAACTGGCGCGGCGCGGCATCCGCTCTGGCGCTGGGTCAAACGACTGGCGCTGGCGCTGCTGATCGGCGTGATCGTGCTCGTCATCACCAGCGGTCTCGTCTTCTGGCGGCTCACCGTCACCGTCACCAACTATACTGGCGCACATTTTAATCAGCATCAGAATGCCGTCTGGCTCGAACATGAATGGGCAGGCCAATCGCACACGAGCGGCGACTACGATGCCCTGGCGCAGCGACTCAGCGCAGAGCAGGTCACGTATGTCTTTGCGCATGTCGGCCCGCTAAATAGCGATGGGACCATCCCCGACGACCTCGCACCCAACGCCGCCACGCTCGTCTCAGAGTTGCACGTGCGCCTGCCAAACCTGCATGTCCTCGCCTGGATTGGACAGGTGGAGGCTGCGGGCGGCAATCCGGGTGATGTGACGGTAGACCTGGGCAACTCAGCGGTGCGTGCGCAGATTGCGCAGACCGCTGCCCATTTCGTCAAAGACCTCGGCTTCGATGGCGTGCATTACGATATCGAGCCGATCATCAATAATAACCCGCGTTTCATTGATCTGCTGACCGAGACGCGCGCGCTGCTGCCGCCAGGGGCAATCCTCTCGACCATCGGGCAGAAGTGGGCGCCCAACGCGCATATGGCAGATTTCCTGCGCAGCCAGGGCAAGGGCGGCGCGTGGTGGACCTCCTATTACTATGCTGATGTCGCCGCGCATGTAGACCAAATTGTGCCGATCATCTACGACACCGCCATGCCGACGGCTCGCACCTACGAGATCTTCGTGCAGCAGGAGACCGAACATATCCTCGAATCGGTGCGCAGCGCCAGCCATCCGCCGCAGGTGTTGATCGGCGTGCCCACCTATGCCGGCAATAGCTTCTGGTTCCACGATAGCGCCGAAAACGTCTCCACCAGCTTGAGCGGCGTCATCGCCGGTCTCAACAGCAACAGCGACACCAGCGCCTTCACCGGCGTCGCGCTCTATCGCTTCGCCACCACCACCGATGCCGATTGGTCCGTCTACGATACGATGTGGCTCGGCAAATAAATATCTACCGTGCTGCCGGCGCGAACGAGACCAGCAGAATCCCACCTGTGTGCCGTATTCAACGCAACAGCGCCTGCGCCTGCGCCGCCGCATCGGCGCTGGGGACGGCGCGCTGCGTGCTGGTGCGCATATCGCGCAGCACAACAGCGCCAGCAGCAATCTCCTCCGGGCCGAGGATGACCGCCAGCGGAATGCCCTTATTTTTGGCGAAGGTCAACTGCGTAGAGAGCTTCTTCGGCTCCGTATACACTTCAGTGCAGATGCCAGCAGCGCGCAGGTCCCGCGCCAGCGCGAAGGCATGAGCGAAGGTCTCGCGCGAGAAGAGCGTGACCAATGCCTGGGTCGTTGTCGCTGGCTCCTCGTTGGCATCCTGCTCGCTCAGCGTGTCAAAGATGCGTTCGAGGCCGAAGGAGATGCCGACGCAGGGCAGGTCGCGTCCGGTGAACTGGCCGATGAGCCGGTCGTAGCGACCGCCGCCGCCCAGGCTGCCAAACTGCATATCAGTCAACACTGTCTCGAAGATGGGGCCGGTGTAATAGCTCAACCCGCGCACCAGCGACATGTCGAAGCTCACCCGTTCGGTAGGCACACCCATCGCAGCGGCGTACTCGAAGACCTCAGCCAGCTCGTCCAGCGCCTCCACGCCTTCGGTGGAGTCCGCCACCATCGGGCGCAGCGCCGCCAGCATCGCCTGCGGTGTGCCAGAGAGACCGATCATCTCGATCAGCTGGTCAACCGATGCGTCGCCAAGCGCCAGCTTCACCAGTTCCTCGCGCACGCCATCGAGGCCAATCTTGTCCAGTTTGTCCATCGCCGTCATCGTGGCGACGCGCTTGTCTTCTGGTACTGCGCTGACAGCCATCAGGCTGTTGAGCAATCCACGGTGATTAACGCGCGTGACGAAGTTGGTGTAGCCCAGCCTGGTGAAGACTTCGCAGTAGATGGCGACCATCTCAGCATCCACTGTCATCGAGCGGCTGCCTACACAATCCACATCACACTGGTAGAACTCGCGGTAGCGTCCGCGCTGGGGTCTATCCGCGCGCCAGACGGGCTGCATCTGATAACGGCGGAAGGGGAAGACGATATCATTCTGGTGCGCGGCGATGACACGGGCGAACGGCACTGTGAGGTCATAGCGTAGCGCCTCATCTGAGAAGAGCCGCGAAAGCGCAGCGGCAGAATGGTCGCCGTCGGCCTCCGCCAGCAGCATGCGCGCCGCTTTTTCCAGGCTTTCGCCGCGCTTGAGGATGCGGAAGAGCAGCCGGTCGCCCTCTTCGCCGTATTTGCCTTCCAGGACGTTGGTATTCTCGACAGAAGGTGTTTCGATTGGCTCGTATCCGTGATGCTCGAACGTCTCGCGTAGCAGGCTGAAGACGCGGTTGCGTCGTACCAGATCGCGCGGCAGGAAGTCGCGCGTGCCTTTCGCGTTGACGGGAGCAATGCGAGCCATGTGATCTTCTCTCCTGATGATTGACTGTTGAGACAAAATGCCGAATGGTACGGCAAACGAGCCAGCCACAGCATATCACATGGCGCCTCATGGCATCATGCACCAGCAGCCGTGGCGTCGTAGCCTTCGTGCCGGTAGCGCAGGAGCGCGCCGACGCCACCGAGCATTTCGAGTAGCTCATGTTGCTTGACCATCTCCACCTCGGCGCTGGTAGCGATGGCGCGGCGCACCAAGTCCTGACGCACGCCTTCATCTACGCCAGATTGAGGCATCAGCAGCAACACATCCACCTGGCCGTGGTCCAGCGCCGCCTGGGTCTCTTCGAGGCCCACCACGCCAAGCCCGTTGGCCTGAACCGCATCCATAAGCTGATCGGCGACCGCGCGTTCATTCTCCGCCTCCGCCTGCGCCAGCACGGGGGCCACCTCACGTTCGATCTCGGTACGTGGGTCGCGGATATCAAGGCGCAGCACATCGTTATGCAGCAGTTGCGTCACACGCGGCGACAGCGCCGCCCGCAAGAGTGGTATCGCCACTGCATCGCCGGCCAGCACCACGCGCGTCGCCCCCTCCTCATCCACCAATCGCTCGATCTCGGCTGCCGCTTCTTTGGCGAAACTTTCGCGGCTATTCTTGATGCGGCGCTGATAGCGCGCAATATTCAGCCCACCCGTATAGCGCATGCTGTACATGCGTGGTCGCTCACTGAGGCCGCGTTGCTCTTCCAGAAATCCCCTACGCATGATAAAGAGCCGCGCCGTGTTGGTATCCACCACCGCGACGACACTTGTTTCATGCTCATCTCGTAAGTGCGCCAACTGGAAGAGTTCTGGCAGGTCCGTGTAGGTGACTTCATTCTGGAAGGGAACGCCAGCCTCGACCACCTCGAAGAGATTGTCGGGGTCGCTGGCAAAAAGCGCCACTCCCTGCGCGGCGGGCGACGCATCGTACTGCTCGATGCGTTCTTTATCGGCGCGAAAGGCATCGAGCGCCGGTCCACGCGGGCCAAGCGTCTTCTCGATTTCACGCAGCCGGTCTTTCAACACCACTAGCCCCGAACGCACCGAGGGGCGCTGTCCGGTCGCCTGTGGTCGCATATCCAGATAGACGCTCAATACTGGCGTTTTCCCAGGTGTCATACGGGCCAATCGGTCGAGTACTTCATTCATTGTGCGATACCCTGCGCTTTCTCATGATCGGCTGCTCGGCTGTGAACAGCCGGGGCACGGGCGACGAGCTGAAGCTCAAAGACCAACCCCCGGCGCGCCCTTCCGGCTTCAGCCGACCCATTCCGTGCGCCGGCAATTTATTGCCGCGAAAGGGCAGCCGGGACACGAAATGAGCAGATTTCTTATGCAGATGTACCAGCTATCCCCAAATGACTGCGCTTGTGTTTGACAGATTGATGCCCACCTGCGGTACAGTCAATGGAGATGCTGTCCACCCCATTCTGCGGACAGCAGGAAATAGACCACCGAACGAACACAGACGTAACTCAGACGTTACAGACAGACAGGAACGGCATATGAGTTTTCGCGGCTATGTGCGATTTCCTAGCATTCACGGCGACCAGATCGTCTTCACCGCCGAAGACGACCTCTGGCTCATCGGCGCTGGCGGCGGACGCGCGGAACGGCTAACGGCGGGCGTGGCAGAGGCGACCAGCGCGCACATCTCACCGGATGGCAAGCTCATCGCCTTCACCGGGCGCGACGAGGGGCCAGCCGAAGTGTACGTAATGCCATTCGACGGCGGGCCGTCAACACGCCTGACCTATCAGGGCAACCGCGTGCGCGTCCTCGGCTGGACGCCGGATGGCGCCTCGATTGTCTTTGCTGGGGCTGAGGGGCAACCACGCTCCTACGAGGATATCCTTTTCACTGTCGCACCGTCCGGTGGTGAGGCGCGCGCGCTACCGTTTGGGCGCGCCAACGCCATCGCCTACGGCCCCGGCGAGGCGCTGGTGCTGGGGCGCAATATCCGCGAACCTGCCCACTGGAAACGCTATCGCGGCGGCACCGCAGGTTATCTCTGGGTGGATGTGACCGGCGACCGCCAGTTCAAGCGGTTACTCGACTTCAACACCAATATCGCCTCTCCCTGCTGGATTGGCGACCGCATCTATTTCATCTCGGACCATGAAGGCATCGGCAACGTCTATTCTTGCTTGCCAACGGGCGAGGACCTGCGCCGCCACACCGACCATAGTGACTACTACGCGCGCAACCTCGCCAGCGATGGGCAGCGGCTGGTCTATCATGCCGGTGGCGACCTCTACCTGCTGGAACCCAATGCCAGCGCAGGCGAACGCATTCCGGTGGAATTGACCGGGACCCGCGCCCAACGCGCACGCAAGTTTGTTCCCGCAGGCAAGTACCTTGATTCCTGGGCGCCACACCCGCAGGGGCATGCAGTGGCGCTGACGACACGCGGCAAAGCCTTCTCGATGGGTAACTTCGACGGCTCCGTGCCTCAATATGGCGCAACGGATGGCGTGCGCTATCGCCTGCTGACCTGGCTCGCGGGCGGCAAACGGCTGGTCTGCGTGGGCGATGACGGCTCAGAGCCACGGCTGACGGTCTTTAGCCGCGATGGCGCTGAGCCACCGCAGGTGTTCGACACGCTCGATATTGGCACAGTTGCCGAACTGCGCGCCTCGCCAACCGAAGAAAAGGTGGTGCTGCTCAACCATCGCTGCGAAGTGCTGCTGGTGGATATTGCTACGGCGACGCTCAAGGTGATTGACCACAGCCCCTACGCCCGTAACGAGATGACCTCGCATGCGCAGGGCTGCGCCTGGTCGCCGGATGGCCGCTGGATTGCCTATGCCTTTGCCATCAATCACCAGCAGACCGCCATCAAACTCTACAGCCTGGAAACTGGCGAGAGCCATCAGGTGACGGAGCCAGTGCTCCGCGACACCAAACCGGCCTTCGATCCCAACGGCAAGTATCTCTATTTCCTTTCGGCGCGCGACTTCGACCCGGTGCAGAACAATTTGCACTTCGGCTGGAGCTTCCCCAAAGGCGTGCGCCCCTACCTGCTGACGCTACAACGTGATCTGCGCTCGCCGTTCACGCCGGAGCCTGCTCCGCCGAAGAGTGAGGCAGCAGAGCAATACGAGGCCGCCAAGAGCGAGGAGAAGAAGGATGAGGTCAAGCCGGTGCGCATTGACCTCGATGGCATCAGCGGGCGCATCGTCGCCTTCCCAGTGCCGGAGGGGCGTTATGGCCGTGTGCAGGGCACGCACGAAGGCGTCGTCTTCTCATCGTTCCCTGTGGAGGGTACGCGCAAAGCCGAGGAGGGTGGTCTGGCGCCCGCTGCCAACGGCGCACTGGAAGGCTATCACTTCGAGCAGCACAAACAGGAACGCCTGCTCGATGGCATCAGCGACTTCGAGGTGACGCCGAACGGCAAGACGCTGCTCTACCGCGCGGGCGAACGGCTGCGTCTGCTCAAGGCTGGTGAGAAGCCGCCGCAGCTCGAAGGCGAGGCGCAGAACAAGCCGGGACGCGAGAGCGGCTGGCTGGACCTCGAACGGGTGCGCGTGTCGGTGCAGCCGGAGGCCGAATGGCGCCAGATGCTCGCAGAGTCCTGGCGGGCGCTGCGCGACCAGTTCTGGGTGGCGGATATGAGTGGCACCGACTGGCGCGCCATGTACGACCGCTATACGCCGCTGCTGGACCGCACCGGCTCGCGTGCGGAACTCTCCGATCTGATGTGGGAATTACATGGTGAACTGGGCACTTCGCACGCCTATGAATATGGCGGCGAATACCGGCCACACCCACAGTATCAGCAGGGCTTTCTCGGCGTTGACTGGGCCTTCGACGAGCAATCCGGTAGCTATACAGTGGCGCATATCGTCACGGGCGATCCCTGGGATGCAGAGACCACCTCGCCGCTGCGCGCGCCTGGCGTCAATGTCGCGGTCGGTGATGCGGTGCTAGCCATCAATGGGCAGCGGGTCACGCGCGAACGCAGCCCGCAGCAATTGCTGGTGCATCAGGCGGGATGCGAAGTGGAACTGCTGGTGCAGCCTGCGGAAGGTGGCGCGCCTCGCAGTGTGGTGGTGCGCGCCATCGGCAGCGAATATCCCGCGCGCTATCGTGATTGGGTGGAAGGCAACCGCCGCGCCGTCCACGAGGCGACTGGCGGCAAAGTCGGCTATGTCCACATCCCCGACATGTGGATCGAGGGTTTCGCAGAGTTTCATCGCGCGTATCTGGCGGAGTTCGACCACGAAGGGCTGATTGTGGATGTGCGCTGGAATCGTGGCGGCATCACTTCAAATCTCTTCCTGGAGACGCTGATGCGGCCACGGCTCGGCTATGGCTTCCAGCGGTGGGGCCAGCCGGAACCATACTTCATTGAGTCGCCGCGCGGCCCGCTGGTGGCGCTGACCGATGAGAATGCCGGCTCCGACGGCGACATATTCAGCCATGCCTTCAAGATGCTCAACCTCGGCCCGTTGGTGGGCAAACGCACCTGGGGCGGCGTGATCGGCTACAACGATGCGCTGGTCCCGCTGGTGGACGGGACCATCACCACGCAGCCGGAGTTTAGCTTCTGGTTCAGAGATGTCGGCTGGGGCGTAGAGAACTACGGCACGGACCCGACGATAGAGGTGGACTATCCGCCCCAAGCCTTTATGGCAGGGCAGGACCCACAACTGGAACGAGGAATTGCCGAGGCGCTGCGCCTGGTGGCAGAGCATCCATCCGCCACACCTACGCCTGAGCCGCGCCCTAATCGCGGATTCCCACCGCGCTGATGAATCCTCACCCCCGGCCCCTCTCCCACAAGGAGAGGGGAGCGCAGCGTGGGGAATACTCCATTGCCAAAGAGGTGTTTTGTTAGCCCCGCAGTCCCCTCTCCTGTGGGAGAGGGGTGGCCGCAGGCCGGGGTGAGGTCTACCGCCCGCCGTTACCGCCGAGGTCCGGCCACTGGTCCGTGCCAGGGTGTGGCGGCTGGTTTTGGCCCCAGTCCGGCGCCGTGGAGCCGGGGGTGTCATCCGGCGGCATATTGCCTGGAACCCCAGGCCGGCGAGGATACTGGCTCTGGCCACCATAGCGCGGGTCCACCGAACGGGTGGCGCCGGTTCTGCCTGTGCCCCCCATCTGCGAGGGATTGCCGAAATTGCCAGCATTCCCAGGAGTAGCCGCACGCCCACGAGTGCCGCCATACAGTTCTTCCGGTCTATTGACGCCATACGAGCCGGACTGCCCACCAAACCCTTGCGTGCCACCGAACGGCTGTCCCATATTTCCTGGGTTCCCTTGTGGCGATCCACCATACCACTGATCGGTGTTGCCGGGATATCCGCCAGGACCGCCATAGCTGGCCGACCCATCATCCCAGGGGTCAACCGGCGGATACGCGCCCTGCCCCTGCCCCTGGTATTGCCCGGTATACGGACCATACTGTGAGGCATCACCTGTGTCATAATCGGGATAGTGGCCGGTCATCGGGCGTGGCTGCCAATCTGGCCCCGGCTGCGAATCCATGTCATCCCACTGCGAAACTGCGCCCGCTTGCTGGCCGCCATATTGCTGTGTTGCCTCGAAGCGCCCAGTCCCGCGTTGCGCAAACTGCCCGTTCGTCGGGAACATGCCATTGGTCATCCCCTGGCCAAACTGTGGCACCTGCGCTGTGCCGGTGCCACCGCCGCCATAGCCGCCGTAGTCACCATATCCTGGCGCCTGTCCTTGACCCTGGTTGCCGCGATTGCGCACCGTCAGAAAGATGACGACGCCGAGTATCACCAGCAACGAGAGAATAATGCCGGTAATCAGCAGGATAATCAGGCCCGCCGAGGAACCACCACCAGTGTTCGTGGGAGTCACGCCGGTATTGACGCTGGCTGTTGCCACCGCCGAAGGCGACGCATTGGCGGTCGCCGTGGCAGTAGGCGCCGCGCCAATATTCACCACGGCGCTCGCCTGTAAGACGGCGGGCGCTGAGCCTTCCGTATCGCCATAGGCGTTGATGGTGACACTGCCGTTGTAGGGTCCATCAACCGTCCAGGTGACACTGAAGCCGCCATTGCCGTCTGCTACGGCGTTGACCGGCAACGTGATCGCATTGCCGGAACTCGGCTGAGTAGTAGATTCGGTCAGCGCCACCGTTGCGCCTGAAGGCAATCCAGCGAAGTTGCTGCCCTGGATAATCAGTTGTTGCCCCATCTGAATAGTAGAAGCCGAGAGGCTCAGCGTTGGCGGCGAAGAGGTCAACACCTGATACGCTGCCGAGGAACTGGTCATACCGGCGGCGCAAATATAATAGGTGCGTGGTGAGAACGAAAGCGGCCAGATAAACGTCGTGGAAATAGTGCCGCCGCTCACGCTCGCAGTAGTCAGCGAGCCGGTCTGCCCGCCGCAATCGGATTGCGTTGCGCCAAAGAGTGTGGCGCTGCTGCCGCTGAAATTGGACCCCTGCACTGTCACATGCGCGCCAACCGGACCCTTCCCGCTGGACGGGCTGACGAGGGAAATGTGCGGCGGGGTTGTCACCGGAGTATTGGTCGGCGTATCGGTAGCAGTTGGTGACTTCAGCGGTTGCGCCTGAATAGCCTGAATATTTGCTATCTGCAAAGGGGCAAACGCGCCAGTTAGTAACGGCGCCGCGAAGAGCAGCAGCGCCAGCGCCGCCGCCGCTGCGAAGAGCCGCGCATGCGGGCGCAGGCCTGAAGTAGTGTCTGGTTGGACATGGCGCTGACGCCGCTCGGTGGCCCTCATCGTTCAGAACTCTCTATCAATCTCTATTGCATCACGCTCGATAGCTCAGCAATGGTACAATCGGCGCTCATTGTAGCCGGTTGGCAATCTTCCGTCAAGGCGTTTATCGCACATTCTCTCGGTATTTTCTACGATAGGCGAATGAACTGATAGACGTGAGCCGCCTGAGTCACCAGCAAACCAATGGCGCCAGTGTCAACGGCATGATGTCCCTGGAACCAGCGCAACGCGATTACCACGCCCAGCAAGAGCACCATCAACAGAATGGCGAGCCAGAACCACAGCCTCGGCCAGACTGATGGCCGCTGTTGCGGCACGGAGGAAGCGGGCATCGCGGGTGGCATGGCAACCGGGTACGGACCCGTCACCTGTGAAATCCCCGATACACCTGGCATCGAACCGGATAAAGGATGCGGCGCCAGCGAATTACTCAGTGAGTTACTCTGTGAAGTACCCGGCTGATAGACTGGCGAATAGCGTCCAGAAATGGGAGAAACGCCACTGGAAAGGCCCAACGCAGGCATGCGGCCTCGCGTCGTCTCTGCCAGCCCCGAGAGCTGTGGCGCCGTCTGTCCGCCATATCCGTCGAGCATGGCAGGGCCAGGGGAGACACGCCCTGTCACTGCCTCCTGTTCCAGCGCCATGAGATCACCAAACGCCTCGGACGAATATTTGATTGGCCTCGACTGCACTCCAGGCGACCTGGGTGGCGACTCTCTGGACGGTCTGGCTGGTGGCACCTCCCAGGGCAGCGGCGCAGGTGGCAGTTGCGAGGGCGTTAACGGGCGAGAGGCAATCGAATCGCGCGGCGTCATAGGTGAGCGCATAGGCTGCGGCATATCACCCTCAAACGAGAATGGCAACGGTTCCGCATCTCCCGCCACCAGCGCCGCCAGCAGCGCCGCACTGAGATCACCCGCGCGCTGATAGCGATCATCGGCGTGTTTGGCAAGCGCCTGCAACACGACCGACTGAATTGCCGGCGTCACCGCCGGGTTGAGTTGTCGCGGCGGGTCCGGCAGGCGGTAGAGATGTCCTTCCATAACGGCGCTGGAGGTCGAGCCGGTAAACGGAAGATGCCCGGTGAGCAGCAGATAGAGAACTACTCCCAGCGCATAGACATCCGACCGTTCATCAGTATGCCCTTCGATCTGCTCTGGCGCCATATATTCAGGTGTGCCGGCGTCGGGATGCCCACGCGACACGTTGGGACGCGAGGTATCGAGAATCTTCGCCAGGCCAAAGTCTGAGAGCATCAGCCGCCCATCCGCATGCACCAGCATATTGGCCGGCTTGACATCGCGGTGAATCACCTTGCGCTGGTGCGCGTAATCGAGCGCATCGGCAATCTGCGATCCATATGAAACAACCTCGGCCACCGGCATTGGCGCGCGTTTGAGCATATCCTGAAGGCTGCCACCGCTGACATACGGCATCACGAGATACAGCAGCGAGTCAGATTCACCAAAATCATAGAGCGGCACGATATGCGGATGGTCGAGCGAAGCGGCAACCCGCGCCTCGCGCAGGAACCGCTCGCGGAATCCTGGCCGCTCGGCGAGATGCGGCTCCAGCACTTTGATAGCGACTTCCCGGCCAAGACGGATATCACGCGCAAGATAGACCCGCGCCATGCCGCCTTCGCCCAGCCGCCGGATAAGCTCGTATGAGCCTAGCCTCCGTGCCTGCATGCCATATGGCCCTTTCATAACATTACGCCGAGTGCAGTCAGTGCAGTCTAGGCTGAAACAGAATAGGAATTGGGCATCGAAAGATGACTCCCACATTATACAGCGTCTGCATCACCGAGCCTCCCGTCTGTACTATACTACGCGATTGAAACGACTGATGCGACACAGGGGAGGATTGGCGAGGGAAATAGGAAGAATTAGACGCGCTCTGAATAGGAAGCGGCCATGCCAGTGGACGGCGATCTTTCTTCCTACTGGCATGGCCAACGGCAAGCGTTGAGAGGTCGTAGAGGACTTAGAGATCCTTTGGACCCAGACGCAGGTCGCTATTGGAGACCGAACCGCGCTCTTGAATGACGGCAGTACCCTCAGTTGACTGGGTACCTTCGCTATTCGCCCCGTTTGCCCCACTTGTCCCAGTGGAGGCGGTAGACAGGATGCGCTGACCGCCAACTTTCGTCAACTCTTCGTCCTCAATATCTGGTTCTGTCACTCCAGTTACGGTCACTCGCTCGGCAGTTGCCGCAGGGCGTTGGCCGCGCGGAGCCAGCAACCGCAGCCGGAAGAGGCGCTCGCGATGGCGTTCTTCTTCCAGCATATGTTCGCGTGCGCGCAGCAGCTCGCGCTGCGAGAGGATACCAACCACCTGGCGCGGATTGGCCCGCGAAACCACCGGCACGCGCCAGACGCCCATCGTAATCATGCGCGCGGCTACACTACGCAACGTCTCGTCGGGATACGCCACTACCACGTTCGCGCGCATGACATCGCGCACGCGCCGGGTATCCTGCCCGGTTCCAGCGCCGTCTTTCCCATCTTTTCCGTCTTTATCGCTGTTCTTATCCTCAGAAGCATAGGTCAGCCGCGCCAAATCTGCCCGCGAAATGACGCCAACCATCTCACCCTGCGCATCCGTCACAGGATAGAGCCGCGCCTGATGTCTGCCCTGTTGGGCAGGAGGTTGCTGCCGTAGGGAGGCGAGCGGCAGGTCAGCCGAAAGTGTCACAACATCGGTTTGCATCACTTCACGCACCGCCAGCACTTCCAGCGGGTCCAGCGTATACTCGCGCGAGACATGGAAACCGCGCCGCGCCACCTTCTCCGTCAGAATCGAGCGCCGCAAGATCAGCACCACCACCAGATAAGCGGTGGCGCAGGCGGCCAGCAGCGGCAACAAACTATCCATTGAGCCGGAGGTCTCGATGGCGAAGATGACACCTGTCAACGGCGCATCGGTCAACGCCGCGAACGTCGCAGCCATCGCAATCAGCGCCCAGAGCGGCGCCGAGTGCGTGGGCAGCACGCCAGCGAGGAGGCCACCCATTGCGCCACCAATCATCATGACCGGCGCGAGAATGCCGCCGGAGGTGCCGGAACTAAGGGCCACAATCCACAAAATTGACTTAAAGACGAGAATGCCGACCAGCAGGCTGATACTTAACCTGCCAAGCAGTTCACCTCTGATATTGTCATAGCCGACACCCAACGCCATCGGGAAGATCAGACCCCCAACGCCAACGACGATACCGCCGATGGCAGGCCACCACATCCAGTGAACCGGCAATTTGCGATAGATATCCTCAGCACCGTAGATGCCTAGCGTGAGCAGCCACGCGAGGATGCCTGCAAGGATGCCAACCCCAGCGGCGGCAATGATCCCATCCGCGCCAAGCGTCGGATGCGGACCAATCGGGAACATCGGAGACGAGCCAAGCCAGATATGCCGCAGAATCGTCGCCGTTACCGTTGCCACCGCTACTGGCACGAAACTGCGCGGCTTGAACTCGAAGAGCAACAACTCCACCGCCAGCAACACCGAGGCGATAGGCGCATTGAAGATGCCGGTCATGCCAGCAGCGGCGCCCGCCACCAGCAGCGTCTTGCGTTCAACGGCGCTGAGCTTGAAGAGCTGACCAATGACCGAGCCAAGCGCGCCGCCTGTTAGAATGATCGGCCCCTCAGCGCCGAATGGCCCGCCAGTGCCGATGGCGATGGCGGAAGAGGTGGGCTTGAGCAGCACCAGACGCGGCTCGATACGGCTACCGCCAACCAGGATCGTCTCCATCGCCTCCGGGATGCCATGCCCGCGAATTCGTTCGGAGCCGAAGCGCGCCATCACGCCGACGATCAGGCCACCGATGATCGGAATGAGCGCAGCCCACCAGCCGAGCGTGTTCTGCGCAGGCGAGGATAGGGCAAAGGATAGACGATGAAAATAGAAGAGATTGGTGATAAGTCCGATGAGCGACAGCAAGACGATGGTAATGACGGCGCCAAGCACACCGACGATGATGGCGAGGAAGGAAATATACACAGTTCGCCCATCGGTGGTGTAGTCTCCCAGCGTAGATTCCGTGGCGCTTGCTGTGGCAGGATTGATGGCTCCGTCGCGGTGCGTTGCGCCCATCAACCAGCGACCTACCAGCAAAGGGACCTGCGCTACCCCTCGTGGTTCATTCGCTCCGTTCGCTCCGGCGGAAACCCCGCCTTCACCATGATGACTCTGCGATGTGTCAGACGTGCCAGACATGTCAGACTTAGACGGCATAAAGCTCTCCAACCAGCGTGATGCTCAGCATGCCAAACCACCTGGAATAGCCTGGTGGCCCGGAGCGTGTGCGACGCTGCACCGGCCCACCTATCACCATGCCCAGGCTCAGAGGCCGTAGCCTTCACGAGAATAATATCGCAATGCGATGAAATGAACTCATTAGCTAATCATACATCGAAAGAGTATCGCAGCGCGAGTTATGGCCAAAGATGGAAGGTGAGCCAAAAGCATCCTTCGCCGCTATTATATCTCATTGCGACATATTCCTGTCCGACCTACCTACCTTCCCAATTACTCATTCCTCGTCACCCATTCCTCGTCACCCATTCCTCGCAACTCCAATGCAGCATCAGCGTACATGGTGGTGCGCAATGTATGCGCGCACTGGCTGAAGATGAGCCGCCCGTGTGTCTCCCACACCTACTCCTGGCTATCTTCGGCTATCGTGCGTATCCGTTCGTTACCGGCACTTGCTCATCTATTCACAATCGGGCAGTTTGTAGTAGTATTGTCGCAAACAAGCAATGCGAAGCCTGTACGCCAGCGAACGTCAAAGCAAACACCAAAGCAAAGATCAATAGGCTGAAACACCAGCAGAGGAGTGTCACCCCGTGGCAGGCAATTATAACGATGAGGGATACCAGCCATTTTTGCAGCAACCAGGCTCTCAGGCATCGTATCCAGCTTACCCGTCGTATCCTCCGGCGCTACCGCCAGCAGGTCCATTTTATCCACCATATACGCCGTATCCACCACAGGCATATGGGCCAGGATATCCTGTTTATCCTTACTATGCCGGCCCGATGGCGCCGGCAACCAATGGATTCGCCATTGCCAGCCTGATCCTCTCTATCAGCGGCTTCGTTATCCTCGGCCTCGTTGGTTCGATTCTCGGCGTGATCTTTGGGCATATCGCCCAGGGGCAGATCAAACGGGCGAACCCACCGGAAGAGGGGCATGGCCTCGCCACCGCCGGTCTCATCGTCGGCTATATCGGCATCGGGCTGAATGTTGTCCTCATCGGCATCTGGCTTATCATTTTCATTATCCCCCTGATTGCGCTCTCCGCATCTGGCGGGCATTGATACACCTTGCGGTACCATGCCCTTGCATACCTTTGCGCCAACGTGATGCCGGATAGTGAGATTGCCCCATCAGCCGGTCGCGCCGCGATGGTATACTACAAGGCACACCGGCAGCGCGCCCGTCACCGGCTGCTCTGCAACCATTGCAACTGATGGAGTTTTTGGCGCGATGCAGCGCATGGTATCGGCTCCCCATTGGCGCCGAACCCGACATCTCAAACGGATGGGAGCAGTGTTAGATCATGGATATGCGCCATCTCGAAGCTACCGACCCAGAAGTCGCGGAGATCATCAAGCGGGAAGAACGCCGCCAGTTCGAGGGCATTGAACTCATCGCCTCAGAGAACTATGTCAGCACCGCCGTCGCCGAAACGATGGCCAACATGATGACCAACAAGTATGCCGAGGGTCTGCCTGGCAAACGCTACTACGGCGGCTGTGAGTTCGTGGACCAGGTGGAGACGCTGGCCATCGAACGCGCCAAGCAACTCTTCGGCGCTGAGCATGCCAACGTGCAGCCGCACTCCGGCGCGCAGGCCAACGCCGCCGCGTATCTGGCGTTGCTCAAACCCGGTGATACCGTGCTGGGGATGGCGCTCGATCAGGGCGGCCACCTGACGCACGGCTCAAAAGTCAACTTCTCCGGCAAGCTCTACAACTTCGTTCCCTATGGCGTCAACCGCGAGACCGAGGTCATTGATTACGATGCCCTGGAACGGCTGGCAGAAGAGCATCGCCCCAAGCTGATCGTCGCTGGTTTCTCGGCCTATCCGCGCACGCTCGATTTCGCGCGCTTCCGCCAGATCGCCGATAGCGTCGGCGCGCTGCTGATGGCCGATATCGCGCATGTTGCCGGTCTCGTCGTCGCAGACCTCTACCCCAATCCGGTGCCGTATTGCCATGTCGTCACCACCACCACGCATAAGACGCTGCGCGGCCCGCGCGGCGCTCTCATCCTCTGCACCGCCGATCTCGCCGCCAAGATTGACAAAGGCGTTTTCCCTGGCACCCAGGGCGGCCCGCTGATGCACATCATCGCTGCCAAAGCCGTTGCCTTCAAAGAGGCGCTCAGCCCGGAGTTCCACCAATATCAGCAGCGCGTGGTAGACAATGCGCAGGCGCTGGCCGCCGGACTCGTCGAGAAGGGCTTCCGCCTCGTTTCGGGCGGCACTGACAATCACCTGATGCTGGTGGATGTGCGCCCGCTCGGCGTGACAGGCCGCGACGCCGAGGTGGCGCTGGAAGCGGTGCATATCACCGCCAACAAGAACGGCATCCCCTTCGATCCAGAGCCGCCGGTACGCACCAGCGGTGTACGGCTCGGCACACCAGCCGTCACTACGCGCGGCTTCGGCACAGCAGAGATGAGCGAACTCGCCGGCCTGATTCACACCGCCATCGCTGACCGCGAAGACCCTGCCAGCGTAGCGCAGACCCGCGAGCAGGCGATTGCACTGGCGACACGCTTCCCGCTGCCAGGTGTGCATCTCACGCCGCATCTTGGCGAACGCAGCGAGGTTGTCAGCTAACACAAGCGTTTCTCGCAATAGCCCATGTCACATACTGTCAGCATTGTCACACGTCGTCACACGACTGAAAGGAGCGGCCTGCTATGAACGTCTATCGCACGGAGCAGATTCGGAATATTGCCCTCATTGCGCATGGTGGCTCCGGAAAGACCTCGCTGGTGGATGTGGCGCTCTACGATAGTGGCGCTGTCACCCGTATCGGCAAGGTGGATGAGGGGACCTCCGTTTCCGACTCCGACCCTGATGAGATCAAACGTCGCATGTCCATCAATCTGACGGTCATCCCCACGGAGTGGCGTGGCGGCAAGATCAATTTCCTCGATACCCCTGGCTACGCCGACTTCTCCGGGGAGGTGATGGCTGCTCTGCGCGTCGCGGATGCGGCAGTGGTCGTCGTCTCCGCCGATAAGGGCGCCGAGGTCGGCACCGAACTGGTCTGGAAGTATGCCAACGAGCATGAACTGCCGCGTCTCATCTTCGTCAACAAGCTGGACCGTGAAAACACGAGCTATGATAACGCGCTGGCGTCGCTGCGCTCACACTTTGGCACGCGCGTCGCCCCGTTGACTATCCCCATCGGTGAGCAGTCGGCGCTCTCCGGCGTCGTAGACCTGGTTTCGGGCAAAGCGTATACCTTCAGCGGCGACAAAGCCACGCCAACCGACATGCCCGCCAATCTCGCAGATGCCGCAGCACGCTACCGTGAGCAACTGGTGGAAACGGCGGTCGAGAGCGACGACGACCTGATGTCGAAGTATTTGGAAGGCGAAGAACTCAGCGAGGCGGAACTGCGCCACGCTATCAAGAAAGGCGTGGCGGAGCGGACGCTGGTGCCGGTGTTGGCCGGCTCCTGTGCCAAGAATATCGGCGTGCAGACGCTACTCGATGCTATCACTGACTATCTGCCAAGCGCCGCTGAGCGCATGCCAGCCGGGGCCAGCGGCGTCACGGCCTTCGTCTTCAAGACCATTGTGGACCCGCAGAAGGGTCAGCAAACCTTCTTCCGCACCTATAGCGGCTCCGTCAAATCAGATGCGCACATCTTTAATGTGACGACCAACACCGATGAGCGGCTGGGCCAATTGTTCTCAATGCGCGGCAAAACACAGGAGGGTGTGGCGGAGGTGCCAGCGGGCGACATCGGCGCGGTGGTTAAACTGAGCAACACACATACCGGCGACACTTTGGGAGCAAAAGAGACACAGCCGCTGCCGCCCATCCACCTGCCAAAGGCAGTATTCACAGCCTCGGTGACGGCGAAAACCCAGACCGATCTCGACAAGATGGGCACCGCCCTGGCGCGGTTGACCGAAGAAGACCCCACGCTCGTCGTCACCCGCGATCCCGAAACTGCTGAAACGCTAGTCTCTGGCATGGGTGAATCGCACATTGACATCGCGCTGGAACGCATGCAGCGGCGCTTCGGCGTTGAAGTTATCAAGCATGACCGCAAGGTTCCCTACCGCGAAACGATCAAGAAGAAGGCAAAGGCCGAGGGCCGCCACAAGAAACAGAGCGGCGGTCACGGACAATTCGCCGACATCTGGCTGGAAGTTGAGCCGCTGGTTGGCAGCGAAGAAACCTATGTCTTCGAGAACAAGATCGTCGGCGGCGTCGTGCCGAAGGAGTATGTGCCTGGCGTCGAGAAGGGCGTGGCCGACTCGCTCAAGCAAGGCTTTATCGCCGGCTGCCCGATGGTGCATATTCGCGTCGCGCTGGTGGACGGCAAGTATCACCCGGTAGACTCGTCCTCGCAGGCGTTTGAGGTGGCGGCGCACATTGGCATGAAAGAGGTTGTCGCGCTCGCCAATCCGGTGCTACTCGAACCGATCATGACGGCGGTGATCGAGGTGCCGGAGGCCAACATGGGCGACATCAACTCTGACCTCAACACCAAACGTGCGCGCATCCTCGGCATGGAATCGGTTTCCGACGGCATACAGCGCATCACGGCGCAGGTGCCGATGGCGGAGATGCTGCACTATGCCACCGACTTGCGCTCTATCACCCAGGGACGCGGTACCTTCACGATGGAGCTTTCCGGCTACGAGGAGGTTCCGGCGCATATCCAGCAAGAAATCGTCGAAGCATATAAGAAGGAGCGCGGCGAGAAATAGCGAATCAAATGGCCGGCGAATAATTCGCCGGCCATTTGATTGCGTAACGCTGATGTTGCTCAGAACAGCCCAACCACCAGACCGCCATCCACCTGAATGCTGGTGCCGGTGATGTAGGACGCCTGCGCGGAGGCGAGAAACGCCACCAGCGCGCCCACCTCGTCCGGCTGACCCACGCGCCCGACGGGGATGCTGCGCCCTGCTTCTTCGATGGCCGCCTCGAAGCTGATGCCGCGCCGCGCCGCGTCTGCACCACGTAGTTCGCGCTGGCGATCCGTCAGGATGATGCCCGGCAGCACATTGTTCACGGTAATCCCGTTGCCAGCAACCTCGCGCGAGAGTGTCTTCGCCAGCCCGATCACCGCCGACCGCAGCGCGTTGGAGAGAATCAGATCATCTATCGGCTGCTTGACACTGGTGCTGACGATATTGACGATGCGCCCCTGTCCGCTCGCCTGGAGCAGCGGCAGCGCCTCGCGCACCAGCCGCACGACACTCATCAACGTCAACTGAAAGGCGCGCTCCCAATCGGCGTCACCCACCTTCGTGAAGCTACCGGGTGGCGGACCACCGGCGTTGTTCACCAGCACATCCAACCGACCGAACTTGTCGCGCGCCAGCCCCACCAGTTGCGCGGCAGCATCCGGCGCGGAGACATCCAGCGCCAGCGACTCGACCTTCGCGCCCGTCGCCCGCAATTCGGTGGAGGCCTGTTCCAGTTGCTTCGCGCCCCGCGCGCAGATCACCAGCGACGCGCCCTCAGCAGCCAACGCCTTTGCGCTGGCGAGGCCCAGCCCCCGGCTCGCCGCCGTCACCAGCGCCACTCGTCCTGATAACCCGAAATCCATACGTTCATCTCCACTTGCCAGCAAGAACCGCAGCTATGCACGGCTTCGTATGATATCGCCAGCTATTGTATCACTCGCAGGCGGCACCTCACGCACAGGGTAGCCAGCGAATGAATTCGCGGCTGGATGGCCGGTGGCCGCGAAACCTGCCTGCGCAGGTTTGGAGCAGGCATTGTTTGCGCCAGCACTCAACGCTGTGCTGCACGCCTCTGGCACCCCTCTCCCGCGCACGGGGACCGCTGCCGCTCGTCCGCAGGACGAGAAGCAAACCATCGGTTTGCGGAGGCGGCGGGTGAGCGCAGCGGAGGGGCTGGGGGTGGGAGCCTATTTCAATGCACCTGCCGCTCTTTTTGTTGCTTCTGCTCTTCATCCTTGTGGCGCTGAATTTCCTTGAGCGCCTGCTGGAGTTGTCTCTGTGCGTCCGGGGTCAGCGAGGTTTCCAGGATGGTGCCGCCATAGGCGCTGACACGCGGCAGGACTTCATCCGCTGGCACTTTGCGCGCCAGCAGGAACATTGCCGAGCTATCCGGCTTCATCGCAGCGCGCAGTTCCCTTATGAACGCCTCCTCGATGCCAACGTTGGCGATTTTGCTGATGAACGTCTCAGTCGTCGCCCGCTCCGCCAGCCGATCCGTCTCTATGCCGCCGAGCGGCATTAACAGAATCGCATCCACCGCCAGTCCGACAATCGAGCCTTTCTTAGCGGTATGCTTCGTATGGTGTAGTTGCGCTCTGCCCTTCTTGTCTTTGGTAACGTACACGGCATCTTCCAGGTCCGCCAGCTTCTCGAAGGGCAACTTCTGTAATGTCTCGATCACCTTCTCCGCGCGGTCCTTCTCCGGGTAGACGACGGCGAAGAAGTTGCTTTCAGCCAGCGCCCGATTTACGCTAGATTGGGTGGCTGGGATGGAATGGAGCGCATCCATGCCTGAAGGTTGAGTGTGTGTGATTTCGTTTTCCATTGTCGTATACCTCTCTCCCGCCCTGCTCTTGGCTCTGTGCACACTACTGCAAGAATCCTTCCAAAGACGCAATATTCAGAGTTTCGCTGTTTGATCGAGCAGCCAGGAGCGATGACGCCAGACCCAGGCGATGATGACAATGCCGAGCAGGAACGTCAGCGCATTGATGGTCATTTCGATGATCGGCCCGCTGGCGTCGCTCCCCGGCTGGATGGTATAGATATGGTTCTCCAGGTCAAAGAGAACATCCATGCAGCCGAGGTAAATGCCAGCGCCGCCCGCCAGCAGCGTTGCCAGCAATCCCCACGGACGCCGTAGCAGTAGCCCGACAACGGCAAACACCAATGCCAGCGCCAGCCAGCCGTCCGCCAGCGGGAAAGCATTCTCGAAGGTATAGTAGGCGCTGGTATGGCTGGACGCCAGAATGTTGCGGTCAATGCCGAACCAGATGAGCCAATAGGCGCAGATCAGCACAATCGCCAGGATCATGCCTGCCAGCACAAGGCGCAACCCTCGCGGCGCAGCTGTCTTGGACGACACTACATCGGTAATATCCACTGCCGGGGCTTGCTGCGGATGAGCCATTATCAGCCTCCCGTAGATACTGAAAATGCCTGTTATTTCTTCTACACCAGCCCGATCTCGCGGGCAAAGCTGGTACCGGATTCCAGCGGACCGACGCCGAACGCCTCCGCCAGTGTCGCGCCGAGGTCCGCGAACGAGCCACGTGCGCCCAAGTTGATGTTCGGCGTGATCGGTGCGCCGACGCCCAGCAGCGGCACCGCCTCACGCGTATGGTCGGTGCCCTTATAGGTCGGGTCGGTGCCGTGGTCGCCGGTGATGAAGAGCGCGTCGCGCGGGCCAAGCTGATCGAGCATGCGCGGCAACCACGCATCTATCGTTTCGAGCGCCTGCGCATAGCCCTGTGGGTCGCGCCGGTGGCCATAGAGCTGGTCACAGTCTACCAGATTCACGAAGAGCAGGCCACGGAACGCCTGCCCCGCCTCATCCAGCGCCGCCGCCATGCCCGCCTCGTTCGTGCCGGTATGGTTGCTCTTCGTCAGCCCGCGCTCGGCAAAGAGGTCTTCGATTTTGCCGATGGCGCGCACCTCATAGCCTGCGTCTTTGAGCTTGTCCAGCAGCGTCGGCGCTGGCGGCTCCAGCGAAAAGTCACGCCGGTGCGCCGTGCGTGTGAAATGCCCCGGCTCGCCAATGAAAGGACGCGCGATCACCCGGCCAACCGCATTCTTGCCGGTGAGCAGCCCGCGCGCCGTCTCGCACATCTGATAGAGTTCTTCGAGAGGAATGATCTCCTCATGCGCGGCAAGCTGGAAGACACTATCAGCCGAAGTATAGAGGATGGGCTTGCCGGTGGCCATATGCTCCTCGCCCAACTCTTGAATGATGACGGTGCCGGAGGCCGGTTTGTTGCCGAGCGTGCCCCGGCCTATCGCCGCCTCGAACCGCGCCACCAGATCGGCGGGGAAGCCATGCGGATAGGTAGGTAGCGGGTCATGCAACGTCACACCCATCAGTTCCCAATGGCCTGTCGTGCTGTCTTTTCCGGCGGCAGCCTCATCCAGCCGCCCGAAGACGCCTCGCGCCTGCTCCACCGGCGGCGTGCCGGCAATCGGCGTCACATTGCCGATGCCCAGACTCCCCATCACTGGCAGGCGTAGTTCACCGGTGGCCCGCGCGCAGTTCGAGAGGCAGTTAGCGCCAGCATCGCCGTAGCGGTCGGCATCCGGCGCCTGCCCTACACCCACGCCATCCAACACAATCACAATGGCTCGTTCCAGTGCTGGCATTGTTCTCGCCCTCTCTATTTCTTTGGTAACAGTGCTCACCGTTAGCGATAAAGATAGCCTCCACACTACCACGTCACCACGTCACTGGCGTACCATCCAGTGTGATGTAGCGCGGCAGCGGCTCGCCAATCAGCGGTAGCGCATAGTCGCGAAACGCCTGCGTGATCGCCTTGCCATTCGCCGTCACAAACGTATCAGGCAGCGGTCGCTGCGTGTTGGCAATGCGTTCCAGATCAGCCAGTCCGGTTGCGCAGGCATAGCCAGGGCCGGGACGGCGTACCAATGTTACCATCTTATCGGTTGCGCCATCGAGCGCCGCCCGCACGGCAGCGCGGCCCACTAGCTCGGCCTCTGCGCGGTCAGTGGTGGAGACGCAGGCAGATGACATGCGCTGCAAATCGCCCGGCTTGTCGTAACGCGCACGCAGCCCTAATTCTTCGCGCACCAGACTGACGAGATACTGCGCCGCGCCGCTCAGCAGGCGATGCCCGAAGGCGTCTTCGCCCTGGTGGCCAACCTCGCCCAGCGGTCGCCCATTCTCATCGCGCACCGTCTCCGCCACTACCACCACCGCGTAGCCGAGCGCCGCATGTACCGTGCGCACATCATCGAGAAACTCTTCACGGCGCAGCGGTCGCTCCGGCAGATAGAGCAGGTGCGGCGGGTCCTCCTCGCGTGTTTTGCCAAGCGCGGCTGCGGCTGCCAGCCAACCGGCATCGCGTCCCATGACTTCGATGATCTTCACGGGATAATGTGAAGGCATGGACAGGGTACAGAGCGCGGAATCCTGCACCGCCAGCGCCAGAAAGCGCGCGGCGCTGCCATAGCCGGGGCAGTGGTCGGTCTCCGGTAGATCGTTGTCAATCGTCTTAGGCACGCAGATGATGCGCAAGTCATCGTTCATCGCCTGCGCCGCCAGCGCCATCTGATGCGCGGTGTCCGCCGAATCGTTGCCGCCGATATAGAGAAAGTAATCCGCGCCCAGCGCACGCAGATTCTCCACGGCGCGTTCGGCATCGCCCGCGCGCAGCCGGTAGCGGCACGAGCCAAGCGCAGCGGATGGCGTGCACGCCAGCGCATCCAGGTCGTCGTCACGAATACCCTGGAGGTCCAGTACCTGCCTGCCAAGAACGCCTTCGATGCCATAACGCGCGCCATAGATGCCATCTATCGCGCCAGCGTCGTGTGCCGCGCGAATCGCACCCACCAGGCTCGCATTGATGACCGCCGTTGCACCGCCCGATTGCCCAATTACCAGGCGTTTGCCCGAATTTGCCGGATCCATGCCGTCTATCGTTCCCCCATAGTAGCCACTGTAAGCGCAGATGTATCTGTTACCAGTAGATGTTCGTGAGCCAGGATTCCAGTGACCCTCTTTGCGAGAGACGCTTTCCCCTCTAGTATCTAAGTATACGCGCGATTTGTCAGGGCGCTAACGAACGGTCCCTCATTCCACATCGCGCGCAGTGTAGACGCGCCCGATGGTATGCTGATGGCAACCAATACGTTGACTTATTTGCGTGTGCAGCGAACTGAGCCTATCCCAGCGACATATCCGCGTATCCGAGTATCCGATGGTCGTCTTGACAGAGAGATGCTCAATAGCACACAATGTTCATATGGTAGAACACATGGTTCGTGATATTGAACAGCAGATCCCGGCGCCGGCTGCGGCGACGCCTGCGCCGATGGTTGACCGCGCATTCCGGCTACTGGATGCGCTGGCAGCGTCCGAAGAGGGGCAGACCCTCTCGGACCTGGCGCGCAGCCTGGAGATGAGCAAGAGCAGCATGCACGGCCTGCTCAAGACACTGGAGAGTCTGGGCGCCGTAGAGCAAGATGAAAACCGGCGTTATTTCATCGGCCAGCGCATCTACGACCTGGCGCGCACCTATGCCCAGCGTGTCGGGCTGCGGCGGCTGGCGCTGCCAGCGATGGAACGGCTGGCGGCCTCGATTGGCGAAACTATTTTGCTGGGACGTGTGGAGCAGAATGGCGTGCGCATCCGCGAGCGCGTGGAGTCGCCGGATGAACAGCCAGCGCTGCGTGTCGCGGCGCGCGTGGGCATGCGCATTCCGCTGCTGGCTGGCGCAGTTGGACGTGTTGTATTGGCAAGCTGGCCATCAGAACGGCGCATGACCTATCTGCGCGCCAAACCTTTGCCACACTTCACGCCACAAACGATTACCGATCCGGATCAGTATCTGGCCACTGTCTCGGAAACCGTCGAGAGCGGCATCGCGCTAGATCACGAAGAATATCTGGCCGGCGTCAATGCAGTTGCCGCGCCGATCTACGGCCCAGGTGACGAGTTGGTGGCGATTCTCTGGGCAGTGGGATACAGTGCGCGGTTCGTCGGCGCTGCGCTGGAACAGGCCAGCCAACTCATTCACGACGAGGCGCAAGCTATTTCGCGGGCGCTGGGCGCGAGCCAACACAACGCCATGTGAACACAGCCATTTCATTTGATAGCCATTTCATTTGATCCGGTGGGTTGATACAGCCAACCATTCATGCGTTCATCGTAGCCTGAAGGAGTCGTACAGTATGTATACCAGACCTCCGGCGACGACAAACAACGGCCTCATCCACCCCTCGCTCCAGCGCGCCAGCCGCGAGCAGATCGCAACCTATCAACTCAACCGGCTGCGCACTGGGCTACGGCGCGTGCTGGAAAGCAACCGTTTCTATCAGCAGAAACTTAGCGGCATGGACCCACGCGACCTTACCGGCTACGATGCGCTTCGCCAGCTTCCCTTCACCACCAAAGATGAACTCATCGCCGACCAACGCGACCATCCTCCCTATGGGGACAATCTGACCTATCCCCTGAGCCGCTATGTGCGGCTGCATCAAACCTCCGGCACCACCGGCCAGCCACTCAAAATCCTCGATACAGCGGAAAGCTGGGACTGGTGGGCAGACTGCTGGACTACCATCTACCACGCCGCCGGAGTAGGCGCCGATGATGTGGTGTTCCTGGCGTTCTCGTTCGGTCCGTTTATTGGCTTTTGGTCTGCTTATGAAGGAGCGAAACGCATCGGCGCGCTGGTGGTGCCGGGCGGCGGCCAGACCTCAGTGCAGCGCCTGCAAACCATCCTGGCGACTAATGCCACAACGCTCGTCTGTACGCCAACCTATGCGCTGCATTTGCTAGAGGTTGCGCGCGCCGAAGGCATAGATATAGCGTCCTCAGCAGTGCGTGTGACCATTCATGCCGGTGAGCCGGGGGCGTCCATCCCCAGCACGCGGCGACGTATAGAAGACGGTTGGGGTGCGCGCGCCTATGACCACCTGGGCATGACGGAGATGGGCGCCTATGGGTTCACCTGTCTGCATCAAGACGCCGTACATGTCAACGAGGCTGAGTTCATCGCGGAGATTCTGGACCCCATAACTGGCGAGCCGGTGGCCGAAGGCGAACGCGGCGAACTGGTGCTGACCAACCTGGGCCGCTGGGGAACGCCGGCCATCCGCTATCGCACGCATGACCTCGTGCAGCGCGGCCCGGCCACCTGCCCTTGCGGGCGCACGTATCTGACGCTGACCGGCGGCGTGCTTGGCCGCGTGGATGACATGCTCATCGTGCGCGGCGTCAACATCTATCCTTCAAGCATTGAAGATGTACTGCGGGCGATTCCCGGCGTCGAGGAGTTTCGCATCACCGTGCTGAAGGCTGGCGAATTGGATGAGATAGAACTGGATGTCGAGTGCGCGGAGTCTGTCGCGCCGGAGGTGGAGATGCGGCTGCGCCAAGCGCTCGGCCTGCGCGTACCAGTGCGTGCCGTTCCGGCGGGGAGCCTGCCGCGTTTCGAGCTAAAAGCGCGCCGCGTGGTGGACCGGCGCAAAGACGATAAAGAAGACAGAGTAGGCTAAGAAGGCAAAGGAGGCGGCCTATGACGGCGATATCTAAGCAGTTGATGACGTTTCGCGTCAATGGCGAAACACGTCAGGTCGCAGCGTCACCTACCCATACGCTGCTGGAAGTCTTGCGCGAAGAACTCGATCTGACCGGCACCAAGCATGGTTGCGAACTAGGACACTGTGGCGCCTGCACGGTTCTGCTGGACGGCAAACCCGTCTTGTCGTGTCTGGCGCTGGCAATCGAGGCGCAAGACCGCGAGATTACGACGGTGGAAGGGCTGGCGCGCGACGACAATACCCTGCATCCGCTGCAACAGGCGTTCGCAGAGCGCGGCGCAGCGCAATGTGGTTACTGCACACCGGGATTTCTGGTGAGCGGCGTGGCGTTGCTGGCACAGAACACCAATCCCACGCGCGACGAGATCAAGGCGGCGCTGGCGGGCAATCTCTGCCGCTGCACCGGCTACACCAAGATCATCGAGGCGGTCGAACTTGCCGCCACACGCCTGCGCAAAGAACACGAGATGACGGCGAGCACCTGAATAGAACGTCCCAGCGCAAGCGAGACACAGGCGAAGCAGAAGAGGCACTGCATGGCAAAGATGACTGAAGACGAATACCGGGCCTTTATCACCCACGGCACGCGCACGGCCAAGATAGCGACGATGCGCGCCGATGGCCGCCCGCATGTCACACCGATCTGGTTCGTGCTGGACGGTGAGACCATTATCTTTACGACTGGCGACACCAGCCTCAAGGCCGCCGCCATTCGCCGTGACCCGCGCGTCTGCCTCTGCATAGACGACGACACACCGCCGTTCAGCTTTGTGATGATCGAGGGCACCGCGACGATTCACCCCGATGACCCAGACCTCGTGCGCTGGGCAACGGCCATAGGCGGGCGATATATGGGCGCCGATCAGGCAGAGGCGTTTGGCAAGCGCAACGGCGTTCCGGGTGAATCACTCGTGCGCGTCACCCCGACCAAGATCGTCGCCGAGAAAGACATTGCTGGCTGGTAACTGATAAAGCCATCAGCATCGAGGAGGTTTGACGATGGCGATAGGCGCCTCCATTCCCAAAATTGACAGCTATACCAAAGTTACCGGCGCCGCCAGATACGCCGATGACCTCAAGTTGCCACGCATGGCTTACGGGCGCATCCTGCGCAGCCCGCACGCGCACGCCGTCATTGAGCGCGTGGATGTGTCGCGGGCGCTGGCGTATCCCGGCGTCCTCGATGTCATCACTGCGCGCGATCTACCGCGCAAATATGGCATCATGCCGACGACGCAGGATGAATATCCCTTCGCGCTGGATAAGGTGCGCTATGTCGGCGAACCGATCGCCGCCGTCTGCGCCATTGACGAAGAGACCGCCGAAGAGGCGCTCGATCTAATCGAAGTCGAGTACACCGTGCTGCCGGCCATCGGCTCCATCGAAGAGGCGCTCAACCGCGACGACCTGAAGATTCACGAGGAGACAAAGCGCGGCAACATCATGAAGGAAGTGCATCTCAGCTTTGGTGATGTCGAGGGCGGCTTCGAGTCAGCAGACCTGGTACGTGAGGACACCTTCTACTTTGAGGGCACGACCCACGCGCCGATGGAGGAACACGCCTGCGTTGCCGACTGCGCCTCAGACGGCAAAGTGACGCTCTGGACCTCCACGCAGACGCCACACTACGTTCACCGCGAGATTGGCAAGGTCTTGCAGCTTCCGCTGAGCCGGCTGCGCATCATCGTGCCGCCGGTTGGTGGCGGCTTCGGCGGCAAGTGCGAGCCGTTCGCGCATGACTTTGCAGCCTGCCTCTTCGCGCTGCGTCATGGGCGGCCCATCAAATATACGCTCAGTCGCGAAGAGGTCTTCTACTGTCATCGCGGACGCCATCCCGTCAAGATGCTGCTCAAAACTGGCGTGAAGCAGGACGGCACGATCACCGCCGTTCACCTCCAAACCTTCCTCGACGGCGGCGCCTATGCCAGCTATGGCCTGGCAACGGTCTATTATACTGGCGCGCTGCTCACCGTCACCTATAAGATTCCCGCGTACAAGTTTGATGGTATGCGGCTCTACACCAATAAACCCGCCTGTGGACCCAAACGCGGCCACGGCTCCACGCAGCCGCGCTACGCCTTCGAGTGCCAGCTCGATAAAATTGCCGAACAATTGGGACTGGACCCGGCAGCCTATCGCAAACAACTTGCCATCGAACCCTACTCTACGACGGTCAACGGGCTGCGCGTGACGAGCTGCGGGCTGGTGGAGTGCGTCGAGAAGGTGGTAGAGGCGTCCGGCTGGCAACAGCGACGCAAACATCTACCGACTGGGCATGGCCTGGGCGTCGCCATCAGTTCATACGTCACCGGCGCGGGCAAGGCCATCTACTGGAACGACATGCCGCACTCCGGCGTGATCGTCAAGATTGACCGTGGCGGCGGCGTGGCGGTTCTCTGCGGTTCATCGGATATCGGCCAGGGGTCAGACACGATGCTGGCGCAGGTGGTCGCGGCGGAGCTTGGCATTGATGTGCTGGATATTCGCGTCTATGCAGGAGACACCGACCTGACGCCGGTGGACCTGGGTAGCTACTCCTCGCGCGTGACGTTCATGGCAGGTAATGCGGCGCGCGAGGCCGCACAGAAGCTGCGCACGCTGCTGATCGAAGCTGCCAGTACGATTCTCGATGTTCCCAGCGAAAGGCTCACCGCCGGCAGCCATCGGATTTTCTGTGCGGACGAGCCGGAGAAAGGCGTTTCGTTCATCGAGGCGGCGCAGCAGGCGGAGGCCACGCATGGCACACTCAGCGCCGTTGGCAGCTATACGCCGCCTAAGCTCGGCGGCGAGTTCAAGGGCGCGGGCGTCGGCATCTCGCCAGCCTACAGCTATACCGCCTGTGTCGCGGAGGTGCAGGTGGACCCGGAGACCTACGACGTGAAGGTGGAAAAGCTCTGGGTGGCGCATGACTGCGGGCGCGCGCTCAATCCCACGCTCGTCGAAGGGCAGGTGGAGGGTAGCGCCTACATGGGCTTTGGCGAGGCGGTGCTGGAAGAACAGGTATTCCGCAAGGGGCTGCACAAAATCCCCTCACTGCTCGAATACAAATTGCCGACGATCTACGATACACCGGATATCATCTCGATGACCGTCGAAACACTGGACAAAGAGGGTCCATACGGCGCGAAAGAGGCGGGTGAGGGACCGCTGAATCCCATCATTCCAGCAATTGCCAACGCTGTGTACGACGCCATCGGTGCGCGAGTGGATAGCACGCCGATCACGCCCGACAAGATCGCCCGCGCGTTGAAGTCCCCCACCCCCGGCCCCTCCCCCGTGCGCGGGAGAGGGGAGCCAGAGAGAGACTTCACCCCCAACCTTTCTCCTACGAGGCGAGGGGAGTCCAGTAAGGAGGTGATGCCGCGATGATGCGTTTACCGAAGTTCGAATATCGCGCGGCTCGCAGCGTGGCTGAGGCGCTGGACTGGATGGGCGAGTTCAGTGGCGCGGTGGATAAAGACCCCAGCGCGCGGGCGATGCTGATGGCAGGCGGCACCGACGTGTTGCCGAACATGAAGCAGCGCATCTTCACACCGCAGGTGATCGTTGGGTTGCGCGCCATCCCGGAACTGCGCGGCATGGTTTACGATCCAGCACAGGGTTTGCGCATCGGCGCAGGCGTGCCGTTGAACGAGCTTGCCACCGCGCCGCTCGTGCGCGAACACTATCCAGCGCTGGCTATTGCCGCGGAAGCCATCTCCACGCCGCAACTGCGCGAGATGGGCACCATCGGCGGCAACCTCTGCCTGGATACACGCTGCAACTATTACAACCAGTCCGAATTCTGGCGCAAGGCGCGCGAGTACTGCCTCAAAAAGGGATCGGAAATTTGCCGGGTTGCGCCCAACGGCACTGGCTGCTATGCCGTCTCATCCTGCGATACCGCGCCGGTGTTGATTGCCTTCGGCGCGACGGTGCGCATCGCCTCACGCGAGGGCGACCGCATCGCGCCGGTGCGCGACCTCTATCACGATGACGGCATCCATCCGGTGCGGCTACATGCAGGCGAAGTCCTGACGGATATTTATTTACCGGCGCTCGCCGATGGCTGGCGCTCAACCTATGAAAAGTATCGTGTGCGCGGCTCATTCGACTTTCCGATTGCTGGCGTCGCGGCGGCGGCGCGCTTTGACGACGCAATCTGCACGGAGGCGCGGCTGGTGTTGCAGGCAGTGACGACACATCCGTTGCCGCTGCCAGAAGCCGAGGCGCTGCTCATCGGCCAGCGTTGGACGCCGGAACTGATCGAAGCTGCCGCTGGCATTGCCTATAAATCAGCGCATCCAATGGACAACACCTCCGGCACCATCGCGCTGCGCCGTCGCATCGTGAAAGCCTACACGCGCCGCGCATTGGAGAAACTGGTGGCGTAGCTAGCGTACCTGTTATTCACTGTTACCCTGTTCAGCCGCCTGCTGGCGCAGGATGTACCGCTGCATCTTGCCAGTCGCCGTCTTCGGCAGTTCGTCCACGAAGACGATCCAGCGCGGATACTTCACAGGCGTCAACGTCATCTTGACATATTGTTTGAGTTCATCAGCCAGCGCGTCGCTCGGCTGATTGCCGGCTTTGAGGACGACATACGCCTGCGGCTTAATGAGTTTGTCTTTATCTTCGCGGCCCACCACCGCCGCCTCCAAAACGCTGGGATGACTGCTGAGCGCGGCCTCCACCTCAACCGGCGATACCCACTGCCCGCTGACCTTCAGCATATCGTCTGAGCGCCCGCAATACCAGTAATTGCCGCTGGCATCCTGATAATATTTGTCGCCCGTCTGAATCCACGGTCCCTGGATGGTGGCCTTCGTCCGTTCGTGCTTGTTCCAATACTGCGAACAGGTGCTGTCACCAGCGATCATCAGGTTGCCAATCTCGCCTTGTGGCACCGGCTGGCCGCTCTCATCTACGATTTTCGCCTGATAACCAGGGACGAGTCTTCCGGTGCTGCCGGGGACCACCTGGCCGGCGACGTTCGAGATGAAGATGTGCAATACCTCAGTGCTCCCGATGCCATCGAGAATCTCGACGCCGAAGCGGTCGCGCCAGCGGTGGAAGAGATCAGCAGGGAGCGATTCGCCCGCAGAGACGCAGAGCCGCAGTGACGACGTATCGAAGCGGCTGGTGTCCGGCATTGCCAGCATCGCCGCATAGAGGGTGGGCACGCCGAAGAAGATCGTCGGACGTTGCTCGCTGATAACGGTGAATGCTGCCTCTGGCGTCACGCGACCGGGGAAATGGACGGCGCTGGCGCCGACGCTGAGCGGAAAATACAGCCCGTTGCCCAGCCCGTAGGCAAAGAAGAGCTTGGCCGCCGAAAACGTAATGTCATCAGGACGCAATTGGAGAATTGGTTTGGCGTAGAGTTCGGTGCAGCAGTGCATGTCGTGTTGTAGGTGAACACAACCTTTGGGAAAGCCAGTGCTGCCGGAGCTATAGAGCCAGAAGGCGGCGTCATCGCGCAGCGTCGGCGCAGCGGTGAGTTCGGGGCGACCAGCCGCAACGAATGAGGCATAATCTATCTCTGCGCTGCCCAGTGGTGTGGCGTCGTTACGTCGCAGTACGATTACCTGCCGCAGAAACTGCATTTCGCGGCGGCGCGGCGCCAATTGCTGCCAGAGATCGGCATCCACGATCACTGCCCGCGCACGGCTGTCGTTCAGCACATACAGATAATCGTCAGGACGCAACTGCGTGTTGAGGGGAATCGGCACCGCGCCAATCTTCATCGCGCCGAAGAAGCTACAGGCGAACTCCGGCGAGTCATAGAGCAGCAGCACCACCCGCTGTTCCATCTCCATGCCCAGCGCCAGAAGCGCATTGCCAACGCGGTTGGCGCCTTCCGCAAGTTTCTGATACGTCCACTGCCCGCCGCTTGTGCGTATGGCGATACGCTCACCCCAACCTTTGGCGAGCGCGCCATCGAGAAAGGCGGTTGTCACGTTGTATGATTCCGGCAAAGCAAGCGCCGGATTGCCAACCGGATTACCTGTTGTTTCCGGGGAAAAGCCAGGGGCGGGTGACATAGACATCTGCTGCCTCCATTGGCAAACGCGCAGGCATCACCATTGCGCAAAACACTGAGAAGAACCGTGTACAGGCAGATGCGTCTGAACAGTTGGTTGGCACCAGTATATGCCGTTCCGAGAAGATGGGTCAATGTGCCTACTGACGATTCCGATTGCCTGTGCGTGTGCTATGATAGGGGCGCTTGCAACTCGCGCACAATTCCCGCCGGCTTTGGATAGGCGGTTGGCGGTTATCAGGAAGTGGGCTGCCCGATACAGCATGACAGCGTAGAACCATACCGGCAGATCAAACGCTAGCTATCCATTGGGAGGGAATGAGTTCGCATGGCGTATGTTTTAGTTGCAGATGATAGCCCCACTGTTCGCCACATCCTGACTCCGATTCTCCGCAATGCAAACCATATCGTCAGTGAAGCGGCGGATGGACTGCAAACGCTGGATGTCCTCAACGCCAGCCTACAGCCAATGGTGGTGCTGCTGGATGTGGTGATGCCCAGGCTCGGTGGCATTGGCGTCTTGCAAGAAATGGAAGCGTCGGAGACGCTGCGCGACCGTCATGCCTTTATTCTGATGACCGGCACCCCAGACGCAATTCCCCCTAGAGCCGTGGCGGAACTGCTGGAACGCTTCTCCATCCCGCTTGTCGTCAAGCCCATCGAGCCGCCACAGTTGTTGTATCTGGTGGACCAGGCGGCAGCGCGTCTCCAACAGGCTCAGGATCAAGAGCAGGAAAACGCTGGGTGATAGTGATATCCCTCCACCTCATCTGGTGACTCTGGCGGAGGGATATCATTTCCATCAGCATCATAGCTGCGGGATGCTTAGCTGCCCATTCACCTATATGGTTAGTGTTGCAGACCACTAACCACCCGCGCGTATTTATCGGCGAGCGCCTGTGCCGAATCGCGTGAACGCGACTCTGCCAGCACATGGAAGAGTGGGCGGTCGGCATCGGGCAGCACCAGCACCCATTCCTCGCCAAGATCAATCTTCACGCCGTCAATCGGGTCCTCTCGTCGCTCGCGGTATTGCTCGCTGAGAATGCGCATCACCTTACCCTTGTATTCCCAAGGACAATTGACCTGCGTGCGAATCAGATGATACGGCGGCAGGCTATTCACCACCTCTGACAACTGCGTATTGAAACTGGCGAGGGCTTCGAGCAGCTTCATCAGCGCAAACATGCCATCGAAGGCCGGATGGAACTCTGGGAAAGCAAACGCGCCTGCGCCATCACCGACCAGCACCATGCCAGGCGATGTGGCGGCGCTAGTGAGCGCATAAGGCATCACTTTGGTGTAGATGACCTCGCCGCCGTGCCGCTTCGCCACCGTCTCGACGACGCTGGGCGCCGTCACCGGAGCCGCAACCAGGCCGCCTTTTCGTCCGCGTAGCGTCAGTTCAGTCATCGCCGCCAGCAGCTTGCCGCCGTCGAGCAACTGGCCGCGATCATCCACGACGTAGATGCGCTCACCGCCGGTATCAATGCGCACACCCAGGTCAGCCTTGAGCGTCGCCGTGATGGAGGCCAACACTTGCATGTCGCGGTCGAACTCTTCAACGGTGCGCGAGTAGCGCGCAGGGTCGCGGGTCGCATTGAGGGCGATCACATCGGCGTTCAGCGCATTGAATACCGGCGAGAGAACATCAACGCTGGCACCCTGGCCATAATCCACGACGATACGATAGCGGCGCTTGCGCATCACATCCTGGTCCAGCGCCTTCAAGAACGCCTCGATATAGCGTTGGTTAACCGCTGGCGCATAGGAGATGCTGCCGATATCGTCGAGATAGACCCGGCGGAAATCCTCACGGAAGAAAAGATTTTCGATCTTGCGCTCGAAGTTCTTGCTGATATCGAGTCCGTTGGGATCAAAGAACTTGATGTCAACGATGCGCGGGTCGTAGGGCGAGAGGCGAATATGCACGCCGCCTGCTGCATCGGTGGTGCGCACATAATAGCGTGCAACCGGCAGCGGCACGGTCTCCAGGTCGGAGACATTGATGCCAGCGGACGGCAGACCCGAAATGACGGCGCGCTTGACCATACGCGGCGTGCGGTGGTCATCGCGATTGACACAGACGACGGCGCCCTTCGCCAGCACTGCGCCATAGGCGGCGCCCAGCTTGGCGGCGAAATCCGGCGTGATGTCCACATTGACGAGGCCGGTGACGCCATAGCGACCAAAGAGCGAGCGGCGTCCCTGTGACCCCCAGATGATGCTGCTGGTGATGACGGCGCCAGTTTCGATTTCCTTGTTTGGCCAGATTTTGACGCCCGGCTGGATGATGGCGTTCTCATCCACCATCGAGTGGTCGCCGATAACTGCGCCCTCAAACATCACTGCTTTGCTCTTGATGCTCGTGGAGGTGCCCACCAGCGCGCCGCGTAGTTCCGCCCGCTCACCAATATAGGAATTGTTCCAAACGGCGCTACGATCAATCTGTGCGCGGTCGTCTACAATGGTGTAATGGCCAATGGTGCTGGGGCCGTGAATAATGACACCGCTCTTGATTTTGCAGTCATGCCCCAGCCAGACGGGACCGTAGATCTGGGCATCCGGCGCGATTTCTACGCCGTCCTCCGCCCAGACACCGCCGCCCAGATCAGTGCCGCTGAGTTCGACGTTGACATTGCCCTGAAGCACGTCGGCATTGGCGCGCATGTATTCGGCCAGATTGCCGACATCGCACCAGTACCCATCGGCGACATAGCCATAGATCGGATCGCCCTTCTTCAGCATCATCGGAAAGAGTTCCTGGCTGAAATCAAAGGGCTTGTCTGCCTCAAAATAGCTGAAGATGACCGGATCGAGAACGTAGATGCCTGTGTTGATGGTATCGCTGAAGACCTCGCCCCAGCTTGGTTTTTCGAGGAACTGCGTGATGTGACCCTGCTCATTGGTAATGATGACGCCATATTCCAGCGGATTGGCGACATGAGCGAGCGTCAGGGTGGCGAGCGATTTGCGATTCTGATGGAACTTGATGATATCGCTGAGATTGAAATCGGTCAGCGCATCGCCGCTGATGACGAGAAACGGCTCATCGAGTAATGCTTCAGCATTTTTTACACTGCCAGCGGTGCCCAGCGGGACTTCTTCGCGTGAGTAGCTGATGTGCATACCAAACTGGCTGCCATCACCAAAATAATCTTCTATGGCGCTCGCCATGTACTGAACGGTCACGACCACATCGGTAATGCCGTGCGCTTTGAGCAAGTTCAGGATATGCTCCATGACCGGACGCCCAACAATCGGCACCATCGGCTTGGGGCGCGTCACCGTGAGAGGACGCAACCGCGAGCCTTCACCACCCGCCATCACAACAGCCTTCATCGCGCACCCTCCTCAGATCACAATGCGCCGCGAATAGACAGAGTATTCCTTGCTCTCCACCGTTGTTGTTTTTCTCATCCGGCAGAAAGCAGGGGGCATCTTGCGAGGTATCTCATGGCTCCCGGATGTATGTCGCTCGATCCAGCAACTATCCGCCACTATCCGCCGCTATCCAGCGCCTAAACACATCTGTCTCTCTGGACCTGTGCGACTGGGCCACCATTGGGGGTGTACGCTACTTTCGTGCCAAACCACTCAAAACGCCGGTAAATCCCCGCTGGCAACGACGTTTGTCCAGCGGCAGGAGCGGAGGGCGGTGGTGATCGTGCGTTCGCTTGCGGGCAAGCCTCCACGGAGAGATACACTCGTCTATCTTCATCCTATCACCTGCCCGCCTGATACGGCAACTGGTGAACGCTGTTTCTGCGTACTTTCCCCATTTTTGTACCAGTTTTTGGAAGCGAATCGGGCATTGCAGGAGTACAGGAGATAGGGGAGAGAATAGCACAAAAAAGAACGGTGAATCTTGACTGGATGTTTTGACAGTTCAGTTGATTCACCGCTCTGCACTCAGAAGTTTCGAGCCAAACGCTAGATCAAACGGTCCCTACATGACCGTGCTGGCTCCAGTGGCTTCATAGACAAAGAGATAGGTCATGGCACATCATGCCTGCCCATGTTGATCTGTATCGCCGATCAGGTGCGCCATCCACTGCGCAAAACGCCAGCGTGCTTCCTCTTCGCGCCGTTCGCGCTCATAGCGATTCTGCAACTCGATCAAGCGGATCGCTTCATCTACGGTGAACCCACGATCCAGTAACGCATCTACCAGTAGATCTTCGTACTGATTCATCGCCACACCTCCCGTTGCATTGAATATGCCTGGGAAAAGCAGGGTAACGACCAGTACGTGCGACGATGGCAACCGGCGCTTCTGCCGCATCTCAAGAGATGCAATCGCCGGCTGGCAGATTGCTCGACTGGCCGCCCCCTATCCCAGGGCGCCCGGTTATTGGCATCTCGAGTTCTCTCGTCCTGTAGCGCGCACCATCCTCTACTCAATTTCCGCATAGCAGAGGATATGCCAACATTGCAAATACATTGGGCAACGATGCTACAACTGCCTCTCCTCTTGCGTCATAGTTGGTAGAGGGCAGCAGGTGCAGAGCTGGTTGCCTCCATCTCAAGCACAAATCCTTTTGCGTGTATGCCCACCACGTTGAGGGCCACTTGATTTTACTTCGAGATGCTCTAGTGTTCATGACTCATATGCCAATACAAAAATAACTACACGAGTACCAAAATCTCTATCGGTATATTACAAGATGATAAACGAACGAGAGGCACATACCGTGTGGTAGCCTCTCGTTCTTGCTATTTTCCGGTTCAACGAGCGGTCCTAAGCATCTCTGGGCTGATATGTCAGCAGCACCACACCCGATGGATGCGTTTTGCTATTTACCAGTTTCAGCTTCACCTGATCCTTGATATCCTGAAAGAGCGGCTTGCCATTGCCTACAATAACCGGATGGACCAGAAGCTGATACTCGTCAATCAGGCCGAGATTGGTCAGCGCACGCACGAGGCTGGCGCTGCCATAGATAAGCATATCGCTCCCTGGCTCCTGCTTCATGCGCTCGATCTCTTCTGGCACAATCTCTCGCAGCAGCGTGGAGTTGTTCCACTCCACCGCCTCAAGGCTCTTGGAGAACACAACCTTACGCATCGCATTCAGCATGCGCGCATAGGCTTTCTCGCCCTCTGAGGCGGTCGGGCTATCTGGAACATGAGGCCAGGAGCCGGCAAAACTTTGATAGGTCACACGCCCAAGCAAGAGCGTATCAGCCTTGCTCACGATGTCACCTTCATAGGCACCCATCGCCTCGTCGTAGCTCTCGCCAACCCAGTCCATTGCGTTGCCTGGACCGGCAATGAAACCATCTAGAGTAACCCAAGTGGTTGTAATGATTTTTCTCATGCACTCCTCGTTTCCTTCACGACACGCCAAGCCGCTGGAGCATCGCCCGGTGCGCCTGCCATTCGGCGCTATCATCGAGCGGCGCCAGCGTTGCCTCTACACTGTCTATCCCATACCGACGCTGGAGCGCAAGCTGAATCAGATAATCGGCGAAGTGGGGATTTTTGGGCAGGAGTGAGCCATGCAGATAGGTGCCAAAGGTGTTGCGATAGACACAACCTTCGAGATGGTCTTCACTGTTGTTGCCGTGGCCGGCCAGCACACGCCCCAACGGCTCTGCGCCAGGGGCCAGGAAGGTGCGCCCGCCATGATTCTCGAAGCCGACCAGCGTAGATTCCCGCCAGGAGAGCGCCACATTGCCGACGCAACGCGCCACCTCTTTGCCGCTATGCACCGTCCAGGCGTCGAAAATTGCCGCCCCTGGCAGTTCCGGTCCCACCGCCGGGCGATAATAGCGCGCCAGCAGTTGGTAGCCGCCACAGACCGCCAGCACCGGCATATCGGCTTCCACCGCCGCGCGCAGACCCGCGCTCTTTTTCTCGCGCAGGTCACGCGCTACCTCGTCCTGCTCGCGGTCCTGTCCGCCGCCAATGAAGAGCATATCGTAGCGTTCCGGCACGAGTTCATCGCCAAGTTGGAGCGGTAACACATCCAACATGATGCCACGCCAGCGACAGCGTTGCCGAAGCGTGATGATATTGCCGCGATCCCCATAGACATTGAGTTGATCGGGATAGAGATGGCCAAGCCGTAGCGCTGGACCCGCGTTGCCGTCAGCAGTCTGATTATGCGCCAACATCGCGTTGCTCCCAATAATGCGGCGCGTAGCCCTGCCGTTCCAGTTCTCCGCGCACCGCCAAGAGTGCTGTATAGGTTGGAATAATCACCAGTGTGTCGCCGGCTGGCGTCTGTGCCAGCGCATGCGCCAGTGCTTTGGGTATCTCCGGTTCCACATGCTGCGGCGCAATCTCTGCGTATTTCAGGCGGAGCGCCAGATCATAGGCGCGGACGCCGCTGACTGTGAGCTGCGTATCCGGCCCGACAATCGCGCGCAGCCGCTCGATATCGGCATCCCAAATCCAGGAGACATCTTCGCCGTCAGCCGGATAGTCGTTGAGCGCCAGCATGATATGCCCAATGCGCCCACCAGTGGCCAGCGCCCGCAACGTCTCATTCATACCGGTCGGATTCTTCGCCAGCAACAGGCGCACCGCACGTTCGCCAACCGCAATGCGTTCCGCACGCCCGAACGCTGGCTTGAAGGAGCCAAGCGCGGTGATCGTCGTCGCCAATGGGGCGTTCAGCGCAAGGCCAACGGCAGCGGCGGCCAGCGCATTATAGACGTTATAGAAGCCGGGAAGCCCAATATGCGCTTCCTGCGCGCCGCTTGGCGTTTCCAGCAAGAAGCTCATGCCGTCCAACCCGTCGGCCACGAGTTCACGCGCCCGCACTGCCGGCGTGGGCCGCGCAAAACCGCAAGATGGGCAGGCCCAATGACCCACATGACTATAGAACCGCACTGAGTAGGTCAGAGGACCGTGGCAGCGCGGACAGGTGCGCGTATCCACCACCTCGATTTCACCGGCGGCTGTCCCTTCCAGCAGAGCCGCAGGCGCTTCGTCCACGCCATAGTAAATGGTATTGACAAGGGGATCAGCGTCTGCCAGCGCAGCGACGGCGGGGTCGTCGGCGTTCAGAATGAGGGTTGCCGTCGTGGAAAGGTCTGCCAGGGCGTTGCGCCAGCGTTCAGCCACCGTATCCACCTCGCCATAGCGGTCCAGTTGATCGCGGAAGAGATTGGTGACGACGACAGCGCGCGGTCGCAACTCGCGCATCACCTGTGGGAACGATGCTTCATCCACCTCGAAGACGGCGACGGCGTTGCCACCACGGCGCAGATTGCCGGTCGGCAGCGCGCGGATCACCAGCGACGCCGTGATGCCGCGCGCCAGATTGGCGCCCTCGCGGTTGCGCCAGACACGCAGACGCGCTGCCCGTAAGACAGAAGCGATCAACCCACTGGAGGTGGTTTTGCCGTTGGTGCCCGTCACCACCACACAGCCGTGCCGCAATTGCGCGCCAAGATAGGCGGTAATCTCTGGATCAAGCCGGTTGGCGACCAGCCCCGGCAGGCTGGTGCCGCCGCCAAGCCGCAGCCGCCGCGCCAGCGCCCCGGATGCGCGCCCTGCGACGACCGCCGCCGCCGAACGCGCACGCCGTCCGATGGGTGGCCGATTCTGCCGCCTACTATGAGGAACCTGATGTATTGGCATAACCACGATTTCTATTGGTATGCGCCCAACCGCGAACGTAAGGCGCATGACTATGCGATGACTATGACGACTTTGACGATGACTTTGACGACGAAGCAGCACAACTTCACGGTTGCCGGACAATGCTGGCGTATTCTGGAAGTTGTGCCCGCACCGCTTCGATCAATGTCTCTTGCGGGCATGGCTTGATAAGATAATCCGCCGCGCCCAGCTTGAGCGCCTGCTCACGGTGTTTATCCGCTGCGCGCGAGGTAAGCATGATGACGCGCACGCCGGCAAACTGCGGCATATCGCGCATCACCGACAGCAACTCAAACCCATCCAGACGCGGCATCTCGATATCCAGCACCATTACCTGCGGCACGGAGACAAGCATCAGTTCCAGCGCCTCGATGCCATCGCGCGCAAGCTGCACCTCGAATCCGGCGCGGGTCAGTGTCAGTTCCAGCGCCCCACGAATGGAGACCGAATCATCCACGACGAGGACACGCGGCGCAGCCGATGGTTTCCGTTGTGGCGGCAGCTTCTTGCGCGGCGCCGGCAACTGCTGCACCTGATCCAGACTATTCAGACTGTTCTGCACCAACTCCGGCAGGTCCAGCAACAACTGGACCACTCCATCAGGTGTGACGGTTGCGCCGCGAATCGCGCGCCGTCTCAGATGTGCTGGCAGCGTTTGGATGACGACTTCCTGGTCGTCCGAAACCTGATCTACCAGCAGAGCGGCGCGTTGACGTCCCACTTCGATGACCAGCGCAAGCTGTGATGACGGCGGCGATGTCTCGAACCCCAGCAGGTCTGCAAGTGACAGCACAGGAATCTCTTCATAAACGGGTTCAATCGGTTCACTGACCGTTTCGAGCGATGTAGGTGATGCAGCAGTCGCGGCGCTCTGTTGCTCGCTCTCCTGGTTGCTGGCTGGCGTCAGCGTATCGAGGCGCACTCGCAGCCGCTTCACGCCACTGCCCATCATACTCTTCGCATTCGACGAACTGGCGGATGCCGCAGGCGTGGAGGGCAACATATCCTCTGGCGCGACAGCTACCATCTGTACCACCGAGGAGAACGGCACGGCGTAAGTCTGCCCCGCAACGTGTACGCTGAGCGCCCGCACGATGCTAAGCGAGATGGGCACACGGATACGGAAGACGCTGCCCTTATCCGGCTCGCTTCGCACAGTAATGGTGCCTTTGAGACGGTGAATCGCCGTGCGCACCTCATCAAGTCCGATGCCGCGCCCAGCGACCATCTGTGCCTCATGAAACGTCGTGATGCCAGGAATAAACATCATATCCAGCGCTTCGCTGAAGGCCATCTTGCGCGCGGCGTCAGCATCGAGAAAGCCCATTGCCACGGCGGAGGCGGCCAGGCGATAGGGGTTGATGCCTCGGCCATCGTCGCCAACCTCGATAACCACTTCGCTGCCTACATAGTAGGCATGAATCCAGACACTGCCGGTTTCTAGCTTGCCGTGTTCCAGGCGTTCTTCGCGCGGCTCAATGCCATGCACCACCGCATTGCGCACTAACTGAATCAGTGGTTCGGCCAGCGCCTCGCTGATATTGCGGTCAATCTCCGTCATCTGACCACGCACCGTGAACGAAATTGCTTTGCCGAGCGAGGCGGCAAGTCTGCGCGCCTCCAGGTGGATGCGTGGCATCAGGTCTTCCAGCCGCACCAGACGAATCTGCATCACGTCGCGCTGAATATCATGGGCAATAGCCGCCTGTTCCTCGCCAATCTGCCCCAGGCGCGTGAGCGCGGAACGCAGGTATTTGCTGGTAGAGGTCGTATCAGCCACCACTTCGGTTAATTGGCGGACCGCCTGATCGAACTCACTAAAGCGTTCCATCTCCAACGCATCCCAATGTGATTGCGCCTCACCCGCCTGGCTATTTTGACCGCCGCGCCCGCGCAGACGTGCCAGCGGTCCTGCACGCGAGGTCGAAAGCTGGGTTGGCATCTGCGAAGAGAGCTGGTGCGGATTCAGGTCCGTCACCTGAAGGCTGATCGCGCTCAAACGACTGAGCGCCTGATCGAGTTCATTCTGAAGCTGGGCAATATCGTCGCGCAGTTGCATGAAACTGGCGCGATTGAGGGCGAGTGCATTCACATGGGTCATTAATTCATCGAGCCGGTGAACTTCCACCCGCAGCAACGACTCCATCTCACTGGCCCTGGAGCGAGCGGCAGACGATTCGGTTTCCCCGCTTGCAACCACCGGCTTCAATTGGCCAGAGATAACGCCAGAGCTGGCGACCTGCCTCTGCGCTGGTGGCATCGGCGTCTCCTGGCGAATGCCATTGCCGTTGCCATTGCTGCTGGCAGTAATAAGCAGGCCGTCACGCAGCGCCTCCGCGCGGGCAATCACACTTTCATCGGTCGCCTGCTCAGATGCCGCCGCTTCCAACGTTGCTTCGACCAACGCCAGCAGACTGGTCAACGTGCCGATAGCCGTGGCATCGGCGGGAACCGTCTGTGACTGAAGCGCGCGAATAACATCCTCGAATATCAGTGTCAGCGATGCGAGCGCGCCAAACCCCAGCGTGGCGGCTGCCCCTTTGATCTTATGCGCCAGCCGTCCCATTTCGGAGAGCGTTGCGCGTTCGTCGGGTTGTTGCTCGAATCCCAGCACCATGCGCCGCAAGCCCTGCACATCCTCGCTCGTTTCAACGACAAAGAGCCGCTTCATCTCCGGCGGAATGTAGTCTAACTCTTCGGCAGTGACATGATATGGCGTAGCTGGCAGGGGAGACAGAGGTGGCATGGGTGGCATGGGTGGCATGGATGACGCCGCTGCCTCCGTCGGCGCCTCCTGTGTGCCTTCCACTTTAGTCCCATCTGGTGGCGCGGATGCAGCAAAACTATCGGTTTCCTCGCTCCCGTCCGGGAAAGCGGGAATGCGGTCCGCACTATCGGCCATCTGCGCGGAGGGGCGCAGATCGCTCGTCTGGAACGTGCGCAGTAATTCGCGCTCCTCTTTCGTCAGGCGCGCAGCAATCTCGTCGCTATCGAGCGGAGGGGAGGAAATCGCAAACTGGTCATCACGAGTTAAGCCAGACACATCCAGCGTGTCCAGCATACTCGCGATATCCGTGCTGTTTGCCGGGTCCCCGCTGTTGGCGAGATCAGAGGCCATATTCACCCACGGTGAGACAGCATCCTGATACACTTCCGTTTCTGCCAGAGCAGAGAAATTGGCCGGGCCAGATGAGTCGGACACATCAAATACATCGGATACGTCAGATATGCCGGATGAGGCGAGTGATTCAGGCGCATAAGTGACCGCAGCTTCGATAGGTAAGGCTGGAACGCTCGCCAAACCAGCGGAGAACAACTCCTCATACGTCTGCCGCAAGGTGAATATCAGGCGCGAGGCGGTCAGGCGTTCCGCATCGGTTGGCAGGAGAACACGCCGATGCTCCGCCATGCTCCGCAGGCGCTCTTGAAGATACGTCAGCAAATCTGCACAATTGGCGAGCAGCGCCGCCGAGCGCAACAGCGGCGTATAGTATCCGCTGAAGCAGCCGGCAAGTACCAGAGCAACCTGCGCGCAATCATCCGCGTGAAAACCGGCGCTCAGGTCCGCGATGGCGGTCCCCAGGCGCGCCAATTCCTCGACGGCGATGCGGTATTGCTCTTCCGACGCGGCGCCTCCCAGGGTATCAAGGTGACGCTGGGTAACTGGTATGAGCGCGTGCATCTCGGCGATATACATGCCCGCGACATCCTGCTCATCCATCATCTTGCCCCCTCTCCTCCAGCGCAGCAAGCAAATCATCGAGTACCAGCCTGGCATCGAGAATCATATAGGATTGGTCGCTTTGTGGAGGCGTAAAGACACCAGTGACGTAGCGTTCCAGCATCGGCGTGCCGGCTATGCTGCCAAGATTGGCCTCATCGGCGGGCGTAATCTGCTCGTCCTGTACTGCGACAATATCACCGACAGCCGTAACGGCCCAGGCCAATACGCGCTCTCCCTCGCCAATCAGCAAGGCGGTGGTTGGGAGGAGTGGATTGACCAGCGGCGCGGTGACACGCCGCTCATAGAGCGAATGCCGCGCGTTCTGCGGCATCAGCCAGGAGGCAGCGTGATCGGCTGAACGGCCAAGCAGCAGCGGCGCGGGGTCTACCAGGGCTAGCAATTCGGTGCGCAGGGGGAAAATGCCGATGAGCCAGTCTGGGCTGAAAGGCAGTGGAACCACCTGGGGCAACGACGGGCGCACCTCGCGTAGCGCCGTCAGTGGCACCGCGCATGGCACATCCGCACAGGCGAAGAGCAAATATTCGGCGCCGTCCGGCGGTGCGACGGCAAGCGCGTCACTCTCTGCCTTTTGGAGCAGGCGATCCATAGCGTCAACCGAATTGGCACGCGCCGCCGCCAGCAATTGCACCAGGTAGCCCGACACTCCCGGCTTTGATGCTTCTACAGATTCGCTCAATTCGCCCAATTCGCTTGTGGTTCCCGTGTCTTCGTCGCCCATCTCAATCCCTCTCTCGCTCCTCGTCAGGATTGCGCAGTTACTGCGGGAGGGGTATCTGCAACAGGGTGCAGACCGTCTTGATGACCTCTGAAACGCGGAACGGCTTACGAATGAAGACCTTCGCGCCGACGATCCAACTGTGCGCGCGATCTATCATGCCATCGTGACCGGAGAGCATGACGATAATCATGTCACTGAACGCGGGATTGCCGCGCAGAATGTGCGCCACTTCATAGCCTGTCATCTTCGGCAGACCAATATCGAGCAGCAGCAGATCAGGAACGGCGACCTCACGCTTGGCCAGCGCCTGAATTGCCGAAATGCCATCAGGAAAGGTGGTGGCAGGGATGCCGATCCGCGAGAAGCTGGCTTCGATGATTCGGCGCACGGCCAGCGAATCATCTATCAGCATGATAGTGCGCTGGCGAGTAGCGGGCTGAAACGGCGCGTCGTTATCCATGATCTGTTGCTCCACTGAAGCAAACGGCGATGGCGCCATAGGCGACATGGGCATAGTCCTTTCTTGCAACTGAACGTCGTACGATTCTCAACACGGTACTCCCCACAAATATCATCTCAGCATACAGCATACAGCATACAGCATACAGCCACACAAAAACACTGAACACATCTACACGCCAGGGAACGACCTGAGCATAACCAGTATAACGAACAAGCGCTGCGCAGCGCTCCCGCGAAGCATGTGAAGGCGTACATTGCCGCCGGCTAGGCGGTATTCGATGGCTCGCCGCGCAGCGTTTGGAACAATGCCTCCCACGCCTCCTGATTTTGCACGCGCTCGATGGGCGATGCCACCCGCGAGTTGATTGCCTGGAATGCAGCGACGAGCGCCCGCTGAAGCAGATCGGAGAACTGTTCATATAACACTTTAGCGGTGCCAATCGCTTCGCGCGAAGAACTATCCAACACGCGCCGGCAATACGCGGCGAAATCCTCTACATCAATGCGGTTGAGTTCGATGCGGAATTGATAGGTCTCCAGCCCAAGCAATCCTTCACGCGCAAGAATCGAATGTAAGGTATCCGCAGCCAGGCTCAGGTGCATGGCATCACACTCGTCTTCGAGCGCCTTCATCGTCCTGTTGATGAAATCGGCGAGCGCCACCAATTGATCCAGCGGCGTTTTACGTTTGAGCCAATACTGTTCCATCTCAATCAGCAGGCTGAACAGATCGAAATTATTCATGCTCAGGCGAGCGGCTTCTTCAGGTAGCCCTGGTGTGCTTTCCGCGTCCCCCGGCACCAACAAGCCTTCTTCCACCAATGGGCCGATCATGCGCGCCACTTCGATCTCCGGTTGATGCAGTGAAGTGGCAATACGGCGCACCGTATGGTGCGCGTTGACACGGGAAATCACGCGCCAGGCTGCGGCATGGAACAGCAGCGGGTGCCCTATAGGTGGCTCAAACGCCATCCACACGCGCGTGCGCATGCCCTGCGGCAGAAACGGCTGGAGGCTTTCCCACTCGTGTTCGTAGCGCAACACTTCCATGACGACGCGGGTGGAATCTATGCGGTGCAGCGGGGTCCTCTCCGGCAAACGCTCATCAGGGTGGAACTCATAGGAGCCGCTCCGCCAGAGCGCCAGTTCGCGCGCCGTCCAGAGTGTCTGTGTCTTGAGCGCATTGGCGAGTTGGTCTTCGCTCAGGATGCCCAGGTCCACCAGTCGCTCGCCAATGCGTTTGCCCAGTGGGTCCTGCGTCTGGAGCCGGAAGGCATGTTCGATCTGTGTAGCGTTGGCGAGGTTGAGTTGCTGTAGCACATGCCCCAGCGTCAGCGCTTCGGTATCCAGCTCGGTGCAGCTCACGAGGGCGCCATTGTCGAAATAGATCAGCCCCGTCCGCCCAACGCCATGCTCAGTGTCCTGATGAAGATGCAGCGCGCCGGTATTCGAGCCAAGCCCCATCATTTGGAGCAGCTCCACCAGGCGAAACTCTTCGAGCCGGCCACTAAAGACACTGGCGTTCGTCACGAGCGTGTTCCGTTTCCTTTACGAACTACATACCACTCACCACAAGCGAATTCGCGGAAATTATACTCTAGCCCGTAGAGCTAAACAAGGGTCCCATTGGCTGTACGTCTGCTTCAGCCACCTGTTGCGCCAGGTCAGCGACCGTGCGATTGAGCGCCGGATGTACGAACGCTGGCGCAATCTCAGCCAGCGGCAACAACACAAACGCCCGCTCGGCGATACGTGGATGGGGAAGGGTGAGCGAGGGTGTATCGAGGACGAGCGCATCATAGAAGAGCAGGTCAATATCAATCACACGCGGCCCATAGCGGATGCCCGCCGTTCGCCCCATCTGCTGTTCGGTGGACTTGAGCAGCGCCAGCACGTCGTGCGGGGAGAGCGCCGTGCGGGCGCGACACACCAGATTCAGGAAACGCGGCTGCTCGGTGACGAGCATCGGCGCGGTATCATACACGGAAGATATCTGCTCTATGGTCATCTGCTGGCTCAGTAAGTCGAGGGCGCGCTGTAGCTGTCTACGGCGGTCGCCTAGATTGCTGCCTAAGCTGAGAAAGACCACATGATCTTCCGGCGATCTGTGCTGCTCATCTGGTGTGAGCATCTTCGATTCCACCTCTGGATTACCTCTATGCAGTGCAGCATACGTGATGAAGCGCCGGGAATGCTACCCCTGGTCCTTCTCAAGGTCCTGGCATATCCTCCTTTCACCTCCTGATTTTCTCTGAAGGAAACGAGAACAAAAGTGCTATTAAATTATGCCGTGTGGCTGCCAAATTGTGATAAAATACGCGGGTGAGTTCTGAAGTAACAGCGTACAGAGATTGCGCAGACACCACAACTATCCAAGACATCGCAACGATGCCACACACAAAGAAGCAGCAAAAGAGGCGGCATGTGAGGAGAGGTTCCCTGGTGGACGAAACACTACGCCCGCGTGTGGCTGCTGCGCGGCTCCTCCGCTGGCTGGCAACGCAAGGTGACACGACCTCCGGCGAGGCGACCCCGATTGATCGGCTGGCGCAGGCGCTTGGGCTTCAGATTGCCCAGTTTCATCCAGAGAGCCGGCGTGAGGGAACGCTCGGCTGGCTGGAACCGGGCGAAGATCTCATCTTCCTGCGCCAGAATCTCAGCGAGCCGGTGCGGCGCTTTACGCTTGCCCATGAAATCGGCCATGCAGTGCTGCATCGCACCAGTGGCGCGGCGCTGATAGCCGCACTGATGCCGCCCTCGCGCGACCTGTTGATGCCGGATACGACCAGCGGCTGTGAAGATAGCGACCTCGATACTCCGTTGACGGCGCTGGCTGCTGGCGAAGAGATTTTGCGTCCAGGCGAAGCATATAGCGCCCGCGCGCGCCGCGAGAGCGAAGCCAATGCCTTTGCGGCGGCGCTCCTGCTGCCGCCGGACCGCCTGCTGGCACGCTACCTGGAACGCGCCCAGCAGCAAACGGCATTTGCCGGAAGACGGCGCGGCGCGATTACCCGCAGCCTGGCGCGCGAGTTTGGTGTCTCTGAAGATGTCGTGCTGCGCAGCCTGGGGGCGCTGCTCCAATCTCCCAAATTGCCAGACGAACTGCTTGCCAGCGAGCAGGACGAACAGCAAGACACCGCGCCACGCCGCGCCACGCTCGACGCGAGCCAGCGGCAAGCATCTTCTGCGCAATCACCGGCGCTGGTGGTGGCCGGGCCGGGCACCGGCAAAACGAGTACGCTGGTGGGGCGTGTCACCTATCTCGTCGAGGAGCAGGGCATCCCCGCTGACGCTATCCTGGCGCTGACCTTTTCCAACAAGGCGGCGCGTGAGATGCGCGAGCGACTCGAAACGCTGCTCTATCCCACCGCCACTGACAGCGGCCCTCTGATGCCACCCGCCATGCCAACCGTCAGCACGATACATGCGTTCTGTGGCGATCTGGTGCGCCGCTATGCGCCGCTCGTCGGGCTGCGACCAGATTTCCGGCTCATCAGCGAGGCAGAGGGCTACTTCTTGCTGCGGCAGGTAGCCGCCGACCTCACGCTCCACCATTATCAGCCGCTGGCGACTCCTGGGCTGCATTTCCCTGCGCTGCTGGCGGCAATTTCGCGCGCCAAAGACGAGCTGGCGGGACCGGAGCGCTATGCCACCGTGGCGCAAGAGATGATGGCACGCGCTACTACCTCAGACGAACGGTACGCAGCGGAACGCGCCTGCGAGGTCGCCGCCGTCTATCTCGCCTATCAGAACTTGCTGGCGGCGCGTGGTGACGCCGACTTCGGCGATTTGATTCGTCTCGCGGTGCAATTGCTGCGTGAGCAGCCGGAGGTGCTGGCAGAGGTTCGCGCGCGCTACCGGCATGTGCTGGTAGATGAGTTCCAGGACATCAATCGCGCGATGGGTGTGCTGCTCCGCCTGCTCGCCAGCGAAACAACGGCGCTCTGGGCGGTTGGCGACGCCGATCAGGCGATTTATCGTTTTCGCGGCGCGTCGCCCGCCAATCTGGCACGTTTCACCAGCGACTATCCGCAGGCGCAGGTGCATACGCTGCGGCGCAATTATCGCTCAGTGCCGGATATCTTGACGGCGGCGGCTGGTGTTGCCAACGCCGCGCTTGGCGAACGCACGCCGCTGACGGCGAACCGCCGGGGCGCGGGTGCAGCGATCACGCTGGCAATCGCGCCGGACGAGCAGGCAGAACTGGCCGGGCTGGCCAGAGAGATCAGACGCCGCGCCGAACTGGGCCGTCCTTTTGGTGAGCAGGTGGTCCTTTGCCGCACACGCCGGCAATGCCAGCGTGTGGCTGCTGCGCTGGCCGCCGCCGACATTCCGACTCGCCTCGCCGCGCCACTGTTAGAGCAGGACGACACCAAAGACCTGCTCGGCGTCTTGAGCCTGCTCGGCGACCTGAGCGGCAGCGGATTATTGCGCGCGGGAAACATCCCCGATCATGCTTTCAGCCAGCAAGAGGCGCGGGCGGTGCTGGCCGCCGCACGTGTCGCGCATCAGGCGCCGCTGGTGACGCTGCTGCAACGGCTCGATAGCGTTGAAGAGTTGACGCCAGCAGGACGGCGCGGATTGACCACGCTGGCGCAGATCATACGCGAATTGCGACAGGCGCCGGATGTGCTTACCGGCGTCTCGCGCTATATCTTCAGCTACACACGCATCGGACACCGGCTCATGCGCCAGATCACGCAGCACGGGCCGGAATCATCGGCGGATGTGCAGGCCGAAAGACTCATGCAGGTCCTGGGGCTGGCGCGCGCCTTTGAGGATCAGCGCCGGTCGCAATCAGCCGCATCATCATCTTCATCTGATGCCCGCACGCATGCCGATTGGGCGGCTTTCCTGGAATATGTGCGTGTGATGTTAGTGCTGCGCCAGGAAACCGGCAGCGCAGAGGAGGGACCGGGCGAGACGACGGAGAGCGTGCGTGTGTTAACCGTCCATGCCAGCAAAGGATTGGAGTTTCCGGTGGTCTACCTGCCAGGGCTGGCCGACCGGCGCTTTCCCATGCAGCGACGCGGCAACATTGCGCCACTACTGCCGGGGCTGGACGAAGAAGAAACGCTCGAAGCTCATGACCCGGATGCGCATCTTGCCGAGGAAGCCTGCCTCTTCTATGTGGCATTGACTCGTGCCCGCGATGAATTAGTACTCAGCCGTGCCGAACGCTATGGCCGCATGCGCTATAAACCCTCGCCGTTTCTCGAACCTATCGAGACAGCGCTTGGCAGGCGGCTGACCCACGCGCGCTGGTTGCCGGTTAGAGTCGAGCCGGCTGATGGCATACAAAGCCAGAGCCAAAGCCAGAGCGCGCATGAGCAGGAGGAAGGCGACGCATCTGATGTTGTCCCTGCACAGGAAGCGCATGAGCCGCTGCTTCCGGTTGCGCCTGCGGATGGGCCGGTGCGGCATGCAGCAATTGAAACCTATCAACGTTGCCCACGCCAGTATGCGTATCGCTATGTCTACGGTCTGCGGCCACGCGAGATTGGCCTGGCAACGCTCCGCCGCACGCTGCATGACACCCTGCATACGCTCCAGCAACGGTTCGCCAGACCGGGGCGCTATGTGGCCGGCGGAGGACCTGAGAAGGTAAGCCTGCAAGACGCGCTGAGCCTCTTCGAGAATGAATGGACGGAAAAATTAGACCAGGAGCGGCGGCTACAGGGCAACGAAGATGAGGGCAACACGGCAGACGCCACAGACGCCACGGCTGTCGCTGAGCTGGAAGCGCCAAGCGCCGTGCCGGGAGATGCGTTCCTGGAGGTCTACCGGCGGCATGGCAGGCATGTGATCGAGCGCGCCTGGGCGGGCATGGTGCAGCAGCAACTTCCTGGGATAGATGCTGAAGGATTGATCTTCGATGCCGAGGAAACCAGCTTCGATGAGCAAGTGACCCTGCGCGTGGGTGAGCGCGAACTGAGCGTGCTGCTCGACCGCGTGGAGCGCGGCGAGGCAGCAGCAACGCCGCCGCCCGCCAACGGACACGCAGGCCCAACCGGCGCAACAAGCACAACAAGCACAGCGAACAGCGCCATCAAACCGAACGGCAAGCGACAGGCGACAGCGGTCCCATCAACACCAGCATCCCAACCGGCGCCGGTACGTATCGTGCGGCACCGGCTGGGACGGAGCAGCGCAGGCAAGCCGGATTTACACGCGCTCTTTTATGCGTTGGCTGCGCAACAGAGCGGAGCCGCGACCGCCGAGTTCTATTCGCACAATCTCACAACAGGCGAATTAGAGCGGGTGACGCTGGATGAGCGCAAACTGGCGAAGTTGCGCGAAGAACTCGATACCTTGCTGGATGGCATCGAGAGCGGCTTCTATCCGCCGAAGCCAGACCCAGCGACCTGCCAGAATTGCCCATTCCTGCTGATCTGCCCGGCGTAGAGCGCAGTTTGCGTGCATTCGTGAAACAATCATCAGCGCAAGGTCCTCTGATGAGTTGAAAGCTGTTAGAGATGAGGAGACCAGAGAAGCGTGCCTGATGAGCCTAACATATCCGATATAGCGGATGAGCGCAGCGTGGCGCAATTCCTCGACGCGCTCGGCTCCAACGCGCCCACGCCGGGTGGTGGCGCAGCCTGCGCAGTCGCTGGCGCAATGGCGGCGGCGCTGGCCGAGATGGTGGCGCAATTCACCGTTGGCAAGCCAGCCTACGCCGCAGACGATGCCAGCATGCGCGCGATGATCGAGCGTGCGCAACACTTGCGTCAGGTGCTATTGCAGTTGGTGACGGAAGACGAGCGCGGCTTTGCGGCAGTCTCAGCCGCCTATCGCCTGCCCAAAGCAACCGAAGCAGAACGGACTGCCCGCACTGAGGCGATTCAAGCGGCGTTGCAGGTGGCGATGCAACCACCATTGCAGGTGATGAAGTATGGCTGTGAGGTCGCTGTGCTGGCGCTCGCAGCAGCAGAAGCCGGCAATACGTCGCTGGCGAGCGATGCGGGTTGCGCGGCGCTCTTTGCGGAGGCGGCGGTGCGGGCGGCGGGCCTCAATGTGCTGGCAAACGTTGTCCTCATGCGCGATACAGCGGCGGCTGAACGTTTGCGTAGGCAGGTGGCCAGCTATGAGCAGCAGGCGGCAGGTTTGCGCGAGCAGACGATGCGACACGTAAACGGACACCTGGGACGCTGAATTGATAAAAATGCAGTGACGTTGCGATACGATGGGGATAGATAACGGGTGGTGGCGACAGTACTGAACGGACGGGTTATTGCGCGGGCGGTGCGCGCCGATATTGCGAAGCTGGCCGCTGAAGACGCCGAGGTTTACGGCGCTCCGGCTGGCCTGGCAATTCTGCGCATCGGCAACGACCCGGCCTCCAACGTCTATACCGAGGCGCTGATGCGCACCTCCGCGCAGGTTGGTGTGGTTGCGCGGGTGGTCGAATTGCCGGAGACGGTTGACGATGACGGCCTGCGCCAGCAGATCGAGGCGCTGAATGACGACCCTTCGGTGCAGGGCATCCTGACGCAGTTGCCGCTGCCACCGCATCTTTCGCAGCGCACGGTGGCCGAAACAGTGGACCCGCAGAAGGATGTAGACGGCATCAGCGTGCGTAGCGCGGGTAATCTCTTTCTACGCCTGCCGAGCTTCGTCCCTTCGACCAGCGCTGCCGTCATGGAGCTGCTGGATCGCGGCGGTATTGCGCTCAGCGGGCGGCGAGCCGTGGTGGTCGGCGCGAGCAATGTCGTCGGCAAGCCGCTGGCATACATGCTGCTGCACCGCGACGCAACCGTCACCGTCTGCCATATCTACACGCGTGATCTGGCGCACTGGACCCGCCAGGCGGATGTGCTGGTTGTCGCCGCAGGCAAACCCGGACTGATTCACGGCGAGATGATTCAGCCAGGCGCGGCGGTGATTGATGTTGGCATCAATGTGCAGGCAGATGGCTCCATCACCGGCGATGTCGCCTACGAGAGCGCCGCCGAGGTTGCCGGCGCCATCAGTCCGGTTCCTGGCGGCGTAGGGCAGCTTACCAATCTCATGCTGCTCAAACAAACGGTGCTGGCAAGGAATCTCTGGCAATTCAACGAGAACGCATGAGTCTCAGTCTCACAAGTCTCTTCTAGCCTGCTTTCGGGGGATATTCTCATGGGCGAACCTTTTCTCGAACGTCTGCATCAGGGGCCATTGCTCTGCGATGGAGCGATGGGCACCATGCTCTATGCGCGCGCTCCCGAAAGTATTCTGCATGGCCGCTGCTTCGATGAATTGGTGCTGACGGATAGCGCGCTGGTGCAGGACATTCACTGCGACTACATCAAGGCAGGCGCGCAGGTCATCGAAACCAATACCTTCGGCGCAAATGCGGCGAAACTTGGAGCATATGGGCTTGGCGCTCAGGTGACGACGATCAACCGGCGCGCGGCGCAACTGGCACGCGATGCCCGCGAGATTGCCGGTGAGCCAGTATTCATCGCAGGCGCAGTCGGGCCGTCTGGCCTCATCAATATCAACGGCGCAGACGACGCCGACCCGGCGCTCGTTTCCCTGCGTGCGCTCTTCCGCGAACAGATTACCGCGTTGATAGAGGGCGGCGTTGATCTGATCATCCTGGAAACGTTCGCCAGTCTGATTGAGCTACGCCAGGCGGTGCTGGCGGCGCGTGAGGTTGGCCAGTTCCCGCTGGTCGCGCAGATGACCTTCAGCGAAGATGGCCTCTCGGTCTCTGGCTCAACGCCACTCGACGCCGCGCTTACCCTGGCGGCGCTGGGGGTGGATGTCGTCGGCACCAATTGTAGCGTCGGGCCAGCCGGCACGCTGGACGCCATTGAAGAGATGGTTGCGGGGCTGCGCTCCGAAGAGAACGGCAGGTACGCCAGGACGCTCATCTCGGCGCAACCGAACGCCGGATTGCCAGCGCGCGTAGAGAATCGCTTTCTCTATGTCTCCACGCCGCGCTATTTTGCAGACTATGCCCGTCACTTCGCGGAGGCCGGTGTACGCCTCATCGGCGGCTGCTGCGGCACTACACCGGCGCATATCGCCGCCATGCACGAGGCGCTCAGCAGCTATCTCCCCGCCGCCGCAACGACTTTCGCCGTCGCCGCGCCACCGGTGGAGGCAGTCAGTGAGCGCATGCCCGGCGGCGAACGAGAAAGCGCGCCGGATATTACGCAGCAGACACGCTTGCAACAGGACCTCGAAGCCGGGAAGTTTGTCGTCAGCATCGAACTCGACCCGCCAAAAGGACTCAACCCCACCAAGATCATCGAAGGCGCGGCCACCCTGCAACAGCGCGGCGTGCGCTTCATCAATATCGCCGATAGCCCAATGGCGCGCGTGCGTATGAGTTGCCTTGCGATGGCGCGACTGCTACAAGATCAGCTTGACCTCGAAGCCATCGTTCACATGACCACACGCGACCGCAATGTGATGGCACTGCAATCCGATCTGCTGGGCGCGCATGCGCTAGGCATCCACAACGTGCTGGCATTGACCGGCGATCCGGTGCGCGCCGGCAACTATCCCAACCTCACTGGCGTCTGGGATGTGGATTCCGTTGGCCTGATTCGCATTCTGCGCGATATGAATATCGGGCATGATGCGGCTGGCGCGGCGCTGGGCACGTCTGCGCACTTCTATATCGGCGCGGCGCTCAACCTCAATATGGAAGATCAGGTGATTGATTTCGCCCGCGAACAGGCGCGCCGCAAACTGGTAGGCGACATCGCCACATCTCCGGCTGATACCAATGGCGAGGCGCAGTTGACCGAGACCGAACTGGAACTGCATCGCCTGCGCCACAAGCTGGAGGCAGGCGCGCAATATATCATGACACAGCCGATCTATGATCTGGCCCCCCTGGAACGCTTCTTCGACACCTACGGTCCGGTAGACGTGCCGATCATCCTCGGTATGGTGCCATTGCATAGCTCCAAACACGCCGAATATCTTCACAATGAGGTCCCCGGCATCAGCATCCCCGATGCGGTGCGCGAGCGCCTGCGCGCGGCAGGAGATCGCGGGCGCGAGGTGGGTATCGAGCTGGCGCATGAGGTCATCGCTGCCGCCTATGCGCGCGGATTGATTCAGGGGTGTTACCTGATGCCCTCGTATGGCCGTTATGACCTGGTAGGTGATTTGGCGCAGACGCTCTTGCAAGAGACGGCGGCCCGTCCAGCGCAGGCCGCTAGAGCCTGAACTCGCCGTTGGTATCCCTTATTGTAGTGTCGCGCTAAATCGCCGGTTGGATGTCACAGGCATGGATGCTTGACTGTCGAGCGGCTTTCTTGTATGCTGTGTCTCTCAGCATTGCGGGCTGCCAGGTGAAAGGACACCGGAGTGTACGACTTCGACGAGCCGCCACACACCCCAGACACGTCAGATACGCCAGAGCATACCAGCGACCCAGCTTCCGACCCAGAGCCGGAACTTGCGACGAAACGGCGTCTGCGGCGGCGCTTCACCCGTGACGAGTTGATACTGACGATCATCCTTCTTGTGCTAGTGGTCATCATCTGCGTCTATGGCATACCCGTTCTCTGGCAACTCTTCGAGACGATTCAGTTTGATACGAATAGCACCAACTTCATCCTGTCACCATTGCTCTGATGCTCTGACAGCAGCTGCTATGCCGGTATGAGGCGTTTGGCCTGGACACGTTGTTGCCCCTGCGCGCCAAAGACTATACTGCAAGCCGTTCGGGATGGCGTTTTGGTCTCGTGCGCGGCAGCGCCTTTGACTGCTGAGCGCCAGTTATAGCAAGACACGATACGACAAGAGAGGAACGGGGAAAACACGCTATGGAACGTCTGGGAAGTCCATCGCAGCGGGCGCAGGGTCGCGTAGAAGTCGCCAGTTCCCGTCTGGAACGTGTGGAAAAACCATCGCTGTTCAGGCGGCGCTTGCCACTGTTGCTTGGCGCGGTGACGGGGCTGGTCATCTGTCTGGTGGGAATGTTCGTTCTGCTGGCGCTGAACGGGCACACGCCATCCGTTCCCGCGCCAGACGCTACGGCAAACGGCGTTTGCGACGATCTGCGCACGGCGAACTACACGGCGCTCTACGATGCGCTGGCGCCCGCGCTACAGCAGCAAGGAGCAAACGCCCAGGCAGAATTTGTTGCCAGCCAGCGACAACTGGATATCGCCAGCGGCAAAGTGGTGAGTTGCGCGTATCAGGTGCAGCACGCCGACAGCGCCCAGGCAACCGTAACGTATACCATCGCTCGTGGCAGCGCGCCCGCGCAGACCGGGCAGATCACCTTCAATTTCCTCGATGGCTCCTGGCGTATCGCTAGCTACGATACCAGCCTGATCTAGCCTGATCTAGCCTGATCTAGCCTGATCTAAGAAATCAGTTCAGGAGCGAACGGTCTGCGTCATGCGCTAAGAGGACGCCTTGCGCATTGTCTTCGACGTGTTCGACGTGTTCGACGTGTTCGAGTTGCCGGCTGAGTTGCTTCACTTCGGCGCGCAGCAACGCAATGCCGGTACGCAGGCGCTGCGGCAATGAGGTAGTTTCGAGGAGTTCTTGTTTCTCGGCGTCGCCACAGGTCAGGCACATGCCAATCAGATACGAGAGTTCAGCAGCCTCGCCGGGGATGTCGAGATGCTGATCCTCGCTGCCCACCAGCGCCAGCATCACATGCAGGTAGTCGTCGAGGGCGGCGCGGGCGCGGGCGGCCAGCATATCGAGGTCGTCGGCTGCCACGATGCGGTCGCGTAGCGGGCGGACAATTCCGATGAGATAGGATTTGTGCGTCTTGTAATCCACAATCTCAAAGCGGCTCGTGCCAAGCGCCAGCATGTTATAGCGTCCGCCGGGAAGCTGCTCATAGTCGGCGATGCGCGCCAGCGTGCCCACGCGCGCCGGAGTCACCTGCCTTTCATCCTCATCCGTCAGGGCCAGCACTACGCCAAAGGGCGCGCGGTCCGCCAGGCAATCAGCAGTCATCTCACGATAGCGCTGCTCGAAGATATGCAATGGCAGCGCCATCCCAGGAAAGAGGACCACGTTGAGCGGGAACAATGGCACTTCAAATAGCTCGTCCGCCATCGCACACTGCTCCTCTCCCGTCTCTCTATCGTTTGATCTCCAGGTCTTGTGAATGCTCGATGTTCTGTGTTGTCGCAGCCATTCCTGTATTCCTGGAGCGCACTCATCACCGGCCATGCTGCCTGCACGAGACACCAAAACATGATACAGTGGAGAGTGTAGCATGGCTGTTCCTGGCAATGCCAACTCCGGCCATTGCCATAAGGCCACTTTCGTTATGGGTGAGGGGATTGTGATATATGCGTGACGTAGCCGGCCATGCGCAGGCACAGGCGCGGCTGGCGCGGGCAGTTGCCAGCGGCCAGGTGAGCCACGCCTATCTGCTGACCGGACCGGAGAGCATCGGCAAGACGACGCTGGCGCTGGCCTTCGCGCGGCTCCTGCTCTGCGAGCGCCCCAATCTGGAGACCGGCGACCCCTGCGATAGTTGCGACGCCTGCCGCAAAGTGCTGCATGGCAACCACCCGGATGTCATGCTGGTGGAACCGGAGGATGGAAAACGGCTGCTCGGCGTGGACGTGGTGCGCGAATCGGTCGTCAGGCATGCCAACCTCGCGCCGTCGCAGGGTCGCTGGCGGGTCTTTATCCTGCCGGATGTCGAGCGGATGACGCCCAACACCCTCAATGCGCTGCTCAAGACGCTGGAAGAGCCACCGGCAGGCGTCGTCCTGCTGCTCACCAGCACCGACCCGGAGAGCCTGCTGCCAACCCTCATCTCGCGCTGCCAGTTGCTCTCGCTGCATCCGCTGGCACAGAGCGAGATCGAGCGGCTACTCATCGAGCGGCATCAGGTGGCGCCGGCTGAGGCGCAGGCACTGGCGGCGCTGGCGCAGGGTCGCCCTGGTTGGGCCGTCCGCGCCCACGAGCATCCGGAACTGCGTGAGGAGCGTAAACAACTGCTGGGGCAGATCATCGGCTTGCCACGCGCCAGCCGCGACGAACGCCTGCGCATGGCGGGCGTGCTGGCGAAGGATGGCGACATGGCGCGCCGCGCCCTCGACGAGTGGACCCTCTGGTGGCGCGACGTGCTGCTGGCCGCCGCTGGCGCCGATCATCTCATCAGCGATGGTGAGGCGCGGCGCGAGGCTGAGCGACTGGGCCGCGCGATTGGCCGTCCCCGCGCCGAAGCATTCCTGCATGCCTTGCTAGCGGCCCGCGAATTGCTTGACCAGAACGTCAACGCACGCCTGGCCTTCGATGTCCTCATGTTTGACCTTCCCGCCCCTACTGCGTCTTCTGGCAGGCGCTAAGAGGCCACAGAATCCGGTACTTCTGCCGACAATTCCTGTGAGGCGCGTAACAGTTGGTGGCGCGTGGCCCCCATATACTGCAAGGATGAACAATGCTTTGCAAACCTGGAAGGTTGGTCGCCATGAGAACGATGACACGATGCGCCGCATTGCTGGCGCTTGCTGCGTTAGTGATAGGAGTCGCCGCCTGTAGCGATGCCAGTGGAACGTCTGCGACCAACGGCTCCGGCGCTGGCGGTGCTGCGACGGCAACGGCAACAAGCGGCGGCGCGCCAGCTGCGACTGCCACCGCTACCACCGCCGCATCCACCTATCAGATCGAGGTGTTCTTCTCCAAACATCCCGACTCGGATAGCAATCCCGCTGCCGTGTTTCCGGTTCACCGCACTGCGCCGAATTTACAGGTGGCGACCTATGCCATCCAACAGTTGATCGCCGGTCCGACGGCTGGTGAGCAGGCGAGTGGCTACTATACGCCGCTGATGGGCAACCTGAGCGGCGCATCGAATTGCGGCGGCGCGGACTTTCAGATCACACTGAACAAGAAGGGAACGACGCCGGAACAGGGAACGGCCACCCTCACGTTTTGCCGGGCGGTAAACTCGAATGGCGTCGTCAGCGATGCCCAGATCACGTCGGAAGTCACCGCCAGCCTGAAGCAGTTCTCGACGATCAGCAAGGTGGTCATCCTCACCGGCGATGGCGGCTGCTTCGGGGATGAGAGCGGGCAGAACCGCTGCCTGCATTGACCCGGGCATTTCGCATAGGGGACACGCGCATACCAGGTTGGCGCGGTCTTTGCATAGTATCGCTGGGTGCGTGTACTCGCACCCGGTTCATAGCCAGCAAAACCCAGCCAGCGCCGGTTGTAAACTTTCCGCCGCGCGCAAACTGATGAGGGTGAGTGAGTAACACTTTGGCTTGCCTCATGCGTCTAGTATCGTGGGACAGAGATACTAGCTGCCCCACGCTTGGCTTGATTGTATGGTCGCTTGATCGCATGATTGGCCAAAAGTATACAACGTCATTATCGTTGCCAAATCTGCCATAACATTGACGGTAGACTACCTCATCAGCGGCATGGATAGGTGCTGTACTCGTACATGAGGTGGATGGGCTGCTGTGCTTGGGGGAGAAGCATTTATGAACATGGACGACGACGAGATGGGAACATTGCCGCCGTGGCTGGCCGGAGCCGTGCGGCGTGACCAGGGCGCTGCGCCAACGACGCCAGTAGCACCAATGTCGCAGGTGTCGCCACTATCACCACTGACGCCGGAGACACCTACGTCGCCAGTGTCGCCAACAAAGGGGCGTGTTCGCTTCTTGCGGCGGAGGCAGCGCAGCAGGCCACTCAGCCCGCAGCAGCGCCGCAAGCGCCGCATCATCATCGCGGCGGTGCTGGCCGCCGTGGTGCTTGCCATCGTGCTGCCGACCATCCTGGCGATCAACAGCGCCATGCAGGATTATTCGTCGCTGAAGGCATACGGCCTGGATGGCGTGCATCATCTGCTTGCGGCAAAATATGATCTCACCGGCGCGACGGGCAGCGGCAGCAAGAGCGATTCCTGCGCGCCAGCCGCCACCGCGACGGCCACCAGCACCGCCAGCGCAACACCCGGCGCCAACGGCTCAAATGGTTCGTCCAGTTCGTCCAGTTCGTTATCCATACCGACCACAGAGCAGCTTCAGGCGGCGCAGAAAGACCTGCAAGCGGCGCAGCAAGATTTCCAGACGCTCCAGGGGCGCATGAAGCATCCCGATTGGGTGCTGAGCATTGCGGGCGACGTTCCCAGCCTCAACAGCAAACTGGGCACGGCGCGGGCAATGGCCAACGCTGGCTACGATGTCTCGACGATGGGCATTACGCTGCTCAGCGCCGTCACGCCGATCCTGTCGCGCCTGCACGGCCACGCCATCGGCACCGATCCACTGCTGACGCAGGCGGACCTGACGAGCGTGCAGAACGCGGTGGACCACTCGCTGACGCTGCTCAGCGATGTCAAGGCGCAACTGGCGCAGATCAACCTCAACGATTTGCCGGTCTGCGCGGCGCAGAAAGCCGAGTTCACCAAACTGACCGGCGAACTGCCAAAGGCGCAAACGGCGTTGACCGACGCTAGCACGATGATTCAGCCGCTCGGCTGGCTGCTCGGCATAGTGGACGGTCCGCGCCACTTCCTGGTGCAGACGCTGGACCGCACGGAGCTACGGCCTTCCGGTGGCTTCGCCGGTGAGTGGGGCATCCTGACGATTCAGGACAGCAAAGTGTTGCCGTTCTCGCTCAACAACGTGGACCTGCTGGACTATCGTTCGCAGCAGGCCGGCGGATATAGCAACGGCTGGGCCATCAACAACCGTCCGCCCGCGACGTATTCCTGGTGGCCGATTGCCAACTGGGGGCTGCGCGACGCCAACCTCTCGGCGGACTTCCCGATCAACGCGAAGCTGGTGATGGGCGTCTTCAAGAATGAGGCGACGGACCCGGCGCTGGTAAGCCAGGGCAGCCAGCATCTCGACGGCCTCATCAACATCACGCCGCTGGCGATTGCGCATGTGCTGAAGGTCACTGGCCCGATGTACGTCCCTGGCTACGACGTGACGGTCACATCTGACAACCTGGAAGACCTGATTCACTATTATCAACTGGACCCGGCGGGGCAGGCGAAGAACCTGCAACTCTACCCGCAGGACGGCACGACGGCCAACGCGCGCAAACGCTTCGCGCAACTGATCGCGAAGATGCTGGAAGATCGCGTGCGCCACCTGCCGCTGAGCGAATTGTCGAGCGTGGCAAAGCAAGCCTTCCTGGATATGCAGTCGCGTGACATCGGCCTCTATGTGACCAACCCGACGCTGGAAGACCTGCTGAATCGCCACCACGCCTCCGGCGCAATTGACACGACGCCAGGGATTGACGGCTTCTTCGTCGTTCACACCAATTGGAGCGCGGGCAAGATCAACGCGCATGTCAAAGTCAATCAGGTGGACAACGTGACGCTGGACGATCAGGGCGGCGCGACGCATCACCTGACGATTGCGATCAACGATTATTACGTGGCGAACACCTACAACGATTTCGTCGCCTACTATGACCATGTGCGTGTCTACGTGCCGCCAACGGCGAAGCTGCTGAGCGCCGACGGCTTCAACACGAACACGCCGCTCTGCACCTTCCCGCATTGCGCCGCCGATCCGTATCCGGGCGGCGAGCTGGTCTGCCCGAACGGCAACTATAATCCCGGTCCGCGCACCTATACGCTGCGTGGCAACGATGGCAATCCGCCGCTGTATGTGGATGGCGGGCCGACGCAGACCACGAGCGACGTGCCGAACCGCACGATGTGGGGCGGCGATGTGATGGTGCCGATGGGCTGCACGGCGACGATCACGCTCAGTTGGTACGTGCCGCATATCGCAGCGACCTCATCAGACACGGCCAACGCGCATTTCCCGGCTGGCGCATATGGCCCCTACGCGCTGGAAGTGCAGCGCCAGGGCGGGACGCTCTACGGTGTGCAGATCACGCTGCATCCGGCGCCGCATGTGGCTGTCGAGGGGACGAAGACGGTCAGCTATACGGCAACCTCGGACGGCGACCTCTACTTCACCTTCGGCCAGCCGCCACAGCCGCCGCCAGCTTTCTCGCTCTCATCGCTGGGGTGAGGACTTCCCGCCTCTCGACAGATACAACGCGAGGTAGGTGTCGGTGGCGCGGCTGCTCTGGCGACCCAGCGCGGTGTGTAAGGCGTAGCGTAGCGCGTCCATCGCGTGGTCGTTCTGTTTGAGCGGCAGTTCGGAGACCCCCACCCCCAGCCCCTCCCCCGTCTGCGGGAGAGGGGTGCCAGAGGCAGAGCCGTTGCCGGTGGCGTGCAGGGAGTCGGTCGAGGGATACTGGTAGGTGCCGAATTCGGCGATGGTGTGGACGCAGCGCGGGGCGACGTAGAGGCCGCGTGTGCCGTCGTCGCGGCGGGCGAGCAGGCGGGTGACAGTCTGGATGCCGGGGCGCACGGCGTCTTCGGCGGGCAGGGCGCGGGCAGGAAGTCCAGCCTGGATGAGCGCGGCTTGCAGGGCGGCGATATGCTCCGGCTCATCGGGGCCGCAGTACCACGTCTCGACGCCGTAGCGCGCGGTGAGGTCGCAGAGCGCGGGCAGGACGACGGCATCGAGCGGGGCGCGGCGCTGGTAGAACTCGTCGAGTTGCCAGGCGCGGTCGTCGCCATCTATGCCAAAGACGAGCGCGGCGGTGGGATTGGTGTAGCCCCAGTCTACGCCGCCGATGACACGGGGGAAGGCGCTAGCCCCCACCCCCAGCCCCTCCCCCGTGCGCGGGAGAGGGGAGCGCAGGCGAGACGTGTCGCCCTGGGATAACGGCGCTGCGCCATCGGATGAGCGAGAGAGCGAAGTAGTGGCAGGATGCCGGTCTGCGTGGCCTGCGGTCTCCGGTTCCCCTCTCCCGCTGGCGGGGGAGGGGCTAGGGGTGGGGGCCTCCCCCACATTGCCGTCCGCATCGGCGGTGAAGGCGTAGACGAGACCCTCGAAGGCGGTGAAGAGGCCCAGCACTTCCTGGTCATAGAAGGCGCCGGTGAGGCCGAGGTCGCTGATATAGTCGGCGGGCAGGTGCGCGGCGTTCTCCTGCGTGGCGGCGCGGAAGAGGGCGTGATGCGGGCGCGGGGCGTGCTCGAAGTCGCGCCAGAAGCCGTCGCGGCCATGTGGGGTGCCGGTGGCCCAGCCCGCCAGGTCGTAGCCCGGCTGGCGCAGGCGTCCTTTGAGGATTTGCCAGGCATAGTAGCCACAGAGCGGCGCTTCATCCAGCCAGAACCAGGCGAGGTTGAGGCCACGGATGCGGTCCGGCGCATCCAGCGAGCGGAAGAGGATTTCGGAGCCATTGGCCAGCGTCAGATGCCCCTCGACCTTCTGGAAACTCTTGATGAGCGCGGCGTCCTCACCCCTGGAGAGCGCGTATTGTTCCAGCAGCTCGAAGAAGGTGCGCTGGGTGGCGTCGCGCAGCATCGGATAGGTGGGTGCGCCGATCAGGCCGAGCGAGCCAGGCTGCTCCAACGCGCGGACGAGCGCCCGCAACGCGCCGGCGAAGGTTTTGCCCGCGCCGACGCCGCCGACATAGAAGCTGAACCGCTCTGCGCAGGCCAGGAACCGCGCCTGCACCGGGTTGAGCGCCCACTGGGACGAAACGGAACCGGCGGATGAATCTGCGCCTGGCTGGCTTTCAGCCGCGATGTCCGCCTGCGCGGACTGGGAACAGGCGGCGGCAGTGGGGGCGTTCTTCCTTCTGGTTGGCATGCTACTTCCTCTGTCCTTCCACCAGGGCGCTGCCTGGCACAAGAAAGAAGCGCCGCGCACTCCTCTTGCCTCAGAGGGAGAACGCGGCGCCAGCTTATGGCTCACCTATGTGCTGAGAAGTATAGAACATTTCTTCGTGTCTGGCAACAGCGAGAGGGGCAAGATACCCACACCAGGGCAAGGCGCTCATGCGCCAGGGATGGGCATCTTGCGCTACGATGGGCATCTTGCCTCATTATCATCACCCAGCGAATGAATTTCGCGGCTGGATGGCGTCCCGCCGCAAAGTCCGCCGGCGCGGACTGGGAACAGGCAAACGCATGTGAACGTTTCTGTCCTGCTCCGAACCTGCGTAGGCAGGTTTTGCGGCCAACGGCCATCCAGGCGCGGTTTCAACCGCTGGCTACCCAGCGCGCAATGCTTCACTGGCTACCCGGCGTTAAACGTTCAATGTCAGCGTCTCCGCTTTCACCGCCAGATACGAGGCATCCAACGCCGGACCGAGCGCCAGCAGCGTGGCGATGCGCCGCACCATCTCCGAGACGTACAAGACCTCTTTGTGGGTGAGCGGACGCTTCAGGCGGTCGCGGTGGCGATAGTCGAGCCATTTCTTGATGACGGGGTAGCCGCCGATGGTGAAGGACCAGACCTCCTCCGGCACGTTCTCCCAATAGCCGACCTCGTTCCACCAGAGCCGCGAGGGCCGCGCTGTTGGTCCATCGGCAACCACCGGCTCATAGCGCCCGGCGCCGTTGTAGCGAATGGTGACGCTGAGGTCGGCCTCGCTGAGTTGCCCGCCACCGATGCGCGCTGGCTGCGCAAGCGACGCTACCTCCGGCAGGTCCGGCGACGGCGTAAACGGCACATCGGGCCGCAGCAGATCGCCCACGCGCCTGCCCAGCGCAGCGCTCGCCTCCAACAGGTCGCGCCGCGCTGGTATGGGGATACGCGGCCAATCGTTCATCAGATAGCCCTCATTTTCCTCCTCGTAGAGTGGAGAGCGCGAGACTGCCAGAATATGGTAGAAGAGACGTTCGGCAATAGCGTTGCGTTCTGTTTCGTCTGCGCCATAGGCCTGCATCACCTGCGCGAAGAGCTTGGGCGCAAAGTTCGGCTGCGGCCCCTGCGGCGTAGGCATCTCTGCCTCGAAGAGATGCGTTGCTGGCTGGCCGATCTGCTTTATATAGAGCGGAAAATACAGTGAATACGGGTCTTGTAGGTGAAGGGAGCTAAACTTATCAGTGATTGTCGGCAGATTCACACCACGACGGCTCTTGGTCGAAGCGGCAAGATAGACATTCCCTGGAAAGACTTGCTCAAAGTACTCGGTACGCTTCTCATCGAGGAGCTTTGTCATTCCCTCCCAATAGAGCCAGCGATCATCGAGCGGGCGATAGGCGACGCGGATCAGCCGATCCTCACGAAAGCTACTCTTCTTTAGGAGTTCCTGCCGGGTGGGCTTTGCCTCATAGCGGCTGGCGTCTTGCATCAGCACTGGCGCAAGAGCGGCGATTTCTTCATCGCTGCGGCTGGCGTCGTAATAGGCTTGCATGCGCTGGCGCAGCGATTCCTTCTCTATGGAGACTAGATCAGTATCACGTGACGTTTTCACGCCAGGGAACTGCTGCACGAACAGATCATCCAGCGCGGGCCAGCCGAGATACGCGCTCTCCGTGCCGCCGGGCTTGAGCGTGAATCGGGTGCTTTCAGTTGGAGTGATGAGACGATACGCTGTTTTCAGGTCGGCTTCTGAACGTTTCGCATCGTCTGCCAGTGCTTGGCGCTTCTCCTGTCCTTGCCCCCATACATCCCTATATGCGATGGTAAAATCTGCCTGAGTCTGGCCGGTTCTCACCATTGTGGTGATAGCGGTCGCCACGGTAATGCCGACGGACCCCTGGCCACCAACATACTCGAAGATGCTACGGTCAGGTTTGTTATCCGGCCCACGGCTGCCATGATACATGCCGCCGCCATTGAGATTATCTATCCAGATATTGTCGAATGCGTTCATGATATGTTCACGCATAATAGGATGTGAAAGGCCATCCAGCCAGGAATTACCAGAGATAAAAGACACTACGCCTTGACCAGTTCTCTCAGCGATCTGCCGCTCCGCCAGCCGGAAGAACCGCACGTACATTTCATTCAATGAGCGCGGCTGAAGGCTGAAACGCTCTTTTATTCCGGTATAGTAGGGGTCCAGCAAGCCCGCTTCCTCATCTATCTCTATGGACTTCTCGCGGATGCTATTCGCTTTCGCGTTATAGGGCGGATTGCCGAGGATGACGAGGATACGCTGACCATGCTTGACGCTGGTGGCCGATTGCATCTCTTTTTTCAGCGCGGGCCACTGCTCTAGTGTCAGTTGTCGTGGCTGGTTGGGCGCGTCTTGCTGTTTCCAGCCGGTCAGCGCGTTGGTGAGATAGACACCGGCGCGGTCCTGCTGCGTCAGTGTGGCGCCAGAGGCGGCCAGCAGCGCGGCGATTTGCAGGTGCGCGACCACGAAAGGCGCAGGCAGAATCTCAAAGCCGAAGATGCGTGTAGTGGCGGCGTGGCGCATCTGCATGCCCCGCAGCGCGCCCGCGCCGCGCGCCGTCAGCCGCTCCCCAATGACCCGCAGCACCTCCAGCAGATAGCCGCCGGTGCCGGTGGCCGGGTCCAGCACCACCACGCGGTCATCCGCCAGCCCATCGGCGATGCCCAGTTCCTCGCGCAAGAGGCGATCTACCCGCGCCACCTGATAGGTGATGATTTCGCGCGGTGTATACCAGACGCCAAGCTCTTCACGCAGATCAGGGTCATAGGCTTCCAGAAATGGCTCATAGAAATAATTGACGGCATCGCCCTGCTCAAAGGCGGCGGCGAATGGCTCCCAGGCGGTGCGGCGGAGCGTCGCCTCGGCCCATTCCAGCGGCTGGCGCAGGGTCAGGCTTTCAAGCTGGCTGGCGATGGCGATATGCTCGAAGAGTTCGCGCAACACCGGCAGGCTCAGATGGTCTCCGGCGGCCTGCCAGATGAAGCGCTCCGGCTGGGCGTTGGGGTGCGTGCGCCGCCAGACGGCCCAGGCGCTAAAGAGGCCATAGAAGAGCGTCTGCACCAGCGAGGAGCGGAAGAAATGCTCGCCCTGCTCGTCGGTGAAGTGCAGGCCCAACGCCTCGGCCAGCGCCGTGCGCAGCGGAGTCAGGCTCTCCGCAGGCGCCTGTTCCAGGCGTCGCAGCGCCTCACGAGCATAGCGCGCCAGGCTCTCCGCCAGGTCTTTCGGGCGGGTGAGCGGCGCATCCCAGGCAAAAGCATTGAGCAGGAAATCGCCAAAGCCCGCGCCATGTTGCGCCGCCAGCGTCCGGCTGGGCGTCAGCCAGAAGGCGCGCTCACTCTCCGCCAGCGTATACTCCATGATCGTTTCCACCGCATCACTACCTTCATGACCATCACGCAGGCGCACCAGCGCGAACTGGCGCAGATTGGTGGCGATGCAGAGATGATGAGTGGCGAGATAGGTGCGCACCTGCTCCGAAGCGATGAGGTCCGCGAGCGCCACGCTGGCTGGCTTCACCTCCACCACGGCGCGCAGATCGCGGGTGGTCTCCACCTGCAACGTGTAATCTGGCGTGCCAGCGCCACGACTGGCGGCCTGGCTGATGGGAAGCACCTTCGGGGAGAGCAGCGCGCCGACAGGGCTGAAGAGCAGATCGAGCGCGGGGTAATAGCTGATTTCCGGCGCGGCGATGGCGCTGGTATGCACCTCATGGGCGCGATCCAGATAGGCGATCAGGGCAGCGGTTGCGGCGGCGGTGGTCTGTTGCGGCGCAGGCATACATCCTCCTTCATGTGACCTCACCCCGGCCTGTGGGTGAGTTCCAGCGTGAGAACGGCTGCTCGGCAGTGTAGCACGGAAGCGTAGTTGAGTTCAAGGCGCTCGCTGGGAATGAGCAAGGCGGCCATCACCGGCAAGATGCCCATCCCTGGCGCATGGGTGCCTTGCCGTGCAATGGTCGCCTTGCCCGTATCTCGTGGTAGCTCGCTTGGTTAGAATAGCGCCGTAGGGGGCAGGGTGATCGCCCACTGGCCGGAGCGCCCGTCGTGCTGAGCCGTCACGCTCAACTCCCTCCGCGCCCTGCGCAACGTATGGTCGCTGATGCCATAGCCCCGCGCCAGACGCTCCACCTCTGCCGCCGGACGTGGACCCTCCGCCAGCGTCTCGCGCAGGAAGGCGCACGCTTCTTCCAGCCGGGATGGTTCGCCCACCCCTTCGGTGCCGATGCGGTCGGCGGCGGCCAGCAGCGAGGCCGCTGTATAGCTCGTCGCGCCGAGCCATTCGATGCGCGGGATGCTGGTGCCGCGTGCGTCCTGCGTGGCGAGGATGCGATAGCCCAGCGCGGGCATCGGTGGCCCCAGGTTGCTCTTGCTGCTCGCCAGCACCCGCTCCTCCTCCGGTCGTTCGGGGTGCTTCGCCACCAAGAGGCCGGAGCGCGCCGCACCAATGATACCAATCGAGCCGCCGCCGCGATAGAGCGCGTTGGAGCCGCCGCCTTTGGTCAGATGCCGCAGCACCAGAATCGCCGCCCCCGTCTGTTCGGCTAGCCGCGCGAGGGGTGCCAGCGCCGCCCGCACATCCTGGTCGCGCCAGGAGTTGACGCGCCCATCCAGATACGCCATCAGCGGGTCTATCACCACCAGCTTGGCCCCCACATAGGCAATCGCCCGCGCCACCTCCGCACTGTCCGCCGGTAAGAGGATGCCGCGCTCATACGCCTGGCCGCTATCGAAGTCCCATCCGCTCACCGTTTGCAAGACAAAGATGCGCGTGAGGTCGGCACAGGCGGCCACCAAACGCGGGCGAATCGTCGCCGCCAGATCATCCTCCGCCGAGAGCAGCACCACGCCACCCTCGATAGGGTCGCTGGCCCCCACCCCCAACCCCTCCCCCGCAGGCGGGAGAGGGGAGCCAGAGGGGCGCAGGCCATGGACGGCAGCACCGTTTGCCACCGGCGCAACCGGTGCGCTCGCGGTCCCCCCTCTCCCGCGCACGGGGGAGGGGTTGGGGGTGGGGGCTTCTACGTCTGGCATTGCCCTTCCTGTCGTCAGCCGCGCCACCAGGTCGAGGGTGACGAGCGACTTGCCCAGCCCAGGGTCGCCATCGAGCAGGGTCAGCTTGCCCAGCGGGATGCGCCCCGGCCAGAGCCAGCGGATAGCCTCCTCGCGCACCTGCGACACCAACGTTCCACCGCGCGGTATCTCGTCTTCATTGCTACCGGACAATCCGGTGTCGAGGGCACCTACGGGTGGGGGGCCGGCGAATGAATTCGCGCCTGGGTGGTCGCTGGCCGCCGCGAAGTCCGCCTGCGCGGACTCGGAGTAGGAAGCACCTTCGCGCCCCTCTGGCTCCCCTCTCCCGCGCACGGGGGAGGGGCCGGGGGTGGGGGCATGTACGCCCGCCAACGAGCCAAGCGACGCCGAGCCGAGCGGCGGCGGATACTGCGCCAGCCCCAGCCACGTGCGCACCTGCTCCACGATGCGCGTGCCAGCCCCTGCGCCGCCCTCGTCGCCGGAGAGCAACGTCGCCAGCCGGTGCGCGCCCGTCACCGCCGCGCCAGCCGCCAGCTTGCGTGCCGTCTGCTCCGCCTTGCCACGCTTGGCCCATTCCTCATCACCAGCGATGCGCGCCACCACCTGCGCGAAGTGATCGGCCTGCTCTGGCTGCCAGCCGCCACGCAAGAGGACCCCCGCCAGCGCACAGGCCGCCTCATCGCGGCTGCCCACCCCCGGCCAGTGCCGCGCCAGCAGCGCCGCCGCCGCCACCTGCGCCACCGCCCGCAGCAGATCGTCAGCCGTCACACGCCCCGGCTCCTCCGCCCGCTCCCAGCGCACGATCTCCCCGCTGGGATGGCGTGAGGGCGGCGCAAGCGTCTGGCAGCCCGTCGCGCGCAATTCGATGAGCATCGTCTGATGAACTGGCTCGCGGCAGTCAACTGCCGCCGCACGCACGCCGGACTGAAGTCCCTCGCGCGGGGCAACCGTCGCGGGCTTCGGCCCCTCATCCCCCTGCGCCGGCACTTCAGTGCCGCGAGCAGCCAGCCCACTGTAAGCATATCTCGCCGTCGCGGGCAGCGCCTCGTCGCTGATGACATACCAATAATGGCTGGCGGGACTGCCCCCGCGCCCGGAGATGCGCCCCGTTGGGGGCAGCAGCAACGCCGCCGCTGCCGCCGCCTCCGGCGCATCGCAATCCACATCCACCAGCCCGCCGCTCGGCGCGCCCGTCAAGAGGCCCAGGTTGCGCGCTCGCAGTCCGCCGCCGAACCAGCGCGGCAACTCATGCTCCGGCAGCCAGAGATGCGTCCATCCTGCCACCGCTGGCGTCTTCTCCCCCGCCAAGAGCGGCACCACGCGCCAGCCGCGCCGCGTATACGCCCGCGCCGCCACCAGCAGCGCCGCTTCCTTGTGCTTCGGCGCATTGCTATCATTCCCATTATCTTCAGTGTTCCCATCCATCAGAGTCGCTCCTTCACCACCAACCTTCATACTGCGCCCCGCCACAGCCAGCGGTTGAAACCGCGCACACGGCTACTGAAGTGCCCTCGCGGCTCTGAAGAGCCGCCGCACGTAGCGAACGGACTGAAGTCCGGCAATACGACGTGGCTCGCCTGGACTTCAGTCCACTGCCCGTGCGCCGGCAATTTATTGCCGCGCCGCCTCTGGCCCCCCGCTCCCGCCTGCGGGGGAGGGGTTGGGGGTGGGGGCATCCACCTCCTCCGGCTCCTCCCCTGACGCAAACACCTCCTCCAACTCGCCGCGCAACACGTCGAGCGCGCTGGTCAACTGCTTCACCGCGCGGTTCAGCCGCTTCACGCAGGCATCCGTCGGCACGAACGGCGTATCCTCGCCATACGCCAGCGGCAACCACTGCGCCCCGGAGCGCCCGACCAGATAGGCGCTCAGCGCCACCCCATGCGCATGGTGGGCGACATCGCGGCAGACCAGCGACACCCGCAGGCAGCGTTCCCGCCGCTGCTCCTCGTCGCGTTCCCGCTGTACCCGCTGTTCCTGATGCGCCATCTGTCCAGCGTGTTCCTGAATCCTCATCTCAGCCTTCCTCCATGCAATAAATCGTTCAGCCTTGCGGCTTTTCCCCAATCGCCAGAAGACACAAAAACGCCCGCCCATCCCGCTGCGCGCTGCAATACGGCAACAGGACGGACGGGCGCCATCTTCCGGCTCACCCCGCCATGAGGTGTATCTTAACTATAGAACAAACGTTCTCGATTTGTCGAGGGCTAGCCCCTCTGTCTCCCCTCTCCTTGCGGGGCACGAGTCGTCTCCCCCCAGCGGTACAGCCAGCCCCACGGGTCCCCTCTCCTCGCGGGAGAGAGCCGACGCCCTGCGGAGCAGGGAAGCAACTCATCGAGTTGCGGAGGAGGCGACGGAGCGTAGCGGAGGGGTGGCCGCAGGCCGGGGGTGAGGCCCTCCGGCCTAGCTCCCCGAAGACGTTTCCTGCGCAGAGCGATAACTTGCGGAACCACCATTATGGTCCACACAGAGGCCATACCACCCAGAACTGATCGCAGGTGAATGGCTGTCAGTGACCGTGCTGCCCACCTGCACGCCATTGATGTAGAGGGTGAAGGTCGTGCCAGTGTAGGCCACACCCGGCACAAAATGCTGCGCAAGCGCCCCAGGGATGGTCCCGCTTTGCAGGATCGTGCTGCCGCTGGAGTCAATGCGGTAAAACACGAACTGCTCGCTACCCGGCGCCACTTTGAAGAAATAGCCGGTACTATTCGCCACTGTACCCCCGCCGGGCGTTTCACCCTGGCGGAACACCAGCACCGGGTCGCCGCTGCCCTTCGTGACGAACACACTGGCATATCCGTTCGCCGCCGTCACCGATTGCGCCTCCAGGCAGGCCAAACTCTGGCTTGCCGTATCCGTCAGCACCGTGCCGTTGATCTGCGAACAGGTCTTTTCCGTATTGGCATAGATCGTCCAATTGACGCCACTCGACACGCAACCGGGCGAGGCATCATTCAGAATCTGTGTTCCCTGCACCGGCGACGGCGGCATACAGTTCGCATCTGAGCTAATAGTCAGGGGAGACGTGCAGGTGGGCACCGCTAAGGGATTGGGAGCGCCGGTTGCCGTCGCCGTCGCCGTCGCGCCTGCGGTAGCCGTCACGGTCGGTTGCGCCGTCTGTGTGACCTGCGCCTGCGCCGTCTGGGTCGCGCTGACATTCGCCTGATTGCGCTGGAGATACTGCGTGCCGCCAATCAGCAGCGCCAGCAGCAGCACCGCCGCAAGCGCCACCGCAAGCAGACGCCACGGCGAGGAGCGGCGTTTGGCGCGGGCGATGCTCGTCGGCGTCTCGGCTGGCCACTGCGCCGGCACATCGGCAGCGCCAGCAGCGATACCCGCGCCAGCGGCCACAGGCACGGTTGCGGGTGCAGTGCGGCGCGTGCCCGGCTCGGTCGTCTCATCTTCCATGCCGGCGGCGGCACGCAATGCGGTGGCGAAATCCGCAACCGAGGGATAGCGCTGCGCCGGGTCTTTCGCCAGCGCGCGGGTAATCACCGCGTCCACCGCCACCGGCACAGCGGGATTGGCGGCGTGCAGCGAGGGCGGCATCTCATACATATGCGCGCGGGTCAGCGTGGCCAGATCGCCATCGAAGGGTGGATGCCCGGCGAGCAACTGATAGGTCATGATTGCCAGCGCATACTGGTCGCTGGCAGGCGAAAATTTGGCGCTGAACTGTTCCGGCGCCATGTAGATGAACGTGCCGCTGACCTGGGTGCGCTGCGAATCCACCTCCGCCGTCCGCGCGACGCCGAAATCCGCCAGCAGCACATGCCAGTGGCCGTTCGGCTCCACGCGCAAGAGCACATTGCCCGGCTTGACATCGCGGTGAACCACACCGTGATCGTGGGTATATTGCAGCGCCGCCGCCACCTGCGAAACGAGATCCACGGCGAAGGGCAGCGAGAGCGGCAACGTGAGATGATGCTTGCCGCTGCCGCGTAGCGCATCCGCCAGCGAGCCATCCGGCGCATACTCCATCACCAGGTAGAGCATGCCATCCTGGACGCCGCTATCATGCACTGGCAGGATATTGGGATGCGAGAGGTTGCCCAGAATCGCCGCCTCGCGCTCGAAGCGCCGCGCAATATCGTTGGCCTGCTCCGGGTGATAGGTCATATCGTCCGGGCTGACCACCTTCACCGCCACCGAGCGATTGCCCACGCGAATCTGTTCGCCCAGATACACCTCGCCCATGCCGCCCGCGCCGATCTTGCGAATCAGCTTGCAGCCGCCAACTTCGCGCCCTTCTAAATGTGGCATTGCGCACCCCTCCAACCGTCTATCGCCTGTCTGTCGCCGTCTATCGTCGCTTTCTCAGCGTTGTCGTGTTTCGCGTATGTGCATCTTAGCGTATGCTACGTTCAGGTTACGCTCAGGAGTATACCAGAGTACCACCATTTGCGAAACAGGCGAGGCGTGAACAACGTCACACGCAGCGGATGGGAGCGGTTTTGCCGCACCGCTGGTGGGTCACTATTCTTCAGTATTCGATGGCGATTTCGAGGTCGCCGTGGCGATCCTGCACGGCAACCAGCGTCGTCTGGCCGTCGCGCTCGTAATGCAGGTCCACCGTGGCAGCGCTGACATGCAGCCCCTTGAAGGTCACATCACCAAGCCATTCAGGGAGATGCGGGCGATGTATATGCAATGTCTTATGCAGCGCATCGGGTTCCAGGCCCAGCGCCGTCTGTAGGAGCAGCGGCAATGCGCCTGCGGCCCACGCCTGCGGGCTGCACGCAATGGGATAGTTCACCGGGCGGCTGTACTGGTCGCGCCCAAAGCCATCAAAGACCTCCGGCAAGCGAAAATGCGTAAATTCGGTCGCCGCCTGGAAGATGCCGGTGAACACCTTATCCATGTAGCCCGTGTACCCCCAACGGCGCAGCCCCAGCGCGATCAGCGCATTGTCATGCGGCCAGACGGACCCCACCTGATAATCGAGCGGATTGTAGGCTTTCTCCGTGCTGGCGAGCGTGCGAATTCCCCAGCCGCAGAAGAGGTCATCCGCCAGCAGACGGTCCGCCACCGCCTCCACCTTCTCCTCATCCGCGATGCGCGTGAAAAGCGTATGGCCGGGGTTGGAGGCGATGGCGGTCGCCGGCCTGCGGTCACGTTGCAGGGCGAAGGCATAGTAACCAGCGTCATCCATCCAGTAGTCAGAGTTGAAGCGTTCTTTGAGGTCCTGCGCCTCGTGTTCAAGCTGCCCCGCGCGGTCGGCTTCGCCAGTCTGCCGCAGGAGTTCAGCCATCGCCGCGAGCGCACAGTAGGCATAGCCCTGCACCTCCACCAGCGCAATCGGCGGCTGCGCCAGCGAGCCATCGCTGTTGACGATGCCGTTATCCGAATCTTTCCAGCCCTGGTTGACGAGACCCTTCTCAGAGCGCGTGCCATAGGAGAGATAGCCGGTCAGATGCTCGCCAAGATTCGCCTCGATCCATTGCAGCGCCCGCTCCGCATTGTCGTGCAACTCATCGCGGTAGAGCGCCAGATCGCCGGTCCAGCGGATGTAATCACAGAGCAGCATCAGAAACCAGGGCGTCGCGTCTACCGTGCCATAATACGGCGTCATCGGGATTTCATGCAGGTTGGCAGTTTCACCCACGCGCAACTCGTGCAGTATCTTGCCCGGCTCCTCATCGCGGTAGCTATCATGCTTGGTGCCTTGATACTGCGCGAGGATGCGCAGCGTACTTTTGGCAAGTTCCGGCTGAAAGGCAAGCGACTCAAACGCGGTGATGCAGCTATCACGCCCAAAGAGCGCGACATACCAGGGAACGCCAGCCGCAACGTAGACATGATCGTGGTCGGCGGTGCAGAGCAGGCGCAGATCATCCAGCGAACGCTGCAACGCCCGGTCGAAGAGCGCATTGCTCGTCTCGACGGTCGGGTGCTGCGCCATGATGTCATCGAACGCTTTGTGTTTCTCCGCGCCGGTCTGCGTCGTCTGTTTCTGGTGTTGCTGCTGCTGCTGCTGGTGCGTGTGGTGGTTGTTCTGCTCCGGCGCTTTGTCTTCCAGGTGCAGAGTGATCTCGATTTGCTGCGTCTTTCCCGGCTGCAAATTGAACTGGTAGCTGGCTTCTCCGGCGTGCAGGCTATCGGGTTTGGGATCGAAGGTAATGACGGTCTCGCGGTGATGCTTGTCCGCGCCGTCATACGCCAGCACAATTTTGTTGCCCTCATCCTGTGGATGATGCAGTGTTCCCCGCTCGATTGGCCCTTTGACGAAGCCGCGCAGCACCAGCATGTCGGTAAAGTGGCTATTGAACGTCAGGCTGACCTCGATCGGCGCCGGTAACTGGTCGAGGTTGCGAATCTCAATGCGCTGCGTCACCTGCTGATGCAGCGTGTACGAGCGCCTGATGCTCAGCCGCTCTTTGGCGAGTGTGCGCCCATCCGGCAGTTGCATATGTGGATTGGTCAACTCGAAGACTGATTCCGCGCCCTTCGCTGCATCTGCCAGCAAGGAGGTGGTCGGATGGCCACAGATACACAATTCCAGTTGATCGAGATAGCAGGTATCGCGGAAATAGACGCCGTAGCCGTGATTGTTGGGCAGGATATCGCCGTTGGAGGTCGTCAGCAGAAACACTTGATTGTGCTTGGTCGTGATCGCATTTTGCAGATCATTGACGCGCGCCGCTCCGCTGTGCTGGCTGCTCTGCTTCTGGCGCTGATGCTCGTTTTGATGCTGCTTCGACTCGTGTTTCTGGTGCTGTTGAGTATCGTGCTGCGTTTTCATGGGAGTCACATGCTTCCTTTCATTCCAGATATATCGTAGTCAGTTCACTCCGTCCGGTCGTCGCGCTCTACGTTGGAGAGCAATGCCAGCGACAAGCGAGCCAGCGACAAGCAGTGAAATCAACACCAACCGGCGCGCCCTGTGAGCGGGTGAGTGTGCGGGATATGACGGCAGGCGCTGCATTGCGCGTTCGGGATAGTCGCCAGTCGCGGGATGATCGCCCGCATGGATTGCCTGGCGGAGCGCCTGCGCCAGATGAACCGCTTGCCGGTCGGTGCACTGTGCGATCTGCTCACGGCAACTGAAGCCGTCGGCAACGATCAGCGTATTGTTGGCAGCCGCGCGTACAGCAGGCAGCAGCACGCGCTCCCCACAAGCGACGGAGACATCATAGTGGTCTGCCTCGAAGCCGAAAGCGCCCGCCATGCCACAGCAGCCCATCTCCGGCGCCTCGACTTCGCGCATGGTGTTGCGCAAGAGCCGCAGATCGGCGTTGGCTCCCATGAGCGCCTTCTGGTGGCAATGGGTGTGAACGAGCGCTTTGTGCGGCAGAGTTGGCGGCTGCCAATCCGGCGCATAGCGCGCGAGGAATTCGCCAAGCAGGAATGTTTGCGAAGCTAGCCGTTTGGCGTCTTCATCGTTGGGATAGAGGTTGAGCAGTTCGTCGCGGAAGACGGCGGCGCAACTCGGTTCGAGGACGACAATCGGCGTCCCAGCCGCCAGTTCATCGCGCAGCGTGGCGAGCGTCTGACGCAGCAGCCGCTTGGCGCTGGTGAGCATGCCAAAATCATAGAGCGGGCGACCGCAACAGAGAGAAACGCGCGGAATCGTTACAGCGAATCCTGCGTTCTCCAATACCTCCACGGCAGCCACCGCCGTCTCCGGATGAAAGTGGTTGTTGAAAGTGTCGGGCCAGAGCAGCACGCGCATGGTATTCGAGTTTCGTGCTCTCTCATGCGACGGCGGGCGGGCATGAAACCACTGCCTGAACGTCTGCGGGGCAAAGGCTGGCAGCGCGCGCTTTGGCGAAACGCCAGCCGCCCATTTTGCCAGCACGCCAAGCAGCGGCGCCCGCAGCGTAGCGTTGACCACTCGCGGCGCAAGCGATGCGAGACGCGCCCACCAATAGATCAATCCCATCGCATAGGCGCTGCGTGGTCGCAGGCGACCGCTATAATAATGTGAGAGAAATTCGGCCTTGTAGGTTGCCATATCCACATTGACGGGGCAATCGCCCTTGCAGCCCTTGCAGGCAAGGCAAAGGTCCAGCGCCTCGCGCACCGCTTCATTGCGCCAGCCATCGTGCAGCAGATCGCCACGCAACATCTCGAAAAGCAGATGCGCGCGGCCACGAGTGGAGTGCTGCTCCTCGCGTGTCACCATATAGCTTGGGCACATCGTGCCACCCGCATGGCGGCGGCAGAGGCCTACACCAACACAGCGCAGCGTGGCCGTGGCAAGGCTGCCGTTGTCTTCTGGAAAGCGGAAATGGGTGGTGGGCCGGGCCGGGCGATAGCGCGTGCCAAGCCGCAAATGTTCATCCAGACGCGCCGGATGTACCATTTTGCCAGGATTCATCTTATTTTCGGAGTCCCAGATGGCCTTGAACTCGCCAAACGCCTGCACCAGTTCGCTGCCAAAAACTTTGGGTAGCAGTTCCGCGCGTGATTGGCCGTCGCCATGTTCCCCGGAGGGACAGCCACCATAGCTGACCACCAGATCAGCGGCCTCTTCGATGAATGAGCGGAAACGCCGGATCCCCTCGCTCGTTTCCAGATCAAAGTCAATGCGGGTATGCAAACACCCCTGGCCGAAGTGCCCATAAAAGGCGCTCGTGTAGTGATAGCGGTCTATCAGCTTGCGCAGATCGCGCAGGTAATCCGCAAATTGCTCAGGCGCAACGGCTGAATCCTCCCAGCCGGGCCAGGTCTGCGCCGCGCCGGGGATGCGGGTGGTGGCGCCGAGGCCGGATTCGCGCACTTTCCAGATCATCGCCGCCTGCTGTGCATCCTCAATTAACTGCATCTCCGGCGCAAGCTGGCTCCGTTTCAGCCGGCTCATCGCCTGCTGCGCCATGCTCTGCGCTTCATCCAGCGTGTCAGCGCCGAACTCCACGAGCAGCCAACCGTTGCCAGCGGGTAGGAGCTGGCGATTGGCTGCGTCCATATGTTTACGGCGCAGATCGTCCACCAGATGCTCGTCAAAGCCCTCAAGCCCGATGGGATGGCAGGCCAGCACCTCCATGATTTGATCGCAGGCGCGATAGATATCGGGGTAGCCGAGGACCAGCAGTAGCCGCTTCGCTGGGCTATGTACCAGATTGAGCGTCGCCCGCAGTATCGTGACACAGGTGCCCTCCGTGCCGACGAGTGCGCGGGCAACATTGAATCCCTTCTCTGGCAGCAATTCATCCAGGTTGTAGCCGGAGACACGCCGGGGAATCTTCGGGTACCGCTCGCGCACGAGGTCTCCATAGCGGTCGCGCAGAGCGCGCAGCCGCCGGTAGATGGTGGCGCGGGCGTCTTGCTGGCGCAGCAGCTCGTTGAGTTCGCTGTCGTCGGTCTTGCCCACCGTCAGGCGCAGACCGCTGTAGGTCAACACGTCGAGCGAGTCGGTATTGTCCACCGTCTTGCCTGCCATCAGCGAATGGACGCCGCAGGAATCGTTGCCAAGCATACCGCCGAGGGTGCAGCGGTTATGGGTCGCGGGGTCGGGGCCAAAGGTGAGGCCATGCTTCTCCGCCTCTGCGCGCAGGTCATCAAGGATAACGCCCGGCTCGACGACGGCAAGCCGCCGCGCTGGGTCAATCTCTACGATGTGGTTCAGGTATTTTGACATGTCTATCACGACAGCGGCATTGCAACACTGCCCTGCGAGGCTGGTGCCACCGCCCCGGTTGAGGACAGGCACGCCGTAGCTACGGCAGGTTGCGATGGTAGCGATCACATCATCAGTCGTTCTGGGGATGACGATGCCTATGGGTGGCTGGCGATAGTTTGAGGCATCGGCGGCGTAGAGCGCGCGACTTCCCTCATCGAAAGCGACCTCTCCACTCACTGCGCGCCGGAGCGATTTCGCCAGCGCAACCAAGTCCACCTGATCTACCTTACCATTGTCTGATGATGAACGTAGCGTAGGAAAGTCAGCCGTGCGCCCAGCGGTCTGCGTCATATAGGGGATTCCTCTCATCGTCCTTTATTAGCTCGTAATGTGATACTTCCTGCAACCCCTATGCCACTTTCAGTTTCCGTGCATTCCCTCCACAAAAAGACCACTGAAAAAAGACAACTGGCGCCTAGACCTCATATCTGCGCGCCAGCCGGTGGTGAGCGGCGACGATGCTCTTGGAGGAGGGGGTTTGCCGTGCGCCCACGATGTATGAAACGTATGAAGCCCGTCTTACATGACACACCCTACATCAAACTCCCACCGCGAGGCTATACGGGTTCTACGTTAGCCGCCGGCTTCGCATGTGTCGCTTTCCACCAGTCAATCGTGATTTCGACATGCCCCAGGTGCAGCCCCAGATGCTCAATCGTATGCGTCAGGCAACGCCGCTTCATGCGGTCGCCCGCCGGATGACGGCTGATCTCCGCCAACTGCTCGCTGCTCATGCCCGTCAGCAGCGCCTCCGCCTTCTCCAGAAACGCGCTGAAGCGTGGGCGCAGCTCCGCCCAGGATACATCGGCGGCGAATTCGGCGTCGCGGTCCCGCTCGATGGGGCCGTCGCCAACGCAACTCAGCACCCACCACTCAGACGAACTGATGGCATGCACGCAGATCGCCGCCAATGTGTTCGCCTCTGCCACCGGCGGACGCCAGGAGAACGCCGCCGGTGGCAGTGGATCCAGCGCCTCGATATACCAGGTGATGAGGCGGCGCAGGTGATAGCGATACACTTCCGACTCGTTGGTCGGCTCTTCGCCCGGTCCCGGTGGTGTCGGCATTGGCATGGCTAGCTCTCCTTTTTCTCAATCAGTGTGTTGCGCAACATACCCAGCCGCTCGATCTCCATCTCCACCACATCGCCGGGCAGCAGCCAGCGGTGCCGCTCGGTGCCAAGCTCCAGGATGCAGCCGGTGCCACAGGTGCCGGAGCCGATGATGTCGCCAGGGCGCAGGCGCACATGCTGCGATGCGCGCTCCATCATCTGCGGGAAGGTGTAATACATATTCCTGGCGTTGTCGTTGGTGAGCTGGTCGCCGTTGATGCGTCCCGTCATTTGCAGGTCGTAGCGTTCATCTTTGCCAGAGCCGATGCGCTTGTCCGCCAGTTCATCCGGCGTCACCAGCCAGGGGCCAATGGAGGTGGCGAAGTCTTTACCTTTGGCTGGCCCCATATTGAGCGGCTGCTCCTGCCGCCAGAGATCACGCGCGCTCCAATCGTTCAGCACCATATAACCGGCGATGTAGTCAGGCGCTTCGTCGGCGGCAAGGTCGCGTCCCTCGCGCCCCACCACGGCAGCCATCTCCAGCTCGAAGTCTACCTCCTTGCTGTGCTGCGGATAGGGAACTGGCTCCTCAGCGCCATAGAGTTCCGAAGTGTTGGAGAAATAGAAGACGGCGATCTGATACCACTCTGGAATCATGCCCACGCCGCGCCGTGCCCGTGCTGACTTGACATGCTGCTCAAAGGTGTAAAAGTCGCGGAATGAGGGCGCATCTGGCAGCGGCGCGCGCAGCGAAACGGCGGCGAGATCATGCGCCAACCCGCTTTCTTCGCGCAGGTCTTCCGGGCGTGCGCGCTCCGTCGTCGCCAGCGCGGCGCGCACGGCATCCATCCCCTCGCGTTCCTGCCGCAGCAATTGCAGCAGCGTCACCGGCGCTGGCCGTAACGGCAACGACGCTCCATTGCGCGCCGCCCAGCCAAGCAACGCCTCGATATCGAGAATGGTCGTCTCATTATGCAGAACACCGGCCCGCCCCTCAGACCCGGCAGCGGCGCCGGAGGGAACATACGTCAGCAGCTTCATACGTAGCACTCCTATGTGGTGTGGTGAACAAGCTCATCGTCCGGGCACGCACGCACCATCGCGGTGCGCCCGCCATCGCAGTATATAGCACGACCGCACGCATACGGAAATTATGGTCGTGTCGCCGCGATGGTGATGAAAGGGAAGAATCTGCTGCCATAGGAGTGAACCGCCGTGTTCTGGAAACCGGCGTCGCGGACAAATTGGGCAGTATCGCGGTTCCAGTGACAGTTGCCGGCAAAGCGCGTGGTAAATGGCACCGCCATATCCTGTATCAGCGCCGCCAACTTCCCCGGCGCGCGCACATGCTCGATCATCAGCAGCGAGCCGCCCGGCTTGAGGATACGCTGCACCTCGCGCAAACCCTGCATGGGGTCAAGCACCGAACACCAGACCAGCGTGGCAACAACGCAATCGAACGAAGCGTCTGAGAACGGCAACGATTCGACGGCGCCCTCGACCAGCGTAATCGGCACAGGCGCTGCTTCCAGGCGGCTCTGCGCAAGCGAGCGCATCGTTGTGTCCGGCTCGACAGCGACCACGCGCTCCACCTTGTCGGGCTGATAAAACGCAAAGTTCAGCCCGTTGCCAGCGCCAAGCTCCAACACGACGCCCTGCGCGCGGCCCACCATCTCACGGCGCAGCGGCTCCATCAGTTCGCGCATCGGCCTGCGCCGCGACTGCCGCTCATAGGAACGCGCGAAGCGCGGATGTTGCAGCGCAGTCAATTTTTCCGTCGCTGTCTCCTGACTCGTTGTATCTTGCATCACATTTCACCGCCCATTTCTCATGCCGTATCCGTCCCGCATATCGTTCTACATGCCGGGTTACATATTCATTCCTGCCGGTAGGCATGCCACATGCAAGTCGTCCTCACATGATATGAAATGCGAAGCGGCGTGAGTCAAGCAAGGTAGTTTAGGGTGACATAGATGACGACATGGATGAATGCTGGTACACTTTTATACTTAGATGAACGATACAAGTGCTGTTTCTCATGTGGAGATTCGAGCCGAGGGTAGGACAACAGGACATAGCATGCTGGGTACACCGATTCCGAAGGCGCCTGAGATGCCTGAGATGCCGGAGGAGGAGTCAGTACAAGAACAAACATCCATACAAGTGGCGGCTGCCGACCCGCAAGTCAGCAAACCAGCATCGTCGCGCGCCATCATCGGGCAGGCGGCGCTGATCTGGCTGGCGAGCCGCATTATGTACTGTATCCTCACCTATTTCGCCGTCTTGCTTACGTTGGGCCGGAGAACTGGGGCATCGTTTGCGCCGGACCGGTTGGTGGCGCTCTGGGAAAAGTCCGATGTCACCTGGTATCTGCGGCTCTCCGCTGGCGGCTACGCGACCGACTCGTATCGCGCGGCATTCTTTCCACTGTATCCTGGGCTAACCGAAGTGGTCACGGTGCTGATCGGTGGCAACCCGCACCGTCTGGCCGCCGCGATGATCGTCAGCAACCTGGGGACGCTCGCCGCCTGCATTGGCCTTGCGCTGCTTGCCGCGCATGAATTTGGCAATTCGACTGCCCCCACTGCTGTCCGCGTGATGCTGGCCTATCCGCTGGCGCTGTTCCTGTTCGCTGGCTATGCCGATAGTTTGCTGGTGGCGTTCTGCGTCTTCGCACTCTACTTCGCGCGGCGCGGCTCCTGGCGTTGGGCGGCGGTCTGCGGCTTCCTCGCGGGCCTGACGCGACCAACCTCAGTCATCCTGGTGTTGCCGCTGCTCTGGGAATATGGGCGACAGCAGGGCATCTGGCAATTGCTCTGGCACAAACAGTGGCAGGCGCTCTTTGTGCGCTTGCGCCCGGCCACGCTGGGCAACTGGCTGCTGGTCGTCATCTGCGTGCCCGCCGCCATTGGCCTCTACGCGCTCTATCTCTGGCGCACGTTTGGCGATCCACTGCTCTTTGTCCATCTCCAGGCATCGGCATGGCACCGGCATCTCCTATCTCCCTGGCACCTGCTGGCGCTGGCGGTCACTTCCTGGCAAAGCGTGCCGACGTGGGGATTCGCCCATGCCTACATGCTGGTGGATGAGGCGCCGGTGGTCATCTTCATCATCCTGACCTACTTTGTCGCGCGCCGTTTGCCAGTCATGTACACAATCTTCATGCTCGGTGTGCTGTTCACCGCCGTCTCATCGCCTATCGTAGACTATACATTCCACTTCGCCGCCGCCGGGCGCTATCTGTTGCCTTCCATTCCCATCTTCTTGCTCCTGGGCCACTGGGTCCGGAAACACCCCTGGCTCGATCAACTCATCATCGGCGGTGGCATTGCCTTGCAAGCGGTACTCGTCGTCTACTTCCTGACGAGTGGCCCGCTGATCTGAGGTATAGTGGTGATGCAGGCCAGCAGCGGGAGGATAGCGCATGAGCGGAAGCGAAAAAGTATGGTGGGACCATATAACCGCGTGGTGGGGTATGACGGAGCAGCAACTCCTGGCGCCTCAGCCCTGGTATCGGCGCGTCTGGCACTCGACGTGGTTGTGGTCTTTTATTATTGCCGGAATAGACATCGCTTTGCTCACGATTGCCCAACAAACCAGAGACGGATGGAACTGGTTTATCTTTTGGGCCGTTACTCTTATTTTTCTCAGTCTATTAGCTGCTGACAATTTCGTTTTTTATTTCAACCAACACGCACACGTCAGATTACGGCAAGCAAAAGCTAGACTCATTGCCTTGCGTAATACAGCAGCCAACAACGACAACGAACGGGCATCGAAAGCAGGACAAACACGAGAATATGTCACTGATATGCCCAATGTGACAGTATCGTTCACACTATCCAGCAGATATTTTGCCGTACAACCTCCCGGTGATGCTGTATTTCAAGTCTTTATGATGATTGTTAGTCTTCCCTTCTGGTTGGGATTGGTTCTTTTTGATACCAAGCGGGAATCTATCATCATTCTAGGAGTACTATTTTTTTATTTTACACTCTTCAATACCATAAAGACATGCTACCAATGGCGACCAACTGTGATGACACGAGATGCGAGAGGACTCGTCTGGAGGCGCTGGCGCACATATGGGCCGATTCCGTGGCAGGATGTGCGCTCGGTTTGTCTGGTAGATTTGCCGGATGTATCCACGCCGCGATCAACCGTCTGGTATAGCCTCTACCTCGTGGACACTCCGGCTGGCATCCTGAGTTGGGGAGTCAGCGCACGCACAAAAGCTGCAAGGAGAGAGGCATCAGAGCAGGCACTGACATATATTCTGGAGCAAACGGATTTGCCGCTCTATAACCTCACCAGCGAAGTGCAGGAGATCATCGCCACGGCTGCGGCACCACGCCCGCGCCAAACCATCGCCGAGCGCATAAATCGGGGCAATCGCTGGCTTCAGATTCTGCGGTTCGTTGTCTATGCGCTTCCTTCGCTGGTGACACTGGCGCTTATAGTAATCGGACTCTATGCGCAATTCATGCGATAGCGCATAGAGTCCAATTGTTGAGTGGTTATGCTTCTTTAACCGCCATGAAGCCAAGCTCAGCGCCGGGGCGCTTGTTGAGCGCGGAGGTCACGCGGATGGCGGTGATGAAGAACGGCGCGAAGGTGGCGAAGCGCCAGTTGTAGCGTTTCGAGCCGGGCCGCGACCAGGAACTCCAATAATACATCAGACCGTAGGGGTCCATCGTGCGCTGCTTCGTGGGGCGCAGACCGGCGCTGCTGAGAATCTTCGGCACCTCAGCGTAATGATAGCCGGGGCGCTCATGCCCATCGGCCTCTTCCTTCTCCGCGACGGTGCGGCGGTCCGCGCTAGGCACCTGCATCACGAAATAGCCACCGGGACGCAGCATGCTCTGCATCTGGCGCAGCAGGCCGATGTCGTCTTTGATATGCTCCATGACGGCCAGGCAGAAGATATAGTCGAACTCGCCAAGCCCCATCTGATCCAGCTTGGTGACATCGCCCTGATAGAACGTCAGATGCTGCATGTTCCAACGCTTGGCGATCTTGTTGGCCTCATCCACCTTGTGCTGGTCCAGTTCAACACCGATCACCTCGCCTGCGCCCTGATCGGAGAGCATGAACGAGAGGTCGCCGATGCCACAGCCGACATCCAGAATGCGCTTACCCTTGATATCGTGGCCAGAGAGGAACTCTTTGACCATATCAATGCGCAACGTTTTGCCGAGTGGTACCGGAAACACCGCCAGATAGGTGCGGAACATCCACTTGGGCGCTTTCAGATGTTGATCCGCTGCCTGCGCCTCGTACAGATCAACCAGATACTTCTTCACGTCGGGTCTTTCTCCTTACTCTTTACCTCGCCAGCCACCGCACCACGCGGAGAATGGCCCCTTGAAACACACAACTGCACTGATGAACGAACACACAAAGAGACCAGGAGACATCGCCAGCACGCTAATCTGTTGGCATGCTCATGTATACCTGACACCATGCGAGCGTTCCCTGGAAGCGCAGGTCTGCCGGCTTAGACCGCGCTTACCTGGGGAGCGAGCAGGTGATAGGCCTCGGAGGTCCGAGTGATGAAGGTGTCATAGCTAAATTGCTGCTCTGCGAGCGCTTGCGCGTTACGGGCGAGCCGTTCGCAGAGCGCCGGATCGCCGAGCAGCGTCTTTGCGCCCTCGGCCAGTGCTGCGCTAGTGGGGTCCACCAGCAACGCAACGTCTGGCGTGAGGATCTGCGTATTGGAATGAATGTTAGACGCCAGGATAGCTTTGCCTGCATCGAGATAGGAAAAGAGTTTGAGCGGCGTATTCGTGCCCTCGCTGCGCGGACTCAGCAGGATATCAGCCATCGCCATGAACTTCGGCATCTCCTCGTGCGAACGCCGCCCCGGCAGATGCAGCGACTGCTCCACTCCCAGGCTGCGCGCCAGGTCCGCAATCTCGGCAATCTGATGCGGCAGGCCACCGACCAGCAAGTAATGCGCATCGGGATAATCTGCCAGCACAGCGGGCATGCTGCGCACCAGTTCCCCTAGCCCTTGATATGGCTCGAAGGTGCCGGTATAGAGCAGCAATGGCGCGCGCTCCGGCACGCCCAGGCTCCGGCGCAACGCCAGCAGTTCGGCAGTATTGTATGCCTGCTCACTGGCATCAACGGCATCATCCGCAGTGACCGCCGTGTTGTGAATCATCACCGTCGGTTTTCCTGGGGCCAGCGCATCAACGGTGTTCTGCAACTCTGGATAGACGATAATGATAACCCGCGCGCTTCGCAGCGTCGTTTTGACGACCCAACGCATCATGCCGATCAGCGCCTTGTTCTTGGTGAACTTCGAGCTGGCCAGCGTCTCCGCCAGATCATCGTGCATGTCATAGACGTGTGGCAGACGAAAAGGGCGGCTAAGCACCGCACCAAAAAATCCAGCTTCCAGGTGCGTGTGAATACAGTCATAGCGCCGCCGCAGCAACATCTCTACGGTTTTGAGAAACAGCAATGTATCCAGCGGAAACTTCGCCAGTGACGGCCCAACCTTCACCTGGCGCACAAACGGCACGGGCAAGGCGCGGTGAATCTGGACATTTGGCAGATCAACATCCTCGCCCACCGCATAGGTGACAAGATCAATCTGGTGGCCAAGCTTCCCCAATGCTTTCGCCCGGTGATACACCTGAAACGGCGCTCCTCGCGACTGAAAGAACGGCAGCGGAGCTACCATCAATATGCGCACGCAAGTTCTCCTACAATATCCGTTTGGTCAGCGTAATCAACGCAATCAATCTGGTCAGGGTGGTCGTTAACCCGTGCGGAGATAGACAAACGCGCCGGCATCTTCATAGACCTCCTGGAAGTTGGTCAAAATGGGAGTGGACCCGGCGATACCAATCGTGTTATTACCACCGCTCACAATGACAATCCAGATGCGGTGATATTTCGCCAGCACCGCATTGAAGTCATTTTGGTTGATAATCATCTGCGAGCCGACGTAGCTGTTGGTGATATGCCCATTCTGCTCGAAGACATAGAGCACCTGGCTGGTATACACGCTATACGTTGGTTTGCCAATGTAGAACATCACGTCGTTGGCTGGCGCCATACTGATGATAATATCCCCTGGCTGCCAGTGCGCCTTGATGTAGTTGCCTGCATCCACATAGTCGGGGATGCGGTGCTGGTATGGCAGGCCGAAGGTACGGCTGGTCGCCAGACTGAAGGTGGACCATGATGGTGTCGGGTCGCCAAGAATCGTAATGACGACCAGCGCAGCAGTCAGAATCACCAGCGCACGCCCGGCGACGGTAGGTAGCCGCCGGTTCGCCAGGGTGCCGATGAACTGAATAATCGAAACGAGCAACCAGGCGGCAAGCAGATAGATGATCGGTTGAATCGAGTAGACATAGCGCACATCAGTGATGCTCAGCATCGTGGAGAGCGTGATGAGCGAAACACCCAGGAAGAAGCTCAGATAGCGCAGTTCGCGTTTCCGTGAGAACATCGAGAGCAAAAGAGCGATCATGGCGATCAGGCTGACATCGCCAAGATCGGCCAGCGTTTCATTACGCTCCGAACGCGAGAAGAAGAGCAGCCTGGCGTAATAGAAAATGTTCTCTGGGTGCCAGCCGATGAGCGGGCGCTCTGTTCTATCGGTGCCGATGATCGGATGGCGCGTCAGGCGCCAGATGACGAGCTGGCCAACGATTATGATGGCTGCGCCGCTGCCCGCGATCCACCAGTGTTTATTCTGCAAGAAGTCGCGTTTTTCGCGGATCAGCACGATCAAGAAATAGCCAAGTATGGCGGGCAGCACGATGAATGTCTCTTCGTGGCTGAGATACATGACGACCACCGCCGCCATTGCGAGGTAGATGTCACGCGGTTTGGCTTCCCGCCGCAGCGCACGGTAAAAGAGGAACAGCACAACCAGGAACATGAGCTGCGCCTGTTGATACATGCGCGCCTGCCGCCCCCAATACAATTCGATATTGGAGAACAGCGCAATCCCCATCGCCAGCAAGCCGACCCAGCGGTTGAAGAAATAGCGCCCAAGCCAGTAGATCATCGCCAGACTGGCAAGATATTCGAGCGCGCTGAGCGAGCGCAGCGCGTATGGCCCAAAGCCGAAGAGCGCCATTGGAATCGCCAGCAGATAGGTGAACAACTCAGCTTTCGTATACAGGATTCCCGTCGGCCACGCCGGTAATCCAGTGGTCATGACGCCCTTCGCGGCGTAGATACTGGCAAGCTCATCCTGCCAGAAGTTTTCATAGCCAAGCTGGTAGAAGACGCAATAGGCACCCACCAGCAACATGAGAACCACCGGCGACAGCACCAGCGCGAGACGCAGACGCGGATGATTCGCCAGCCGCGCCTTTGCAGACTCCGTGAACGTTCTCACAGGTTTCGCGCCAGCAAACGCGAACACAAACAGATACGCGATAACCGCCAGCGCAATCGTCACGCCAAGCCAGAACGGCGTGGCTGGGAAGGGCCTGGGCAGGATCGGCTCAAAGCTGATGATCCAGAGCAGTATCATCAGCGCCAGCACCGGCGCCATTGCCACCGCCATTAACTCAAGCGAGGCATCGAGCCTGCGTGCAAACGAGCCGTCCGCGACTCGGAAACGCAGCAACAGCGTGATGCCTGCTACGATGCACAGCAATCCAACGAGGCTTATCAGCACGTACCAGATCACCAGCGTGACGGTATCCGGCGACTCGATGACCAGCGCCGGAATCTTGTATGGCGGCTGAGTTGAGACGGTATCACCAGCCACAATATTGGCGGCGCCCCATTGTGCGGAGCCTGTGCCGGTGGTCCATCCAGGGGTAGACTGCGCTGAGGCCGTCCAGGCGGCGTCGTTCCCCAATTGCTCGATGCTGCCGTCCTGTCGGACGGCTAGCAAGTCCAGCGTCATGGCGGATTCTTGCGTAGAAAGCGTATTAGTGCCCGGCGAGAAGCTATTCGATGCCACATGCACAGCAACCGTATTCAAGCCACTATGCAGATAGGGTGAGACATCAAAAATACCCGTTGTTATCTGGACATGCGACGGCGGTGACGTATTGGTCTGGTCAAGCGGGATACGCACAGGTTGCTCGATGATCCGCTGTCCATTGAGATAGATCGTAGCGTCGCCGGTGGCAGAGACCCGCATCCACACCTCGTTGGTCGCCGGAAGGTTGACCGTGCGGAAATAGTAGCCATCCTGATACGGACCAGCGGCATACCACTGCGTTGGCATTGGTAGCTCAAAGGTGGCCGGATTGAACGGAATGATGCCGTCTCTTGGCGGAACGCCTGAGTACAGGGCAGCATTTGACCAGGCAGTATCATCGAACGTAGGATAGACATAACTGCCGGTTTGTGTGGAAAGAAAGAGGTTTGTCAACGTCACATCTGACGTGGCACGCCAGGAAGTATCTGTTGGGAAATACTGCGTCTGCCCGGCGATGGTAATACCCAGCACTGCCCGGATGGCAGCGGCTCCCGCATCGGCATTGACCACACGAATGGCTACCGTGTTTAATCCTGTAGTCAGGAAAGGAGCGATATCGTAAATATTGGTGTCGAATATGACGCCATTGCGGAAATCAATGGCGGTATTGTCAAGCGGCTGTCCATTGACATAGAGATTATAGGTTTGCTGCCCCTCTACCGTCATGAACGCAGAGTCCGGCGTAGTTTCCAGCGTGAAGTCTTTGCGGAAATAGCCAACGCTGCCGGTGCTATTCGGCACCTGAATCCATGCCGCGCCGTGCCAGTTGGCGTGGTAGTCACGCACCTGGGGATAGAGAAATACCTGGGTGATGAAGATGTTGAATCCAACGAGAACGGCCACCAGAATTGCCAGCGCACCAAGACGCTGTAGCCAGGAAAATAACCGCTGGCTACTATCAGTCACCGGCGCGCTAGTGGAGTCCAGAAGCCGCCTCGCGGGCGATTGCGTTATAGTAGCCATAATCCAGATTTACCGCCTTTATCAACAGCGCCCGACCCTCGGCGTAGTTGCCCAGGTTGGTTTCACAAAAAGACAGATAGGTATATGCCGTCGAGAGCATATCAGAATCTGTCGAGAGCGAGATGACTGCCTGGAAATCTGCCGCCGCGCTCCCATACGAGTTCTGCGAGAACAAAATGCGCCCACGCAGATAGTGCGCATAGACACTATTGGGCTGTTCCGCAAGCAGCGTATTCAACCACGGCAGTGCGGTATCAGCCGATGCCGTGTTGACGACGAGTTGCGGCTGCTCGGCCACCTGTTCATTATCGGGAGGTGTCGTTGCCAGGCTGGTAGATTGGTCTACGAGCAGTTCGAGCGTCAACGCGGCGTCTGACTGCACCATCTGATTGTTCGGATATTGCTGGAGCAATTGCTGATCTACCGCCCAGGCATTTTTCATCTGGCCGAACAATCGGAGACGATTCGCCAGATATAGTCCCACATCAGGATCATTCTGCACACCGAGCAGGGCAAGCGCATGCCCCCTACTCTGGTGGAAGCTCGGCAGGTAGTCCAGCGTCGGGTTGAGCGTTTCCGCCCGGTAATAATCCTTCAGCGCCGCCCGGTAATCGCCGGCAAGGAAGGCGCTATCACCCTGCGATTGGAAATACAGCGCCAACGGCGCACGGCCAAACACCACCAGCGCGACGAGCGCGCCAGCCACGACCGCCGCAATCTGCCAGGGACGCCAGCGATGGCGGCGCTTCTTGCGTATACGTTCCGGCAGCGCACGAAACTGCGACCAGGCGGCAAATGCTCCGAAGAAACAAAACAGCCCAGCGAGCAGCGGAAGCAGCAAACCGGGGCGCAACAGATCAAGCAGGAGTACGAACCGCCCGCCGGGCGTGAACTGCCCATTGAGCCAGACCGGGCCAAGCATCGTGGATGTATCAACAGCCGTCACGGGATTGGTCAGGTTGACTGATTGTGGAAACATCGGCGATGCCAACTGGTAGCCGAGATAGGATTGTATTTGCAGGCTCGTATATTGCTGATCTGCCAGTTCCTGTACCTTGCGGAAATCCACCATGAGGAACTGAAAGACAAACTGCAGCGTCGGCAACAGCGCCAGGAACGCCATGCCAATCATCGCCCCTGGACGAATCAGCACCGTGCGCTCTTTGTCATAATCGCCGCGCCTGGCGCTGGCGCGGAACGCGAGCGCCGTTATCACAATCAACAGCACGGCGATGATATCGCAGTATGCGCCATAGGAGAAGAAATGGTTGCGCACGCCCCAGCCAAGATCAACCGGGAAATCCGCCGCGCCATAACTCTGGAACAGCGTGACACTGAGCCAGGGAGAAAGGCTGGCGACAATCAGTGCAATGATTGCCAATAGCGACCAGATGAGACCGGAACGGACTCCCCGCACCAGATAATCGCGTGCGTCCAGCACCAGCGCGATGAGCGGTTCAGGGAGAATCGTTGCGTTCTCCCTGGTCGCTTCTACGGTTCTTGCCATTCCCACTCTCTCCTCATCCTTAGCCAGAAATCCAGCGTACCCCAATCGGCCAGCCAGCAGACGCACTACCCATTGCGAACGTTTACCTTCTCATTATCGGTCAGTTGATATTGCCCGACGAGAATGACCTGATCGCCGTCCTGTATGCCGCTCAGAATGCCGATCAAGTCGCCGTCGCGCAGGCCGACCGTCACATGGCGAATATGTGCGCGGCCATCGCTGTAGACGAAGACGACTGAGTCGGCATCCGGGTTGACCACGGCAAGCTCCGGTATGGCTACCGCCGACTGTTGCAGCGCAATGCGCGCATAGACCGACTCGCCGACGAACAGCGCCAGATTGGGATTGGGCACCGTCACGTCCACCTCGAACGTGTCGCTACCAGTGTTCGTCAACAGCACATTGATGGCCGTCACCTTGCCAGGGAAGAGCTGACCAGGAGCCGAGGCAGGATAGACGTTTGCAGCCTGGCCCACCTGAATCAGCGGGCGCTGTTCCAGCGGGAACTGCGCCTTCACGACGATTGATGAAGCATCTACCATCGTCAGGAGCGTGGTATTAGGCACGGTCGTCGTTCCGTTCGCCACGTTGACCACCGTTACCTCGCCAGCGAACGGCGCGACGATATTGCCATTGTGATAGGTGGGCGAGTTGAGCAACGACTGAATAGCCTGGAGTTGCGCCAGCGCAGCAGCCACCGCTGCATTGCCCGCTGGCGTCCCAGCATTCAGTTGCGCCGCATTATAAGCGCCCTGCGCTGCTGTCAACTGCCGTTGGAGATCGGCGCTGTCCAGCTTGAGCAGCGTATCGCCCTTCTTCACGCTGGACCCGACCTGTACTGGCACATTCAGTACGGTCGCCGTAACAGGGTAGACAATGTTGAGCGTTTGGATCGGCGTGGTCAGCCCGCCAGCGCCGATATTCGCGTTGAGTGTCTGCGTATGCGCCGTATAGAGCGTGACGGTCGGTGTGCGGTCGCGGAAGTGATACGCCGCTGCTCCCGCGCCGACTGCCAACACAATAAGAACCGCCAGCACCGCAGAAATCGCCCTATGAGTCGCCACCCAGCGCTGAAAAGAGCGCTGCTGCTTCGGCGTCGAGACAACATTCAGCGGCGAATGAACAAATGATGTGCTGGTTGAGGGTGCTGATGGCGCCGTTGGTGGCCGTGTGCTGGCGGGCGTTGGTCTGGCGGGCAACACCAGAGTATCCATATCACCGCCCACGTCTACCGAGGACGGGCGCTGCACGTCAACTTGCCCGTGGTTTTCATCGCCGTTCATAATCTTACTGATTCCTTCTGCGCTACCTACCGCGCGAACATATCTCTCTGCGTCGAGAACGATGAGTACAAGAGGGGCGCAAGGGAAGCGATCTTACAATCCGCTCCTCATGCCCCATGTTGTGAAGCACCAACAGGAATACTCGACGAATCGGCGCCAGATACAACCGTTGCGGTCGCTGGCGCGTAGAGTTGTCGTAAATACGCAACTTCGGCGGCCAATCCCTCACGCAACGTCACCTGCGGCGTATACCCCAGCAATGCGCGGGCGCGTGTGGTATCACCATTCGTATCACGCACATCGCCAGGTGCGGTATCAGTATACCGGATATCGGCGCGACATTCACATAGCTCTTCGAGCATCGCCAGCACGTCTCGCAGCAACACCCGCGAGCCACCCGCAATATTAAAGGCGAACCCCTCTATATCAGGCGCGCCAGCCGCGCGGACGTTGGCCTCGACCACATCAGCAACATAGGTAAAATCGCGCGTCTGGCTCCCATCACCATAGATGGTGATCGGCTCGCCCGTCAGCATGGCTTTGCCAAAACGATGAAACGACATATCTGGACGATGGCGCGGACCATACACCGTAAAGTACCGCAGCGCCACCGCAGGCACCCCATAGTTTGCATGGTAGAGCATGCAGAGATGTTCGGCGGCAAGTTTTGTGACGCCATAGGGCGAGACTGGTCGCGTCAGCGTCTCTTCCGTTACCGGAAGTGTCGCTACATTTCCATAGACGGATGAAGACGACGCATAGACAAAGCGGCGCAAACCAGGGGTGACTTTTGCGGCCTCGAGCAAGCGTTGCGTTGCCGAGATGTTGCAGGCCGTATACACGGCAAAGCTCTGCCCCCAGCTTGCGCGGACCCCCGCCTGGGCAGCCTGATGAAACACCCACTCGCAGCCTTCGAGCAACGATGGAAGGTCCATCTCATTGAGGTCGCCTTCGAGGAACTGGAAGTGTGGCTCACGCCGCAGTCCTTCCAGGTTCGCCTCTTTCAATGCGCGCGGATAATAATCAATGAACGCATCAACACCAAGTACGTCGTGTCCATCGGCTATCAACCGCTCGGCGAGGTGTGAACCGATGAACCCCGCCGCTCCTGTCACCAGACACCGCATGCCCATGTCTCCCCCACAACACAGATGAGCGCGAATATCAGCCGGATAGGCGAACATTCGATGATAGTACTGATTTCAACGCCTGATTCGTGGTTGTATCTCTAATGCTCAGGCACATACTGGCTTCTGAACTACGACCCAACCGGCTGCGTGATAATCGTCTCACGCCCGCTGGCGGGAACCGGCGCCTCACTGGGACTTGGAGAGGCATCTGCATACGCAGCTCGCGCAGACCGCTTGGTGATTGGACTGCTCACCATTGGAATGGGATGCCGCACGATCTGATGCACCACACCATCGGCCACAATCGTGCGCAGGGTGTAGGTTGCCTTGCCCTGAGATTCAAAGTAGGTGCGCATCTGAAGCTCCGCCAACAGACCGAAGAGGACCAATTGCACCGCAGCCATGAACATGAATGCAGACAATTCCAGCAACGGATTGTCATGGATTTTCACATAGGGCGGCGTGAAACGCTGCCAGAGCAAAAGCCCCGTCGCCAGGAAACCGAGGATGCCCGTGAAGAAGCTGATGAAGCCGAACCAATACAGTGGCTTGGTCGAATATGATCCCAGGAACTTGACGGTAATCAAATCCAACACCACGCGAATGGTGCGCGACAACCCATATTTGGATTTGCCATATTTGCGCGCCCGGTGGTTTACCGGAATCTCCGTAATGGCTGCGCCGGCCCAACTGGCATACGCAGGAATGAAGCGGTGCATCTCGCCATAGAGTCGTACACCATCCAACACTTCGCGCCGATACGCCTTCAGTGAGCAACCATAATCATGTAAACGCACTTTGGTGACACGCGAGATTAACCCATTGGCAATCTTGGAAGGGAGTTTGCGCTTGAGAAACTTGTCTTTGCGATGTTTGCGCCAACCACTGACGACATCGTACCCCTCGTCTATCTTTTGCATCAAGCGCCCGATATCCGCAGGGTCGTTTTGCAGATCGGCATCCATCAGCACGATGACATCGCCCTGGCTGTGGTCAATGCCGGCAGACATCGCCGCCGTCTGGCCAAAATTGCGCCGGAAGCGGATGACAACTACCCGCTTATCTTGCTTCGCCAATTGCTCCAATGCTGCGTAGCTGCCATCGGTGCTGCCATCATCAACATAGATGATTTCATAGGGACGCCGGAGTTCCTCCAGAGCGGCTGTCACCTGCTCATGCACCAGAGGAACGTTTTCCCGCTCGTTATACACCGGCAGGATAACAGAAAGCTGAATGTGTTCGCCATGCTCGCCATGCTCCAAATGCTCGCCGTGTTCGCCATTGTGGACCGCTTCGCGCTGGGTTGGGTCGTAGTCTGAAAGATGCCCCGCCAGCATTCGTGGCTCCTGCATTGTGCCCCCCGCCTCTACTCAACCAATACCAATATGTCGCAGTATAACGCGCTGCCGGCGTAACTGAAGTGAACGAGGTCACTACCAAATAAACGTTGATTTCACTACATTGTTATGGCGTGCAACACAGGCCCGCCCGATAATTCACAGCATCCCACCTGCCAAACCGTAGGTGAACTACCCCATATTCACCGGATTGGCACCTATTGGCTACCCCGCCTGTCAGGTGTAGGTGCACCTGTCTTCCGCAGACACACGCATGCGCCGACCGGGCTGCACAGGCATCATCTCACATGGTATAACGAACAGGGCAGCGGAATGGAAGCAACGGGAAACCCGTCTGTAGCCCAGATGCTGCTTCTATCGCATGGTGAGCTAATTGGGAGAGGCGGATTCAATGTGCCAGGGTGCTGAAATAGAGAGCCATACGCGACCCCGATGTGCCCAGCATATCAAAAGCCCAAACGTGCCGGCTGTTCGCACCGTCACGCAGAGACCCATAGTACTAGCATGAGCAATATATGTCAAATGTTCGTCTACGTAGTTAGGCGGTCATATACCAGTACAAGCGGTGATTTCTGTTGGCATCGAGCGTTTGGGACAAGGCACTCATGCACTTGTGGTGGGATTGCAATGCGGTTGTGGTGAGGTTGGAAGGTAGTTGATGCAAGCGCAATTTATCTTGACTGGATTGCTCGTCGGTCTCCTCATCGGTCTGACAGGAATGGGCGGCGGCTCGCTCATGACGCCTATTCTCGTATTATTGCTCGGCGTCAAGCCGACGATAGCCGTTGGCACCGACCTCGCCTACGCCAGCTTGACGAAAGGCGTTGGCGCTATTCAGCATTTGCGGCAGACACACATCAAAGTCTGGACGAGCGTGCGCCTCTCCATCGGCAGTGTGCCGGCGTCGCTGCTGGGAGTCGGCTTGATCGCCAGGTTAAAGCACACGCAGGGCGTGGATGTTGACCAGATCATCAGCCACATGCTCGGCGGCGTTCTCATATTGGTTGCCGTCGCCCTGATCGTACAGCCCATTATTCGCACACGCCTCTGGCCAGAAGATCGTCCGGTGGTATTCTTCAAGCGGCTGGAAGCGTTGCGGAAATTTCGCACGTTCATCTTGATTGGCATCGGCGTGGTTGTCGGCTTTCTGGTCGGCATGACCTCCGTTGGCGGTGGCAGCATTGTTATGATCGCCCTGTTACTCGTTTATCCTAGATGGCAGATGAATCGCCGCGTCGGCACCGATGTCTTACAGGGGTTCTTTCTTTCAACCGCCGCCGCCGCCGCGCATTGGCAGATCGGCGATGTCAATTTTCCTATTGTCGGGCAGCTTTTGATCGGCTCGATTCCAGGCGTTCTCATCGGCAGCCGTCTGACAAAAATTATCCCAGAGTCTATACTGCGGCCCGCTGTGGCGAGCGTCATTGCGTTCTCCGCCTGGCGGCTGCTGGTATTGTAAGTGTTTGTTAGCCTTTTATTGCTCTTGCTGTTCACTCATGCTCGCGGGTGAGGGGGGACATCTCACAGGTCATCAGACGCTCCCGCGAGCGCCAATTTGAGAGGGAAGACCGTAACATGGAAACGACGACACCCAAACGCCGGGTATTGGTGATCGGCCTCGACTGCGCTGCGCCGGAGCTTGTCTTTGAGCGGTGGCGCGATGAGCTACCGACTTTTTCACGGCTCATGGACGAAGGATTCTGGGGGCGACTGGAAAGCTGCATGCCGCCGATTACCGTTCCGGCGTGGATGTCTATGCTCACCAGCAAAGACCCCGGCCAGCTCGGCATTTACGGCTTCCGCACACGCCGCGAATACACTTATCGTGAATCCGCCGTCGCCAACAGCACCGATGTGAAAGAGCCGGTAGTTTATGACGTTCTCGGCCAGGCGGGCAAGCACGTCTCCGTGGTCGGCATCCCCTGCACCTATCCGCCACGCCCTGTCAACGGCGAAATGGTAACGTGCTTCCTCACGCCAGGGCTGGACAGCCAGTTCACCTATCCGCCGGAACTCAAAGACGAAGTGTTGCGGGTCGCACCTGATTACATGTTCGACGTGCGCGACTTCCGCACTGAGGATAAGGCGTACCTGCTCCAGCAAATCTACAACATGACGTATCGCCGTTTCGCGCTGGTGCATCATCTGATGGCGACGAAGCCGTGGGACTTCCTCATGTTCGTGGAGATGGGCACTGACCGCATCCACCACGGCCTGTGGAAATATATGGATGAGCAGCATCGCAAGTTCCCCGGCGAGACACCCTTCCTGCATGCCATCCGCGACTATTACAAGTTCCTCGATGGGCAGATCGCGGCGCTGCTCTCGCAAGTTGGCGACGAAACAACAGTGCTGGTCGTCTCCGACCACGGCGCAAAACGCATGGACGGCGGCATCTGCATCAACGAATGGCTGATGCGCGAGGGATACCTGGTCCTCAAGAGCAAGCCCGAAGGCATCGTGCCGCTGGAAAAATGCGTTGTGGATTGGGAGAAGACGCGCGCCTGGGCCGCCGGTGGCTACTACGGGCGCATCTTCATCAACCTCAAAGGCCGCGAGCAACAGGGATGCGTCGAACCCGAAGACTACGAGCGGCTGCGCGATGAACTGGCGGCGCGGCTCGAAGCCCTCGGCGACGAAAATGGCAACCCCATCGGCACTGTCGTCTCTATTCCCGCTGAAACCTACAAGTCCGTGAAGGGCATCGCCCCTGATCTGACGGTCCTCTTCGGCGATCTCTACTGGCGCGCGGTCGGCTCGCTCGGCCATCCCAGCGTCCACACCTTCGAGAACGATACCGGACCGGACGATGCCAACCACGCGCAATTCGGCATGTTCATCATGCGCGACAACCGCCTGCCGATTCATGGCGAGGTTGAGGCGCGCCACCTGATGGATGTCGCGCCAACCATCCTCTCGGCGCTGGATGTGCCGGTGCCCGGCGATATGCTCGGCGATCCCATTCAGAACGCCGTGCCGCTGGCAACGCCGGAAACCGCGCCAGCGCAAACGGTCGCCGCTGCGGCGAGTGGCCCTGGCTTCACGCTCTGGTTCACCGGCCTCTCCGGCGCCGGCAAGACGACCATCGGTGAGCTGGTCAACGCTGAACTGAAGGCACGCGGGCGCAACGTCGAAATGCTTGATGGCGATATCGTGCGCACAAATCTCAGCAAAGGGTTGGGCTTCAGCCGCGAGGACCGCGACACCAACATCTATCGCATCGGCTTCGTCTGCAATCTGCTGACGCGCAACGGCGCCATCGCCATCGCCACCGCCATCTCACCCTACCGCGAGGTGCGCGACAATGTGCGCGCGCAGATCGGCAACTTCGTCGAAGTGTACGTGGCGACGCCGGTGGAAGAGTGCATCCGCCGCGATGTGAAGGGTCTCTACAAGCAGGCTATTGCCGGCGAAATCAAAGAATTCACCGGCATCTCGGACCCCTATGAGCCGCCGCTTGCGCCGGAAATCACCATCAACACGACTGAGCAAACACCGCAGGAGAGCGCTGCGCAGATCATCACCTGGCTGGAAACGCATGGCTATCTCGCGCCGGCAGCGAAAGCCGAGACGAAGCCAGCGGAGCCGGCAAATGCCGAGGTCACGCCAGCCGCGCCTGCTGCGCCTGCCGTCTACTCCGCCGAAGAAGAGGAGCTTGTCAGCGCGCGACTGGAAGCGTTGGGCTATCTCTAAGCGCGTCGTTCAGAACACAGCAGAATTACGAGGAGCGATTTCATGCAGTGGTTTTCGCGGCGGGCCGCGCCGACCGGCGGCGCACGGAGAATCATCGCCATCGGCATAGATGGCGTTCCCTATAGCTTTGCGATGCGCCAGATCAGCGAAGGGCGTATGCCCAACCTCGCCCGCATCTTTCAGGCGGGCACCGTCAGCCCGCTGAATTCGTCGTGGCCGTTTGTCTCGTCGGTGGCGTGGTCCTCGTTCATGACAGGCTGCAATCCGGGCAAGCACAATATCTATGGCTTCGTAGACCGCAAGCTCAATAGCTATGATGTCTTCCTGCCGAACAGCAAGACGATGAAGCGCGAGCCAATCTGGTGCGAACTCAGCAAGGCAGGGCGCGAGGTCGTGGTGATGAACGTGCCAGTGACCTATCCGCCACGCGAGGTCAACGGCCTGATGGTGTCGTGCTTCCTCTCGCCCAGCCTGGAAAAAGCCACCTATCCAAAAGAGCTGGCCGCGCGTTTGCAGCAGATGGGATACAAAATAGACGCCGACGCCGCCATAGCTCGCCGTTCCAAGCAAGACTTCATGGCAGAGTTGCATCATGTATTGGAACGCCGCGCCGCCGTGATGTTTGAGTTGATGGATAGCGAGCCGTGGGACTTCTTCATGTCACATATCATGGAGACGGACCGCCTGCATCACTTCTTCTGGGAGTACATGGAGAACAACGACCCGCACTGGGCGCCGCAGTTCTATGAATTCTATGAGAAGGTGGACCAGATATTGGGGCGTGTCTGGGAGCGGGTGGATGAAAATACGACGCTCATCATGCTCTCTGACCACGGCTTCTGCACCGTGCAGAAAGAGGTCTATCTCAATCACTGGCTGCGCGAGAACGGCTGGCTGCACCTGAGCCAGCCGGAGAACGGTCGCCCGCCGAGCATCGCCAACATCACCGCCTCGTCGCGCGCCTATAGCATGGACCCTGGCCGCATCTTCATCAATCTGCGTGGCCGCGAGCCGCGCGGCAGTGTCGAGCCAGGCGCAGAGTATGAGCGCGTGCGCACGCAGCTTGCCGAGGAACTCTTGCAGATGCGCGACCCGGACACAGGGAAACCGATGGTCAAGCGTGTGCTGCGGCGCGAAGACATCTATCACGGCGACAGCTATGAAAACGCGCCAGACCTGGTGGTTGACCCGTATACCGGCTACGCGTTCAAGGGCGCGATGGATAAAGAGACGCTGACCTACAAAGGCGATGTGTTGATTGGTGAGCATACCTACGACGACGCGCTGCTCTACGTCTCCGGGCATGATCTGGTGAAGCAGTCGTTGACGATGGAGGATGTCATACCCGCCATCTACGAACTGATGAAAGTGACGCCGCCGGAAGACCTGGATGGCATCGTACCGATTACGGCATAGCGCATAACGGCAAACAGTACCCACGCCTGAAATTATCAGGTTACTGGCGGTACACTATCTGAGAGCGCATCCAAACCGGAGCCAGCAGACTGCTGGCTCCGACCAACGTTACAACATCATGAATATACACAAAGGAGCAAGAGGTATCATGGCATTGCAGCCGCACGGTGGTACATTGGTCAACCGTATTCTTCCTCCCAATGAGGCTCAGCGCTGGTTGATGGAAGCGCCGGCCCTTCAATCGCTGACCATCGAGCGCCGGCAGATGCTCGACCTCGACCTCATCGCAATGGGCGCTTTCAGCCCGCTGACCGGCTATATGACCAGCGGCGACTATCTCGCCGTCGTGGATACGATGCACCTGGTGGACGGCGTGCCGTGGTCGCTGCCGATCACGCTCGCGGTTTCACAAGACGTGGCAGACACACTGAAAGAGGGGGCGCCGGTGGTCCTGCGTGGCGAGAACGGCCAGCCGCAAGCCATCCTCGAACTGCGCGAGAAGTTTACCTATGATCGCGCACGCGAGGCGCGCAACGTCTACCGCACGGAAGACCTCTCACATCCCGGCGTGAAGGCGCTCTACGAGCAAGGCGACGTGCTACTGGGTGGCCCCATCTGGCTGCTGACCCAGCCGAGCCGTGGCCAGTTTCCGGCGTATGGCATGACGCCATCCGAATCGCGCGAGGCCTTCGCCGCTCGTGGCTGGAAGACCGTCGTTGGCTTCCAAACGCGCAATCCGGTTCATCGCGCGCACGAATATATCCAGAAGTGCGCGATGGAAATCGTTGACGGGTTGTTCCTGCATCCGCTGGTTGGTGAAACCAAAAGCGATGATGTTCCCGCCGATGTGCGCATGCAATGCTACGAAGTGCTGCTGCGTAACTACTATCCCACCAACCGCGTGCTGCTGGGCACCTTCCCGGCACGCATGCGCTACGCTGGACCGCGCGAAGCCATCTTCCACGCACTCGTGCGCAAGAACTACGGCTGTACGCATTTCGTTGTCGGGCGCGACCACGCGGGCGTGGGCAATTTCTACGGCACCTACGCAGCGCAAGAAATCTTCGGCGAGTTCGGCAAAGATGAGCTTGGCATTACGCCGCTCTTCTTCGAGAACTCATTCTATTGCAACAAGTGCAACAGCATGGCATCGAGCAAGACCTGCCCGCATGGCGACGAAGACCATGTGATTCTGAGCGGCACTAAAGTCCGCGCGATGCTACGCGCTGGCGAGACGCCGCCGCCGCAGTTCAGCCGGCCCGAAGTGGCGCAGGTGCTCATCCGCGCGATGCAGGCAGAGCCAGTGGAAGAAACGGCGAAGGTTCTCTGAGCGCAGGCGGACGGCCCGACGGCCCGATGAGATGAGAGGATAGGACCCTATGCGCTTGAGCAATCAGCGCGACCACTTCGAGATTCCCGATGAGGTCGCCTATCTGAACTGCTCATACATGTCGCCGCTGCTGCGCGCCGCACGCGTAGCGGGAGAAGCGGCGGTCGCGCGCAAGTCACAGCCCTGGCGCATCCATGCCGCCGACTTCTTCGATGAATCGGAGCAGGCGCGGGCGCTCTTTGGCGCGTTGATCGGCGCAGACGCGGAGGGCATTGCGATTGTGCCCTCCGCCAGCTACGGCATCGGCGTCGCGGCGGCGAATCTGCCGCTGCGCCCCGACCAGCATATCGTGCTGCTGGAAGATCAGTTTCCCTCAAACGTCTATCCCTGGCAGGCGCTGGCGGAGCAGAGCGGCGCCACTGTGGTCACCGTCCAGCGTCCGCTGGACTACGATTGGACCAACGCTCTGCTGTCAACTATTGACGAGCGGACTACCATCGTCGCTGTGCCACACTGCCACTGGACCGACGGCAGCCTCATAGACCTCGTGCGGGTTGGCGAGCGGGCGCGAGCGGTGGGTGCGGCGCTCGTCGTAGACGCCACGCAGTCGGTCGGCGCATATCCATTCGATGTCGCGCGCGTGCAGCCAGACTTTCTCGTCTGCGCCACGTACAAATGGCTGCTCGGCCCCTACAGCCTGGGATTTCTCTACGTTGCTCCACAACATCGCCAGGGGCGCCCGCTCGAATATAACTGGATTGGTCGCGCGGGCAGTGAAGACTTCAGCGGGCTGGTCTCCTATACTGGTGGCTTCCAGCCGGGCGCGCGGCGCTTCGATGTTGGCGAGCGCAGCAACTTCGCCCTGATGCCAATAGCCATCACTGCCTTACAACAGCTTCTCGATTGGCATGTGGACGCCATTCAGGAGACGATCCGCGAGTTGACCGGGCAGATCGAGCGCGAAGCATCGCGGCTGGGATTGGAGCCGGTGCCAGCGGAGCGGCGTGCCGACCATCTCATTGGCATCCGTTCGCCGCGCCCATTGCCGCAGGACCTCACCACACGGCTGGCAAACGAGCAGGTGTATGTGAGCCTGCGCGGGCAGTCTATCCGCGTGTCGCCACACGTCTACAATACCGGGGCGGATGTCCAGCGATTCGTCGCGGTTCTCAGTTCGGTCGTTTGAGCGATAGTTTGGGCGTGTGGCGCACCGCGCGCCAGTGGAAACGTTCACAGACAACACAGCGATAGTCGTGGCACAATAGACAAGTGAATTGCATTGAATTGACGTACCCGGCTGCCAGCGTCCACAGGCGTGCGCTATGGCATCCGGCTTGCTGGCAGGCTTCTGGGCGTACCAACAGCGTCTCTGTTTGAGAGTAGAGCATAGCGGCGCACTGTGGAAATGTAGATGTTGAGGTCATCGTCCTGGTTGTGGTTGTGAGGGGAGGAAGTGATGGGACAACGAGCGGATGCCACGCAACCAGCAGAGCCTCCTGGCGAGGCAGGTCTCGCCGAGGAGACGCCCATCTCGGTGCTGGCAGTCACACCCAACCTGGAGCTTATCGAGCGCGCACGGCATCTGCGCCTGTTGGGGCGTGGTCTGCGTGCCGACGGCCATCACTATCGCCTGGTTGCAGGAGCCAGAACGGCCAACAGCCAGATCGAAGATGATGGCCTGCTCTACCGCTTCGTCCAGTTGAGCATGGGTACGGTTCTGCCGCCCATCGAGTTAATCGCTTATGCGCGCGCCATCCTGGCCGAACTGCTGGCCGAACCGGCGCAGATCATCCAGAGTACCTCCGTCCGCACGACCTACGCGGCGGCGCTGGCGATTATGGCGCAGGCTATCTGCCGCCCGCGCGCCGCCGAGCCGGCGGTCGTCACGACGCTCTATCCGGGCAAAGCGCCAACACTGCTCGAACGGGATGTATTTCAGTTGCGCATGCTGAGCGACGCCGCCGTTGTCACCGAAGCCGCCGAATACGATTTGCTGGTGCAGCGCGGCTTTCCCGCCGACCGCCTCAGCCATATTCCCATTCCAGAGGCGGAGGATGACCAGGACAAACTGCACGCTCATATCAGCAGCATCCAGCAGGTCTACACCAGAGCCACCGAGCGGCGCGCCAGCAAAGCCACCGTCTTGATGGGCTACGAAGCATGAGAGGCGGTCTTATCAACCATTTCGTACCGTCCTGGGTGATAGCCTGTGCGATACCGCTCACTGGCTCGTTACCCATAATGGGCGAGGTTGCCAATTGATCTGATAGCTCGGTGGCCCCATATGCGTGTTGCGCCCACAGACCCTGTGCGCAACAGAGTAGGCCATGATGTGCCAGACTATGTACGGCTATCTGTTCGTTTGAGACAATAGAAGAATAATCTTTGAGAGATCGTCGCCAGATTGTGGTGGCGGGGCGGGGAAACTATGGCGCGTACAGTGAGGGAAAAGCCTCCTCAAACAGATTCCGCTCCTATGGACGCTGTTCCGGGGAAATCTTCCGGCAAGTGGCCGAAAATTGGGCGCTCGGGCAAACATCCGGTGCCGATGCGCAACCGTATCATTCAATCACTCTTCTCGCTTGTCGCCTCTACAGGTGTCGGCCAGGCTGCGAATACCATCTCGCAGTTTGTGCTTGCTGCGTTGCTGCTTCCGCAAAAATTTGGCTATATCGGCATTTCGACCACAATCATCACGACCTTTATCGTCGCGCGCAATGCCTTCATTCTCCAGACGCTAATCCATCGCGCAGACCGGGTGCGCGAATCCGCCAACCAGATGATCGTGATGGCGATTGCCTGGGGCCTGTTCGTCTGCGGTCTCCTGTTTGTGTTTGCGGACCCTGTTACGCGCTTTTTCCATGCCTACGGCGCCGTTACGCTGCTCCACCTGATGGGCATCGCCTTTTTCATTGAATGTGTCGGCACCGTGCCCGATACGCTCTTCGCCAAAGAACTGCGCTTCCGCAAGAAGATGTGGCTCGACCTGGCAAAGCCGGTCATCCTGGCGGGTCTCTCCATCCTGCTGGTTGTACTCGGCTTCGGGGCTGATAGCGTTGGCTGGGGTATGATCGCTGGCAACACCGTCTGGACCGTCGGCCTGTACTGGCTCTCCGACTACCGGCCTCGTCCCTCCTGGGATCCAAAGCTGCTGGGCGAGTTGTTGCGCTACGGGCAACATGTGCTGGCCGGCACCTTCATGGTGTTTCTTTTTACCAACCTGGACAACGCTTCGGTTGGGCGTATTCTCGGCCCCAAAGCGCTCGGTTTCTATGCCTTTGCTTTCCTGGTCGGCTACTTTCCGGCGAAAGTCTTCACCGACGGCATTGTTGCCATGATCCTGCTGCCGGTCTTTGCCAAGCTCCAGGGGAAACGTGATGAGCAGGCGAGTGCCTTCATAGCGGGCATGCGTTATGTGACGTTTTATGCTGCGCCGATCTGTATTGCGACGATACTGCTTGTGCCTGCGGCGCTTGCGTCTATCTATGGCCCGAAATGGGAAGCAAAGGGGTGGGGAGCAGTCTATCTGCCAATCCAAATTCTCAGTTTCTACGGTCTCGCCCATTCGTATTTCCTGGTGGTGCGCAACCTCTGTAACGGCGTCGGGCGCGCACGCAACTTCTGGCTGATCTCTGGCCTGCAATTGCTGGTGGTGCTGCCGCTGCTCAGCTATGCGCCGCTGCATTGGGGTGGCATCGTCGGCACCAGCCTGATCTTCACCACCGGCAAGGTGCTGGCGACTGGCGTTGGCATCGTCTACGTTGCCATCTTCACGCGCATCAAGCCGACACGCTTCATTCGCCCGCTGATCGTGCCCACGCTGGCGGCGATTTGGGCTGGCGTTCCCGTCTTCCTGCTTCAGCGTTCAGACCTGTTCTCCGGCAAACACGTGCATTGGTACATGATCGCTGCGGAAGGCGCGGTGTTCGCCGTTGTCTATCTCGCCGCCTGTTACATTGTTGACCCAATGATCTTTCGTGAGGCAGTGTCGCTCACCAAACAGCGCGGCAAGAAGAAGGGCGCGGCGCCACAACCCGCCGCCGCTACCGCCGCGCAGACACAATCACAGCCAACTGCGCAGCCACAACCGGCGCTGGCGCTTGCCAACGGACGCCCGCGCGTACCGTCCACCAAACGGTCGGGAGCCATCCGTATGTATCAGCCGCTCGACGATGACATTACCGCCGACGATACGATGGTTCTCTGGCGCGCATCGCTCTGGGCCGCCTATCAGGATGGGCAACCACTGGGATCAACAGATACGCCAAACGATCAATCAACACCTGTAGCAACTGAACCGGCTCACCAATAACCGGGCAATCGAGTAATCGAGCAATCGAGAGGAAAATACGCTATGCCGCCACGAGTCATGATTTTAGGATTGGACGGAGCGACCTTCCACTTCATCAGCCCGATGATCGAGCAAGGGAAATTGCCGACGCTTGCCGCGCTCAAAGAACGCGGCGCCAGCGGCGTCCTCAACTCGATCTTTCCGCCGCATACCGCCGCCGCCTGGACCACCGTCATGACGGGCGAACTGCCCGGCGCGCACGGCATCTTCAACTTCTATGGGCTGGACCCCAGCCGCTATAGCAGGCGTACCGGGCCGGTGACGAGCGAACACACCAAAGGCAAGACGTTCTTTGATCTGGCGGGCGCGCAGGGGATGAAGGTTGCCTCGATTCATGTACCAATGACGTGGCCCGCCTGGCAGGTCAACGGCGTTATGTTCTCCGGCTATCCATCGCCATTGGGATCGCCAGCCTGCGCCTATCCGCGTTCGCTGGCGGAGCGTTTCCCCACACTCAACGCCATTTCGTATACCGACGCGCCGGAGAAGCGGCTCAAGTTCGCGCTGGACCATATCACCGAGCAAACAGATGTCTGCGAGACCATTCTGCGCGAAGAGTCGCCGGACCTGTTCATGACGGTCTACCAGGAATCAGACCTGGCGCACCACTACCTCTATCGCTACTATGACTCGCGCAGCCCTGCGTATACCGAGGAAGAGCATCGCCGCTATGGTGACTACATTCACCGCAACTACGCTGCGCTGGATGCTGCCCTTGCCCGCCTGCTGGCCTACGCTGGACCCGAAACGACGGTCTTTGTCCTCTCAGATCATGGCGGCACGCTCTCCGGCCCGACGGCCTTCCATCTCAACGCCTGGCTTGCCGAGAAGGGGCTGCTCACGAAACGCCCAGAACGGCTCTCGCTGACCAAAGCGGCGTATGGTGTCGCCAAGAAGATGCCGGATACCGTGCGCGCGCCGCTGACCAAACTGGCAAAGCGCGCAGGCTTCAACAAGGCGCTCGACAGCATCTATGAGGTCCACGAGGGCGCGGGATTGATTGACCCCGCGCAGACCAAAGCCTACCGCTTCACCGTCTGCACGCAGATCGAGGGCATCGTGCTGAACGTTGCCGGTCGCCAGCCGGAAGGCATCGTGCAGCCAGGCGAGGAATATGAGCAACTGCGCGATACGCTGATGGCGGACCTGCGGGCGCTACGCACGCCGGATACGAACGAGCCGCTGATCTATCAGATGTACAAGCGCGAGGAGATTTTCCCCGGCCCCTATCTGGATAGCCTGCCGGATATCATTCTGCGGCTGCATCCCATGTACCAGGTGGGCGGCAACTTTGATGGTCCGCTCTTCAAGCGGCTGGAACCGGCGGACCTGCGCGGCGCATGGAGCGGCTGGCACGACGATTACGGCATTCTCTACGCCGCCGGCCCTAGCATCCCAGCGGGGCAAACCATCGAGGACGGCCAGCTTGTCAACATCGCGCCGACGGTGCTGCGCGCGCTCGGCCTCGCCGCGCCAGAGTGGATGGCGGGCAAAGTGCAAGACGGCATCTTCGCGGAGGACACCAAAGAAACGCTCGTGGAAGTGAGCGACGTTCCTGTGCTGCCAAGCGGCGCGGAGGACGAGGAGCATACCGTCACCGAAGAGGAAGAAGAGAGCATCAAAGAGCGGCTGCGCAACCTGGGGTATTTGTGAGACCTCACCCCCGGCCCCTCTCCCATAAGGAGAGGGGAGCGCAGGTGTTTCCGTTATGACAAGTGTTCCTATCAAAAGGGAACAATTGTGACAAAAAGTGGTATACTATCAGCAAGGCACTTTAGTATTAGGGCATTCGGGCGCGCGGTTTTGCGTCGTACAGAGATGTCTCACATCTTCGACATATCCGGCCACGCAGCAATCGCGGCGCTCCAGCCTTGCGATGGAGGATAATAGCGCGGCCATGCCAACCTACGAATACCTTTGCCAGTCTTGCGGTGCGCGCTTTGAAGCCTGGCAGAAAATTACCGACGATCCGATTGATACCTGCCCCACCTGTGGCGCGCATGTGCGTCGTGTCATCTTCCCGGTAGGACTCGTCTTCAAGGGGTCTGGGTTCTATATCAACGACAATCGTTCTTCGAGCGCCAGCGCCGTGCCAGCCGCTTCTAACGGCGAATCTGCTGGCAGTGGCGAGGCGAAATCCAGCGAGGGCGCAGCAAACACGGCAAGCGCGGCGAGCGACACGAAAGCTGGCAGTACGACAGCCACCAAGACGGGCGAATAGCTCGTGCGCGCGGTTATCCAGCGGTCCACCCGGGCGCGCGTGTTGATTGATGGCGCGGTCGCCGGCACACTCGACCCAGCGCCCGGATTGGTCGTCTTGCTTGGCGTGGGACCAGACGATAGCGCGGCCCAGGTTCAGGTCATGGCGGATAAAATCGCCGGACTGCGCATCTTTGCGGACGACGAAGGGAAGATCAATCGCTCGCTCCTCGACGTAGGCGGCGGCGCGCTCGTCATCTCGCAGTTCACGCTGTATGCTGATCTACGGCGTGGCAGACGTCCCGGCTTCACCGGCGCCGCCGCGCCTGATATCGCCGCGCCGCTGGTGGAGCGCGTGATGGATGAGCTACGCGCGCTCGGCGTGCCAGTGCAGGGAGGGCGTTTCGGCGCGGATATGCAGGTGGAGCTAGTCAACGACGGCCCGATGACGATTCTGCTCGACACCGACCTCTGGCGCAGCTAGGTGTGCAACCAAAGCGCAGAAATATCTCGGAGAATTGCTCATGGGGACGCTCTATCTGGTAGCAACGCCCATCGGCAACCTCGAAGACATCACCCTGCGTGCGCTGCGCATCTTGCGGGAGGTGCGCCTGATCGCCGCCGAGGACACACGCCACACGCGCAAGCTGCTCACGCACTTTGGCATCGCCACGCCAACTCTCAGCTACCACGAGCATAGCCCGCCAGCGCGGCGCGATCTCATCATCGAGGCGCTGGCGGCTGGCGATGTCGCGCTCGTCTCGGACGCAGGCACGCCGGCCATCTCAGACCCCGGCCAGGATTTGGTGCAGGCGGCGATTGCGGCAGGCTATCCAGTTGTGCCCATCCCCGGCGCAACGGCGGTCATCAGCGCGCTCATCGCTTCCGGTCTGCCGACCGATCACTTCACGTTTCTCGGCTTCCTGCCGCGCAAAGTCAGTGAGCGCCGTGCCCTGCTCGAAGCGTCGCGTGCGTTGCCCCACACACTCATTCTCTATGAAGCGCCACACCGGCTGCGCTCCTGCCTGGACGATCTGCTGGCCGTGCTGGGAGACCGTCAGGTGGCGCTCGCCCGCGAACTCACCAAGCTGCATGAGGAGATGTTGCGCGGCACACTGGCGGAGATGCGCGCGCGCTACACAGGCGAGAGCGAACCACGCGGCGAATATGTGATTGTCGTTGCGGGCGCTTCCACAGCTACAACAACCAGCGAAGACATAGCGGATGAATTAGCTCCGGAAGAAGCTGTACAGGCATTCTTGAAGGAACTGTTAGCCAGCGGCGCGAGTACCCGCGAGGCGGCGGCAGCGGCAGCCAAAGCGACCGGCATTCCCAAACGCGACGCCTACCGCATGGCGCTGGATATTGCTGGGCGACTGAACGAAAGAACGCCCAATGATTCATAACGCTTCAGATTTGACAGGGCATAATGACAACTCCTATACTTTCTGAAGTGCCGCAGGCTTCTCAATTCCCCTACCGAGCATGCGGCGATGGAGACATTTCGCATGCTCATTGATACCCATACGCATGTCCAGGTGCATCAGTTCGCGGGCGACCGCCAGCAGGTCATCGCCGCCGCTTTCGCGGATGGCATAGACCGCCTGATCGTGCCAGGGGTAGACGTAGAAAGCAGCCGCGATGCGCTGGCGCTGGCAACCGCCTATCCGGGGCGCATCTTTGCCGGTGTTGGCACGCATCCCCATGATGCGACCACACTGACGGATGAGGCGCTGGCTGCAGAGCGGGAGCTTGCCCGTGAGCCTGGGGTCGTCGCCATCGGTGAGATCGGCCTCGACTATTATCGCAATCTTTCGCCGCGTGAGGTGCAGCAACGGGCATTGATCCAGCAGTTCGCGCTTGCCCGTGAACTTGATCTGCCGGTAATTCTGCACAACCGCGACTCGCACGACGATATGATTGCTCATCTGCGCGCATATGGCCAGGGTTTGCTTGGCGTTTTTCATTGCTTCATCGGTACAAAAGAGATGGCGCGTGACGCGCTCGACCTGGGCTTTTATCTCTCATTCGCCGGGCCGGTGACATTCCCACGTAACACCGAACTGGCGGAAGTTGCGGCCTGGGCGCCGGCTGATCGCATCCTCGTGGAGACAGACAGCCCGTATCTTGCGCCGCCGCCGTTTCGTGGCAAGCGCAACGAGCCGCGCCACGTGCGGTTGGTTGCGCAGCGCATCGCTGAGTTGCGCGGACTTGCGCTCGAAGACTTCGCCGCCATCACCACGCGCAACGCCGAAGCACTCTTTCGCCTGCCCCCTGCGTCCGGCACTGGCACATCCGATACTTCCGATACATCCGACATAACAACACCGTCGCCTTCAGAGAAGGGGAATCCGTCCGATGCGTCTCTTTGATACCCTGCGCCAGCAAATCGAGCCACTGGATATGCGCGACCAGCAGGTCAGTCTCTATGTCTGTGGCATCACACCGTATGACACGACCCACCTGGGGCATGCCTTCATCAATGTGATCTATGACTCGCTGGTGCGTTATCTGCGCTGGCGCGGCGCCACCGTGCGCTATGTGCAGAACGTCACTGACATTGACGACGATATCCTGCGCAAGTCACGCGAGACGGGCATTCCCTGGGATGAACTGGGCGCGCGCGAAACCGAACGCTATCTGAGCGATCTGCGCGCGCTGAACGTCGTCATGCCGGACCATTATGTGCGCGCCAGCGACGAAACGGCGATGATGATCGAGATGATCGAGGCGCTGCTGACGCAGGGTTTGGCCTACGTGCGCGACGGCTGGGTCTACTACGCCGTGCGCAAAGACCCCGGCTTTGGCAGGCTGGCGGATGCCGGTGGCTATGTCGGCTATGACAACTGGCTGGCGACGGCCAATGAGCGCGGCAACTTTCCTGACGACCCACGCAAAGACGATCCGCTGGACTTCGTTCTCTGGCAGGCACAACAGCCAGGGGAACCGGCATGGCCGAGTCCGTGGGGTCCCGGCAGGCCGGGCTGGCACATCGAGTGTAGCGCGATGTCCGTCAAATATCTCGGCAAACAGGTGGATATTCACGGCGGCGGCGCAGACCTCGTTTTCCCACACCATACCTGCGAGATTGCCCAGAGTGAGCACGCAACGGGCGTTTCGCCGTTCGTGCGTATCTGGATGCACTGCGCAATGGTCGAACTGGACGGCGTGAAGATGAGCAAGTCGCTCGGCAACCTCGTCCTCGTGCGCGACCTGCTGCCCGATTACAGCCCGGACGCCATCCGCGTGCTGCTGCTCGGCCACCACTATCGCGCCGCATGGAGCTACACCGAGGACGATATGCGCGCGGCGGCTGAACTGGCAGCGCATCTCAAACAGGCGGTAAGCGCCACACCACACGAGGGCGAAGACACCGGCGTGGAGGCTGCGCAACAGGCGCGGCTGGAGTTCATTGCTGCGCTGGAAAACGACTTCCAGTCGCCACAGGCGCTCGCAGCGTTGAACCGGCTGGCAAAGCATATCTGCGCCTCACACTCGGCAGCGCAGATTACAATGCTGCGCGAACTGGCGGGCACAGTGGGTCTGCGACTGGACTGACGTTCCTGAATGTTGTCGCATACCTTAATGTTGTTATATACCTTTTTTGGGCGGTATCTTGCTGGTTGTGCAGGTCGGCAAATAGCCGACCTGTTCTCCTCATCTTCATGAGCCACATGCGGGACTTCTTCGGAGTGAGACCCGGCACGAGGGACAACGAAAACAGCATAGCGGAGGAAGGAACCATCCATAGTGCATCTTTACTTTTCTTACATCATTGCTTCTATTCACACCACAAATCTATCTCAGCAATTACAATGAAAGTTGCAAGTAGCAAAGGACTGTGCTACTCTTGACACATGGTAGAGAAGTGGAAAATGAAAAGTGGAGCGAGAAGGCGGAAAGTGAGCTTTACCTGTGCAGGCCTTGATGAGCGGAAGCGAGCGAAATGCTGAGGGCAGGCCCTATGTGCCACCCAGCCACGCTGCGCAGCAGTCGTCATATAATCCACCGTCTCCGCCATCTCCGCGCCCACTGATGCGGGCCGGCGGTATGCGGCTCAACATGGGGATGCGTGATATACATGCAGTTTACCTCGGTGGCAATATCACTCGTAATGACTGGCGACGCACGCTCGTGCATGGCCTGGGTCCAGTTGGAGTGGTTCCTGCACCGCCATTTTCTTCTCCTGATGTGCTGTGGCCACACTTACCTGCGGCGGTGATCGGTCGTTTTGATTATGTCGGTCCGTATTCCATTTCTGGTGATCCCACGGATGACGCCGAGTGGAGCAGCGAGAACGAGGATGAGGGTGAGGGCAGTGAGTGGGTCTTCAGTGGGCCGCTGTACGCGCAACAACGAGGTCCACGCGCCCCACTTGACCCTCACCAGGCTGGTGGCAGCGCAGAAACACAACCATCCGTTCAGAAGACCACTGCGCCACAAGAAGTGTGGTGGCCACTGGTGCGTTCTGCACGGCATGTGCAGCGGCTCGTCATCACCGCGCTCCGCGAGGCGGATCTGTACTTCGCCTGGATTGACACGCCACTCTGCGCGGCGACGCTGACGGAGGTGGGTTGGGCCATTGCAAAAGGCAAGGTCGTCTGGATAGCTGGCCCACAGGCATTTGATGAAATGTGGTTGGTCTATACGCTGGCCAGCCAGTATTCGTTCCGCTATCGCACGCCAGCCGAAGCCTTCCAGAACATGCTCCAATTCGCCGTCACTGGCGCTTCCTAACGCACTCTCTTGTGGTGTGAACATAAGGTGCGTCCGGTCTCCAGCAACCCACATGCGTAGGATTGCTGCTCATCAGTATAATTGGAATGGTGACATCACTCTGCTGATCGCATCTGGCGAGGAGACCTCATGCCTGTAGACGACAATACGATAATTCGCTTCGCTACTGCTCATGACGCTGGCATCATCGCAGAGCATCGTGCCCGCATGTTCCAGGATACCGGCAGACTGGATGAGGAGCAGGCCACTGCAATGATCACGCAGCTCGTTCCGCTGCTGCAAACGATGCTCGCCAGCGGGGAATACATCGGCTGGCTTGTCGTCTCTGAGGAAAACGCTGTGGTGGCGGGCGCAGGCGTGCAGGTGCGCAAACTCCTACCACGGCCAGAGACCTCCGTAGCACGCGAGGCTCTGGTGGTGAACGTCTACGTACAGCCGGACTATCGCCGCCACGGCCTCGCGCGGCGCCTGATGGCCGCCGTTCTGGACTGGTGTCGCGAGCAGGGCATCGAGCGTGTGGCGCTGCACGCCTCGCATATGGGTCGCCCGCTCTATGAATCCCTGGGCTTCACGCTCACCAACGAACTTGTATTCTACATAAAATAGATGCTCCTGGAGAGCAACATTCATTGCCTTCCAGGAGTCAGGAAAATCGGAGAAGCCTGTGGCCTAGTATTCCGACGAGGTATCTGCCGTCTGGCTGCCTGCGCCGACAGCGACGTTCGCCAGCAGGGCGCCGAGGAACGCGCCAACCGAGCATCCGAAGAATGAGCCGATGAAGAACGACAGCCCATCCAAGCTGATGTTCGAGTTGTGGATGTAGAGATAAATAGCAGCGGCGATCACGACCGCGCCGATCAATCCGCCGAATAGCGAGGCGATGCGCGCACGGCGCTCGCTGATGCGATAGCCGATGAACAGGCCACCTGGCAGGGAAAGCACCAGGGCAATGATTAACAGGATGGTGTTGGAATCCACTCAAACCTCCGAGGAGTTGACTTCACGGAATACGCGCAATAGCCACGTTACAATGCCACAGGATGAACCAACCGTAGCGCCTTGCTCGTGCCTTGCTGTTGACAGCGCCAACAGCGGCGAGTTCTAACTGCACTATTGTACTGCTTTCCTCGCAAACGCGCTAGTCCCGCAGGAAAATCCGCCTGTACCAGCCTGAATCAGCCTGGATTCAGCTCAATTCCACGTAATTTGCCTCAACTGTGGCGAGGAGACCGCACAAACCGTTTAGAACTGGGTGAGGAACTGGGGTTGCGCTTGCAAACGCAACCAGTATATGATTCTCTCGGCGGCATAGATAATGCTGTCTGGCGCGTGTTGATGGGCGCATAGTGCAAGAGCGATGTATTCGCTATGCGCAACTGTACAGTGGCGCGCAACATCTTCTGGGAATACTCCTGGTGCAGCGGAGGCTGTTTGTGGCGATCAGTGGAGGAATCGGGTCATTCTTTGATGCAGGCAACAGCGGCCTGGATCGGCCCGGACGGCATGTGTTGCGCTTCGGCGCGAAAATCAAGGGCGAGGATGTACCCAGCGTGCCCGAACGCTATCGCGGCCTCGACGGTCCCAGCGGCAAGCTGATGGGCGTCCGGCTGACACCGGCGACGGGCGACCTCTGGCTGCGCCTCGTGCGCCGCAGCCAGCGCCCCCCCTTCGAGCGCACCGTTCGCACGATTCCCCTCAATGACAGGCAATCGCCTGCGCCTGCGCCGGAAGCGATTGAGTTGCGCAGTGGCATGCGGGTCTATTGCCACGATGGCTACGTGGGCCGCATGGAAGGCGTCACCTTCGACGCCGGCACTGGAGCCGCCCTCGAACTGCTGATTCGCGTGCGCAGCGATGTGCTGGTGGACGTGGAGACGATGGCCAGCCCAATGGCGAAACTGATACCTGTCGCCGGGCAGCGGCTGCTGATTTCTCCCTCCTGGGCCAGTAGCGTCAAAAGTGAACCAAGCTCAGTGCCCTTCCGTGGCGAATCGCTGACGCTGCATCTCGACGCCAGCACAGAGCAGATTGCGTCGGGCACGACACTGCGTAGCGACGAGGCGGTCGCTGGCGACATCTGGGATATGCTCAACGCAAATCCGGCACTGGCGCCCTACACCGGCCATATCAACCTGGAAGTGCATGACGGCACGGTCCGGCTCTGGGGCAGGCTGCCTTCGCCACGCCATCGCGCCTCGGCAGAACAGGATATCTGGCACGTCCCTGGCGTCTTCACCCTCTACGACGAGACGACCATTGGGTAGCTGCGAGCAATACAAGGGAATCGGGCGGTTTAGCCATTCCTGATTCCCACTTTACTTCAGCTATTCAGCGCGTTTACGAACGCCAGCAACCAGTTCACCAACCTCGCAGAGTATGGGGTTCTGGCTGGCGCGCAACTCCTGGGACACGCGGGCGCGTTCGCTCTCACTGCGATTCTGGCTCATCTTGAACTTGCCTTGCAGCCGCGTAATCTCGATCTCGAAACCCACAACGCCGCGCATCATCTTCTCGATGTACTCGTCTGGCAAACTGTCCAGTCGCCATTGTTCCTCAAACTGGCGTTCGTGCTGCTCCACCAGCGACTTCAGGTGGCGATACAACTCCTTGTGGTCCTCGATCACCCGTGGCAGACCGTAGGCATGAACGGTCGCGTAATCCCACGTCGGCACGCTCAACGGTTCCTCATACCAGGAGGGCGTGATATAGGCATGCGGCCCCTGAAAAATCACCAGCACCTCACGCCCCGGCTTGAATGTGCGCCACTGCGAATTGCCCAGCGCCATGTGGGCATAGAGCCTGCCATACGGTGCTGTGTGCGTATCCACCACGAAGGGCAGCGGTGTCGCCACCGGCACACCGTCATCTTGCGAGCTTATCAGCGTCGCAAAGCTGTAGTCGCGCATGAGCGTATGCAGCGTCGCCAGATCATCTTCACTGAAATGTTTTGGAATGTACATCGAAAACCTCTCTTTCAGAAAAATATATCCGCTCAAGTCGTCAACTGTCTATGAGATGTCGTCCGCTCATACTTCTCATACTTCGGTCTAGATCGAACTATCAGTGTGCGAGGATACAGGCAAACACTGGTTACGCTTACTTGCAAAGAACCAGAGTTGTGAGAATGTCGAAGAGAATAAAGAAGAGGCGTATGCTATGGACCCTACGAATTCGCCAGTCAACGATACACGTCCCCTCGCCGCTCGCCAGCAGGAATTGCTGGCGCAACTGGCAGCTTCGCGCGTGCGCCTCATCGAACGCGCACAGGCGGGCGCGCTCGACCTCACTACACTACGAGAGCTTGCCGACCGTGAAGCGGACCTGGCAATTACGCTCGTCCCAATGCCGATTGATCCGGCGGAGCATGTGAAGGTCGCCCACTGGCATGCGCGCCCGTATCTCGAACGGCTCGCAGAGCATGACCCCGCGCGCGAAGTGGTGGCCGACGCCAGCCATAGCTACACCCCACGCAAGATACTACGGCGGGTGCTGGACCATGCCCTCGATCACCTGAATCAGATTGACCAATGGCTGCTCTGGCAAACCAATGGTACGACGCCGGTTCCAACCGATGGTTGGGCAGGTTCCGCGCAAACGCTGGGTGAAGACCGGCTGCCGCTGACCGCCGCCGACCTCGCCGCCTGGCTCTGGCGCATAAACCTGACCATCGCAATGGTGGCGCAGCACGCTGCACAACTTAGCGATGAACAACTCGACTGGACTCCTCCCGATGGTGGCTGGACTCTGCGCCAGATGCTCCATCACCTGGCCTCCGCCGAACTCTATTACGCCGTCTGGATGGACGAGTCGCTGCCAGACGAGACAATTGCGCGTTACCTGGAAGCCAGCCGCCGCCTGGAACGGCGCGCATATCAGGCATTGATTGCGCCGGAAAACGTGGCAATGATGATCTTCGACGACGATGCGCAGCCAACCACTGTCACGGCAATCATACACGAGGTATTGCAGAGCGAGCGCAAGATAAGGGAATAAGGCCAGTCAGCGGTTGAAACGGCATCGTGTAATCACAACCGAATTGTCTCAAATCTCCCCCTTGACGTGGCAGCGCAAACCGTGTATTATTTGTATACCGACTGGATAGTATAGAAATTGATGGGGGTGCGCATGCCCAGGCCAAAGCAGACGGATCCGCTGGCGCGACGGCAGATTCTGGCTGCGGCACTCGAAGTTTTCAGTCGCCAGGGATACGCCGGCACCACCCTGGACGACATCACCAACGCGGCGGAATTGAGCAAAGGCGCGATCTACTGGTATTTCACCAGCAAAGCCGATCTCTTCGCTACGCTGCTTGGCGAACGCGCCAGCATCTTCACCGAGATTCTGGAAGACGCGGGACAGCAGGGCACGACACCATTGCAGTCGCTCGAACTGATGTGGCTGCGCTGGATGGAGGCGCTGGAGACGGACCGCAGCTATCAGGCGTATGTCCGGCTGGCGCATCTGCGCGTTGAGGTGGCGGATGAGCCAGCCGAAGGCATGGATGCGCGCCGCGCCGAAGAACGCCGCTCACAGGCCATCATCACCGAGCGGCTGTTGGCTGCGGTGGCGAAAGGCGAATTGCCAGCGCATCTCGATATCGAGGCCGCCGCGCTCACCTTCGTCGGCGCGGGCAACGGGCTGGTGCGCGCGTGGCTGCTCGTGCCCGATACCTTTCTGCCGCAGGCCATTGCGCCACGTATCTGGTCGCTGCTGGTCGCTGGCTGGCAATGCGCAACTCCGTAAACATAGGCACCCTGAATAATCGGCTGTTCGCCGTGCTATAGATGCAGATCAGATTCGCGGCGCTGAAAGAGCCGGCGCACGCAGAGACCGGCTCAAGCCGGAGATATCGCGTCGCCATAGGTAGCCTTAGATAGCCATTGGTAGCGCAGACAAGAATGTCTGCGTCCGGCGAATGAGACAGATACGAAAGGGGCAGAACACAATGGCCGCCTCAGTACGATCACACGACATTGATGGGTTTGATAGCAGGGGGACCGGCATGGATCAAGAGACTGCGATTGAAGTGTTGCGCGAACGCTATGCGCGTGGCGGCCTGCCACTGGAAGAGTTCCGCCGCATGATGGGCACGCTGATGGTCACGGCTGACCCCGCTGAATGCCAGGCGATCATAGACCAACTGCCGCCGGAACCGGGGCGTGACCCGGCATTGCCAGCGATACGGCGCAGCCAGCCAACCTCTAGCACTGCCAACAAAAAGATTCATCGCTTCTCAGCGTTCTTTGGCGAGGTGGACCGCAGTGGCGTCCTGTGGGAGCTTGGCCCGGAGACGCATGTCTCCGCCACCTTTGGCGAGGCGAGGATTGACGTGCGCATGGCAAAGCTCTCCGAGGGCGAGAACATTCTGCGACTGAAGGCGCTCTTCGGCGAAATCTCGGTGATCGTGCCGCAGGGACTTCGCATCTTCATCGAAAGTTCGGCGCGCTTTGGCGAGGTGTCGGTGCCAGGGCATTCGGTCGGCGGCATTGCTGCTGGCGATGAGTTCACCATCGGCAACGCCAACGGCGATGGCGGCAGCTATCTGCGCATCGAAGCAGTGGCCAATTTTGGCGAAGTGCGCATCCTCACGGCCTAGCAATACAATGCCTTGCGCTAGCCAGCGCAGTGCTAAAGTCTCAGCGAACGTTTATCGGATTTGTGAACTAGCCCACAGGTCAGACTGTCAATTCCGCACGTATAATAAGATGGACCTGGATAGCGAGGTCCATACGTTGAGGAAGCAGTCATGACGGATGTAGTGGGGCAATCGCTGGGCCAGTACCGGGTGATTCAACTCATCGGGCAGGGCGGTATGGCGCGGGTATATAAGGGCTACCAGTCATCGCTGGCGCGCTATGTCGCCATCAAGGCGATTCCCGTGCAGGTTGACAATACCCGCGACAACGAATTCGCGCAACGGTTTACCACCGAGGCGCGGGTCATTGCGCGCCTCACACATCCCAACATCGTGCCGGTTCACGATTATGGCGAGGATAAAGGCTGGGCCTTCATCGTCATGGAATATATCAGCGGGGGAACGCTGCGCGACCGGCTGGCCCGCGCTGAGGCGCAACACACACGACTCGATCTCGCCGCCACGCTGGAACTGCTGGCGCAGGCGGCGCTGGCGCTCGAATGCGCCCATGACAACGGCATCATTCACCGCGATGTCAAGCCGGCGAATATGCTGCTGCGCACCGAAGACCACCTGCTGCTCTCAGACTTTGGCATCGCCGCCTTGCTCGAAGCCAACCGCGCCTTCACCCGCACCGGCGCCAACATCGGCACGCCGCAATACATGGCGCCGGAACAGGGCACCGCCAACGCCGTGATTGACGCGCGCACCGACATCTATGCGCTCGGAGTTGTGACATTCCAATGCGTGACGGGACAACTGCCCTTCCCAGCAGACACCCCGATGGCAATTGTCATGCGCCACATCAAAGACCCGGTGCCGCGTCCCTCCGCGCTCGTCCCTGGCCTGCCGGTGCGCGTGGAGCAGATCATCCTGCGCGCGATGGAGAAGAACCCCAAGAACCGTTTCCAGCATGCGCGCGAGATGGCGGATCAGCTAAAAGAAGCCGCCTATGAGGTGCGGCGCGGCATACGGCGTCCGCAGCAGACCGTCAAGCATCAGAGCCAGGCGCAGCCAATCAACCAGGCTAATGGCCACGCAGCGCCCATCATTCCGCTCGCGCCACGCGGTATCCCTGGGCAACCAGGCACCTGCCTGCGCTGCGGCGCCGCCAACAATCCACACAACCGCTTCTGCACCTCCTGCGCCTACGACCTCTCCAATGTGCGCGCACAGGTGGACCGCTATAAGGCGCCATCCGGCCATCCGCTGCGCTGCCGCATCATCATCCGCAACGGGCCGATGACCAACCACAGCTTCGTGCTGCACCAGGACATCACCACCATCGGGCGCACGGCGGGCAATGATGTCGTCATTCAGGATGCCACTGTTTCGCGCCACCATGCGCGGCTGTTCTTCCATAACGGCCAGTGGTTCATCGAAGACGCCGGCAGCGCCAACGGCACCTTCGTCAACGGCAACCGCGTACAGCGCCCCATTCCGCTCCAGAACGGCGACGAGTTGCGGCTGGGCGACGACATCATCAGATTCGAGTTGCTGGGGTAGACCTCACCCCCTGACCCCCTCTCCCGCGAGGCGAGGGTGAACCACGCGCAGCGTCACATTAGTGCCTGCGACGATTCCGCCTCTCAGAAAGAAAGGGTTTAGCGGCGTTCGTGGAGCAGCGAAGAGACACGCAGCAGTTCAGCGACGCTCCAGGCCTGTGCCGGGCAGCCACAAGGTGCAAACGGTGGATTCCCCTGGACAATCTCGCTGATGCTGCCCAGACCAGCGACGGAGAGATGCGCCATGAACGGTTTGAGCCGGTCGTCCATGCGTCCGCTGTCGCCATACACGCTGATGCAGGCGTCGGTATACACGCCAAGCAGCCACGGCCAGACCGTTCCCTGGTGATAGGCGGCGTCGCGCGCCTGTTGGTCGCCACCATATGCGCCTTGATAACGCGGATCATTCGGCGCCAGTGTGCGCAGCCCCAACGGCGTGAGCAGTTCGCGTTCGGCAATCTCCATGATGGAGAGCGCCTGCGCTTCGGGAATCAAAGGTTTCGCCAGCGCCAGCGCAACGAGTTGATTTGGGCGCAGCGACCAATCTACCGCGCCAGCCTCGCCCTCAACGTCCACCACATCATAGAGATAGCCGCCCGCCGCGTACCAGAAGCGTGGCAGGAAGTGCTGCTCCACAGCGGCGCAGAGGGTATCGTAGCGGCTGGCGTCGCGGTGCAGCCAGCGCGACCAGAAGCCCATCAGTCGCAGCGCATGGTACCAGAGCGCGTTGACCTCGACCGGCTTGCCCCGGCGCGGCGTCACCACCCAATCGCCAACTTTCGCATCCATCCACGTCAATTGCATGCCGGACGCGCCAGCCCGCAGCAGGCCATCCGCCGGGTCCACGCCGATGCCATAGCGTGTGCCACGCACATGCCACTCGATGATGTCCGCCAGCAGGGGAAAGAGATCGTCCAGCAGCGACCAATCCTGTGTCGCATCCACATAGGCGCTGATAGCGTGGAAATACCAGAGCGTCGCGTCAACCGTGTTATACTCTGGCGCGGTCGAGCCATCCGGGAAACGATTGGGCAACATCCCCTGGTTGACATAGCGCGCGAAGGTACGCAGCAGACCGCGCGCCTCCGCGTAACGGCGTGTGGTGAGCGTGACACCGGGGAGCGCAATCATCGTATCTCGGCCCCAGTCAGTGAACCAGGGATAGCCGGCGATCACTGTCACTTGCGTCTCTGGCTGTTCGGCTCGTTCTGCATCAGACCGTGCGACGATGAACTGATCGGCGGCCAGCGCCAGCCGTGTGAAGAGTTCGTCGCCATGCGCAGCAGTATCCGCCTGCGCCAGTAACGCGGCTTCACGCGCCTGCTCGCGGTCCAGCGCGGCGATGCAGATCGCCTCATGCTGCGGACCACCGAGCGCAGCCAGCATAGCGGGCAGCGTCGCCTCGGCGGAGAGCGCCAGCGTCGCCGTCTCGCCGGGAGCAAGCGTCACCTCGAAACACCCCGGCATATAGGCGTCTTCGCTATCCGGTAGACCGCGCGCATGTTCCTGGCGATGGAAGATGTGCCAGTTCCATTCGCCGCTGGCCGTGAAGCGCGCAGTTGGACCGGCAATCAGATGGTACGGCATGGCTCCGGCGAAGGCGCGCACCGTGCAGGCGGCGGGCGCAGCATCCACCAGGAAATGCCAGTCCTCCGCGCCCTGCGTCACGCTATGATGGTCGCGGTCCAGACAGAACGGCGTCAGCGCCAGCATGACCGGGCTAGCAGCGGAGTCGGCTACATAGCAATATTGCACGAAGGTGATATTGCTGCCATGCTCCATCCAGATGCGCTTTTCGAGCGTCGCGCCCTGCCCAAGATCAAACGTCCAGCGCGGCAAGCTACCTTCGAGGGCAAACGCTGCCAGAAACTCATAGCCACGCGGGTAGATCGTGCCGTCGGCATACTCGTTAGTGCCCAGCGCCAGCGCCGTCCCATCATGCAGCGTCACTACCTCATCGAACTTCGTCACCAGCACCGCGCGGTCTACCGGCGGGCGCACTGCCGCCACCAGCAAGCCGGAATACGAGCGTGTCGTTGCGCCGCAGACGCTACCGAGTGCATAACCGCCGAGACCGTTGGTGACAAGCCACTCGCGCTCCAGATCGGCGTCGAGGTCATGTAGTGTCGCAGAATCGAGCGCAAGCGTTGGCAGCGGCGCGGCTGGCTCAGGCATGTTGCGCCTCACCCTGAGTCTCATGCTGCCGCGCTGTGTAAGATTCAAAGGCGGTCAATACTTGGGACATAATCACTTCTCGTGGACCAAATGCGCTATCGGGTTGCCAGTCCAATAGCATGCCATTGGGGTGTGTCCACAGGGTTGTCACTCCACCGACTGTACTCATATGGGCATCGCTAAACGCAACACTTGTTAGCGGTATATTAAAAAACTGCCCAACAAGAGAGAGATTTTTCTTATACTGGACAACACCGTCATCGGTTATCACTAACAGCCATGAGCGCTTACGGCGAATGGCTACGATGTTCCAATAAATCATAAAAACACCTATAGAAACTATGCTCAAAATCGAGATAATAACCCATCTCTGCAAGTTAGGGTCAAATTGAGAGAAATGCGTTACCAAGTAAGCGTTGACTCCTATCAGGCATAAGATTTCGGGAGCATCGTAAAGTAGCATGCCCCAATAACGTTCCTTTGGGACGCGAAACACTTGCCATGATTGCGGCGCTACCCCAGCGCGCACCTGCTCGATGATAGTTTGCGCATCTAGCATGGCGATAGCTCCTATCCCTGGCGAATCAAACGATCATTACATCTCTGTGTCGCTCGTTTGATATGACGCCACATAGCGGTCATACGCCGCAAGGATGGCACGTAGAGTATCAACAGGATCACCAAATATTTTGTCTGGAGACCACTCGACAGGCAGATCATTCGCTCCCTGCACAATCAGGGTAGTTGGTGGCTTGACTAAAACGTTACTTTCCTTCAGTACACGCAATGGCTCGGCAAACGAGATTACATTCGCGTTCTGCTTCCATCGGTGTTCGATCACTCCATCTGGCATAACGACAAGCATTGGATCGTCTATATGCCGGAGTTTAGAGATCAACGCAAATAGGAGGATAATGCAGATGGCAAAGAACAGGACAGCAAAAGTTAGGTTCTGTTGACATTTGGCCAGGACCCCCTAGAATGGAGGCATGAGCGATATCCGATTAAGCGACGAAGATTGGAGCAAGATACGGGCATTCTTGCGCCAGGAGCCGCGCGCCTATGTGGGCCGA